>ERZ1031020.195-NODE-195-length-31483-cov-9.360411_pt1 | contig 31483 bp, 23 predicted proteins | sample MGYA00517109_ERZ1031020 | MGnify/ENA primary metagenome ERZ1031020 (study PRJEB33719, sample SAMN04261270) | wastewater metagenome | biome: rural village; feature: human; material: feces | host: Homo sapiens | place: El Salvador | collected 2013-01-07 ... | reverse complement strand
CTATAATCAATTTTTATTTTGTAACATGTTTTTACTCTTTTGACAATATTTGCATGGTGGATATGTTATTGTTTCGCTACGCAAAACTAATAAAATTTGAATATTAAGTTGTAAGTTTGGCTATTTATTTGTAACTTCACAACGAAATAACAAAACCACAAGGCTATGGAGACGCAAGAGATAAGGAAATATCCGGTTGGAATGCAGACCTTCGATAAGATACGCGAAGGAAACTACATGTATATAGACAAGACAAAATATATTGTGAAGATGATAAAAAACGGTTCGCAATATTTGTTTCTGAGTCGCCCACGGCGATTCGGCAAATCTCTTTTTATCTCAACTCTTAAGGCTTATTTCGAGGGCCGCAAGGAACTGTTTGACGGTCTTGCCATTGCCGATTATGAGAAGGAGTGGGTGAAGCATCCGGTGCTTCACTTCGACATGAGCACGGCTAAGCACATGGATGAGAAAGGTCTTCTTAGCGAATTGAATCTTAAACTTCAGGAATATGAGAAGATATACGGACGTGAGGAAGGAGCGGAAAATCCCAATCAACGTCTGCAATATCTTGTAATGCGCGCTTGCGAACAAACCGGTCAGAAGGTGGTCATTCTTATTGACGAATATGATGCTCCGCTGCTTGACGTGGTACATGAGAAGGACAACTTGCAGAAGTTGCGCCGTATAATGCAGAACTTCTACAGTCCGATAAAGTCGCTCGACCCTTACCTTAAGTTTGTGTTTATCACGGGCATAACCAAATTCTCTCAACTGAGCATCTTCAGCGAGCTTAACAACCTCGACAACATAAGCATGTACGACCATTACTCTGCCATCTGCGGAATAAGTAAGACGGAACTGCTTACGCAGATGAAGCCTGATGTGGAATTGCTCGCTAAAGCCAACGGCGTTACGTTCGATGAGATGGTGGCTGAACTTACCGACTTTTACGATGGCTATCATTTCAGCGAACACGCAGAGGATGTCTTCAATCCGTTTAGCCTTGTCAAGGCTTTGCGAAACAAGAAGGTTGCTGCTTATTGGTTTAGTTCGGGTACGCCGAGCTATCTGATAAAGACCTTGCAGAAGTATCATGTGGGCGTGATGGACATAGAGAAGAAGAACGCATCGGTTGACGACTTTGACGTGTCGCCCGAACAGATGACTTCTGCCTTGCCGCTTCTTTATCAGAGCGGTTATCTCACCATAAAGAAGTATAATCCTATACTACAGAAATATCAGCTGGACTATCCTAACAAGGAAGTGCGCATAGGCATGGTTAAGTCGCTTGCTCCTAATTACCTGTCGCCAATACAGCTCGACAACAACGGATTCGTATTTGATTTTCTTGAGAATCTGTTGGAGAACAATATGGACGGGGCTTTGCAGAAGATGCAGGCGTATTTGGCAAGCATCTCCAATCAGCTGTCAAATAAGAACGAGCGCGACTTCCAGACTGTGTTCTATCTTATCTTCAATCTTATGGGAGCTTACATAAAGGTGGAGGAATGTAGTGCAATAGGCAGAGCAGACGCCGTGCTGCACTTGCCGGACGCCATATACGTGATGGAGCTGAAGTATGACGGTTCTGCCGATGCTGCCCTGCAACAGATTGACGACAAGGGCTATCTTATTCCGTATTCGGCAGAGGGCAAGCGCCTGATAAAGGTTGGCGTCAGCTATGACAGCCTTAAACGAACGATTGGAGAATGGAGAATAAAGGAAGGATAAAAACTATGAGGGATGCCAAATAATCTTTGGCATCCCTCAAATAATTATGATGCTGTTTCCATTAAGCCTCTTTCCATTCTTCTATAGTGCCAGTCTTCGACGAGAAGCTGACGCCTATTTTGCGTACTTGGCGACTGTCTGCCTCGTACGGACGTGCGTAGCCCTTGTCTTCGATTTGCTGCAATGCCTCGTCAGCTGTGCCGTCAAGCTTGAATTCGAAGATGTAGACGTTGGTCTTGGTTTCGATAATGCAGTCTGCCCTTCCCTCGCTCTGCTGCTTTTCGGTAAGTACAGTATAGGTGCTGAGAATGCGGAAAATCAGGTAGAACGTATAGTGGAAATAGCGTTCCTTCTCCGTTTCCATATCCTTGCGGCGCATAGTGTAAGGAATGCTGGCAAAGAATGCCGTGAGGCTTTTGCGCCATACGTCGAGGTCGTTAAGCTGTATGGCGCGATAAAGCTGAATGGCAAGCGTTGTTGCTGACTCTTTTGTGCCAAGATAGTTGGAGGCGATGAGCGTCAAGAAGCCTTTCTTCACCTCGTTGTTCGGCAGGTCGAGCAGATAGGAGTTGGAGTAGGGGTCGTAATCCTTTATGGTCAGATAGCCGCTCTGATAAATCATTGGCAACGGACGCTCCACGTCAGCTCTATAGTCAACAAAGTCTGATGTGTCATAGTAATTGCCGGTCAGGTCGTTCAGATTCTCGTTGGTGTGACTGAGAAGGCGGACAAGGTAAGTTGGTGTGCCGGTGCGGAACCAATAATCCTGAATGCTACGGCTGTTGAGCGCATTGAGAACGCTGAAGGGATTGAAGATGTCGGTCATTTCGTTACTGAAATGATAGCCATCATAATGACGTTTCAACATATCGCGCATTTCTTCAGCTGTTACCTTCATCTTTTCTGCCATTGCGTCAATCTCGTCATGGAACACCGTTTCCAGCTCCTCTTTCGTTATGCCACATATCGCATCATACTTTGAGTTCATGCTGATGTCCTCGGGCTGATTGAATCCGCTGAAGACGCTCACCTGCGAGAACTTGGTGACACCCGTCAGCAGCACGAATCGCAAGTCTTGGTCGGCAGCCTTGAAAGCTGAATAAAAGCCTTTGAGCGTCTCACGGTTATAGTCCTCCATCAACAGTTCATCGTCGTCAAGTCTTACCTTACGCTCTGTGTCGAGCACGTCAAGCAACGGCTTGTCATACTCGTCGATGAGCACCACGCCTCGTTTGCCGGTCTGCTTGTGTACGTGGGCAAGCAGTCGGACAAAGCGTTCGCCAGGTGAATAGTCGGGGTTTCCTTGTAAGTCGTATTCGCGCTCCCAGTCTTCCACGCGTCCCTTGATAAGCCGTTGCAGGGTATGGGGAACGGTGAAGTCGCTTCCGTTAAAGTCGATATGAAATATAGGATATTGCTCCCATTTTGTCTCCAACGAATCAATGGCAAGTCCTGTGAAGAGATTCTTCTCCCCACTGAAATAATATTTAAGCGTTGACACAAGCAGACTCTTTCCGAATCGTCTTGGACGACTCAGAAAGAAAATAGAACCTTCATTTACTATTTTATACAACAAAGCAGTCTTGTCAATATAAACAAAACCATCCTTCCGTATCTTTTTAAAATCTTGTATGCCGATAGGATATTTCATAATCAGTTGTTTTGATTTACAAATATACTTTATTTTAATGATTCGTACAAATATTCTTCTGATATCTTTCATAAAGAAAAAAATGTGTATCTTTGACATCAGATAAACATTAAAGTATATATGACGATGACATTACAGGAAGCAATAATGCTAAGACATAGCGTGCGCAGGTACGTTCACAAGCCTTTGTCGGCAGAGATAGTTGAGACATTGATGAAGAAGATAGAGGAGTGTAACGCTGAGGGAGGGCTGCACATACAGCTTGTCACCAACGAGACAAGGGCTTTCACGGGACTCTTTTCGTACGGCAAGTTCTCTGGCGTGGAGAACTACATTGTGATGGTCGGCAGGAAGGCTGACGACTTGGACGAGCGTGTGGGCTATTACGGGGAGCAACTGGTGCTGCTGGCGCAGACTCTCGGACTGAACACCTGCTGGGCTGGACTGAGCTATCGTAGAGTGGACGAGGCTTACAGCGTGGGCAACGACGAGAAGCTGATGTGCATGATAGCCTTGGGATATGGCGCCACACAGGGACATAAGCGCAAGAGCAAGACCGCGGAGCAGGTGAGCAACGTCGGCAGCGAGTCGCCCGAATGGTTTTGCAAGGGAGTGGAAGCCGTGCTGATGGCACCAACAGCCATCAATCAGCAGAAATTCTCCTTCACTCTCTTGCCGCAAGAGCAAGGCACAGGAGAGAAACCGAAGGTTCTTGCCAAGCGCGGCTTCTCAATGGTGGGCTACACCAAGATGGACCTCGGCATAGCCAGACTGCACTTCGAAATAGGAGCAGGAACGGAAAACTTCGATTGGGCGTAACGTCCTTTTTATATAAAGAGAACAATTATGAAGACACTTCCATACATAGTATTCAGCTTTATCATGCTTTGCGCATTGTGTACCAGCATCAACAGCTATAACAGAACGGAGAATATGATAACGCAGGACGTAAATAGGGCATTGGAGCAGGTTCTGGCGAAGATGCCTGACAATGTGGTAACCACAGACACCATACGCTGTTATCGTAACTGTCTGACCATTGCCGAACTGAAGGATACGGCAGGCATTGCCATGCGTACTGTTCGTAGGGACGGACGTTGGGAGACGAAGATGGTGGCAGAGGCCAACTGTGGTTTTGCTGCGACATTCATGATGTCTGACCAGAAGGCTTCCGGCTCTCTTATGTTTGTCGGTATGATGTGGCTGTTGGGTAGTCTGTGGTATGTGAAGCGGAAAAGGCCGGAACTGGTGGCGCAAGGTTTGGCGTACGGAGGCATAGTGCTCAATGGTGACAAGTTTATGACGCTTTCGGGCGAACAGATTCGTCTTACACCAATGCAGCATTCCCTGCTCGAGATGTTTATGCTGACAGACACGCATACTCTCTCTAAACAGGAGATTTGTGACCGTCTATGGCCGAAGAAACCTGACGCCAGCGATACGCTCTACACTCTTGTACGACGCATTAAGCCAATCATCGAAGCTCATAGCAGTCTGAAGATAGAGTCGGACATAGGCAAGAGCTATAGTCTGAAAATCAAATAGATAGGATGGTTGTCAGCCAATTGTCAGGGAAATGTCAGACAGATAAATTGGCTTTATTACAAGGAGAGTATATATTTGCATCGAAAATCAAAAAATGGTGCAAATGAAACGATTGATTACACTTTCCATTATTCTTTCTTCCACATTCTGTGCTTATGCTCAGGATGTGGAGAAGACCGTTACGCTCGATGAGGTTACGGTTAAGGCAGCCAAGGTTGTGAACAAGGCTGACGGTATGATTATTTATCCTACCGATGCTCAGAAGCAGGCTTCCAGTAATGGCTACAGCTTTCTTGAGAAACTCACTCTCGCCAATCTTCGTATAGACAACATCAACCACACCATTACTGCCATTGACAATAGGGGAGGAGTTCAGCTCCGAGTGAATGGTATCGTAGTAGGCAAACAGGAGATGTTGGCTCTAAATCCTAAGGACATCGTGAAGATTGACTTCATAAACAGTCCAGGAGTCCGTTATGGTGACGGCATAGCCTATGTCATTGATATAGTGACACGCAGAAACGAGAGCGGATATAACGTTGGCACTGACCTTACCTCAGCGCTAACTACGTTGCAAGGCGATGGTATGGTTTACGGCAAGTGGAACCGGGGCAAGAGCGAATGGGCGCTTTCGTACGATATTAGCGGTTTCAGAACCAAAGGCGCAAAGAGCACGCAGTTGGCAGAATATACCTTGACGGACGGCAGCGTCTACACCATCGAACGTAACAGCGTGGAGTCGCTTTGTAAATCCTTTGCTCACGATACGAAACTAACATATAACTGGGCTGACTCCACGGCAACCGTCTTTCAGGCTTCTTTGAGCGGATCGTTCAATGAAGCTCCCGACAACTTTACCATTATGGACATCAAGGACGGCAACCGCCAATACAGAGCAACAAGCCGGAATGATGACAAGAGCTGTTCGCCGGTGCTGGATATCTACTTCTTCCGTCAGCTTACCGCGCGTCAGTCAGTTACAGCCAATGCTGTCGGCACTTACATCTCCACGCAGACCAGCAGTTATTATGACGAGGGCGCTCCTTATAAATATGATGTGGACGGCAAGACGGCTTCACTGCTTACTGAGGTTATATACGAGAACCGCTTGAAGCCATTTACGCTTTCAGCGGGCTTTAACTACAGCTATAAACATACAAAGAACGACTATTCGGGTGACGCTTTGTCCTTGACCAATACGGACAACAACCGCATGTATGCCTTTGCCGAAATAAAGGGCATGCTCAGACCGTTGAGCTATTCATTGGGAGCTGGCGCAAGTTATATCCATTATATGCAGAACAGTCATAGATATAACTTCTGGACTTTCCACCCAAAGGCATCGCTGACTTATCAGATCAATAACGGCATGCAGTTGAGCTATACTTATCAGATGCAGGACCGGATATCCCGCATTGCCATGACGAGCGATGCTATGGTCCGCACAAATAGCATGGAATGGACTGTAGGCAATCCCGACCTGAAACCTTCACGTGACATGGAGCACCGACTGCAGCTTTCATACAACAACAATCGCTTGCAGACCTTCTTTGACGCTTACTTCAAGCAATGCCTGAAGCCGAACATGGCTCACTATGAGCGGAGAGACGACAATCAATTCATATATACGCAGATGAACCAAAAGGAGATTGACGCATTGGATGTCATGGCATACGCAGGATATTGGCTCTTGCCCGAGAAGCTTCAGATTGCCGCCAATGGAGGTCTTTACAGATGCTTCAATTTCGGTAACAACTATACACATTGTTACACCTCATGGTATTATGCAGGCAGCGTCATGGCTTATCTCGGCAATTTCACGTTGCAAGGATACATAGATAACGGCAGCAGATTCTTGGAAGGCGAATCGAAGGGCTACAACGGAGCCTACTCAGTTTTGAAGGTATCCTACGTATGGCGCGACTGGCAGTTCGCATTATCTTGGGCTAATCCCTTCGACAACAACTACAAGGCATACGAAAACGAATTGCTCAACCGTGACATATATAAGCATACTATCGGCTATTCCAAAGGCAACGGCAACCAAATATCCCTGAACCTATCCTGGCGACTAAGCCGAGGCAGCAAGCATAAGTCAGCAGAAAAGAGAATTAACCTGCGCGACACGGATAATGGTATTATAAAATAAAAATACAAAAAACGACAATAGAGACAATGTAGACAACTCAATAGCGGTTGTCAGTCATTGTCTCTATTGTCGTTTTTATGTTATTGAGAGTTGGGATTTAATAACCCTCAACTCTCAATTATTAATTCTCAACTCGAAGATTAGTATTCGTTCCAAGCCTTGATGCCGATATCTTCAAGCTTCGTTGTGCAGAATGCGTAGATGAACGCACTTGCGAGGCGGGCGTTGGTGATAAGAGGCACGTTAAGGTCGATGGCGGCACGGCGAATCTTATAGCCGTTGCTGAGCTCTGAACTTGTGAGGTTCTTCGGGATGTTGACCACCATATCGATGGTGTGGTTGTGCAACAAGTCGAGAGCCTTAGGCTCGTCACCCTCCTCAGAGGGCCAGAGCACGTGGGTGTTCTCGATGCCGTTCTCGGTAAGGAACTTGCTGGTTCCGGCTGTAGCAAAGAGTTTGTAGCCATTGTCGATGAGCATCTTGGCAGCGTCGAGCATTTCCACCTTCTGCTTTGCACCACCCGTTGAGAGAAGGATGTTCTTCTTCGGGATGCGGTGGCCTACAGAGAGCATACTCTTCAGCAATGCTGTGTTGGTGTCGTCGCCCAAACAACCTACCTCACCAGTAGAGCTCATGTCTACGCCGAGCACTGGGTCGGCCTTCTGCAGACGGTTGAACGAGAACTGAGATGCCTTGATACCTACGTAGTCGAGATCGAAGAGGTTCTTGTTAGGCTTCTCAACCGGCAGACCGAGCATTACGCGTGTGGCGAGCTCGATAAGGTTGATCTTCAGAACCTTGCTTACGAACGGGAACGAACGTGAGGCGCGGAGGTTACACTCGATAACGAGGATGTCGTTGTCGCGTGCCATGAACTGGATGTTGAACGGACCGTTGATGTGGAGCTCCTTGGCAATCTGACGACCTACACGCTTACAGCGACGAACGGTCTCGACGTAGAGCTTCTGCGGCGGGAACTGGATGGTGGCGTCACCTGAGTGGACACCGGCAAACTCGATGTGCTCAGAGATGGCGTAGGCGATAACCTCACCGTTCTTAGCCACGGCGTCCATCTCAATCTCCTTGGCGTGCTCGATGAACTTGCTCACAACGACCGGATGGTCCTCGCTGACGTTGGCAGCCAACTGGAGGAATCGCTTCAGCTCGTCCTCGTTAGAGCATACGTTCATGGCAGCACCTGAGAGTACGTAAGAAGGACGTACGAGTACGGGGAAGCCTACGCGCTCGATGAAGCGGTCGATGTCCTCCATGCTTGTAAGTGCGCTCCACTCCGGCTGGTTGATGCCGTTGTTGGTAAGCATCTGCGAGAACTTGGCGCGGTCCTCAGCGTTGTCGATGTCCTGAGCCTTGGTGCCGAGGATGGGCACGTGCTGCTCGTCGAGGAGCATGGCAAGGTTGTTAGGAATCTGACCACCGGTAGATACGATTACGCCGTGAGGTGTCTCGAGGTCGATGATGTCCATTACGCGCTCGAATGTAAGCTCGTCGAAGTAGAGACGGTCACACATATCGTAGTCAGTAGATACTGTCTCGGGGTTATAGTTGATCATAACCGAACGGTAGCCCTCCTTGCGGATGGTGTTGAGTGCCTGAACGCCACACCAGTCGAACTCTACAGAAGAACCGATACGGTAAGCGCCAGAACCGAGAACGATGATAGAACGCTTGTCGTTCTCGAATGTGATGTCGCTCTTTACACCAGCGTATGTAACGTAGAGATAGTTGGTCTGTGCCGGATACTCAGCGGCAAGAGTGTCAATCTGCTTGACTACAGGAAGAATGCCATAATTCTTACGACGTGTACGAACCACGAGCGAAGCCTTACGCATTGACTTGAGCTCGTCCTCCAGTCCTACGGCACGTGCAATCTGGAAGTCGGTGAAACCGTATACCTTTGCTGTGCGGAGGAGTTCGCGGTCGAGAGTGTTGATGTTGCACTTCTTCATAGCCTCGTCGATGTCGATGATGTGCTTCAGCTTCTCGAGGAACCACTTGTCAATCTTGGTCAGATCATGAATCTGATCAACGGTGTATCCCTTGTGCATAGCCTTCGAGATGACGAAGACACGCTTGTCAGTCGGCTCGCGCAGAGCAGCGTCGATGTCCTCTATCTCGAGCTCCTTGTTCTCAACGAAGCCGTGCATGCCCTGACCGATCATACGCAGACCTTTCTGGATGGCCTCCTCGAAGTTGCGGCCGATGGCCATAACCTCACCTACAGACTTCATTGAAGATCCAAGCTCCTTGTCTACGCCGCGGAACTTAGAGAGGTCCCAACGCGGAATCTTGCAGACTACGTAGTCGAGAGCGGGCTCGAAGAAAGCCGATGTGGTCTTTGTTACGGAGTTCTTCAACTCAAACAAGCCATAACCCATACCAAGCTTGGCAGCTACGAAGGCGAGAGGATAACCGGTGGCCTTGGAAGCGAGGGCTGATGAACGGCTCAGACGAGCGTTAACCTCGATGACGCGATAGTCCTCCGACTTCGGGTCGAAGGCGTACTGCACGTTACACTCACCTACGATGCCGATGTGACGGATGATCTTGATGGCGAGAGCACGGAGCTTGTGATACTCAGAGTTGGTGAGAGTCTGTGACGGAGCGATAACGATTGACTCGCCGGTGTGGATGCCCAGAGGGTCGAAGTTCTCCATGTTGCAGACGGTGATACAGTTGTCGTAGCGGTCGCGAACCACCTCGTACTCTATCTCCTTCCATCCCTTCAAGCTCTTCTCCACCAATACCTGCGGAGAGAATGAGAATGCCTTCTCAGCGAGCTTGTCGAGCTCCTCCTCATTGTCAGCAAAGCCAGATCCGAGACCGCCAAGTGCATAAGCGGCACGGATGATGACAGGATAACCCAATTCGGCAGCAGCCTTACGTGTCTGTTCCATTGTCTCGCATGCCTCACTCTTGATAGTCTTGACGTTAATCTCGTCGAGCTTCTGAACGAAAAGCTCGCGGTCCTCTGTGTCCATGATGGCCTGTACGGGAGTACCGAGTACCTTCACGTTATACTTCTCGAGGATGCCATGACGATAAAGCTCCACACCACAGTTGAGTGCGGTCTGACCTCCGAATGAGAGCAGGATGCCGTCGGGACGCTCCTTCTTGATAACCTCCTCTACGAAGTAAGGCTGAACGGGAAGGAAATAAATCTGATCGGCAACACCCTCTGAGGTCTGCACGGTGGCGATGTTAGGATTGATGAGCACAGTCTGCACACCCTCTTCACGCAAAGCCTTCAGAGCCTGAGAGCCAGAATAGTCGAACTCGCCCGCTTCGCCAATCTTCAAGGCACCCGAACCGAGCAACAATACTTTCTTTATATTTTCGTCTTTCATTTATTCTAAGTGTTTAAATTGATTAGGGGCTTTTACTTCAACGCTTCTACGAACTTGTCGAACATGAACTCTGTGTCAACCGGACCTGAGCATGCCTCCGGGTGGAACTGGCTTGAGAACCAAGGCTTGCTCTTGTGGCGGATGCCCTCGTTAGATCCGTCGTTCATGTTGACGAACAGCTCTTCCCAGTCCTTGCCGAGTGTCTTTGCGTCTACAGCGTAGCCGTGGTTCTGCGATGTCACGAAGCACTTCTCTGTGCCAACCATGCGTACCGGCTGGTTGTGTGAACGGTGACCATACTTGAGCTTGTAGATGTGAGCGCCTGCAGCCTTTGCGAGCAGCTGGTTGCCCATACAGATACCGCAGATAGGCTTGTCCGAAAGGCTCATCTGCTTCTGGATAATCTTAACTGCGTCCTCGCACATGTCTGGGTCGCCAGGACCGTTGGCAAGGAACAGACCGTCAAACTCCATGTCGGTGTAGTCGTAGTTCCAGGGCACACGGATTACCTCGCAGCCGCGGTTGATGAGGCAGCGGATGATGTTTGCTTTCACGCCGCAGTCGACGAGCACTACCTTCTTCTCGGCTCCCTCGTTGTAGCGGATGATTTCCTTGCAGCTCACCTTGTCCACGAAATTAACTCCAGCATACTCGGCAGTCGGCACGTTCTCAGGCTCATCGTCGAAGAGAATCTTGCCCATCATCACGCCATGCTCACGCAGCACCTTTGTAAGCTCGCGAGTGTCGATGCCTGTAATTCCGGGCACCTTCTCTCTCTTGAGCCAGTCGGCGAGGCTCTCCACAGCATTCCAGTGGCTATACTGTTCGCTGTAGTCAGCCACGATGATGGCTGAAGCGTAGATTTTGTCACTCTCCATGAACGTGGGCAGTCCGTTTGCTTCTGTCGTGAACGGCGGCACGCCATAGTTGCCTACCAGCGGATACGTCAGTGTCATAAGCTGTCCGGCATAAGAAGGGTCGGTAAGCGACTCGGGGTAACCCATCATCGCTGTGTTGAAAACGACCTCTCCAGCCACCGGTGCTTCATAACCGAATGACTTACCATGGAACTTGGTTCCGTCTTCCAATACTAAAGTTACGTTTCTCATACTTATATCTTCGATTATTTATTCAATAAAATTCTTGATTTCTCAATTTGTCTTTTCGCACTAAGAGAGCGTGTTATCCTCTGAATAACACACTCTCTCGTGATGTTGTATGTATGCAGCTTGCGCTTACATCTGCTTTTCCATGTAGTTGACGAATGCCTGATTGCAGAGCTTTGTGCCGCCCGGTGTAGGATACTTGCCCGTGAAATACCAGTCACCCTTGTGGTCGGGGATGGCTTCGTGCAGTCCGTCTATAGACTGATAGACGAGTTCTACTGGTGTTTCCAGCTCCTCAGGACGCAGCATTTCCACAATCTTCTTGTTTATCTCGTCAATGCTGAACGGCTTGTAGACGTCGCGTACGCAGTTGCGCATCATCTCTTTCGGCTTAAGAAGCTCCAGCTTGCACGAGTCGTAAACTCTCTTCAGCAGATCCTGCATGCCACGCTCCTTTATCAGCTCCATCGTTGCACGGAACACGCAGAACTCCTCCAGACGGGGCATGTCGATGCCGTAATAGTCAGGATAGCGAATCTGCGGTGCCGACGAAACTATTACGATCTTCTTCGGGTGCAGGCGGTCGAGGATACGCAGGATGCTCTCCTTAAGAGTGGTTCCGCGTACTATCGAGTCGTCAATCACTACGAGGTTGTCAACATAAGGCTCGATGCATCCGTATGTGATGTCATATACGTGTGAAGCGAGGTCTTTGCGCGAATTGCCTTCGGTGATGAAGGTTCGCAGCTTGATGTCCTTTATTGCCACTTTCTCAGAACGCACGTATGTGTCAAGGATGGCGTGCAGCTCTTCGTCGGTAGGAGTATGGTCGAGCTGTTGTATTTTCTTTACCTTCAGCTCGTTGATGTATTTCTTGAATCCGGAGAGCATGCCGTAGTATGCCACCTCCGCTGTGTTCGGTATGAACGAGAAGACGGTGTGTTCGATGTCGTCGTCCACAGCCTTCAGAATCTGCGGCACGAGCAGTTCACCCAGACGCTTGCGTTCTTTGTAGATGTCGCGGTCTGATCCGCGGCTGAAGTAAATGCGCTCGAACGAGCAAGCCGAGTCGCCGCGCTGCTTCAGAATCTCTTCGATGCGCATCTCTCCGCGTCTATTTACGAGGAGTGCGTTGCCTGGTTGCAGCTCCTGGATGTCCTCACACTCGAGGTCGAACGTGGTCTGTAGTACGGGGCGCTCTGACGCCACAGCCACAAACTCGTCGTTGGCGTAATAGAACGCAGGACGGATGCCCCAGGGGTCGCGCATGGAGAACATCTCGCCTGAACCGGTCAGTCCGCACATCACGTATCCGCCGTCGAAGTCGGGCATGGATGTCTTCAGGACGTTGGCCATGTTCATGTGCTCATCTATATAATGTGTAAGCTCCATGCCGTCCAGTCCTTGCGCCTTTGCCTCTACGAAGTTTCGCTCAGCCTCACGGTCAAGACGGTGTCCCATCAGCTCGAGGAGTGTATATCCGTCGCTGTAGATTCTCGGGAACATGCCTCGTGTGAGCATCTTCTGGAATATCTCGTCGATATTGGTCATGTTGAAGTTGCCGCAGATGCAGATGTTCTTGGCCTGCCAGTTGTTGCGGCGCAGGAATGGATGGACGTATGACAGTCCCTTCTTTCCCGTCGTGGAATATCGCAGGTGTCCCATATACAGTTCGCCGGCGAAAGGCAGGTGCTCCTTGGCGAAGTCGGCGTCTGCAAGCAATTCGGGTGATAGGCTGGCATACTCTTTCTGTACACGTCCGAATATTTCGGTTATGGCATCTTTGCCTTCGGCTCGTTCTCGGAACATATATTCTGATCCTGGCTGTCCGTCGAGCTTCACGCACGACATACCGGCACCTTCCTGTCCGCGATTGTGCTGTTTCTCCATCATAAGATACAGCTTGTTCAGTCCGAACATCCATGTTCCGTACTTCTCTTGGTAGTATTCCAGCGGCTTCAGCAATCTGATCATTGCTACGCCACACTCATGCTTTAATGGTTCCACGATTATTGTTATTTTATGTTTTTATTGGCAATTTGTTTGCCTTAACGCTTGCATACGAATAAAAATTAAGCGTCAGGTTCTTACCCAACGCTTTATGGAGTGCCGCGGGGCACTAATTTCTGATAATATTAACAACCAAAGAGGCTACAGACGTCAAGATGCTCACGAATGAGAACCACAACGTCGTAGACTGACCGATAGCGGAGTTCTTGGCCTTCACCTTGTTCGGCTCCACATATATGTAGTCGTTCTGCTGCACGTAATAATACGGAGAGTTTATGATATTGGCATCATTGAGATTGAGGCGGTGAGCCTCCTTCAGGCCGTCGGCGTTCTCGCGGATAAGAAGCACGTTGTCACGACGTCCGTAAATGGAGAGGTCGCCTGCTTGGGCAAGGGCCTCAAGCACGCTCATCTTCTCTGTGGTAACCGGCACCACCCTAGGCGATGTCACTTCACCGGCAACCGTAACACGGTAGCTCGACATTGAAACCGTCACAACTGGATTTTCTGATTCGGAGAGATAAGGCTTAACCTTTTCCTTGATGAGTTCCTCACACTGGTCCTTGGTGAGTCCGGCAACGTGGATGGTGCCGACTACGGGGAAGTCTATATCACCGTTATTGTCCACCAGATACGGCAGAAGTGTGCCTGTGGAGGAGTTAAGACGTCCGTCAGCGCTAAGCGTACTCTGAATAGAGAGGTTGAACGGCTTGGATGTTGACGGGTCGGAAGCAACGACGGTGATGGTCAGCTGGTCCTTCGGCATAATGCGGGCGTCGAAAAGTCCTTTGGATGCTGCCAAACTAATGGAATCAATGTTCTGGAAATAGGTGATCTGCTTTGCTGACGAACAAGCGTTGAGCAGCAAAACAATCGTCATAATAACAATTGGAATAAATAATTTCTTCATAAAAATCTGCGATGCAATTATATCGTATACGAATTGTGGTGCAAAAATACTACTTATTTCAGACTCTACAAAGTTTTTTGTCGATTTATTTTATTTGAGATGTTTTGAAGGTGCCTTATACGAATGTTTCATATATTTATATTGTCAGGTTTGGATGCTTTGTCGGCTGTCAAAATGAAAGCGTGAAGCTTTTCCGCTACTTTCTATTCGATGTTTTACGTGGCATATTGTCGCTGATAAGCTATGATTTCGTATTTTTTAGGGGTTTTCAGTGAAATATTGTAAATACATACGTTTCGTGCTTAAAAAGCTTGACAAAACAACTTGGAATATCATAATTTTATATTAATTTTGCAAAGGTCATTAAAAACAAATCCCCTTAAAAAAGTACAATGATGAACAACGACAGAGCAAATACACGCGTCAACAAAGTGCTGCTTATCTATACCGGCGGTACTATAGGAATGGGGCGCAATGTGCAGACAGGAGCGCTTGAGCCTCTTAACTTTGAACACCTGATTGCCAATCTGCCAGAATTCGCTTACTTGCAGACTGACATAGACACTTATCAGTTCACACCGCCTATCGACTCGTCTGACATGTCGCTCAGGAGGTGGGCACAGCTCGTGCGCATCATTGCAGACAACTATGACAGTTATGACGGCTTCGTCATCCTTCATGGCACAGACACCATGGCTTACACGGCGAGTGCCTTGTCGTTTATGCTTGAGAATCTTACCAAGCCGGTCATTCTTACCGGATCGCAGTTGCCGATCGGTCAGTTGCGCACCGACGGTAAGGAGAATCTTGTCACAAGTATAGAGCTTGCTTCGGCATGCGACGAAGAGGGACATCCGATGGTTCCGGAGGTCTGCATCTATTTCAGCGGAAAGCTTATTCGCGGCAACCGTAGTACGAAGGAGAACGCAGACGGATTCAATGCCTTTAATTCGTTCAATTATCCGTTACTTTGCGACGCTGGCATCGAGTTCAACTTCCATCCTCACTACATTCTCAAGCCCGACTATTCGCGTCCGATGATTCCTCATACGGCATTGGATCCAAATGTTGTGGTGTTCTCGCTCTTCCCCGGAATTCAGCAGAACGTGGTACGTCACTTCCTCGATGTGCCCGACTTGCGTGGCATCGTCCTCCGCAGTTATGGCAGCGGCAATGCTCCTCAGAAGCCGTGGCTCATCCAGCTTCTCAAGGAAGCCACGATGCGCGGTGTGACAATCGTCAATATCAGCCAGTGTGTGGCTGGCAGCGTAAAGATGGGACGTTACGAAGCCAGCTTCCATCTTAAGGAAGCCGGCGTCGTGAGCGGTTATGACAGCACCGTGGAGAGCGCTGTCACAAAATTGATGTTCCTGCAGGCCAAATACAAGGACTGCCATACCATACGCAGCCTTATGGACCGCAGTATCTGCGGCGAAATAACAAGAGGCTAAAGCTCTGAAATGGCTTTAGCTCTCATTTACGAAATTTAAAATTTGGGCATCGTGACCTCGAACATCGGGTTGTCACGATGCTCTTTCTTTATAATGTCCACCAGTTCGCGGACAATCTCCGGATGCACAGCAGACAAGTCGTTGTCTTCGTGTATGTCGTTGGCAAGATTGTAGAGGCGTGGCTCTCCCTTCACCACCACTAACTTCCAGTCGCCACGACGCACGCCAATCTGGTCTGTTTCGTGGAATTCCCAGTACAGATGGTCATGTTTCTGCTGCTTGTCGGCGTTGCCGAGCAGGGTGGGGGCTATGCTGATGCCGTCAAAGCCGTCGCCAGGCAACTGCTTGTTGGTGTAACGGCGGCGGAAATCTTTCACGCCAGCGAGGTCGCAGAACGTAGGCATGAGGTCGTAGAAGGCAAACTGATGGTCGCTGACGCTTCCTGCCTTTATATGCTCCGGCCACCATGCTATGAACGGGATGCGTATGCCGCCCTCGTAGCACTGGCGTTTCAGACCTTTCAGCTTGCCGTCGCGTCCGAAATATTCCGGGTCGGCGCCGCCTTCCTCATGAGGACCGTTGTCTGATGTGAATATCACGATGGTGTTCTTGTCGAGTCCTTTCTCGCGTAACTTGTCGAACACTTCTCCGACGTAGCTGTCCAGACGGGTTATCATTCCGGCGAAGTGAGCGTGTGTATGCTCCACGGGATTATAGCGCGAACCTTCCTGTCCTCCCCAAGTCTTGTCCACAAAGAACTTCTTCTTATATCCCTCCAATATCTCGTCGTCGGGCTGAGCAAGTTCGGCGTGAGGAAGTGTGTAGGTGAAGAAGCCTACGAACGGATGGCTGGCATCCTGGCTGTCTATCCATTCCAGGGCCTTGTCATGGATAATGCGTGCCGAATATTGAGGACGCTTAAAGTAGTCGGGACCGAACATAGGATACTTGATGTTGTCCTCGAGCACTTCACGCACCACGGCTGTGTCGCCAGCCGATCGTGAGAAGCGGTTGAGGAAGTTGGGATAATAAAGGTGGGCCTGGAATTGGCAGATATATCCATAGAACTCGTCAATGCCACGCTTGTCAGGCGTTGATGCCGAACCCTCATAGCCTCCTGCCCACTTGCCGAACACTCCGGTGCGATAACCGCGGTCCTTGAGCATCTCGGGCAGAATCTTGTGAGCTGGGTCGTAAGGTTCCTGGCCCACTACGGCAAAGTCTGTGTTATTGCCGTACTTAACGGTATGTTCAGCCGACCAGTATTCCTTGTTGCCTCTTACGTGTGTGTGTCCTGAATGCTGTCCCGTCATTAGAGTGGCACGTGACGGTGCCGACACCGGCGAACCGGCGTATGCCTGAGTGAAGCGCATACCCTCTGCCGCCATGCGGTCTATGTTGGGAGTTGAGATATAAGGTTGCCCGTAGCAGGCGAGGTCGCCATATCCCATGTCGTCGCACAGGATGAAGATGATGTTTGGAGCCTGCGTCTTGTGTGCCTTGCCGTAAGCGTATAACGGAGCCACTACGAGAGGCAGCGCCGCCAAGAGTGATTTGTTTGTTTTCATTAGTTTTTCTTGTTTTAGGTTTCGTTGTCTAAACTTGAGTAATATAATAAAAGGAGACTATGTCGATTTTGTCGCGCATAGCCTCCTTATTATATTTATTTGTTCTTTACAGTCTTTCTACCTTACTCAGCGCGGAAGTTCGGAAGATCCTCCTTGGTGAAGTTGGTGATGTAAGCGTGCTCGCCGATGACGTTGGCCTGAGCCATGCGCACGTATACATTGGCGCTCTTTGCGAAGAGCTCTGCAGAACGTGTGGCGTCCTCGAGGATGAGCAGCGACATGATGATGTCGCCGGTCATGTTGTAGAGGCGGCGTGCGAGGAAGTCGTGTGTCTCCTGGTCCTGAGCCTCCTTCACGTACTCCATAGCCTGCTCGTACAGCTTCACCATCTCCACTACGCGAGCCTTCAGCGGCTTCAGCTCCTCTGCCACTTCCTTCTCGAGCATCTCCTTGATGATGCTGAGGTAAGTGCCGTTAGAGATGTAGCGGATGGCAGCCACAACCTGCAGCTGTGTGGTTCCCTCATAGATAGAGAAGATGCGGGCGTCGCGATAGAGGCGCTGGCACTTATACTCCATGATGAATCCCGAACCGCCGTGCACCTGGATGGCGTCGTAAGTGTTCTGGTTGGCATACTCTGAGTTCATACCCTTAGCCAGCGGTGTGAATGCATCGGCAAGGCGAGAGTATTTCTTCAGCTCCTGACGCTCCTCAGCTGTGAGCTTGCGTTCGCGTGAGATATCCTCCAGAGCCTTATAGATGTCCACGTAGCGTGCTGTCTGATAAAGGATAGATCTGCCGGCGTCGAGCTTTGCCTTTATGCGTGCAATCATGTCGTAAACAGCAGGGAACTTAACGATCTCTGTGTCGAACTGCTTGCGCTCACGGGCATACTTCAGAGCCTCGTCGTAAGCAGCCTGGCTTACGCCTACAGACTGAGCGGCAATACCCAGACGTGCACCGTTCATAAGAGCCATTACGTACTTGATAAGTCCGAGACGTGTCGAACCGCAAAGCTCTGCCTTGGCGTTCTTGTATACGAGCTCGCAAGTGGGCGAACCGTGGATACCGAGCTTGTGCTCGATGTGGCGTACTGTCACGCCGCCGTCGCGCTTGTCATAGATAAACATTGACAGACCGCGTCCGTCGCGTGTGCCCTCCTCAGAACGTGCGAGTACGAGGTGGATGTCAGAATCGCCGTTGGTGATGAATCGCTTCACACCGTTCAGACGCCATGTGCCGTCCTCGTCCTGTGTGGCCTTGAGCATAACGCGCTGGAGGTCAGAACCAGCGTCCGGCTCGGTGAGGTCCATTGACATGGTCTCGCCAGCGCAGACACGGGGAATATACTTCTGGCGCTGCTCCTCAGAACCAAACTCATAAAGAGTCTCGATGCAGTCCTGGAGTGACCAGATGTTCTGGAAACCAGCGTCAGCAGCCGAAACAATCTCCGAAGCCATTGAGTAAGGAGTGATAGGCATGTTGAGGCCGTTGTAGCGGCGCGGCATAGAGATGCCCCAGAGTCCTGCCTGGCGTGTAGCCTCTATGTTCTCGTAGGTCTTCGATGCGTAGTGCATGCGTCCGTCCACGAGGTGCGGTCCCTCGAGGTCCACGTCCTCAGAGTTAGGCTCGATGATGTTGGCGGCGATGTCACCAGTGATTTCGAGCACACGCTTATAGTTCTCGATAGCGTCCTCGAAGTCCACGGGCGCATCCTCATATTTGTCCTTGTCGGCGAAGTTGCGCTCCTTCAGCTCAACGACGCGCTGCATTTCCGGATGATTAAGATAGAAATCGTACTCCGGATGGTCGGTATAATAGTTAGCCATTACTTATTATTCGCTTTATAGTACTTGATGAGTTTCGGAAGCACCTCTTCCACTGTGCCTGTAATCACGTAGTCGGCAATCTTGTTGATTGGTGCGTCCGGGTCGTTGTTTACGGAGATGATGATGCCTGAGTCCTGCATGCCGGCGATGTGCTGAATCTGTCCTGAGATACCGCATGCGATGTACACCTTCGGGTGGACGGTTACGCCGGTCTGACCGATCTGGCGGTCATGGTCGCACCATCCTGCGTCCACAGCGGCACGGCTTGCGCCCACCTCACCGTGAAGCTCCTTGGCAAGCTGGAACAGCATGTCGAAGTTCTCCTTCGATCCTACGCCGTAACCGCCAGCCACTACGATGGCAGCACCCTTGAGGTTGTGCTTGGCAGCCTCCACGTGACGGTCGAGCACCTTCACCACGTAGTCAGCAGTGGGCACATACTTAGCCACGTCCATGTATTCCACCTCGCCCTTTGCCTTGCCCTCATAGAGAGCCTTCTGCATTACGCCGCTACGTACAGTAGCCATCTGCGGACGGTGGTCAGGGTTGACGATGGTAGCAACGATGTTGCCGCCGAATGCCGGACGGATCTGATATAGCAGGTTGTCGTAGTGAGTGCCGGTCTTCTTGTCGTCATAGTCGCCGATCTCCAGCTCTGTGCAGTCAGCTGTCAGACCGCTTGTCAATGATGACGATACGCGCGGACCGAGGTCACGACCTATAACCGTAGCGCCCATGAGGGCTATCTGCGGCTGCTCCTCCTTGAAGAGGTTTACGAGGATGTCAGTATGCGGAGCAGATGTGTAGGGGAAGAGTCCCTCGGCGTCGAAGACAAAAAGCTTGTCCACGCCGTAAGGCAGAATCTGGTCCTCCACCTTGCCCTTGATGCCAGTACCAGCCACGATGGCGTTGAGGTCCACACCGAGCTGGTTGGCGAGTTTGCGGCCCTTGGTCAGAAGCTCCTGCGAAACCTCCTGCACCTGTGTGCCTTCTATCTCACAATATACAAATACGTTATTCATTATCCAATAATCTTTTCGTCCAACAATTCCTTTATCAAGCCCTCGATGTCGGTGTCGCTGCCGGTGAGAGTCTTGCTCTCCTTAGCCTGGAAGACGATGTTCTTCACGGCCTTCACCTTCGTGGGCGAGCCGCTCAGACCACACTGTTGCGGGTCGCCGTCCACGTCAGCCACTGTCCACTGGTTGAGTGTGAGGTAAGGACGCTCTTCGTACAGGTAGTTATATTTTGCTTCGGGCTTGCGCTCCATAGGAGCTGTGGCACGCTTGTATTTCATCACAAGCTTGGCGTTGGCAGGGCGGCAGGGAGCAGCCGAACCGGTTACGGTCACCACGAGTGGCATCGGAGCCTCTACGGTCTCCACGCCACCGTCGATATGGCGGCGTATGGTCAGCTTGCCGTCCTCACACTTGAGGATTTCCTCGGCGTATGTCACCTGCGAGAGGCCCAGCTTCTGAGCCACCTGCGGTCCAACCTGTGCCGTGTCGCCGTCGATGGCCTGGCGTCCGCCGATAACAACGTCCACGTCGCCTATCTTCTTGATGGCGGTGGCAAGGGCGTAAGAAGTGGCGAGGGTGTCAGCGCCTGCGAAGAGGCGGTCGGTCAGTAGCCATCCCGTATCGGCACCGCGGTAAAGGCCTTGGCGAATCACCTCGGCTGCACGCGGAGGACCCATTGTCAATACTCCTACAGTGGAGCCGGGGTTCTGCTCTTTCAAGCGCAGAGCCTGCTCCAGAGCGTTCAGGTCTTCAGGATTGAAGATAGCCGGCAGAGCGGCGCGGTTGACGGTACCTTCCGCCGTCATGGCGTCCTTGCCGACATTTCGTGTGTCGGGTACTTGCTTGGCAAGTACAACTATTTTCAAACTCATATAATATAAATTATTTTGAAATTTTCTTGACTTTTTTATCTGCAAAGATACATCTTATAATTAACATTGTTGTGTCTTTTTCCGATTTTTTTAGCATCATTTTGAAAATTTCGGCGACTGATTATGGTAAGTTCCTATGTTATCGTTACTAGATTTATAGATAATCGTATCAATGAAATATAAATTACCGTCAATCCCGACCAATACATTATTGGGGGATGCGTCAAATATATCATGAATTCCATTGGTATAATATTCGCCATCCATTTGTGGCTTAAAACCTATCTTTATAAGCTCTGCATCAATTTCTTCTTCCGTTGCTTGACGACTTGCAATTATATATGGTTGTCGAAGAACAGCACATGTCTTAGCACTTTTATTCTCTGAAAAACCAATCAAAGAATAGGAGCAATATGGGAAATATTCATTATGCGCTTTGATTCGTTCAAAAAAAGGCGATAGATTATCGTCTGAATAACGAAAGTCATTCAGTTTAAACACGTAATTGTCATCTGAAGACAGATAGACTTCATTTTCAGAACCTCTGTCTTCATAACTTCCTAATTTATTGTTGTCAATCCAGCAGTTATGCTGTTTCGCCCATTTCGCTAATTGCGTGATTTGGACTCCCTTGCAATCCGTTGTTCCCGCAATCGCTTGAATTGATTCGAGCACTCCTCTCGCGACAGATTCAGCTTGCTCCATGATTCCACAGATCGCATTTTTATTGAATTTGTCTTCTTGTGGTATTCGTTGAGTTCCAGTTTCATTCATTAATCCTTTCTTAATTAATAATACTGCAAAGATACTTATTTTTTTATTATGTTGCCGATTTTTCGTGGAATATAACTAACTTTGCACTCATTATTTTCAAAAACTGGATACTCTAACATCAGGATTTTTATGGGAGGCATATTTGGCACCATTTCCAAGAAAAGCTGCGTGGCAGACGTTTTCTATGGAACTGACTACAATTCACATCTCGGAACCCGCCGCGGCGGTATGGCGATGTACAGTAAGGAAAAAGGATTTACACGCTCCATCCACAATCTGGAGAGCTCGTACTTCCGCACCAAGTTCGAGTCTACGCTCGACAGATTTGAGGGCAGCACGGCGGGCATCGGCGTGATTAGCGACAACGACGCACAGCCCATCGTCTTTAATTCGCACCTTGGACGCTTCGCCATCTGCACGGTGGCAAAGATCGTCAACATTGAGGAGCTTACACAGAAGCTGCTCGACAAGAACATGCACTTCGCCGAACTCTCGCAGAGTTCCACCAATCAGACAGAGCTTGTGGCCTTGCTCATTACGCAAGGCAAGACTTTCCGCGAAGGCATCGAGAACGTCTATCACTCCATCAAGGGCTCCTGCACCATGATGATTCTTACCGAAGACTCGCTTATCTGCGCCCGCGACGCATGGGGACGCACACCTATTATTATAGGTAAGAAGGACGGTGCATACGCCGCCTCAAGCGAATCCACTTCTTTCCCTAACCTCGACTTCGAGGAGTGCTACAACGTCGGACCGGGCGAAATTGTCAGCCTCACCGCCGACAGCCTCACACAGCTGCGCCCTGCCAACAAGAAGATGCAGGTGTGCTCCTTCCTCTGGGTGTATTACGGATTCCCCACATCCACGTACGAAGGAAAGAACGTCGAGGAAGCACGATTCACAAACGGATTTAATCTCGCCAAGACAGACGACGTGGAGGTGGACTGCTGCTCGGGCATCCCCGACTCAGGCACCGGCATGGCTATGGGATACGCAGCCGGAAAGGGCGTGCCTTACCAGCGCTGCATAGCCAAGTACACCCCCACATGGCCGCGCTCCTTCACACCCGCCAACCAGTCGATGCGTTCGCTTGTGGCAAAGATGAAGCTCATCCCCAACAAGGCGATGCTCAACGGCAAGCGTGTCCTCTTCTGCGACGACTCCATCGTCCGCGGCACACAGCTCCGCGACAACGTCAAGGTGCTCTTCGATCAGGCTGGTCTCAAGGAATGCCACATGCGCATTGCCTGTCCGCCCCTCGTCTACAGCTGCCCCTTCATCGGATTCACGTCCTCGAAGAGCGACATGGAGCTGATCACACGACGCATCATCGAGAAGTTCGAAGGCGACGCCAACAAGGACCTCGAGAAGTATGCCACCACCGGATCTCCGCAGTATAACCGCATGGTGGACGAAATCCGCTCACAGCTCGGTCTCACTTCTCTGAAGTTCAACACCATCGAACAGCTCATCGCTGCCATCGGACTGCCCAAGTGCCAGGTCTGCACCCATTGCTTCGACGGATCCAGCCAGTACACTCTCGAGGAGCAGGCGGACGAGTAGACACAATTATTAATTAGTATTTTTTATTTATTAATTAGTAGGCGCAGCCTGATACCGACAGGAAGATATGTTTTAGGGTGATTATTTAGCTATACGTAGCAATCCGCTTTAAAAGAAAAGAAGAAATGATAAAGAACTTGATATTCGATTTTGGCAAGGTGCTTGTCGATTACGACTACTTCGTGGTCATAGACAAGTACTTCGCCACACACGCCGAGTCAGAGCAGTTCTATGACCACCTCATGAACGATAAGTGGAACGAGCGGCTCGACCGCGAATCGCGCACCTTTCCACAGATCATCGCCGACATGCAGGAGGCTATGCCGCAGTGGAAGGAGCAGATAGCGCAGTTCGGCGCCCACTATACAGAGTTCGTCCTCGGCGAGATACCCGGAATGCGCGATCTCCTCACCAGCCTCAAGGCAGAGGGATATCGTCTCTACGGCCTCACCAACTGGTGCAGCTGCGTACATCAGACCATGCAGCAGTTCCCCATCTTCAGCCTCCTCGACGGACGCGTCATCTCTTCTGAGGAACACGTCGTCAAGCCCGAGCGCGAGATATATGACATCCTCTGCCGCCGTTTCCACCTGCGCCCCGAGGAGTGCGTCTTCGCTGACGACCGCGAGGACAACATCGAGGCAGCCAGAGCCTACGGCATGCACGGCATCGTCTTCAAGGACTGCCAGCAGTATAAAGCCGAGCTTAGCGCCATCTTCGCCCGTGAGGGAAGCCTCGATGCAGCTCCCGTTCTCACCCCCGAACTTGAGCAACGTGTCCGTCGCTCCGTAGACCTCTTCATGCAAGGCTACGGTTGCTGTCAGTCTGTAGTGGCAGCCTTCGCCGACCTTTATGGCGTTGACGACCAGCTTGCCAAGCGCATCGCAGCTGGCTTTGGAGGTGGAGTAGGACGTATGCGTATGATGTGTGGTGCCGTCTCCGGCATCGTCACCCTCGTCGGACTCGACTGCGGTCAGACGGAAGGCGCTGATCGTGAGGGCAAGTCGGCATGCTATAAGGTGGTGCAGGAGTTGCTCCATGAGTCGGAAGCCCAGAACGGGTCTCTCATCTGCGCCGAGCTTCTCGGACTTAACGGTTACGAGAAAGCCCACTCTTCCTACGTCGCCTCACCACGCACCGCCGAATACTACAAGAAGCGTCCCTGCGCCGCCAAGGTGGAGAGTGCCGCCAGAATATTCGCCGGCTACCTTATGAGAAAAGAAGGCAACTACTCTGCACATGCTTGCTAACTCTCTAAAACAAAAGACGCATCATCCGTAGTGGGTGATGCGTCTTCTGTTTTATCTCATACCAAGTCTCTCCATTTCATATACCATGCTAAAAAGATACATGGCTTGCATAGCTTCCATGGCTATCGGCATAGCAACCTCTCTTGGTGCCTTCTTCATAAATTCAATGAAAGTCCACATAGAAAGATTGTAAATATCTTGACTTAGAACTTTACCTTCAGACGAATCAAAAGGAATACCGATGGAGTCAAGCACATATTCATCCATTGCGAATGAACCGCGAGGCTCAAGTAAGGTTTCTGCAACACCTTTAGATTTTAGACCGTTCCAATCAACATTCCAGTGATATACAGCTCCAATACCTGCATATGCGCCCCATGCAAGCCAAATTGTTGGGTATTGACCATTTCCTTCTTCTTTTACTCTATGCGTGTTTGAAGTGAACGGAATTGAGGTGTATATGTAAAGGGATATAATTGATTAATTCATCAAATTTTCTAACTATCAAGTAAATTTTCAACAATTTTATAAAGAATTCTCATACGCTTTATGTATCTTTGCCTTATATATATTATTTAAGGTATGTCAAGAGAACAAGTCAATAGATTAAAGATAGTTCTTGCAGAGGAGCAGAAGTCAAATAAATGGCTTGCCGAACAATTAGGCAAGGACCAAGCTACGATTTCCAAGTGGGTGACAAATGCAAGTCAGCCAGACCTTAAGAATCTACTGCGCATTGCAAAAGCATTGAATGTAGATGTAGCAAGATTGTTAAATACGGAGGTAGTCAACGATGACGAAATCTAAGGATGTCGGATATGAATATATCCTGTCTAACCAATTTTTACAACTTCCGATAATACGCTATTATCAGAAAATGGGGAGAATTAAGCTATGACACCAGAGGAAAAAGCGAGAGTAAAGATTGACCGTTGGTTTGAAGATGCAGGTTGGCAGGTTGTCAACCGTGACGAATTCGAGCCTACGATGTCTGCCGTTGCCGTGCGTGAGGGCTTGCTGAAAGGTAATCTCGAAGCGGACTACCTTATGTTCATCAATGGCAAGGTGTGTGGTGTGCTGGAAGCTAAACGTGAGGAGGTGAATGTCGAATCTGATATGGTTAGCGAACAAGTATCTACTTACGCCAAGAGCGTTCCCGATTGCTACCAGACTTGGCAAAAACCTATACCTCTATTATACAAATCTAATGGCAAGGTTGTCTTATTCCAAGATTTTCGCAAGACAAACACGGAATGGGATGAAATCAACCGTATCCATACTCCAAAGGAGATTGTAAGTATACTTGGCATTGACGATCCGTTTGCTGGATTGCCAACGCTACGCAAGAAGGGATTGCGTGAATGTCAGTACGAGGCTATTACGGAGTTGGAAAAGAGCTTCCGTAGTGGACAAAGCCGTGCGCTTATGGTGCTTGCCACAGGTGCAGGAAAAACTTATACCGCTTGTCTTGCTGCCTATCGTATGTTGGCGTATACTCCGATGCGTCATGTTCTCTTCCTTGTTGACCGCAACAATCTCGGACGACAGGCAGAGAATGAGTTCGGTACATTCCGCCTCACAGACAATGGAGAAGCTTTCAACACCATCTATGGTGTGGAGCGATTGAAGTCCGCTAAAATACCATCTGACTGCAATGTGCTGATATCCACCATTCAACGACTGTTCTCACTACTGAAAGGTGAAGACATTGAAGACACCGACGATGACGACAAAGATGATGCAACTGGGGAGGTTACGCTTCCTGCCAATCCTAATCTGCCACACGATTTCTTTGATATGATTGTCATTGATGAGTGTCACCGAAGCATTTACGGCAACTGGCGCAAGGTGCTTGAATATTTCGACACGGCTCGCCTTATTGGTCTTACGGCTACACCAATACCCGAAACCATGGCGTTCTTCAACAACAACCGCATTGTGAACTATACGCTTGAAAAAAGTATTGTGGATGGTGTGAACGTAGACAACCGTGTGTATCGCATCAAGACGGAGGCTACAGAGAATGGTGGTGCTATATTGAAAGGCGACCGTGTGCGTGTGGAAACTCGCTACACCGGCAAGACGGAGGAGATAAACACACGAGAGACTAAGAATTACACGAAGACGGAGCTTAACCGTTCTATTATCAACCCATCTCAAATAAAGCTTATTCTTACAACTTATCGTGATGCTGTTTATACTGAGATGTTCAATGACCCACAACGTGAGCCGAACTTTGCATATCTCCCTAAGACTCTCATTTTTGCGCTTAATGAGACCCATGCAACAAATATCGTGAACATTGCCAAAGAGGTGTTTGGCGAGAAATGTCCGAATGCCAATATGGACAGATATGTACAGAAGATTACTTATTCGGCAGGCGATAGCAACGAGCTTATCCGCCAGTTCCGCAACGACCGTGACTTCCGTATTGCTGTCACTTGTACGTTAGTGGCTACGGGTACTGATGTGAAACCGCTCGAAGTGGTGATGTTCATGCGAGATGTGGAATCAGAACCGCTTTACATTCAGATGAAAGGTCGTGGTGTGCGCACCATCGGCGATGAACAGCTTAGAGCCGTAACACCTAATGCCTTCAGTAAGGATTGTTTCTTCCTGGTCGATGCTGTGGGCGTCACCGAGCATACGATGTCTATTCCGGAACAGGGCGATGGTCCTGACACTGTTACGATAACATTGAAGGAATTGCTTGAGCGAATTGCTCATGGCAATCTGCCAGATATGTATCTGAAACGTTTGGCTGCTACTTTGTCCCGATTACACAATAAGGCCGACAATAGTCAGCGTGCTGAGTTTGAACGGTTGGCAAGCGACTCTATGGATGCCATTGCACAGCGTATATACGATGCTTTGGAAAAAGATACGTTGCCGCCTTATAATGATATTAATGAGCCTAACAACGAGCGCAAGGGACTTGTAGCTCCGGTTGCCAATCATGCTGATGTGCGCCGATACATTCTTATTCTTGCTGCTGGCTTTGTCAATACGCTCATGCCTGGTGAGGACACGCTTATATCCAAGGGCTTTTCTGTGGAGGAAGCTAAAGACACTACAGAAGCTTTTGAGAAGTATTGTCGTGACCATGCTGATGAGATTGAGGCATTGCGCATTATCTATAATCAGAGTGGTGAGCCTATCAACTTTGATATGATGAAAGATTTGGAGAACAAGCTGAAGATGGAAAACAATCGCTTCAGCACGAAGCAGCTTTGGAACTCTTATGCCATCGTTTCTCCAAACCACGTGCGACGCGCCACCAAGAAGGAGGAGAGCGAGGCTCTTACCAATATTATACAGTTGGTGCGCTTTGCCTATCGGCAGATTGAACGTCTGGACAGCGTTTGCACTACTGCCCGACAATACTTCAATCTTTGGTGTGGTCAGTGGCATCGTGAAATATCAGAACGACAGAAGCAGCTCATGAGCCAGATTGTGGACTATGTGGCAAGTAATGGTGCTTGCACCATAAACGACATTCGAGAGGACGACCGCACACAGGCTGCTCAGATGATTGCAGCATTCGGTACTAAACAGAAGGCGGATGACGCTCTTCTTTCTTTGTTTAATTTTGTGGTTTTAAGAAAAACAGCATAACTTTGAATTATGACAAACAATATATCTACTGAGCAATCGCTCACCAAGAAAGTATGGAATCTCGCCACTACACTTGCAGGACAAGGTATTGGCTTCACCGATTATATCACGCAACTCACTTATCTGCTTTTTCTGAAGATGGACGCGGAGAATGTAGAGATGTTTGGAGAAGAGTCGGCAATACCTGCTGGATATCAGTGGGAAGAACTTATAAAGCTCGACGGACTGGATCTTTTGAAACAGTATGAGGAAACGCTAAAAGTACTCAGCGAGCAAGACAACCTTATCGGTACCATCTACACCAAAGCGCAGAACAAAATTGACAAACCTGTCTACTTGAAGAAGGTTATCACCATGATTGACGAGGAGCAATGGCTTGTTATGGATGCTGACGTGAAGGGTGCTATATATGAGAGCATTCTGGAAAAGAACGGACAGGACAAGAAGAGTGGCGCAGGACAGTATTTCACACCGCGTCCGCTCATCAAGGCTATGGTGGACTGCATCCGCCCGCAGATTGGCGAGACGGTGTGCGACCCTGCCTGTGGTACGGGTGGCTTCCTTCTCACGGCTTATGACTATATGAAGAATCAGTCGGCCGATAAGACTAAACGCGATTTTCTGCGCAACAAAGCTCTGCATGGCGTGGACAATACTTCACTTGTCGTCACACTCGCTTCTATGAACCTCTATCTGCATGGTGTGGGTACTGACCGCAGCCCCATCTCTTGTGAAGATTCGTTGGAACGTGAGCCTAAAACTCTCGTAGACGTTATCCTTGCCAATCCTCCTTTCGGTCAGCGTCCGGCAGGGTCTGTGGAGCTTAACCGCCCCGACTTCTATGTTGAGACGAAGAACAATCAGCTGAACTTTCTTCAGCACATGATGCTCATGCTGAAAGTGGGTGGCCGTGCTGCCGTAGTACTGCCGGACAACGTTCTCTTTGAGGGTGGTGCTGGCGAGACTATCCGTAAACGCCTTCTTTCTGACTTCAATCTGCATACCATCCTGCGTCTTCCTACTGGTATATTCTATGCGCAGGGTGTGAAGGCTAACGTACTGTTCTTCACAAAGGGACAGCCAACAAAGGAGGTTTGGTTCTATGATTACCGTACCGACATCAAGCATACGCTTGCCACCAACAAATTAGAGCGCCATCATCTTGACGACTTCGTAAAATGCTATAATCCCGATAATATCAATAATCGCACCGAGACCTACGATGCTGAAAGTAACCCGTCAGGACGTTGGCGCAAATACCCTGTTGAAGAGCTCATCGCTCGTGACAAAACTTCACTCGATATCACTTGGATTAAACAGGGTGGCGAGGAAGAGGAACATACGCTCGCAGAACTTATGGCAAGCATCAAGGAACAAAGCCAAAACATCAGCAAGGCGGTGAGTGAACTTGAAAAATTATTGGTTGACATCAAGGAGGATTAAGGGCATGGATGAAATCATAAAGCGAGAGGATGCTCTCTTTGGGCATATCTCAAAACTTATTGACGAGGCGCACAAGCATGTTCGACAGTTCTATTTGGCGTATGCGAATTTGACAGACGGTGTTTGTCAAATTCAGTTTGATTTGTCATGGTCGCATTATCTTATACTTATGCGTATTGAGAATCATGATGCTCTCGTAGAGCTGACTCAACCTAAGGATGCCAATATCTATGCGTCGGCTTACCAACTCTATTTGCCTAACAAGGCTTTACTGCAAGCTAAGGTGAAGGAATGGATAGAGGAGTTTGAAGAGAACGAGGAAATAAAGAAACTTGAAGAAGACAAATAACAAATGAATACTAAAGCATTACGCCAAAAGATACTTGACCTTGCGATACATGGCAAACTTGTACCGCAAGATCCTAACGATGAGCCTGCATCAGTGCTCCTCGAGCGCATCCGTGCCGAGAAAGAACGCCTTATCAAAGAAGGCAAAATCAAACGCCCTAAAAAGACTAAGGCAACTTCTGATAAGCCGCATTATCCGTATGAGTTGCCTAAAGGGTGGGTGTGGTGTAAATTAGAAGATATTGCTTATGTCGCTTCAGGGAGTACTCCAGATAAATCGTCATTTGTATCAAATGGCATTCCATACATCAAAATGTACAATTTGAGGAATCAAAATATTGACTTTAAATTTAAACCACAATTCATCAAGGAAGATGTACATAATGGAAAACTCCAACGCTCAAGAACTGAGGTCGGAGATTTAATAATGAATATAGTTGGTCCACCTTTGGGAAAGCTGGCTCTTATTCCACCATCATTACCACAAGCTAATTTCAATCAAGCTGCTGTACTAATTCGTCCTTATCTTCATAAGGATATTATCAATGTTTATCTGAAAGCATATTTGGAGGAGATGACTGAGATTAACTCTATATCTACCAAAGGAAGTGCTGGACAGGTTAATATCTCACTGACTCAATCTCAGAATATGAGAATACCACTTCCACCATTATCAGAACAACATCGGATTATAAAGGAATTAAAACATTGGCTTTCAATGGTTGATTGTATAGATTGTAATAAAGAAATTTTATATGATACCCTCAAACACGCAAAGTCAAAAATTCTCGACCTCGCTATTCACGGCAAACTTGTCCCACAATATCCAACGGACGAGCCTGCCAGCGAACTGCTCAAACGCATCAACCCCAAGGCAGAGATTACTTCTGATAACGGGCATTATCAGAAGTTGCCCGAAGGATGGGTGATTACACCAATGCAAACACTATGTGCTTTGGTAGATGGAGAGAAGCAAAATGGCATCGAAAGAATAAATCTTGATGTAAAATATCTACGTGGAGAACGAGAAGCTAAAGTATTAACGTCAGGCAAATATACAGCTGTAAACACTTTACTGATTTTAGTGGACGGTGAAAACTCTGGAGAAGTTTTCCGTGCGCCTGTAGATGGCTATCAAGGTAGCACGTTCAAACAATTATCCATCCATGAAGAAATGTACACCGACTATGTCCTACAAGTGATAAACCTACACCGAAAGACACTAAGAACCTGAGTTCGGGATAAGCGACAGTCGTTTTTCTTGCTATGCCAGATTTC
>ERZ1031020.184-NODE-184-length-32671-cov-28.295775_pt1 | contig 32671 bp, 27 predicted proteins | sample MGYA00517109_ERZ1031020 | MGnify/ENA primary metagenome ERZ1031020 (study PRJEB33719, sample SAMN04261270) | wastewater metagenome | biome: rural village; feature: human; material: feces | host: Homo sapiens | place: El Salvador | collected 2013-01-07 ... | reverse complement strand
TGTAAGCTTGTCTTATATGTACAACAATTCATTTTATACAAAAATGTATTTTACTAAGACTAACAAAGATTTTGGGAGAATGGTATTTTTGGATTCAGAAAATATTCAAAACCAAGTAGAACGAGCAGGAAATTACTTTGACATATCTGCATTGGGGATTAATATCGAATATAATTTTCAGTTGGGTTCTTGGTTAGAAACTGATTTGACTGGAGATATTACATATTCAAGCTATATTTCAAATCAGACTTCCTTTAAGAATGTAAGAGGTTGGGGAAGTGATTTTTCGTTGGACAATTCATTTTTTTTAAGTAAAAGATTGACTAGTTTTTTGTACATTGAAGATGACATACCTGGATATTATAATTATAGAAAGGTAAAAAATGCCTTTCTTTTAAACTTAGGGCTGTCGTATACAAACAAAAATAAAACTATGATTGTCAGCATTAAAGCTGAAGATTTATTCAAAACGTCGAATCCAAAATACTCTTATTATTCCAATGGGATTAAACAGAAGTTTAACAACTATTATGATAGTCAACATTTGGAAATAACTTTAATTAAAAAGATCGGAAATATTTTTAACAAAGCAAAACCAACTTTTCAGTCATCAAATTCTGAAGAAAGAAATCGTTTATAAACTCTTAGAGAAAAATAGTGCGGTAATGTAGATTTCAAAGTAACAAATGAAGAATCATTTTCCTATAGAATATCAGTATGATAGCATGCAATGTGGTATAGCTAGTTTGCAAATGGTATGTAAATATTTCGGCAGAGAATACTCTTTGGATTCTCTGTCGAAACTTTGTTTTGCTACTACGGAAGGAGTCTCTCTGTTAGGTATCAATGAGGCAGCAAACACACTTGGCTTGCATACTATATGCGCTAGAGCTACAACTATGGTGCTAGGCGAAGCCCCTTTGCCTTGTATTCTCCATTGGAACCAGAATCATTTTGTAGTCTTGTATAAAGTCAAGAAAGGAAAGAAGTTCTATGTCGCTGACCCAGGAAAGGGATTGGTCACTTATGGTTTAGAAGAGTTCAAGCAGCATTGGATAAGCACGAGTTCCAATGGCGAAGACAAGGGCATTGTTATGTTCTTGGAAACCACCCCTGCATTCTTTACCTATAAGATGGAGGGCAAAGAGAACTTAAAAGAAAGGCGGTCTTTCCGCTTTCTCTTTGGGTATGTAAAGAAATACCGCAAGTATTTCGGACAAATTATCTTGGGCTTGATAGTCGGAAGTCTCTTGCAGCTTGTCTTGCCATTCCTTACTCAATCCATCGTAGATGTCGGTATCAAGAACCAAGATATAGGTTTTGTTTGGCTTATATTATTGGGGCAGTTGATGCTTACAGTCAGCCGAACGGCAATAGACTTTATCCGCAGATGGTTGTTGCTTCACATTTCCCTACGTATCAACATTTCATTGGTGAGCGACTTTTTCATCAAGCTTTTGAAGTTGCCGATGTCTTTCTTTGATACGAAACTCATGGGCGACTTGATGCAGAGAATGAACGACCATAGCCGTGTGAACAATTTTCTTACGCAACAGACGCTCAACATCACCTTTGCCATGCTTACTTTCGTGGTGTTCTCGGTGGTGCTATTCTTCTATAACAAGTTGGTGTTTGCCATCTTTTTGTTGGGAAGCATCCTCTATGGCGCATGGATGACCTTGTTCTTGAAACGGAGAAAGGTGCTCGACTATGAATTGTTTGAGCAGCAAGCCATCAACAATAACAAAACTTATGAGTTTATCACCTCCATACAGGAAATCAAATTGCAGGATTGTGAACAACGTAGAAGATGGGAATGGGAGGACACGCAAGCAGACTTGTTTGGGGTGCAGATGAAATCACTCAAACTCCAACAGACACAGGAGGCAGGAAGTATCTTTATCAACGAGGTGAAGAACATCATCATCACGGTAGTGGCTGCAACCGCTGTGATTCATGGTCAAATGACACTCGGTATGATGCTTGCCGTGCAATACATCATCGGACAGCTCAACTCGCCTGTGGAGCAACTGATGAACTTCTTCTATTCTCTGCAAGATGTGAAGATTAGCTTGGAGCGTATCAACGAGATTCACCAGATGGATGATGAGAACGGAAAGGAAGGCTTGCTAACTTCCATCGAGGACAAGAGTGAGGGCATTGACATCAAGAACATCATATTCAAGTACGACCCACATGCTTTGCGTAAGACCATAGACGATGTGAGCATTCACGTTCCGCAAGGTAAGGTAACAGCCATCGTTGGTGCATCTGGCAGTGGAAAGACCACCCTCATCCGTTTGATGCTTGGTTATTATCCTGTCTTGGAGGGAAAAATCAACATTGGAAATACTGACATCAACAAACTCAACAAAAAGTGGTGGCGCAGACAATGTGGTGTTGTCATGCAGGATGGTGTTATCTTCTCGGAGAGTATCGCAAGAAATATTGCCGTTGATGATGGCGATATAGATAAGGAAAGGTTGTTGAAAGCTGCCGAGATAGCTTGCATCAAGGATTACGTGATGGCTTTGCCTCTGAAGTTCAATACCAAGATTGGGCGTGATGGCGTGGGACTGAGCCAAGGACAGAAACAGCGTATCTTGATAGCAAGGGCGGTGTATAAGAATCCCGACTACATCTTCCTTGACGAGGCGACCAACTCGCTCGATGCCAACAATGAGAGAAGCATCGTGGAGAACTTGGATAAGTTCTACAAGGGCAAGACTGTTGTGATTGTGGCTCATCGCCTAAGCACGGTGAAGAATGCCGACCAAATCGTGGTCATCGACCATGGAAAGGTGGTTGAGATAGGCAACCATGAGTCTTTGACCGCCAAACGAGGGGCATACTATAATCTTGTGAAGAATCAGTTGGAATTGGGAAACTAAAATGTTTTTGACATGGAACAGGAAGAAAAAGAATCAGATAATATCGAGTTGAGAAGCGAGAAGGTGAGGAACGTGATAGGCAAGGTTCCTCCTCGCCTCGTCAGCTTGGGAACGGTTGTCATTACGATAATAGTCCTCGCCCTCGCAGTTGCTTTCTACAAGATACCTTATCCTATATCCATAGAGGCTAATGGTGAGGTCATCAATCAAAGAACAGTGCAAGTGTTTGTGCCATACAAGTATTTGTATCTTTTCGATAAGCCAAGGACTGCTCATGTATCTTTCGAGGGTAATGACATTGTATCTTATAACTGCGATATCACAAGTCATAAAGCCAGGCTTATACATAGGGAAGATGGCAACTATTTTATGGCTACAGCCACTGTGAGCACACAGGGACAAAATACCCCTATACTGCAAAAGTATATGAAAGCCGATGTCAGGATCATCGTAAGCAACAGAACGTTATGGAAACAAGTATTTGAATAAAATCTGTAAGTAAACAAAATGACACTTTGTAACAGCCCTTAATAGGACTTGCCACAAAGTGTCGTTTTTGTGAAGCGGGACTACGTGTACCCAAATGTTAGGTGCTATTTCTAACTTTTGGGATTTAAACAGAGGTTATCTATTTGCTATTTTGTGGAGTAAGCATATCTGTAATCTTCTTGTCAGACCGATAGTATCGTTCATTTTTGAAAGTCAGATAGTTGTCACCTAAAACACCTTCCTTTATACCAATTGTAAGTTTCTGCCCTACTACTCTATATTGTAGTTTTTCTATCAGTCGCAAAACCTTTAAATTATCATCAAGAGCATAGTATTCAACAGTTTCTTCACCGAAGTATAAGGCTGCAGCACTACCATCATTAACATTGTCCTCACTAGCAAATTGATGTATCCAAACTGTTCCTGTCAAGGAACGTGAGTCTTCCTCATTCTTGTCGCAAGAGGACATAACGCATAGTACTGATAGAAATAACAAATATAAGTATTTTCTAATTTTCCACATAATTCAAGAACTTATTGGAATCTCTTTTGTGTATAGAATTTATTAGAAATTGGGAGGATGCTAGTTTCTATTACTCCTCTTCCTTTTCTTATAGGTACAACATAGTTGCCACTTACAACATCCTCTATTGGATAATCATCAAAATAATTAAACTGGAATTCGTCTATTCTCTCATTTGATTGTGTAATTTTATAAGTATATGTGACATTCTTTGTCGTTGTTTTGGAACTTGTCAATTTTCCATTGATTCCGAGATCTATTTTATCTATAGGGATAGATAAATTCCCTCCAATTTCACCTCCAGATATATAAGTTACAGAGTAATTCTCCGTCACATCTTTGGTAAATCCCTCATCTGGATTTATCAAATAGACAATGACTTTTTTCTCTATTGGGTCTTTTGACACATCCCATGTATTTAATCGCGTGTCTTGTCCATAGTCCAAAGGATAGAACCATTTAGACTTTATTCCATTCTTGTCTATGGTGTATGTATATTTGGAGTGTCTGAACATAGTCTTATGTGACTTTGATTCCACTATTCTCAGATTGAATAATTGGTCAGGCTTTGCATATATTTTCATATCCTCAGAAGTAACTGTATTTCCATTCACATTTCCTTCAAACTTGAATAGGAAACAAAAAGCTCTTCCTGTCAACAGTCTTTGAAGAGCCTGCTCTCTTGTCATTGGTGACTTCTGTTGTGACTGGCTTTTATTGAATAGAGGTTTGTTGTCTCCTTCTGCAATATCTTCGAATCTCGAAAAAGCATTTTGCGAAATTTTAAAACGGAAGATGCAATCTTTTATGTCTGGCTTCATAGCCGTTGGAGTCTGAGAAACATTACTCAACCCATAATACATCATGTATCTTGTTGCTCTCTGTTGGTTCTTTGAATTATTAAATGCATCTATGAGCAAAGGGTCAATATCTCCCTTTGGAATATACCCTCTTTCCGTATACTTTTCATCTAAATTATCATACTCTACAGAAGAACGTGTCAAAGTCTTTTCGTTAACATATTTTGGATTGAAAGTTTTGTCAACGTATTCATATTTCCCATCTATAGAACAGTCGCTTATACTACGTGTAAATGCATTTTTTTCACGTATAGTGCTACTTTCACACACAACAAACAAATTAAACCCTGGAACTTCATCGACTCCCAAGCTATCAACTACATTTCCTTCATAGTATAGCTTGTTCCCGAACAGTACTGGTATTTCATCGTCAGCGACATTCAAGCGTTCAACCTTTTGGTCACCGATTTCTGGAATATGAATGTTCAACAAAGGAACAGTTTTTTCAATATTGTCCAAGTCTCCTTCATTCTTTTCATAGTCAGAAAGAACATCTTTAAATGTACGTTCTCCAATTTTCTCGTTTTTTACGAATGGATAAAAGACGTTGAAGTCATTATCAAACTTCTTCAAGGCTTGTGCCTTGAGGAACATTCTGACATCTTGTCTCTGAGAAACTGCTTTTGACAAGATTTGAGAAAAAAGCTGCATGCAAGAATCTTTGTTTACTACTACTTCAGTTGCTGGCATCTTAGCCGATGCCTGTTCTGGGAGTATTGCTTCGTCGCCGTCAGAGCAAGAAGTAGCAATACCTAATAATAGGAACATTATTCCTACCATCATAGTTTGAATTTTCTTTAATTCTACCATTTTGTTACTATTTTGATTAAACTTAAATTTTTTCGAGTGCAAAATTATAATGTTATTTTTGTCCATGCAAGCACAATCAACACGGGTCGGAGAAATTGAGGCATGAATCACAATAAATCGCCGATGAACCTTATCCAACTCCCCTACGAATCGTTCATAAGCGAAAATAGCGGATTCATGGACGATTTTTCGTCATTCATGGTGCATACTATTGCCTATTTCGCAAAAAAACACTAAATTTGCAAGCAAAAATGAGTAATATGAAGAAATATCATGGTTTTATAAAGAGTTGGTTCATCATATCCATCACCACATGCATCTTTTCCTACTTGCTATGGGCACTGATGGACTTTGATACGTTTGTGGGTACAGGTGTCATTTTCGAGGACTTGTGCTTCGACATAGTATATTGTTCCTTTTACACATTATTCTCTTTGTGGGTTTCTATTTCCTTGGGTGACATTTTTGTAAAAAACAAGATAAGCAATCCTCGTTTTGTCACCCATATCCTATTGTTGTTGCTAGCCAATTCTGTTTGGGCTGTTGCATTTGAAAACATATTTGATAGCCTTTGGCATGCTGGGAACGATGTATATTGGGACAGATTATATGTTTTTGGATTAATCGCCACATTGCTGACCATGGTGAATGCGTGCCTATATTATTGCTCCATCCTCATCAGGAAAGAGAAGGAAAACGTAGTGCTTACCAATAATCTCTTGCGTCTGCAGATGAATCCGCATTTCATATTCAACAGCATCAACACGTTGGCAGACTTGATTGAGGAGAATCCTGTACAGGCAGAAAGTTTCACTCTGAAATTCTCTGAAATCTATAGATATGTAGTCACACATCTGGATGATGAGACGGTGCCAGTACATGAAGAGATTCATTTCGTGAAGAACTATTGTGAGCTTCAAGAGATAAGTTCTCCTCATACCATACATGTGGAAATTGCCGAAGAACTGGAAAGATGCAAGAATAAGACCTTGCCATTGGCGATACAAATGATGGTAGAGAATGCGATAAAGCATAACTGTCATACCAAGGAAAGACCGCTTTTTATCTCAGTGTATTGTCATGGCGAATATATTATCGTTAGAAATGTTGTGAATCCGATAAAGAGCACTTTACCTACAACACAAAAGGGATTGTCAAACTTGCGTCTGCGCTATAGTCAATTAGGAAAGGAACTAGTCGTTAGTCACGATAATAAATATTTTGAAGTCAAACTTCCAATCTTATCAAAATCATGAAAGTTTTAATCATAGAAGATGAAGAACGTGGCTTTTCAAGACTGAAACGCCTCTTGCAAAACATAGACAACTCTATGGAAATACAAGGACCGTTAACAACAATGAGAGCGGTCATCGACTATCTGCAAAATCCGCATGACGAGGATGTAATCTTTGCGGATATAAGACTGGGCGATGGTGATGTATTCGAGGCTTTCTTGGAGATAGCCCCAACTTCGCCTGTGATATTCACCACGGCTTATAATGAATATGCCTTGGAAGCATTCAAGAGCAATGGCATCGCCTATCTTCAGAAACCGATATTGCCAGAAGAATTGGAGAAAGCTATAATAAAGGCTAAAGCCCTGTGCAGCAAAGTCATAGATTACTCAGCTCTGATGGAGAAAATGGGGATGGCAACAGGCAAGAAATGGAGAGACCATTTCCTTGTGCATATCTATGATGGCTTCAAACTTGTCAAGACAACTGACATCAGTTATTTCTTGGCAGAGAATGGTATCGTTAGGGCATACCTTAGTGATGGTAATTCTGTAACCATCAACCAATCTTTGAATGACTTGGAGCTGCAATTAAATCCCAATTTGTTCTTCCGTGTCAGCCGCCAATATATGGTAAATATCGAGCGCATTGACAAACTCACCAATTTCTTCAAATACAGAATGACCATTAGCCTTCATGGATTTCCTGAGTTGCGAATTGTAGTCAGCAAAGACAAAATCATGAAATTGAAGAATTGGCTCGACAGATGAAGACAAGAATTGACTTGATGTTTTTTCGCACAACTATATAAAAAAAGAAGTTTCACTGTGGTACATATTGTTGAGAGGTGTACCACGGTGAAAATTGTGGAAACAGACAATATACATTAAATTTGGATTCACTGATGTTTCTAATCTCAAATTACTTGCGAAGCAAGGTTTTACTATAAAAAGTTCTAATTTCCATAAAATTCCTCTTGTAAATCATTGGATATTTAGAAAAATATCGTATCTTTGCCCCCAAATTGAGGTGTTCTTTGCATATTGCAAAATACAGAAACGAGCAGAAGTCCGCTCGTTTCCATATTGTTACCTATATAATATAGGCAAACGCCCAACTTCTTGATTTTCAATCAAAGTCCAAATTAGAGCGAGTTAGATTCGTTAACAAATTAATGCAAAAAATCATTTAATATACAAAAGAAAAATTGATTTTTTCTTGGTTGATTCAAGAAAAAAGCGTAACTTTGCAACAAATAAGAATAAAGGAGATTGAATTATGAAGAAATCTTTTATAGAAAGAATATCAAAGTTAGCTAATAACCCATACGTAAAAGGTATGGGAAGCATTACGAATATATTTGGCTCTAGTATTTCTTATAAACCAAAGTCTTTAAAGGATGATTTAAAAGTCTTAAGAAATGATTGGGAAGTTATAGGTACAGATATGCAAATTGCATTCGATTTATTTAGAAAGGAGGTTCCAAATGGACGATAATTCTATCAATGAAAAAGAGAAAACTTTAGAAAAAATCATTAGTGAACTTCCTAAAGAAGATAAAGAAAAAGTTGTTGCAGCTATCTATGCATACGAACGTAAATCCTGGAGCGGTCCATTACCTTCTCCAGAAGATTTCGAAAAATACGAGAACATTATGCCAGGTTCTATGAATAGAGTTTTAACTCTTATGGAAAAACAAGCAGATCATCGTATGGATAAAGAGAATAAAGAATTAGAAGCTCAGATTCAACAGTCTAAAACTGGACAAATTATAGGAGCCGTATTGGTTTCTCTATTTGGCTGCTTTGCTTTTATTCTAGGTCTTTTAGGTCATGATAGTGTTGCTACAGGATTAGGTGTTGCTACAGCAATTAGCCTTGCAGCAATTTTTGTCTTAAAGCAGATTCCTTCTTGGTTGAAACAAAAATAAAAAACATATAAAAGTAAAACTAAAGGCGATAGGTGTACTAAATCTTATTGATTCAAGAGTTAGTGCACCTATCGCCTTTTTTATTCTTCCCTGATAATCCAATCGCTAATAGTACGCTGGGTGCTGTCGTAATTTACGCCAATCTTAAACAAACGCTTGCCATCGGCAGAATACGGAATCAGATAGCCCTTTTCATCTATCTGCCTGATTGCTTCCTCAGCAGAACCATCATACTTCAATTCGAAAACAAATACGGCATCCGGCATATACACCACGGCATCAGCCCTACCTATTGCACTATTCTCTTCTACCCTCATATGGGCACCCATCAGATTGAAGATAAGATAGAACACGGTCTGGAAATCCCGTTCACTCTTATTACTCAACCGGTTGGAGATGCTGGCAAGATATGCCTTCAGGCGTACCATCGCTCCCTCTACATCAGTATCATAGAGTTTTTCCAGAAAATCACCCACCAGGCTGTTGTTGTCCAGGGATATCGGTGAAAGATAGTTAGGTGCAAGACTCTTGAGCATGCCTATCTTCACCTCTCTGTTAGGGTATTCCAAAGTATAACGATGCAGCAGCGGGTTATACTTCTTGATGGTGAGATAACCGCTCTGATAGAGCAGCGGAAGTGCAGAAGTCATCATTTCCGGTGAAACATCAAAATCATCCACATCACATGATTTCTTCTCTATATCCATCACATTGACGTGATACTTCTGCAGCGTCTTGATAAGATAAGTTGGCGTGCCGGAGCCAAACCAGTAAGGAGCAATTTTGCGTGCATTCAGCGCCTTTACCAGACTGAACGGATTGAAGACATCTTCGGATTTCTCACTGAAATGATAACCGTCGTAGAATCTTGTCAGCTCAGCCAGACATTCTTCATACGTCATGCCAAGATCTTCTCCCAGCGCTGCCACATCCGGTTTCATCTGAGTGGTAAGTTCCTTCTTGCTGATACCGCAGATGGCTGAATACTGGTCGAACATGCTGATGTTGTCGAGGTTGTTGAGTTCACTGAAGATGCTGAGCTGCGAGAACTTGGTGATACCTGTAATGAAGGTGAACTCCAGATATGGATCGAGCATCTTCAGAGGACTGTAGAAGTTCTGCATGATGCGACGAAGTGGCTGCAGGTTCTCCTTCTCGTGTACCACGTCCAGCAGAGGGGCATCATATTCATCAATGATGACTACCACCTTCTTGCCCGTCTGCCCGTAAGCCCGCTTCACCAGGTCTTTCAGGCGGAGGTTGGCATCTACCTGGTGCGTCTTGTATCCCCAGATAGTCTCCTGCTCTTCAAGCATATCTGCCAAGTATCTTTCCAGCTGCTCCACACTCATGTGCTTGGCACCGCTTAGGTCGAAATGGAACACAGGATGCTTTGCCCATTCCTTCTCGTAATCAGCAATGGCCAATCCCTCGAAGAGTTCCTTTCTTCCCTCAAAATAAGCCTGGAGGGTAGAGGCAAAGAGCGACTTTCCGAATCGTCTTGGACGACTCAGAAAGACATACGACATCTGCTTTTCTCTAAAATCGACGATGTATTGGGTCTTATCTATATATAGATAGCCATTCTCGCGGATTTTTTCAAAGGTCTGTATTCCTACTGGATATTTATTTACTATTTTTGCCATATTCCTTCATGCTTTACGTTTTGCGCTGCTAAGTTACAAAGAAAATCCGAATAAACCAAGCATAATGGTTAAAAAATGAACCATAACTGAAAGTTCGCCGAATATGCCGAACTTTCAGCTATGAGACTTATTTGATCTTCACTTCTATCTTAGTCTTGGCTGCATCAGCGCTGGAGCCGCCAACAAATACCTGGTAAGTGCCAGGAACCACACGGATGGTGTTGGTCTGGGCATCCCAACCCTCGAAACTCTTGCGAGGAAGATCGATGCTCACCATCTGGCGCTCGCCAGCCTTCAAAGACACACGCTTGAATGCCTTGAGACTCTTGATAGGTCCATCCACGTCATCCATGCGCTTGATATAAACCTGCGCTACTTCGGTACCCTCACGCTTGCCCGTATTCTGCAAGGAGAACATCAGCTTGTAATCAGCAGCCTTGCCGCCACGCTTCCTGCTCTTCACCTGCATCAGGGTAGGCTTGCCGTACTCGAAAGTGGTATAACTCAAACCGTAACCGAATGGGAACAAAGGCTCACCCTTGAAATAACGATAGGTACGATTCTTCATCGTATAATCGAGGAAATCTGGAAGATCGTTCACACTCTTATAGAAGGTAACCGGAAGCTTGCCCGATGGATTCACCTCGCCAAAGAGAACCTTGGCTACAGCCTCACCACCCCGCTCACCAGGATACCATGCCTGAAGGATTGCCTCGGCATTTTCCGTCTCAGGAACCATGGCGATGGCACATCCAGAACAGTTGACAAGGACGACACGCTTGCCTGCCTGATGCAGCATGGCGATGACCTGACGCTGAGCCTTCGGCAACTCCAGGTCGGTTCTGTCGCCGCCCTTGAATCCAGGCTCCTCAATTTCAAGCTGTTCTCCCTCCAGGTTTGGAGAGATACCGCCTACGAATACCACGGCATCCGCATCGCCCACCTCTGCCAGAATCTGCTCGCTGGTAGGCTTCGAAGTCTTCAGGATATCAAACTGCATCACAGCCACATCTTCCCTCTGGGTATAATCTATCTGAATCTTAACCGGCTTGCCTGCTTTCAGAGAGAGCGGTTTGATGATAGGCGCCACGCGGCCCCAGCACTCCCGCATATTCACGATGGTATCGCCATCCACTATCAGGCGGCAACCGTCATCAATACCCATATTGATGGTAAGATCCTCATCCCTGTCAGGAGTCAATACTCCCTCATAGCGGGCAGAGAAATGAGTAAGATTCACACCCGGTGCAAACACGGTATTACCACCATTGCTCAGATTGATGGCAGTCTTCATCACATCCGTAGCCACCGGCTCGCCCTTCTGATTCTGATTGTTCCAATAGGTAGCCTTCATTCCCTCACGGAAGAGGTTGAAACGGCTTTCCTGCACCTCGTTTCTAGTCAAGGTACAAGCCGGAACATACTTCACCTCTGCCCCCTTCATATAGTTGCGAATGCCCTGGAGGATGGTGGTAGAACTGGTAGGATAACCCGAATAGTTGCCTCGCAGCATGATGGAATCATTGGCATTAGGTCCCATCACCACAATCTTCTGATTGCGGTTCAAAGGCAGCAGCTGGTTTCTGTTCTGAAGAAGTACGATGCCTTCTTCTGCTATTTTCTCAGCCAGATCCTTATGAGCCTTGCAGGCGATGACGTTCTCTGGAATCTGAGTCCATGCCACCGTTTCGTCCTTATCGAAATCGCCGAGCTGGAAACGAGCCACCAGCAAGCGCTTCAGACTCTGGTTTACCTTATCCTCATTGATCATTCCCGCCTTCACAGCCTTCGGAATAGTGCGATAGGCACTGCCGCATTCCAGGTCGGTACCGGCATTAACAGCCTGGGCAGTTGCCTCGGTAGCAGTCTTTGCCGTACCATGATAACCCGGCATATAGAAATCGTTGACAGCTCCGCAATCGGAAGTAATCAATCCCTTGAATCCCCATTCGTCTCTGAGAATCTGGCGCTCAAACTTGGCGTTGGAACAGCAAGGAGCACCATCTATACGCTGATAGGCACACATCACCTCAGCCACATGTCCATCCTGTACCAGCGACTTGAAGGCAGGAAGATAAGTCTCCCACAAATCCCGGGCTGGCAAATTCTCCAGATTGAAGACGTGGCGATTCCACTCCGGACCGCTATGCACGGCGAAATGCTTGGCACAAGCCAGCGTCTTGACATACTGGGGAGCCTTAGACTGATCAGAAGCCGGAACGCCAGGAGCCGCCAGCGGTTTGCCGTCAAATGACTGTCCCTGCAGACCATTCACCACGGCAAGTCCCATACGTGTGGTGAGATAAGGATCTTCGCCATAAGTCTCCTGTCCGCGTCCCCATCTAGGATCACGGAAGATATTGACATTCGGAGTCCAGAAGCTCAGACTCTGATATCTCTTTACATTACCCGACTTCTTCGCCACCTGCGCCTTGGCTCTCGCCTCATCGCTTACGGCAGTAAACACCTGATAGAGCAAGGCATCATCCCAGGAAGAAGCCATGTGCATGGTGATAGGGAAAACCGTGGCATATCCGTTGCGTGCCACACCATGCAGCGCCTCGTTCCACCATTGAAACTGAGGGATACCCAGTCGGGAGATGGCAGGCGAAGCATCCATCATCAGCTTCGTCTTCTCCTCCAGGGTCAGGCGTGAAAGCAAGTCATTGGCTCTTGCCTCGGCAGAAAGGTTAGGGTTCTGATAAGGCAACAGCTGATTGGCTGGCTGTTGGGCGTGAGCTGAGAGCACCAGAGCGGACAGCATGGCCAATGTAAGTATTTGTTTCTTCATAACTACTATTGTTAGTACGTAAATATTATATAGATTCGTTTTAATATGCAAAAATACATATTTTTCCTGAATTCAGAGATAGATGAAGTGTTAAAAAGCTCAACTAGTTTCCATTTTTATGTGATTACTTCCTAATTTTTTCGATTCATTTAAACAATTAAGCCCTTTTTCCTTGCTGATTCCAAATATTAGTGCTAACTTTGCACTCTGAAACAACACTATCTTTTTAGAAGACAAAGATACAAGTAAGAAAGATACAACAAGACAGTAAGATCGCAAAGACATGGAAAAGATTCTAATAGTTGAAGACGACATCGCATTTGGAACCATGATTCAGACATGGCTCAGAAAGAAGGGATTCGAGGTGGAGAAAACTACTTCGGTCAAGGCCGCCATACAGGTTTGCGAGGAGGCAGAAAGAGGATTCGATCTGGTATTATCAGATCTCCGCCTTCCCGATCACGACGGCATCTTCCTGCTGCAATGGATGAGAAAGCATGGCGTGCAGGTGCCCTTCATCGTGATGACCAGCTATGCAGAAATTCAGAATGTGGTGCTCGCCATGAAATCAGGTGCTACCGATTATGTGGCAAAACCTTTCCATCCGGAAATCCTTCTGGATAAGATCAAGGAAGCTATCAAGACTCCGAAAAAACAGGATCCGTATGCAGCCTCAGCAGATAGTCTGCGTTCCACAGACACAAATTCTACTCCTACAGACGCAGCACCTGGCAAGCAGGCAGGAAACCAGGCATCATCTGCCAATGGGGATGTACCCAAATACCTGGAAGGTGAAAGCGAGGCTTCACGCAAGCTCTACAGTTTCGTTTCACTGGTGGCCCCTACCCCTATGTCGGTACTCATCCTGGGTGCCAGCGGTACAGGTAAGGAATATGTGGCTAGAAGAATCCATGAACTCAGCACAAGAGCCAACAAACCTTTCTTCGCACTCGACTGCGGTGCCATCCCTAAAGAAGTGGCGGCATCAGAATTCTTCGGTCATGTGAAGGGATCGTTTACGGGAGCTGACCAGGACAAGAAGGGCGCTTTCGAGATTGCCAACGGAGGAACTCTCTTCCTCGATGAGATGGGAAACCTGAACTATGAAGTACAGGTGCAGCTGCTCCGTGCCCTCCAGGAAAGAAAAATCCGTCCGGTAGGAAGCAACAAGGAAATAGATATCGATATCCGACTGGTATGCGCTACCAATGAGAATCTGGCTCAACGCGTGGCAGAAGGCAACTTCCGTGAAGACCTCTACCACCGCATCAATGAGTTTACCATCTACATGCCGGAGTTGAAAGACCGTGGTGCCGACCTCTTCCTCTTTGCCGACCTCTTTACCAAGCACGCCAACAAGGAATTAAACAGAAATGTGGAAGGACTCGACGGCAAAGCCAAGGAGCGAATTGCCGCCTACAACTGGCCGGGCAACCTGCGAGAACTGAACAATGTGATGAAACGAGCTACCCTGCTCGCCACCGGAAGATACATCGGAGTAACCGAACTGGAACAGAGTATGGCGCATATCCAGCCACAAGCCCCTACCGCCCTGCACGATGAGGAAACGGAACTGCAGAGAATAGAAGCTGCGCTGAAAGCAGCAGGTGGCAACAAGAGCAAGGCTGCACAATTGCTCGCCGTAGATAGAAAGACACTCTACAACAAGATGAAGAAGTATGGAATCTGATGACCATTCCCCAACTTTTTGGGAAATAATTCCACACTAGTTCCACACTTTCCACAATGTAGAATTCTGGCACAAAGAGCAATTACAATTGATAATCAAGCAATTAGATAATTCTTTCGTTTTTTGGCACGCAGATTGTGATATTAGAAAGTGAACACGCCAATGAGCGGTAACGCAAGCAAGGTTTGTTCACAAAGAAAGTAATAAATATAATATTCACAATAAAAAAACAAAAGATTATGAAGAAGTTAGTTTTCGCAGCTATCGCTGCTATGGTTATGGTTTCAGTTAGCAATGTATTTGCCAGCAACAAGATGGCAAGTGTATCATCAGTAGCTCCAGTTGACACAGTAGCCCCAGCAGAACCAGCTGCTCCAGCAGACACAACAGTAGAGAAAGAGACACCAGCAGAGACACCAGCTGAAACTCCAGCAGAGACTCCAGCAGACTCTACAGCAACAGATTCTACTGTAGCAGAGTAATATCACCTTTAAAAAATAGTAATTAACAGAGGAAAAGATAGAATACCACTAGTAATTACGCGTCGCTTTCAATCAGGCAGGAGACTAATGATAGAATTCATTGGTCTCCTGACTTGTTTTTAGCCCTTTTGTTTTCTAATATCATTTTTTTGCATTAACTTTGCAAACAAATATCTATTGAGCAAGATATCAGTCTGCTCATCATTTTAAACGATTTCTCATGCACAAGAACAATATTCCTCTCAAGGTAGCCCTCGGATATAGCGCCATTGCCATTATCATGATTCTGGCAATCAGTCTGGTGTATAGCAACACCAAGAGCATCAATGCCATCAATGAAGCTTCGCGCGAGTATATCCAGAAAAGGGGTGCCGCCGATAGTACCATCTCTTCCCTGCTCAAAGAGGAGCAGAGAAACCTGAAGCAACTGTCTGATGCCATGGCAGGAAGACCTACCCAAAACTATCTGCAGAATAAGGTGAAGAATCTGAATACGGGAAAGGATTCCATACTGGTTCACTCCAAGGCACCTCAAACCCACGAGGCGAAAAAGACGACGGTAGAGGTATTGAAGACCCGAAGGGGATTCTTCCGCCGACTCGCCGATGCCTTCAAGAAGGAGCACGCCGAAACCTTGAGCGTAAAACAGGACAGCAACCGGGCTGTCATCGATTCTGTTACCACCCCAGTAAACGTGGCGGAAAACGTAGCGACCATCCTCGACCAGATAGACAAAAAGGAGAAAGTGGCAACACAAGACCACAAGCAGAGCATCAACAAGGAGATGGAAGACCTGAAGATGGTGACCGCCAAACTCGCCCTGCGCTCCGCCAAACATCTGAGCGATGTACACCAGCGTGAGAAAGACAACATGCAGGAAGCCATCAAGAAGGCGATGGAAGCAAGAAAGCATCTGTTGTGGCAGATGGAACTGCTCGCCATCGTAGCCTTCTTTGCCATCGTCATCATGATCTGGTTTATCTGGCGCGATGCCAGAAAGGAGCGTATCTACAGGGAAAACCTGGAGGCTGCCAATGAGGAAATCCAGCGTATCATGAACCAGCGCGAGCGCCTGCTCCTCACCATCACCCACGATATCAAGGCGCCAGCTGCCTCTATCTCGGGCTTCATCGATCTGATGAAAGCCTACGTCAGCAATCCCCAGGGCCTCGAGTGCCTCCAGAACATCAAGAACTCTGCCGCTCATCTTTCACATCTCGTTGCCTCGCTGCTCGATTATCATCAGTTGGAGAACGGACTGATGAAGGTTCAGCCTACCTCTTTCTCACCGGCACAACTGGTAGCTGAATCGGTAGAGGGAATGAAATTGAGGGCAGAAGAGAAAGGATTGGAGATTTCATTCGAATGCAAGATGAAGGGGATGGGAACTTCGGATTCTTCGGAAACTTCGGATTCTCCAATGAAGAAGAAATTCTTCCGTGCTGATGCCTTCCGCATTCGTCAGATATTGGATAATCTGGTAAGCAACGCCATCAAATATACCGACCGGGGCAGCGTTACCATCCAGGCACAGGTTTCAGAAATCCTGGGCAAGCCTACGCTTACCCTGAGCGTAAAGGATACGGGAAAGGGAATGACCGATGAGGAGAAACAGAAGGTGTTCCAGGCGTTTACGAGATTGAAGAGCGCCCAGGGCATCGAGGGTACCGGTTTGGGATTATCCATCACCCAGGAACTGGTTTCGCTGCTTGGTGGAGAAATCATCCTCCACTCTACCCTGGGCAAAGGTTCTACCTTCATCGTCACCATCCCTATCGAACCAGCACCAATGGAGGAGTCTCAGGAAATGGCTCCATCAGAAGTTAAGCATGATCCTTCTCCCGATTCTGCTCAAGATAAGGAAGGACAGAATTCCGGCAGTCATCAGGTTACTGATATAAAGAAGAAGCCGGAATTTGCCAATCACAAGATTCTGATTCTGGATGATGACAAGCTGCAGCTCCAGCTTCTCCAGGAAATGCTGCGCCGCATCGTAGGCGACACCTGGCAGGTTTTCGCCTGCAACCATGTGATGGATGCCCTCACCACGCTGCATAACGAGCAGCCAGCCCTAATGCTGATGGATATCGAAATGCCGGAGATGAACGGCATGGATATGATTGCCCACATCAACCATACCCAGATGATGGTGGTAGCGATGACAGCTCACGACACAAGCATCCTGGAACAGCTTCTGAAAGCCGGCTTCGACGATTGCCTGTTCAAGCCATTCAGCATGGAGAAGCTATCCGATATTCTGGGAATAGAGTCCCGGCCTCAACTGGATGCCCAATCTGAAACTCCATCCCAGCCAGATTTATCATCCCAGCAGAAATCCAACCCTCAACTGGATGCTCTCCTCGCTTTTGCCGGAGGCGACGAAGAAGCGGCAAAGGAGATTCTCGATACTGTGAAGCAGGAACTTGCCGCACACCTTGAGAATCTGAAAGAGGCAGTAGAAGAGGAATCCTTATCTACCGACCGCATAGGAAAGGCGGCACATAAGCTCCTCCCTATCGCCACCATGATGCAGATGGGATGCCTCGAAGAACTCAAGGCGCTGTCACCTGAATACATCGGCGAGATAGAAGAAGCCGAGATCAGAGAAAAACTGAAGGTTGTGATTACGACCTTATCTGCTGCGGTGTCAGACCTGTATGCTTCTTGAAATATCGGCAGAAGAAACTGACGTCGGCGAAATGAAACTCCCAGGCCATCTCCTTGATGCTTTGCGTAGTTCGCTTAAGATGCATCTTGAGCTGCAGAATCACGTATTGGTCGATGATGGTCTTGGGGGTATGCCCCGTCACCTGACTCACAATGTTGGTGAGATATTTCGAGGAGATATTCATCTGGGCAGCATAACAGTTCACATCCCTTGAAATCTTGTAATCCTTCTCCAGAAGCATCATAAACCGATTGAACAGTTCTCTTACGCGATACGATTTTACTTCATCTGGCCGGTATTGCGGATTGCGCTGAAGATACTCATGAAAACCGATGAAGAACGCCTTCAACTGGCATAATACCAGCTGCGAGATGCAGGTACACTCCGACTGGTCGAAATATACCTTCAATAAGGAGAACATCCCATTGATGATGTTTGTTACTACGGGGGTATCCTGCCGGCAGCGGTCTTTCCGCAAGGAAGAATACACCGTCTGCTCCAGCTGCAAGCTTGCTTCGCGAAGTAAGGAAGGATTATATTTCAGGATTTCGGCTTGGAAATCCCCGTCAACCTTCAATTCCACTACATCATTCGGGAAGAGCGTAATCACCGCCCCCTCATAAAGTTCCCAATCCTTATAATTCACATTCAGCATCGCCTTTCCTTTTCGGCAAATCAATATTGCTCCGTAAGTCAAAACTTGCGGACCCTCCTGCCATTCCTCCAAACCAGAGCGAAAAAGGCTTGCTTCCTGATAACTGCTTAATTCTGATAATTCCATCTACACCTTATTATATATAGAGTTATTATATCTCTTTATTCCTATTTCGGTTGCAAAATTACACAAAATATGTGATATAAAAGAACTATTATTCCCAAATCGTCCATCCACTGCGAAATATTTAAAGCGATTGTTCGCTCAAAACTCCGTACCTTTGCACCCGAAATTCAAAAAGTAATGATCAATGATTAAGAACATCTTATTTGTAAGCCTTCTGCTTGCAGGAGGAACCCATTGGGCTTCGGCTCAATCACAAACCACCGTAGGGGCGGCTGCTTCCTTGCCTGCCAGCAAGAAAGAAAACATGACCATCAGCCAACTCTTCCAGAAGGTGGAGGATAACAGCAAGAGCCTTCGCACTTCATTATCTGGAGTAGAAGCAGCCCACCTCGGCATCGAAGCAGCTAAAAGCAAAAAACTGCCCGACCTTGATGCTTCCCTCTCATTCAGCTACATCGGCAATGCGCTGATTACCGACCGTAACTTCAGCAACGTTCATGGTCTGAAATCCCCACATTTCGGCAACAACTTCGCCTTCCAGGCACAGCAGGTGGTTTACGCCGGTGGAGCCATCAACGCAGGTATCAAACTCGCCGAACTCGGAAAGCAGCAGGCAGAGGTTGGCGTGAAACTCACCCGACAGCAGATTCGCTTCATCGCCCTGGGTCAATATCTCGACCTTTATAAGATAGACAACCGCATCAAGGTGTATGAAAAGAATATCGAACTGACCCGCCAGCTCATCGATGACATCAAGGAGAAACAGACGCACGGAATGGCGCTGAAGAACGACATCACCCGATACGAACTCCAGATGGAAAGTCTCAAACTCGGTCTTACGGCACTCCGAAACAACCGAAGCATCCTGAACCATCAGCTTTGCAATACCCTAGGAATGAACCAGGGAAACCTGAAGAAAGATGGAAGCCAGATGAACCAGACAAGCCAGGAGATTCAGATCATCCCCGATGCTACTATCGCCGACAAGACCTACGGCAAGGAAGGCGAGGCTTACTGGCAGACAGCAGGCATCCTGAACTCTCCACTCCTGGAGCAGAGCAGCAACGCCATCCGCATCGCCGAACAGAAAGAGAAGATAGCCAAGAGCGATCTTCTGCCAAAAGTGGCTTTCGTTGCCGCAGATAACTTCGATGGACCTATCCTCTTCGAATTGCCACCTGTTGATAAGAACCTCAACGTCTGGTATGTGGGTGTAGGCGTGAAATACAGTCTCAGTTCTCTCTTCAAGAGCAACAAGCGCATCAAGCAGGCAGCCGTGGAAACCCGACAGGCTAAAGAGGCACATGCCGTTCAGGCAGAGCAGCTCAACAATAATGTGCAGGCAGCCTACGTGCAGTATCAGCAAACCTATGTAGAACTGGAAACGCAGCGAAAGAGCGTGGAACTGGCACAACAGAACTACGACGTGATGAATGCCCGCTATCTCAGCCAGCTCGCTCTGGTTACGGATATGGTGGATGCCTCCAATCTCAAGCTCAATGCCGAGCTCAGTGAGGTGGATGCCCGCATCAACATCGTCTATGCCTACTATCGCATGAAGTACGTGGCTGGAGAAATTTAATTTTAAAATTCAGAATTAAGAGTTTTTATCGAAAACAATTATCAAGAGATTATGAGCAAGAAGATTATCAAGAGAATATATAATGTAGTAATTATCCTCCTTTTTCTGGGAGCTATCGGCTGGTGCTTCAGTCATTTCTATCATGGCAGCGATGTGGCTTACACAGATGATGCACAGGTAAACCGCCATATCACCCCTATCAATACCCGTGTACCGGGATTCATCAAGGAGATTCGTTTCAACGACTATCAGCACGTAAAAAAGGGCGATACCCTTGTTATCATCGAGGATGCAGAGTTCCGTCTGCATGTGGCTCAGGCTGAAGCCGGCTTGCGTGGATCCAAGTCAAGTTCTTCGGTAGTTACTGCCAGCATGGGCACCACCAATACCAATGTGCAGACAGCAGCTGCCGGCATCGAGGAGGCTCGTGTGGATATGATGAATGCCAAGCAGGACTTCGACCGCTTTGCGGCTTTGATGAAGAAGGATGCGGTAACCCGTCAGCAATATGACAATGCTTATGCCCGCTATCAGGGAGCCAAGGCACGTTATGAGCAGGCAAGCAGCCGCAAGGCTAGTGCCGCATCAGTTCGCAATGTACAGACCCAGCAACTTGGCGGTTCCCGTGCCGGAGAGAGCGTGGCAGAGGCACAACTCAATCTGGCTCGTCTGAATCTTTCCTATACCGTAATCGTGGCAACCTGCGATGGCGTGATGGGAAGAAAGGATATTCACGAGGGACAGCTGGTGCAGCCTGGTCAGATGCTCGCCCGCATCGTGGATGACAATGATGTTTGGGTGGTAGCCAATTATCGTGAGACTCAGATGGACGGCATCACCGTGGGCAAGACTGTAGATTTCACCGCCGATGCCATCCCGGGTGTAGTATTCCATGGCAAGGTAGAAGCCCTTTCTGCCGCAGCCGGCAATGCCTATTCCATGATTCCTGTGGATAATGCCACCGGCAACTTCGTAAAGGTAGAGCAGCGTGTGCCTGTTCGCATCGCCCTTACCAAGGACAATGACCCGAAACAGATAGCCCTGCTCCGTGCCGGACTAAACGTAGAAACCAAGGTTCACATTAAATAGAATGTTCTATAAACTATAAATTATAAACTATAAATTATAGAAAATGCCAGGACCTCCAATGCTTCAGGGACCCTTCCGGGTTCCATCGTTCAATGGATATATTCCTCGCCGGTTACAGCCATGGATTTATCTCCTCTTCGCCTTCATCTTCCTGATGTCGGGCGGAATCTATGGAGGAGCCATGAGCCAGGTAATGGGCGAATACAGTTTGATGAGAGAAGACGTACTCATGATTGTCATGTTCAACGTGGTGGGTGTGGCGATGCCATTCCCTTTTCTCTTCAAGATGAAATTCCACTTTACCAACCGCCAGCTCCTGCTGAATGCGGCACTGGTAGTGGCAACTTGTAATTTTCTCATCATGTGGACCGACTCAGTGCCCTTGATGTGCATCCTCGCTTACATCGCAGGCTTCTTCAAGCTCTGCGGAACCTTCGAATGTATGAGCACCATCCAGTTGTGGATGACCTCCAAGCGCGATTTCACCATCTTCTTCCCCCTGCTCTACTGCATCGTACTGGGAAACATGTTCCTCTCGCCTTGGATTACCGAACACCTGATTTACATCTATCAGGATTGGCGCATCATCAACTGGGCGATGACGGGAGCCCTGCTCCTGGTGGCACTCATCGTGTACGTCACCACCCACGACTTCCGCTTCATGAAACCCCTGCCCTTCATCAGTCTCGACTATCTGGGCTGCATCCTGTGGTCGGCATGGATGCTGGAGTTCATCTTCTTCTTCACCTATGGCGAGCACTACAACTGGCTCGATTCGAAGATTATGCAGATGGATGTTTTGCTCTTTGTCCTTACCGGATATTTCTGCATCCAGCGAATGTTCCACATCCGTCACCCTTACATTGCTCCGGCGGCATGGAAGTATAAGCGACTCATCCCGCTGCTCATCCTTTTTGCCTTCGTAGAGTTTATGGGCAGTACGCCTAAAGTGCTGCAAACCGCCTTTACGGGTGGCGTGCTACATTTCGGCAACATCACCACCAATGTGCTCAACTTCGTGGAATGGACGGGAGCCATCGTCGGCTGCCTCTTCTGCCTATTCTGGTGCAAGGTGCTCTGTCAGAAATACACCCGTCTGCTCACGATAGGTGTGGCAACGATGGTATGTTATCCTGTGATGATGTATTTCCTCATCGATCCGGGTCTCAACATCGAGGCACTTTATCTGCCTTGCTTCCTGCGGAGCTTCGGCAACGCCATCTTCTTCTGCATGCTCACCGTGTATCTGGAAGAACTGATGCCGTTCCAGCATTTCTTCATGGGATTGACGATGGCAGGCATCATCCGCAACGGTCCGATGTCGGCGATGTGCTCAGGCCTATACAGTTTCGGGCTCCGTTATCAGATGGCAGACAATATGTCGCGCGGTTTGCCCTACGATGCCACCAATCTTCTGATGCTCAGCATCCGGAATCTCTATGGCGTCACCTATCTCATCGGCATTGCCGTGCTGATTATCTTCCTGCTCTGGGATGTACAGCCCGTGAGAAGTACCCTGAAGAAGATGCCTTCCTGGAACTTCGTGGGAAAGAGAATGAAGAAAAAGAAAGGATTTGCGAAATAAAACCTATTATCATTACGGCTGTCAGTTTCTTATAAACTGGCAGCCGTTTTTGCTATTCAGCTACCCAAAACAACCAGAATAAGAGAAAAAGCCCGAAGAATCTTTGCTTTTTCAAACTTTATCCGTACCTTTGCAGTATGAAAACATTATTAGACGTTCATACACATACCATAGCATCGGGTCATGCCTTCAGCAGTTTGCAGGAAATGACCATGGCTGCAAAAGAAAAGGGGTTGGAAATACTGGGAATCACAGAGCACGGACCTCATATTCCAGGCACCTGTGATCCCATCTATTTCAGAAACCTGCATTGCGTTCCCCGTCAGCTCTATGGAATCAGGCTGATGTTGGGAGCAGAACTCAACATCCTCAATACCCAGGGCGATATTGACCTCGATGAGGATTACTGGCGCATGCTTGATATCCGAATCGCTGGCATTCATAGCCTTTGCTGGCAGGGAGGAACCAAGGAAGAGAACACGCAGGGTGTCATCAATGCCATGCGCAATCCATTCGTGCAGATTATCTCCCATCCTGGAGATGGAACGGCAGAACTGGATTTCGAGGCTCTGATGAAGGTTTCTAAGGAGACGCATACCCTGCTCGAAATCAACAATCACTCCATGGCTCCCATCCGCCACAAGACGGTGGCAGCTCCCAATAACCTGGAACTACTGGAACTTGCCAAAAAGTACGAGACACCTGTCATCTTCGGAAGTGATGCCCACTTCTCTACCATGATTGCCGACTACAGCAACATCATGCCGCTGGTAGAGAAAGCAGAGTTCCCGGAAGAACTGATTCTCAACTATCAGCCGGAGAAATTCATGGCTTATCTCAAGCCTACCCCTGAGAAATAGGAAAAATTCGTTTCACATTTCATTTGCACTACTATGATTATAGAAGAAATTATCAAGTATAACGAGGAATTCGTAGCCAACAAGGGCTACGAGAAGTATCTTACGAGCAAATACCCAGATAAGAAGCTTGCCATCCTTTCCTGTATGGATACCCGCCTGACAGAGCTTCTGCCGGCGGCATTGGGATTGAAGAATGGAGATGCCAAGCTCATCAAGAATGCAGGTGGACTGGTTATCAGTCCATTCGACTCTGCCATGCGCAGCCTCCTGGTTGCCATTTACGAACTGGGTGTAGAGGAAATCATGGTTATCGCCCACTCCAACTGCGGTGCCTGCCACATGAACGGCCAGCAGATGAAGGAATTGATGCTCAAGCGCGGCATCCATCAGGATGTCATCGACACCATCGGACTTTGCGGCATCGACCTAGACCATTGGCTGGAGGGATTCCATGACACAGAGGATTCTGTAAGAAATACGATTGATACCATCCGTACTCACCCTCTTGTACCAAAGGATGTCAATCTGCATGGTTATATCATCGATTCCCAAACGGGTAAGCTCACAGAAGTAAAATAGAACTATATAATAATAATGAGAACATCAGCCGGTGATGAAGAAGAAAAAAATAAGATTGTTTTCAATGCTTGATGAACGCCAACCCCATCTGCATCGCCTTTTTCACCATATTTGCCACATTGCTAGCTTGCAGCTTGCTCATCAAGTTGTGGCGGTGAAATTCTACGGTATTGTTGCTGATGTTCAACTCCCGGGCGATGGCATTGGTCGAATGTCCCTCGGCTATGTGCTCCAAGACTTCGAGTTCTCTATTAGAGAGATTGACTTGCTCGACATTCTGCTGATTGATCAGTCTGAAAAACTGTTGACTATAATACCCCTTTCCTTCTTCTATCTTGTGCAGAGCAGTGAGAAGTTCCTGCGGGTCATCACCTTTCAAAACTATGGCATCTACATCCTCGTCCATCAGCTGGCGTATCGTCCAGATTTCTTCGTGCATCGTATAGACAATGATCTTGGTCTTGGGATGCTTATGGTGAAGCTGCTTGACAAGCAGCAGACCGTTCTCATTACTCAGTTCCAAGTCGATGATAGCGGTATCGATATTCTCCCTGTTAATGATATCCCTGGCAGATAGGAGGCTAGAGGCGGTCTGTACTTTTTTATAGACACCATCTTGCAGGATGAGTGCCCTCAAACCAACCAAGACGACAGGATGGTCATCTACAATAAGGATGCTTTTGCTTTTTTCCATGATGATACAATTTTAAACGTTGTCTATCGCAAACCTAGGCTCGCAGATTATAGTTGAAACTTGAGTTCTACCAGATACTCTTCTCCATTGTTTCTTATATTGAGTTCTGCCTGCAGAGCATCTGCCCTCATCTTCAGGGTATCTTTGCCAATGCCAGAATTGCCCTGGCTGATAGGGTGAAGTGGTGACAGATCGTTGATGATGGATATGCTCCCCTGCTTTCCACAGGTATCCAGCGTGACGCTTATCATCTTGCTGTATCCATATTTGATGGCATTGGATACACATTCCTGGATGATGCGGTAGATTTCTATCGCCTTGCCGTCCGGGAGATTCTGCGCATTGAAAGAGGTACTGATGAATGGCTTGACGATGGTTCCGTTTTCGGCTGTTACCGATTGACAGAAGCTTACTATCAGCTCCGCAAGCGAAGTGTTGTCAAACCTAGGTGGTATCAGCTCATGTGAAAGACGGCGTACATCATGTCCCACGTTTTTAAGCAATCTTTCTGCTTCCTCCTTATTGGTCTGCATCATGATATTCACCGCCAGAATATCGTTGCATACTCCATCATGCAATTCCTTGGCCAGACGCTTGCGCTCATTCTCCACACCATTGATATAGGATGTCTTTTCCGACAATTCGGCTCTCTGCCTGTCGAGTTTCCTGCGGTATAGGATGACAAGAATGGCTATCAACAATATGACGAGTGCCAGGATGAGCCATAAGATGCGGATATAGAGCGAGCTCTGTTCGTGGTTCATCTTTTCTATCAGCATTTCTTTCTCCAAGGTCTTGTACTTGACGTTGAACTCACTCAACTGCTTGTCGATGTCACTCTGCTTGAGGGAGTCACTTTTCATGTATGCCTTTTGCATTGCCTGGTATGCCTGAGTGTATTTACCCATATTGTTGAGGCATCTGGCCTGTGTGGCGAGAAGCTTGTCTTTAGGCATCGTCAGATTGGTACCCGCCAACCTGCCGATGCTGTCCAGAAGTAGCCATTGCTCAGCGTATTTCTTCTGTTGCCCCAGCAAGTCGGCCTTGATTTCCAATATGCCTAGCACCCCATTGCTCGTAGGTGACAGATTACGGCAGGCATCATTGGCGTAAGTGAGATAGAAGGCGACGGAATCGGCCTTACCCAGTTGCAAGTACGACTTGAGCAACGGAGAAAGATATTTGAGGGTCAACACATTATAATTGGTCTGCTTTACCATATTCCACATCGAAGTAAGGCTATTGACGCTTTTCCGGTAATTTCCCTGTCGCATCAGGATAGCACCTTTATTGGCATGGGCAGACAGTCGTTCGATGGTATCGTTGATAGCAATAGCTTTAGATTCAGCCTTGTCGGAGTACTCTATGGCTTCCCTGAATCTCTTCTGTTCGTTGAAAAGCACGGAGATACAATTGTAGAGATAAATCTCATATTCCGCATTCTCGCTCTTGATGGCTTTCTGGATACCCTTCTTATAATAGATGAGCGAGGAATCCAGTTCTCCGATTCTGCGATAGCAGATGCCCATTGCTCCACACATGGCAAGCATGCCATCGTAATCTTCAATTTTCTCGGCAAACGGGATGCCTTTCTTTCCGATTTCTATGGCTTCTCTCATCTTTCCAAGATCTGTATATGCGGTCAGCTTCTCGCTGGTAAGCCAACTGCGGGTAGTGTCGGCACAGTTCATATTGAGTGCGCTGTCTATCAGAAGGATGGCCTGTTTCTTATCACCATCAGCATTATAGTTGACGGCTTCCAGAAACAAGGAATATGCCCGCTTCTCGTCTTTGCAGTTGTCACGTTGACAAGCGGCAAGGAAAGCAATGGATGATAACAGAAGGAAAATATATGTGAATATGACTTGTTGCCTGTGATGTATTGTTTGCTTCATTTGCTATTATATTTACGTTATTTGCAATTACTATCATAAACGATTGTCCGTGCAAAGATATGAAAAATAATCGGAAGAGACATTTTTTCTATTGTTAAAAAAGGTGGCGGCTGTTGTTTTTCCGTTCATACGTCCCTTTACCTACGGAAAACCATAGGCTGCATACGATGGTAATCCGTAGAAATGAATATAAATATCCTTTTTTTACTGTCGTTTGAAGCTTTGTATGGTAATTGTCGCTATCTTTGCATTCAGTCATTCTCTTGTTATACTTAGCATCCCTAAGTAAACGACGAAATGTAGTAGTAAATAATCAAATAATAAATGTCTAACTTAAATTTTAAGGATTATGCGTAATATTGGTGAAGAAATCTTGTGGGATATCGTGCGTGTTATCAAATGGATAGCCATGCGTGTGCTGCGCCTCTTTGGCAAGTTATTCTCCTTTGCATGGGACAAGGCAAAGGAGAAACAGGAAATGAAGAAAATGGAAGAAAGGGAGCAAGGCTTATGAAATACGTGAAACTATTGTTAGTATTCGCCTTCGCATTGCTTCCGATGGCTGGTTTTGCTGAGAAAGGCGATATGTGGGAGGTGAAAGATGCCGACCTGACGGTGTGGGATTCGCCTAATTATCTTACGAAGTTGGGCATGATGCATCAGGGTGATACTTTTGAGGAAGAAGGTATGGATGGCGATATGATCAGATTCCTCTACAAGGGCAAAACGGCTTATGTGGCTTCTTACTGCTGCCAACGATTTGAGCCGGAACCGGATTCTGATATTGATGTAGAAGAAGAAATGCCTGCAGCTGCCACACAGCAGGATGTCAAGGAAGACGCCAAGAATGAAAAGACGGAACTGACTGCCGTTGCCCAACAGAAAGGGAAACAAGCCTCTAATGCAGATGCCAAGAAAGAGGATATGCAAGCACCAGCAGGAACTCAGCAAAGCGCCGAAAAGGAAGAAACTGGAGTATTAATGAGCATAGCGTTGCTGCTCCTGTCACTTGTTGGAGGCGCCCTCGGTCTTATCGCCATTGTGTTTACTTTCTTTTATGTTTTCAGATACCAGAAATTGGCAAAATGGATGAATGGGAAATGTGGCACGGAAGTGATACCTTACAAACGATTCAACAAGTTGCTCCTCGTTCCTGTACTGGCGGCACTAGCAACTGTAGTGATTACCATATTATTTGGATATCTGGCAACGCTGGCAGAACAGGACAGCACTTCGCAGATATTCCTATCGCTGACAGGTGTAGCACTTACCATAGCAACCCCCGTTCTGTGTCTTTGGTACAGATATAAGAAAGACAAGGAACAATATGGCAAGAAGGCAGCAAGCTGGATGATGCTCTATTCTTTCCTCAGTATAGTGGCAATATATCTGATTTGTGTTGTAATAGCCTATATTATTGTGGGAATTGTTGCTGTACTGATTTTTGCCCTGATTGTAAGCCTGGCATTCCCTACAAGATACTATGTTGTCCGCAGGTGGTAGCAGACCTGATTTAAATGACAGCTATATGTAATAGCCCCATTTGACAATGGTATTACTCAAGCAATACCTACTAATAGGGAAAAAGCTTTGAAAATGAGATAGTTTTCAAAACTTTTTCCTTTTTTCTAGCACTTCCGGATTACCTGCAAAAGTGTGTGGATGTGAAAAAGTAATAAAAAGAATTGGGATTTATACTTTTCTCTTTACCCAAACCTTGTGGCTGCCGCTGCCCATCCAACCTATCGGCGAAGTTCTGTCAGCGGTGATTTCCTTCAGCTCCAGGGAGGCGGCGGTGCGGCTCAGGTTGTTGATGTAGGCATAATCAGAGAGGGTGATGAAACCATTGGCTTCTATCACCTTCAGGGCACGGGCAATTCGTTCTTCCCTGGAATAGAGCTGCTTGCGAATCACCTTTACGCCACCCATATCACGCTCCAGATCACGGTCGGTTTCATGCTTCACACTCTTGAGAAATTCAGGAGATGCCTTGAAGTTGATGTCCTTCACTCCCACCTTGCGATACGTCATCTTATCCTCTTCACTCTGCATTTCCGTAGGCTTATCGTCCTCGAAACCGAGGGAGAGGGAGAAGGTGCCGATGCCTTCCAGATTCACATTGTAGCCCATGGAGAGCATTTCTACCAACATATCAGCCACATCCAGCAACACAGCCTCCGTGGTACTTTCCGAAATGCCACGATGGTAGCCCTGCATTCTCTTGATGAACTCTTTTCTGGATAGTGTCCGGTTGGTCACTATCTTGGGATAAACTCTGCGCTTGCCTGTGTTATGAACATCGGGCATCTCTTGCAACTTGTACTTTGTCATGACGATTCCTTTCTTATTAAGATTGTTATCACTCCTTATTGCAACAGCCACTATACCTAAGTGATTTCTTATTCACCATTCATCATAATGGTTCCCGTCTCTAAGGACAATTGTTACTAACCCTAAGGATAATTGTTACTACCCCTAACAGAAATCTCCGTTCAATAGTATTGAACGTACATTCAAAAGTATTGAACGCACATTCAGAAGTTCTGAACGCACATTCAAAAGTTATGAACGAAACTTTCTATTAGGCAAAAGTACATTTTTTCCTAATAACAACCAAGACTTTTCCTAAGATTAACACAAAATTAATACAGGAAGGAGGAAAAAAGGGACAAAAGGCATGAGGAAAGGAGATAAGGCGCATAAAGAAAAGATGTTTATTATTTGGTAGTCTCACCATTTATTCGTATCTTTGCCAACAAAGAGAATATCACTTAAAAGAAAGGCGAGCAATTATGGCAAGAAAACTATATCCGATAGGAATACAAACTTTCGAACGAATCCGAGTAGAGGATAAGTTCTACATCGACAAGACGGAATATGTATATCGTATGGCACATACGGATGGTACTTATTTCTTCCTGAGCCGTCCACGCCGTTTCGGAAAGTCGCTGTTGCTAACTACCATGCAGAGCTATTTTGAAGGAAAGAAGGATCTTTTCAAAGGACTCGCCATCGAAAAGCTAGAAAAAGATTGGATAAGCTATCCGGTGCTGCATTTCGATATGAGCATGGGCAAACACATGGAGATAGCCCAGCTGGAAAGATATTTCGACCAGCAACTTGCAGAACAAGAGCAGAAATGGGGCATTACGAATCCGGCTGTTGATGCCAACGTCCGCCTCATCTCACTTATCCAGACTGCCTATAGGGAAACGGGCAAGCAAGTGGTAATACTGATTGACGAATATGATGCCCCTTTGCTTGATGTGGTGCACGAGGATGAAAAACTGGAAGAACTTCGCAACGCCATGCGCAATTTCTACAGTCCGCTAAAAGGATGCGAGAAATTGCTCCGCTTCGTATTCCTCACAGGCATCACCAAATTCTCCCAGCTCAGCATCTTCAGCGAATTGAACAACATCACCAATATCAGTATGGACGAACCGTATGCCGGCATTTGCGGAATTACGGAAGATGAACTGGTGAACGGAATGCGGGATGACATAGAGGCACTTGCAGAAAAATTAAACCTGTCGTATGAGCAGACGTTAGCTAAGTTAAAGGATAATTATGACGGCTATCATTTCACATGGCCTTCTCCTAACGTTTATAATCCGTTCAGCTTATTAACCTGCTTTGCTAAGCAGAAGATTGATTCCTACTGGTTTGGATCAGGTACTCCTACTTATCTGATCAATATGATGCGCAATTTCAACTTTCTGCCAGCGAACCTGGGCGAGAGTATGGAAGCCGGAAAGGATGACTTTGATGCCGCCACGGAAGCCATGACCACCATCATGCCGCTGCTCTATCAGAGTGGCTACATCACCATCAAGGATTATGATGAAGAAACGGAACTCTATACCCTAGCCATTCCTAACAAGGAAATAAGAGTTGGATTGTACAGAAGTTTGTTGCCTCATTATCTGACCTCAAAGGCTGCGTCAATATCAAAGAAGACAACACCATCGTGTTCGATTGGAAATCACAACAAATTTAGATGATAAAAATGATAAAAACGAAAAGCGTGCAGGCGACAATGATGTAGCCTGCACGCTTTTTCCTTTTATATTCATCTTATTTATTATTCATCCTACAGCCACGCTCCGAATCTTGCGCTTGGCAATGGGGCGGCGAAGTAATAGTTCTGGTCGTTATTCTTATCCAGGAAATTCACCTGCTTCATACCGAAGAATGGCAGGCCCTCTGGGAAGAGACGGACAAAATCGGTTACACCTCCTGAGAGGGCAGGACTGCCTGCCTGATAATCGAAAATCCAACTCTTGTCGAATGCCAATGGAGCACCCTGGGCTACATCATCAATCTCGCAATTGATGTTCATCTTCTCGCTCTGAGTGAAGTTCTTGAAGAGAGGATTGAGCTGACCAGCCACGCTGCTCTTGATATCGGTATCAAACCAGATGCCAAGCGCCGCATCCTTCGCCATCTGCTCTACTCCAGTTGAGGTAGATGCAAAATAGTAGTTTGGTGTAAGACGACTATGCTCCATATCAGCACCATCCTTCTTTGGCTGCTTCAGGCCGAAACGGGAATCGTAGATAAGGTTGTTCACGAAGATTGGCTTCGCTGCCTTCTCTACCCAAACAGAACCACCCTTCTTGTTCTTTGAACGGCGCCAGCCGCAGTTGATGATGGTGTTGTTGTAGGCGGTCATCTCGGTGAGAGGAATCACCTCGCTATTGCCGGCATTAGAAAGCTTGAAGCCGTTGGTGCAGGCATTGTAGATGATGTTGTTGGCTACATCGAGCTTGCAACCTGCCTTCACGTTGATGGCCTCACCGCCATCGGCTGCATTTCCGCTATCGGCAAAGATATTGTTGATAATCACGCCGTTACCACCTGTAAAGTAAGTCTGATCGTTGTAGTTGTCATGGAAGAAACTGTTTGCCATCACAAACTTGCCGTTCACATTACAGAAGTGGAAGGCTGGCACGCCACCATCGATGGTAGTCTTGAAAAGCTTGTTCTGGAAAGAAGCTGAACTCTCGGTAGGAGTAGCGCCGGCATAGGCCACATCTACGTGGTTGAGCACCACTTCTTCTGAATTGTAGCCACAGATGATGCCGCCCCAATCTGCCGGTTTCTTGGTATCAGAAGTGATAGTAACGGGCTTCTCAGCAGTTCCCAGGCAATAGAGATTGCCCAATACCACGATCTCTACCGGCACCTGAACCGCAGATTTGCAGGTAACGGTTACGCCCGGCTCAATGTAGAGCGATGCTCCTACTGGAATTTCAACGCTCTGGCTCAGGGTAGTATCCTTGCTCCAAACCACAGAACCTGCTGGATATTCTGCCACCTTCGTTGTGATGACATCTTTAGAACCCTGGTTCTCATTGCCATCACTTCCATTACCGCCATTATTCACGTAATCGTATGGATTGATATTATCGTTCTCGCAAGATGTGGAGAACATTGCAGCTGCTGCCATCAACAGCAAAGCAGCAAAAGTACTTATCTTTTTCATTTCTTCTTTTTTTACCTTTTTACTTTTTTACCTTTTTACCTTTAAAAGCCTTTTTACCTTTTAAAGTTTGTATCTTACTCCCAGAAGGAAGGTTCTGCCATAC
>ERZ1031020.182-NODE-182-length-32980-cov-11.046378_pt1 | contig 32980 bp, 29 predicted proteins | sample MGYA00517109_ERZ1031020 | MGnify/ENA primary metagenome ERZ1031020 (study PRJEB33719, sample SAMN04261270) | wastewater metagenome | biome: rural village; feature: human; material: feces | host: Homo sapiens | place: El Salvador | collected 2013-01-07 ... | reverse complement strand
ACTTTTTGTGTCAGATTTTTATCTAAATTTTGAACACCCTACCCTTCGGGGAACTATATTTAGGTGGAGGTGTTGCACGTACCCACAGCTGCGCTGCTTCGCAGCTTGCAGTGGGTTTCATGAAATAGGTCCCGCTTCGCGGAACCCAGCAGCTCATACTCAATCAGCTTGTGCGTGGGTGCGTGGCTACGGCGAGACGCCATTCTCATTTATTACTTTTTAATTAGTATTTATTAATTGGCTACGCCATCAGTCAGAATAAATCATGTACTTCTAGTAAAATATCATGTCTTCATGTCTTCTTGTCTGAAAAACATGTCTTCCTGTCTGAAAAACCTGTTTTCATGTCTTCTTGTCAAAAAGAACATGTCTTCCTGTCAACCCCCCTCCGTCTACCCGTCAAAACTTCGAGATTGTAACCTTTCTTCCTCTTTTTGCTTTGACACAGGTCAAGAAACAGGGGTTTTGGTTTCATTTTCGTTAAATTTGTGCTTCAAAAGCTTTGCCGTTTCATCAAATACCTATATCTTTGCAATGTTTTTCATGGTATTAGATTTAAGGTTAACAAAGGTTGGGACTCGGCGGAGCCCCTTTTTTTGTATATATACCTACCGTCAAACCGTCGGAACCAATCGTTCCGCCGTCATTCTTTTCTACAGTTTCGCTATTTTTCCGAAGCATAATCCGAATATTCTCTTGTTATAACAAAAATTATATTGTATACTTCTTCTCATTGCTAACTTTTTCTTAATTTTGTATCACGCCTAATAAACCATACATTACATTATATATAAGAACTACAATACTTAAAAACCATAAAATCATAAAAACCTAAAGATTATGAATAAATTTCCTAAGATTGGCATACGCCCCACTATTGACGGACGTCAGGGCGGCGTACGCGAAAGCCTCGAAGAGAAGACCATGAACCTTGCCCGCTCAGTGGCAAAACTCATCACAGACAATCTCCGCAATATCGACGGTTCGCCAGTGGAGTGCGTAATCGCCGACACTACTATAGGACGCGTGGGAGAGAGTGCCGCTTGCGCCGAGAAGTTCGAGCGTGAGGGCGTCGGCTCCACCATCACCGTGACATCTTGCTGGTGCTACGGCGCAGAGACTATGGACATGAACCCGCACTGGCCGAAGGCTGTATGGGGATTCAACGGTACGGAGCGTCCGGGTGCTGTATATCTGGCTGCCGTCCTCGCTGCACACGCACAGAAGGGACTCCCCGCATTCGGCATCTACGGACACGACGTTCAGGACCTCGGCGACGACTCGATACCTGAGGACGTGGCAGAGAAGATTCTGCGCTTCGCACGCGCTGCACAGGCTGTTGCCACGATGCGCGGCAAGTCGTACCTCTCAATGGGTAGCGCTTGTATGGGTATCGCCGGATCTATCGTCAATCCCGACTTCTTCCAGGAGTATCTCGGCATGCGCAACGAGAGCGTTGACCTCACCGAGATTATCCGCCGCATGACAGAGGGCGTATACGACCCCGTGGAATATGAGAAGGCTATGGCTTGGACACGCGAGCACTGTATGACCAACGAGGGCGAGGACATCGCCAACCGTCCGGAGAAGGCAAAGACACGCGAGCAGAAAGACCAGGACTGGGAGTTCATCGTGAAGATGATGATTATCATGAAGGACCTCATGCACGGCAATCCGCGCCTTGAGGAGCTCGGATTCAAGGAGGAGGCCATCGGACATAACGCCATCGCAGGCGGATTCCAGGGACAGCGCCAGTGGACCGACTTCTATCCTAACGGCGACTATCCCGAGGCTCTTATGAACACCTCATTCGACTGGAACGGCACTCGTGAGCCGATCATTCTCGCTACGGAGAACGACGCTGGCAACGGTGTGGCTATGCTCTTCAACCACCTCCTCACGGGTCGCGCCCAGATATTCTCTGACGTGCGCACATACTGGAGCCCCGAGGCTGTGAAGCGTGTTACCGGCAAGGAACTCACCGGACGCGCTGCCGGCGGCATCATCCACCTTATCAACTCAGGCGCTACCACTCTGGACGGATCAGGCGCCGCTTCTGACGCTGAGGGCAACCCCATCATGAAGCACTTCTGGGAGATGACAGACGAGGACGTGGACGCTTGCCTCAAGGCCACAACATGGTATCCTGCCAACCGCGACTACTTCCGTGGCGGCGGCTTCTCATCCAACTTCCTCACACGCGGCGGCATGCCCGTGACAATGGTCCGCCTCAACCACGTGAAGGGACTCGGCCCGGTTCTGCAGCTCGCAGAGGGATGGACTGTTGACGTTGATCCCGAAATCCACAAGATCCTGGACAAGCGCACCGACCCGACATGGCCTACCACATGGTTCGCTCCGCGTCTTACGGGCAAGGCTCCGTTTAACGATGTCTACTCAGTGATGAACAACTGGGGAGCCAACCACGGTGCCATCACATACGGCCACGTAGGTGCCGACCTCATCACTCTCTGCTCAATGCTCCGCATCCCGGTTTGCATGCACAACGTGGAGGAAGACCAGATCTTCCGTCCCGCTTCATGGAACGCATTCGGTATGGACAAGGAGGGAGCTGACTTCCGCGCTTGCAAGAACTACGGACCGATTTACAAGTAAATTTATAATTGACAGTTCTGAGTTGAGGGTTATGATATGTTTCGCTGTATAAGACAATGAAACTGAAAATTATCAGTCAAGGTAATCATAACTCTCAACTCTTAACTCTCAACTCTCAACAAAAAAAGGAAATGATACAGGACTATCAGATACAGGAATTTCTGCGTCAGGCCCATCGTGTGGGCGACGCTGGCTTGACCCTTTGCTCAAGCGGTAACATTTCATGGCGCATCGGCGACGAAGCGCTTGTTTCGGGCACAGGCTCTTGGGTGCCTACACTCCCCAAGGAGAAGGTGGCAGTCTGTCGTGTGGCAGACGGTGAGGTGCTTAACGGCGTGAAGCCTTCGATGGAGAGCGGTTTCCATCTCGGCGTACTCCGTGAGCGTCCCGACTGCGACGTAGTGCTCCACTTCCAGTCAAAGTATGCCACGGTGGTTTCGTGCATGCAGGAGACACCGAAGGACTTCAACGTAACAGCGGAGGTGCCGTGCCACGTGGGAAGAGAAATCCCCGTAATACCTTACTTCCGTCCCGGTTCGCCTGAGTTGGCAGAGGCTGTGAAGGCAGCACTCAAGGACCACAATTCCGCCCTTATGCTCAAGCATGGTCAGGTGGTTTGCGGCAAGACCTTCGACGAGGTGTTCGAGCGTGCCATGTTCTTCGAGATGGCTTGCCGCATCATCGTCCTCAGCCAGGGCCACTACAATACTCTTACTCCTGAGGAAATAGACGACCTCGAGACTTATGTACTCGGAAAGGTGACGAAGTAAAAACATATACAGTTGATAGTTGAGAGTTGAAAGTTGAGAATTGAGAGCGATGATTAGTTGATATTTAAAGCTGATAATTAGCAATCAAAGTAATCATAACTTTCAACTCTCAACCTTCAACTCTCAATTTAATTTTAAACGACTCTTCAAATGACATATTTGGCAATCGACTTTGGTGGTGGCTCAGGACGCGTCATCGCCGGAACACTCACCGCTGGAGAGGACGGAAAGAAGCACCTTGACATGCAGGTGATACACCGTTTCACAAACCGGCAGGTGCGTCTCGGAGAACGACTCTACTGGGACTTCCCCGCACTCTTTGCCGACATGAAGGAAGGACTACGCAAGGCGGCTGCCCTGAAACTGGACGTGAAGGGAATAGCCGTGGACACGTGGGGTGTGGACTTCGGACTCGTCGACCGCAACGGATGCCTCGTCAGCAACCCCGTCTGCTATCGCGACGAACGCACGAAAGGAATGGCTGCTGAGTTCTTCAAGGAGGTGGACGCCACCGCACATTATGCCGTCAACGGCACGCAGGTGATGGACATCAACACTCTCTTCCAGCTTCTTAGCATGAAGAAGGCTGGCAGCCCGCAGCTCGACATCGCCGACCGACTGCTTTTCACACCAGACCTCTTCTCCTTCTTCCTTACCGGAGAAGCCAACACCGAATACACCATTGCCTCAACGTCGGAAATGCTCGACGCTGAAAAGCGCGATTGGGACTGGGCGCTCATTGACAGTATCGGACTGGACCGTCGCCTTTTCTGTCCTATCGTAATGCCCGGAACGGTCCGCGGACAACTTCGCGAGGACATTGCCGAAGAGACAGGACTGGGACGAGTGGACGTCATCGCTGTCGGTTCGCACGACACGGCAAGCGCCGTGGCTGCTGTGCCAGCCGCCAACGACGAGTGTCCCGTGGCATTCCTCAGCTCAGGCACGTGGTCGTTGCTGGGCGTGGAGACTGACAAGCCCATCCTTACCGAGCAGGCACGCACGGCAGGATTCACAAATGAAGGTGGAGTGGAAGGTAAGATTACCTTCCTGCAGAACATCACCGGCATGTGGATACTGCAGCGTCTGATGGCAGAATGGATCGAGGAGGGCGACCCGCAGGAATACGGACCGCTGCTCGCAGCTGCTGCAGAGGTGAAGACCGACGCCATTATCCCAGTGGACGACGACGCTTTCCAGAACCCGCAGTCCATGCAACGTGCCATCAACGCTTACTGCCACAGCCACGGCATGACCGTGCCGCAGACCAAGGCAGAGACAGCCCGCGTAGTGTTGCAGTCGCTTGCCGCACGTTATGCCCAGGCTGTCAGCCACCTTAACGATATGCTGCCTCAACCCATACGCTGCCTCCACATCATCGGTGGCGGATCGCAGAACCACCTCCTCAACACCCTTACCCAGCAGGCACTCGGCATCCCCGTCATGGCAGGACCCGTGGAAGCCACCGGAATGGGCAACATCCTTACCCAGGCACTTGCCAAGGGCGAAGTAAGTGGAGTGGGAGAGATGAGGCAGATAGTAAGAGACAGCATGTAAATACTAACCTAAAAGAATGAAACAGTCAATACTTTCAAAGGACGGCGTAAGCTACGTCGTCCCCTTTATCCTCATCACGTCTTGCTTCGCGCTGTGGGGATTCGCTAACGATATCACCAATCCGATGGTGAAAGCATTCTCAAAGATATTCCGTATGTCAGCCACTGACGGCGCTCTTGTGCAGGTGGCGTTCTATGGAGGTTACTTCGCGATGGCGTTCCCCGCCGCCATCTTCATCCGCCGCTTCAGCTATAAGGCTGGCGTCCTCGTAGGTCTCGGTCTGTACGCACTCGGCGCTTTCCTCTTCTATCCCGCCAAGATGACGGGCGACTATTATCCTTTCCTGTTCGCCTACTTCATCCTTACCTGCGGTCTTTCGTTTCTTGAGACGTCCAGCAATCCCTATGTTCTCTCTATGGGAACGGAGGAAACAGCCACGCGCCGACTGAATCTGGCGCAGTCGTTTAATCCTATGGGATCGCTGCTCGGCATGTTCGTGGCGATGAACTTCATCCAGGCAAAGCTCAATCCGCTCGATACGGCATCACGTACGCAGCTCAGCGAAAGTGAGTTTGAGGCTGTAAAAGAATACGACCTTTCCGTGCTTATCGGACCTTACCTGGTCATCGGACTCGTAATCCTCGTCATGTTCCTCGTCATCCTCTTCTGGCGAATGCCGAAGAACGGCGACAAGAACCACGCCATCAACTTCATTCCCACCCTGCGCCGCATCTTCTCATTGCCACATTACCGTGAGGGAGTCATAGCGCAGTTCTTCTATGTGGGCGTTCAGATTATGTGCTGGACCTTCATCATCCAGTACGGCACACGCGTGTTTATGGCTGAAGGCATGGCAGAACAGCAGGCAGAGGTGCTGTCGCAGCAATATAATATTGTGGCAATGGTGATATTCTGCTGCTCACGATTCATCTGCACCTTCCTCCTCCGCTACATCAATACGGGACGACTGCTGATGCTTCTCGCCATCGCTGGCGGTGCTTTGACAGTCGGCGTGATATTCCTGCAGGACCGTATGGGCCTCTATTGCCTCGTTGGAGTAAGCGCCTGCATGTCGCTGATGTTCCCCACGATATACGGCATAGCATTGTCAGGGCTCGGTGATGACGCCAAGTTCGGTGCAGCCGGACTCATCATGTCCATCCTTGGCGGTAGCGTTCTGCCCCCGCTCCAGGCTTCCATCATCGACCGCGGCACCGTCATCGGTATGCCAGCCGTAAACGTATCCTTCGTCCTCCCCTTCATCTGCTTCGTGGTTATAGCCATCTACGGCTTGAGAACATGGCGACGCAGCATGAGTGGAGCGGAATAGTATATAAACAAATAAAGACAGCAAAGCCAACGAATTGATATGGTATGCCATATACAAATCGTTGGCTTTGCTGTCTTTTATGTTTGTCTGAAGTTACTTCAGCCTTACAGCCTTCAGTATGGCTTCTGTTGCTCCCGTATGCTTGTCCACAACCTCTGCAGCAGCCTTGCCACGCTCCTCTATGAGCTTCGGGTCGGCGATGAATCGGTTCATCATGGCGGCAAATTCGTCGTACGCCGTTATCTCGATGCCACCCTTCGATGCCTTCAGCCATTGCGCTTCCTGGAAGTGTGCGTTGTTTGGACCGAAGAACACCGGCATGCTCCATACTGCCGCTTCCAGAACGTTGTGGATGCCAACACCGAATCCGCCTCCCACGTAAGCCACGTCGCCATAGTTGTATACCGATGAGAGAAGGCCGAAACAGTCTATGATCAGACATTCAGCCTGTGCAGCCTCCTCGGGCGTGGTCTGCGTGTAGCGCACGGTCTTGCGGTTGAGCTTTGAGAGAATCTGCTTGAGATGGTCCTCGCTGATGACGTGCGGAGCTATTATCAGACGCCATTCGGGATGCTCATTGAAGTAGCGGATGAAGATATCCTCATCCGGACCCCATGACGATCCTGCCACGAACACCTTATGTTCCGGTCCGTCTCCGCCGTCCGTCCTGCCCTTGCGGAACGCATCCACGATGGGCAATGGCTTGGCAGCGTCGCGAATCTGGAGTACACGGTCGAAGCGTGTGTCGCCCACCACCTCCGAAGCGTCTATGCCAATGGTGCGCAGCAGACGTCCGCTCTCCTCGTTCTGCACGAAGAAGCGCGTCACACAACTCAGCACCTTGCCGTACTGCCTGCCATACCAACGGAAGAACACTTGGTCCTTTCGGAAGATGCTCGATACGCTGTAGATGGGCACGCCACGATGCTGAAGGATGTGGAAGTAATTGTACCAGAACTCGTACTTGATGAAGAACGCCATGACCGGACGCACTGCCCTCAGGAACCTACGCGAATTGCGGATGGTGTCGAGTGGCAGATAGCAGACAATGTCGGCTCCCTTATAGTCCTTGCGCACCTCATAGCCCGAAGGCGAGAAGAAGGTGAGCAGAATCTTGTATTCGGGATGGGTCTGGCGCAGACGCTCCATAAGCGGGCGGCCCTGCTCGAACTCGCCGAGTGAAGCCGCATGAAACCATACATACTTAGCGTCGGGGTCGACCTTCTCGTGGAGCAGCTTTATGGTCTGACGTTCCCCTCGCCACATCTTCTTCACCTTCTCGCTGAAGAGGCTGGCTATGGCGACGCCGGTCAGGTACAAGTAGATGACTATGTTATACATTTCTTTGTTTGGTTGTGGATGGATGTGTGCTTATTCTTACTTAAGCACCTCTACGGCTTTGCGGAGACGAGCGAGCGTCTCTTCCTTGCCGAGGAAGGCTGAGATATCGAACATTCCGGGACCCTTGCCGATACCGACGAGGGCAAGACGGAAGGCGTTCATAACGTCGCCGAGCTTATATCCCTTCTCTTCCACCCACTTCATCACGATGGGCTCCTGACCTTCCACGGAGAAGTCGTCGATGCCCTCGAGCACTTCAGCCAGTTCGGTCATCACCTTCGCAGAGTCTGCCTTCCAGCGTTTCTTGACTGTCTTCTCGTCATACTCCAGCGGAGCGATGAAGAAGAACGAGCAGAGAGGCCAGAGTTCCTTTACGAAGCTTACGCGGTCCTTCATCATTGACACCACCTTGGTGATGCGCTCCATGCTCTCGTCCACGCCGTTGTTGGCAACGATGGGAGCGAAGAGACGTGCTATCTCCTCGTTAGACTTGCGGAGGATATACTCATGATTGAACCATATGCCCTTCTGATAGTCAAACTTGGCGCCTGACTTCGAGCACTTGTGGATGTCGAACTGCTCCACAAGCTCGTCCAGCGAGAAGAGCTCCTGCTCCGTACCGGGGTTCCATCCGAGCAGAGCCAGGAAGTTTACGACAGCCTCAGGGAAGTAGCCGCTCTCGCGATAGCCTGAAGAGATGTCGCCGGTCTTCGGGTCGTGCCACTCAAGCGGGAACACGGGGAATCCGAGACGGTCGCCGTCACGCTTCGAGAGCTTGCCCTTGCCCTCGGGCTTGAGGAGCAGCGGCAGGTGAGCGAATGTCGGCATGGTGTCTTCCCAACCGAAAGCACGATAGAGAAGCACGTGCAGTGGGGCTGACGGAAGCCACTCCTCGCCACGGATAACGTGTGTTATCTCCATGAGATGGTCGTCCACGATGTTGGCAAGGTGGTATGTGGGCAGCTCGTCAGCGCTCTTATAGAGCACCTTGTCGTCCAGAATGTCACTCTTTATCTTGACGTCGCCGCGGATCATATCGTTCACGTGCACCTCTATTCCGGGTTCCACCTTGAAGCGTACCACATACTGCTCGCCGTCGGCGATGCGGCGCTCCACCTCCTCTTTCGGAAGAGTGAGCGAGTTGGTCATCTCCTGACGTGTACGTGCGTCGTACTGGAAGTTCTGCACAGCGGCACGCTTGGCTTCGAGCTGTTCGGGAGTGTCGAAGGCGATGTAAGCCTTGCCGTCAGCAAGGAGCTGGTCAACGTACTTCTTGTATATGGCGCGACGCTCGCTCTGACGGTAAGGACCGTGGTTGCCGCCGAAGCTCACACCCTCGTCAAACTTGATGCCGAGCCAGCGGAACGACTCGATGATATATTCCTCTGCTCCGGGAACGAAGCGGTGAGAGTCGGTGTCCTCAATGCGGAACACCAGGTCTCCGCCGTGCTGGCGGGCGAAAAGATAGTTATACAATGCTGTACGCACACCACCAATGTGCAAAGGTCCGGTAGGACTCGGTGCGAAACGCACCCTTACTTTTCTCTCTGACATAAATGAATATATATATGTTTATGTATCTGTATATCTTTGTTTATTTTTACAAAGGTAGTACAATTTTTCCGATTCTGACATTTTTTTCGTAATATTGCAGTCTAAACATAAGAATATAAGCACAATCGTCCACAGGCAAAGCCCGCCGGACACCTAAACGACATCCCAAAGACAACACCATTATGGAAAAATTCTATTCAAGCAGAAAGCTTAAGTGGCGCAACTTCCTCAGCCGCACGCTACTCGTGCTAATCACCGTTCTCCTCATCGTATGGGCGCTACCGCGAAACGAAAGCAAGCAGTTCCGCTATGACATCGGAAAGCCGTGGATGTACGGATCGTTCATCGCAAAGTTCGACTTCCCAATCTACAAGACCGACGAGACCATCAAGGAGCAGGAAGACTCGCTGCTGGAGACCTATCAGCCTTACTACAACTACGACCCGGCGGTGGAGAAAAAGCAGGTCAGCAAGTTCCTGGCGGACTATCAGAACGGCATTCCCGGACTGCCCCACAATTACGTGCGCCTCATCGCCGACCGCCTGCACCGACTCTATCAGGCTGGCATCATGGACACGCCCGAATATAATGAGGCTTACCGCGACTCCACTTCGCAGGTGAGACTGGTGAGCGGCAACAGCGCACAGAGCATATCATTGGGCTGCGTCTATTCCACCCTCTCCGCCTACGAGCAGCTCTTCATCGACGAGCAGATAGCCATGCAGCGCCCAATCCTACAGCGATGCAACCTCAACAACTACATCGAGCCTAACCTTATCTATGACAAGGGCAAGTCAGAGACCGAGCGCAACGACCTCCTCTCCTCCATACCGCCCGCCAGCGGCATGGTGATGAGCGGACAGAAGGTCATCGACCGTGGCGACATCGTGGACGAATACACGTACCGCGTGCTCAGCTCGTTCGAGCGAGAGATAAAGAGAAGGTCGGCAACGCAGACGCAGATAACCAACACCATCATCGGTCAGGTGATATTCGTGACGCTCATGGTGTTCCTCTTCACAATGTACTTGGGGCTCTTCCGCCGCGACTACTTCAACAAGCCGCGATCCATAGCCATGCTCTATACGCTCATGACGCTGTTCCCGGTGGTGGTTTCGCTCATGATGCGCCATAACTTCCTCAGCGTCTACATGCTGCCGTTCGCCATGGTGCCCATCTTCGTGCGAGTGTTTATGGACTCCCGAACGGCGTTTGTATGTCATGTTACGATGATATTGATATGCACCACCGCCGTGCGCTATCAGTACGAATTCATAATCATACAGCTTGTGGCAGGACTCATCGCCATCTATTCGCTGCGTGAGCTGACAAGGCGTGCGCAGGTGTTCAAGACCGCCATCCTCGTGGGAATAGGCAGCACATTCGTTTATTTGGCGCTGCAGCTGATGCAGGACAACGACTTCTCAAGCATGGACCACGACATGTATTACCACTTCGTCGTTAACGCCGTGCTGCTGCTCATCGCTTATCCGATGATGTACATCATAGAGAAGATGTTCGGATTTGTGTCGAGCGTGACGCTCTTCGAGCTTTCCAACACCAACCGCGGCCTGCTGCGTGACCTTTCCGAGATAGCCCCCGGCACCTTCCAGCACTCCATCACCGTGGGTAACCTCGCCGCCGAGATTGCCAACAAGATCGGAGCCAACGCCCTGCTCGTACGTACGGGTGCCCTCTATCACGACATTGGCAAGATGAAGAATCCCGTGTTCTTCACCGAGAATCAGGCTGGCGTCAATCCGCACGACACGCTCACCTATCAGGAGAGCGCCCGCATCATCATCTCTCACGTCACGGAGGGCGTGAAACTGGCTGAGCGCGAGAACCTGCCGACCATCATCCGCGACTTCATCGTGACGCACCACGGCACGGGCATCACCAAGTTCTTCTATATAAAGTATAAGAACGAGCATCCCGAAGAGGAGGTCGATCCGGCTCCGTTCACTTATCCCGGTCACAACCCGTTCACCCGCGAGCAGGCCATCCTTATGATTGCTGACGGCGTGGAGGCTGCTTCGCGCTCCCTCCCAGAATACACGGAGGAGAGCATCTCCACTCTCGTCAACCGCATGATTGACCAGGACGTGACGGACGGTTACTTCAAGGAATGCCCCATCACCTTCCGCGACCTCGCCATTGCCAAGCTGGTTCTCATAGAACGCCTGAAAGCCATCTATCACACCAGAATCTCTTACCCGGAGATGAAGAAGCAGAACGAGGAGGAGAAGAACTGAGAGGATGTGTATTCTCAACTCTCAACTAAAAAAAACTGCAATTTATTCCTCCACCGCATTCCCAATCGTTGTCCTCACGCGTTCTGCCGACGTATACATCAATGTGGACTCGTCGGCGTCCGTGGCTCCCATGAAGACGTCGGGATTGGCGAACTGCATGCGACTGCGGACGGGGGTGCGGGCAGAGAAATGGAATTCGCGCACGCCGGTCTCGTCACGTATCTGACGGATGTTGCTCTCGTTGACGCCACAACCGGCGAGGATGATGATGCGTCCTGCGGCGAGTGCGTTGAGGGTGCGCAGCAAACCAATGCCCTCAAGGGCGGTGGGCTGCTGACCGGAAGTCAGGACACGGTCAACGCCGAGCTGGATGAGCTGTTCGAGGGCGAGGTGCGGGTCGTGGCAGCGGTCGAAAGCACGATGGAACGTCACGGACATTCCTTCGGCAGCCTCAACGAGGCGACGGTTGGCATCCATATCCAGCGTACCGTCCGCGTTCAGACAGCCTATCACCACGCCGTCAACGCCAAGCTCACGGCATACGCGGATGTCCTCCAGCATACGCTCCACCTCAAGCGGCGAATAGAGGAAGTCGCCGCCGCGCGGACGGATGATGACATGCAGACGGGTGGTGGTGAGCAGACGGCGTGCCACCTTTATCTCTCCGTACGACGGTGTCGTGCCGCCCTCGGGAATGCCCGCACAAAGTTCCACACGGTCAGCGCCGCCTTCCTGCGCTGCCAGACAACTCTCCACGCCATTGGCGCATATCTCAAACTTAAAGTCTTCTCTCATTATTATATAATATAAGGATTATTGATTTGTTTATCTGATTGGGTCAGCAAATTTACATTAATTTAGGTAATACTCCAAGAAGAACCTATGGATTTATAGGTTATGAAAGAGCTAAGAAACAGCGGCTTTTATTGCACAAACCTAATTCTTTGTGCAATAGAAGCCGTTTGTTTTGTTAATAGACTTTAAATTGAAAGTCGCAAACACGGAAAAAGAGAACAATTTGCGTACCTTTGCAACCAATTTATTAAAGGTTATTTAAGATGAACAAATTAAAAGCAGCTTGTTTGACAGCAGCGATTGCGTCAAGCAGCGTCTCGTTTGCAGGAGGATTCCTCACAAACACCAATCAGAATGTAGCGTTCAACCGAATGATGAGCCGTGAGGCTTCTATAGGAATAGACGGCGTTTACTATAACCCCGCCGGCGTAGTGTTCCTCGGTGACGGCCACCACCTCTCCATCAACTGGCAGCTCGCCTATCAGGACCGTATGATAAAGAACGACTACAGTCTGTTCACCAATAACGTCAACAACCCCATCACACCACGCGAATTCAAGGGTGAGGCGTTCGCGCCCGTCATCCCCTCATTCCAATATGCCTACAACAAGGGCCGCTGGTCGTTCCAGGGCAACTTCGCCTTGACCGGTGGCGGCGGCAAGTGTACGTTCGACAACGGTCTGGGATCGTTTGAGCGCATCGTGGCTGAGACAGCCATGGCAGCTTGTGGTCTTGCACGCACCGTTGACGGCGTCCTCGGAAGCGAAATGTTCTCTTCAGACAAGGCTTTTGGCAAAACAGGCAAGTACAGCTTTAACAGCTATATGCACGGCCGTCAGTACTACTTCGGTCTTTCGCTCGGCGCAGCTTACAAGGTGTCTGACAACTTCAGCGTCTTCGGAGGCGTTCGCGGCATCTACGCCACAACCAACTATTACGGATACGTGGAGGACATCAAGGTGGGCAACATGCCTCTCTATATGGTGCTCGACCCCACTAAGAAGGACGCTGCCAACATTGAGCTTAGCTGCGATCAGAACGGCATCGGTTTCACTCCGATTATCGGCGTTGACTTCAAGACCGGCAAGTGGAACTTCTCAGCCAAGTACGAATTCAAGACCCGTATGCGTCTGAAGAACAAGTCGGTGAACCTCGTGCCGAGTATCGGTAACCTTCCCGCCAACCTCTCTTCTCAGATGACTCAGATTCTCACTCAGAAAGGTATACCCGCTGAGCAGGCAGAGGCAACAGCAGCTGCAGTACTTGCCAACCAGACTGTGCAGAAGACAATGATGGGTCTGAAGAATCAGTTCGACACCGAGCTGGACGAGGCTATCGGCGAGTATGAGGACGGCAAGAAGATTGCAGCTGACATCCCCGCATACCTCAGCGTAGGCGTAGGCTACAGCCCCATCGATCCGCTCCGCATCAACGTAGGCTTCCACTTCTTCGACGACAAGAACGCCAAGGCTTACAACAACCGTCAGGAGAAGCTCGACCACGGCACACTGGAGTATAACGCCGGCGTGGAGTATGATATCAACAAGAAGTTCACGGTCAGCGCCGGATGGCAGAGCACCAACTATGGTCTGCCCGAAGAGGATGCCACAACATCGAAGGACAAGCGCTTCATGGACGACAAGTCGTTCGTGACAAGCTCCAACTCAGTGGGCTTGGGTGGCGTATGGCACTTCAACAAGAAGATGAGCTTCACCGTGGCTTACTTCCACACTTTCTATCAGCACAAGAAGACAACGGAGTCAGTGGAGCTCATACCGGGCAACGCCATCAACTACGCCGCCGACTACTCGCGTAACAACAACGTATTCGCAGCTGGTATTGACATCAACTTCTAAAAGAAAATGTCATAAATATAAAAACTCAGTTCAATCAAAGAAATATGGACAGCCCCAATGGCTGTCCATATTTTTTTTGCTTGTCGTACGCCATGCAAATATAGTACAAAGAGTAAAAACATGTTACAAAATAAAAATTGATTATAGAGTTCTGATTTGCTGTTTTGGGCGTGTCAAGCTACGCAAACAGCACCCATGCTTAACAATAGCGCCACTTTTATCATGCAATAGTGCCACTATTAGAGTGTAAAAGTGGCGCTATTGCATGATAAAAGTGGCGCTATTGGAGGGTAAAAGTGGCGCTATTGCAGAGAAAAACGGCTCGTTTGCGAGTCTGATTTCATAACGCTTCGCTTACAAACCGCATAACACGCTGTGTATAAGCATATTATCTCAAACCGCTCAAAACTCAAGAATTTCGCACCAAAGATTTTGTTGTGCGCTCAGCTCACAGTATTGAGCATCAGAAATGCAAATATTGTCATACTAATCCTGCGTCAGCGCGACCTTATTGACCTTCCTTCTTTATGCTTTGACGCTTTCTGAATTCCGTCGGCGAGACGCCGAGGTGTCCCTTCGTGAACTTTCCGAAGAAGGAGAGGTTGGGGAATTCCAGCTTCTCCGATATCTCCTTTATCGACATGTTGGAGTATTTCAGATACCTCACGATGGCCTTCATCGTATAGTCGTGCACCCAATAGAGCGCCGTCTTCTGGCTCACCGACTTGGAGATGAACGAGAGATATTTCGGCGTGATACAGAGACGTTCGGCGTAAAACTTCACGCTGCGCATGCGTCCTTCGTTCTTGCTCAGCTCATCTATGAACTTCTTGAAGATTAGATTGCCCTGCTTTAGGTTGCCGCCGCCTAACTCATAGTTGACGTGCGGCGAGATGAGGGCGCAAAGCTCGTAGAAGGCACACTCGAAGATGCCGTGCATGATTTCCTTGTGGAAGAGTCCGTGCGGATTGTGAATCTTGTGCGAAATCATCGAGTAATATTTCGACATGAGCACCTGTCGCTCGGCGTCGAGATGCACGATGGGATTCTGCGCCACGTAGCTGAAGATGTCGAGCGCGTCGCTCGTGAGGCTTATCTTTCGCTGCGATGCGCTGTAAGACAAGCCAATGATGTGCGACTCGAAGTCGGGGGATATGAGGTAGTTGCTCAGATACGAGTTGGGAAGGCAGATGATGACATCTCCGGCATTAGCCATATAGGTCTTTTCGTTGATGTCACATTGCATGCGTCCCTTCGTACAGAACACCATAAGGATCATATCCAGCTTTATGTTCTCGTTGATAGGCTTCACTCCCAACTTGTCGATGACGATGATATCGCCGTCAGAATAGTCGGCCACACCGCTGTCCGCGATAAGATTGAAGTCTACCTTTCGTTCTTTCTTATCTTTATTCACTGTATCCATATTCTTTTATCCTTCTTATGCGTGTTAATTATCTTTTATGCTTTAGAGTTAGTCTGATGAATTTGTTGTGTTTCAAGTATTCTTTTGCAAAGATAGTCATTATTTCCTATATCTATATTATCGGTTCTTCCTTTTTTATAACATATTATTCGTTTTTCATCTCTTTTTAATGACAAAATAGTATAAAAGGCTAATTCTTGGGTTGCAAATATGACAAGCGTAAAAAAGCGCGGTATTTATATTGCTTTTGTCGTCTACTTTACGTATCTTTGCATAACTATGGCAAATGAACAGACTTCCGTTCGCGACCGTGTCCGCTCCGACCTGAAGGAACCGCGTCGCTATAAGGTTATTATTTTCAACGACGACTTCACTACGATGGACTTCGTGGTGAAGGTCTTGACGTCCGTATTCTTCAAGAGCCAGCCCGAGGCTGAGGCTCTTATGCTCGATGTCCACCGTAAGGGCAGCGCCGTAGTGGGCGTATACAGCTACGACGTGGCACGCTCGAAGGTAAGGAAAGCCACGACTATGGCGCGTGACGAGGGATTCCCGTTGCGCCTCGAATGTAAACCACTTTAAGTACAAAGAAGACACATGACCAACAGTAACGATACATCAAAAGCTTTTCAGTACGCCATTTCGCTCTGCGACAAGTGGCGACATGAGTTTGTCACGCCTGAGCATGTGCTTTACGCCATCGCCGAGCAAGAACCTTTCGTGGAGGCTGCCTCCACTGCCGAGCTGGACGCACGAGCCATTCAGGAAAAGCTGCGCCCTGAGCTGACGAAGATGGAGCAGGTGCCTGAGGGTGTCTCTTACACCATAGAAGGTTCGGAGCAGTTCTCGGAGATGATGGCACATGCCGTGAAGCAAGCGCAGTTTGCGGAAAGCGACGAACTGGACATCCCGCATATCATCTCAGCCATGATGGAGCTGAAGGAGTCGCTGGCGGCTTACTGCCTGCACCTCGCTGTAGGCGACGACCAGCCGGGATTTATGTCGTTCCTCGTCAGCTGCTACGAGATGTCGCGCATGAGCTTCATGGACATGTCGGAGGACGGCGATGAAGAAGGCGACCACATGCAGCCCAAGCAATGGCGCAGCCTCGTGACCTGCCTTAACGACACGTACGCTTCGCACAATCCGCTCATCGGACGAGAGGACGAGCTGGAGCGCACCATTCGCGTGCTCTGCCGCAAGGACAAGAACAATCCGCTGCACGTCGGCGAACCGGGCGTGGGCAAGACGGCTCTCGTCTATGGACTGACGGCGATGATTGAGCGTGGCGAGGTGCCAGAACGTCTGAAGGGGGCGCGTGTCTATATGATGGACATGGCCACGATGGTGGCTGGCGCACAGTTCCGTGGCGACTTCGAGAAGCGCATGAAGATGGTGATGGAGGGTCTGGCTGCAGAGGGCAACGCCATCCTCTACATCGACGAGATACATAACCTTGTAGGAGCAGGACGTTCGGGTGGCGACTCTTCACTGGACGGTGCCAACATCCTCAAGCCTTACTTAGAGAACGGCGTGATAAGGTTTATCGGATCGACGACGTACGACGAGTTTAACCGTTACGTAGCCCGACAGAAATCTCTGGTGCGCCGTTTTCAGCAGATTGACATTGCGGAGCCGTCCATTGACGACGCCATCCGCATCGTAAGCGGACTGCTGCCGGGATATGAGAAATTCCATGGCGTGAAGTATGCCAAGGGTGCGGCGGAGTATGCCGTGCGCTATACGTCGCGCTATATGAAGGACCGCTTCCTGCCTGACAAGGCGGTGGACCTGCTGGATGAGGCTGGAGCTTACCGCGAGACTCATCCGCTTACCACGCAGAAAAGGCAGAGCGTAGACCGAAAACTGCTGAGCGACGTATTGGCGAAGCTCTGCAAGATTGACGCAGACGTGCTGAAGGAGGGTCGCGACGACCGACTGATGACGCTCGCCGACGACATGAAGCGTCAGATATACGGTCAGGACACCGCTGTGGACAAGGTGGTGGAGGCTGTACAGATGGCAAAGGCAGGTCTTGCCGAGGATCAGAAGCCCATGGCAAGCCTTCTCTTCGTCGGACCTACGGGTGTGGGAAAGACGGAGGTGGCAAGGGTTCTCGCCAACCAGCTCGGCGTTCGCCTTGTACGCTTCGACATGAGCGAGTATGCGGAGAAGCATGCCGTGGCTAAGCTTATCGGTTCGCCTGCAGGATATGTGGGCTACGAGGACGGAGGTCTGCTGACCGACGCCATCAGGAAGACGCCCAACTGCGTGCTGCTCTTCGACGAGATAGAGAAAGCGCATCCCGACATATATAATATCTTCCTACAGGTGATGGACTATGCTTCGCTGACCGACAACCGCGGACAGCGTGCCGACTTTCAGGAGGTTATCATCATCATGACGTCCAACGCCGGAGCGCAGTACGCTTCAAGGGCTAACATCGGATTTGGCGGAACGGTGTCGAGAGGTGAGGCAATGCTGACGCAGGTGAAGAAGACCTTCAAGCCGGAGTTTCTCAATCGCCTTACGGACACCATCGTCTTCCACGACATGGACCGCCACATGGCAGAGCTGATTCTCGACAAGTCGCTGCGTCGTTTGGCTGACAAGCTTGCTGCAAAGAATGTGGAGCTGACGGTATCTGACGAGGCACGCGAGCTGTTGCTGAAGAAAGGATTCACGGCGGAGTACGGAGCGCGCGAGCTGGACCGCGTGGTAAGCAACATGCTGAAGCCTCTCCTGATGCGCGAAATACTCTTCGGATGGCTGCGCGGCGGCGGAAAGGCAGAGGCTGTGGTGACGGAAGGAAAGATTGAGTTGAGGAAAGTGGAGAAATAAAAAGACAAATATGATATACAGAATAGGTAAGGAACTGCTGTTCCCGATGCCAGTGAACGTTGAACCGGACGGACTGTTGTGTGTGGGTGGCGACCTGAGTGTCGACCGCCTGCTCCTCGCTTACTCCAACGGCATCTTCCCTTGGTTTTCGTTCCGCGACTGCGACGAACCGCTTTGGTATTGTCCGCAGCAGCGCTTCGTGATATTCCCGGATGAGATTCACGTGTCGCACTCTATGCGTACGCTGATGAACAAGGGAACGTATGATGTCTCCATCGGTGAGTGTTTCGACGGCGTCATCCAAGGTTGCTCGGAGGCGCAGGGTCGAGACAAGAAAGAGGGAGCATGGCTCGGCACGGAGATGATGGAGGCTTACAAGGAGCTTCACCGTCAGAATCTCGCACAAAGTGTGGAGGTCTGGCAAGGCGACCGACTCGTCGGTGGACTCTACGGCGTAACCATCGGACGCTGCTTCATCGGCGAGAGCATGTTCTCGCTGGTGCCCAACGCCAGCAAAATAGCCCTAATCTTCCTCGCTGACTTCATGCGTGAACACGGCGGAAAGATGATAGACTGCCAGTTGGAGACTCCTCATCTGAAGTCGATGGGAGGAAAGTTTATCAGTTACGAAGAGTATATGAAGATACTAAAATCGGAATAAAGTTTAATAATTTTTTATTTGTTATTGCTTGTTTTTTAAGAATTTTACTACCTTTGTTTCTAAATATAAACTTATAATAACTTTTCTTATTAACAACAATTTTATCTTAATCTTATGAAGAAGAAATTATTAATGTGCGTTATGGCTCTGACTCTGGCTGGAGTACAGCAAGCCAATGCCCAATTTTTCAAGAAATTAGGCAAGGTGGCAGGAGCCATTCTTGATGCTGCATCTAAAGAATCCGAGTCTTCCAATTCTTCAAGTTCATCAAGTTCTTCAGGTTATTCAGAAACGATTCCTCATGTCAACTTTAAAGTTACAGGCTGCGAATATTGGGGAGACAATGTGCTCGTAAGGTTTGTTGCCACCAACACATCATCTTCAGAAATAGGTCTCGAAATTGACTATGCTGGCGTAGACGATGCCAATGCCATTGACGGTGATGGCAATTCACATGGTGTTACAGCCTATATTGCAAACGGAAATAGTGCCGGTTGTATCACTGGCACATTGCCTCCAGATGTGCCTGTAAAGGGTTACCTCACAGTATTGAATGTTCCGGTGGGCTGTAAGTCAATTGACAGAGTGAAATTCAGAGGAGCTGTGCATATTGGCAATACTACCATGCTTAGCTATAAATATTCTATAGGCCAGAACACCATTGAGTATCCTAACAATACCAACGCCGACAACATTTTCTCTTCTTTGCCAATCCTTAGATATAATCTCAACAGCGTTAAGCATGTCGGCAATAATGTTGTGGTAACTGCTACAGTCAAGAACGAAGGCGTCAATAACTTTGCAATAAACTCTCGTGACGGCAATATGGTATTTGATGAAGAGGGCAACTCTTATGAGATGGAAACAACTGTCGGCGGAAAAGAGTTAGGCAGCTGGACTGGACAGACGATAGCGAAGGATATTCCGATGAAGATGGTGTTCACCATCAAGAATGTTCCGGCAAACGTCAATAAATTCAGCATCATCAAGATGGCGTATTCAAGTGACATGGAAAACTACTATGTACAGTTGAAGAATCAAAGCGTGTTATAATTATAACATACCTTTATAATTACATTACGGATATATAAGAAAACAAGAACAGCTAGTTATTGTCTTTTGGTACAATTAACTGGCTGTTCTCTTTTATTTGTGTTTGTTATCCCTCGCGCTTATCAGCGATGGCTTGCTTGATAAGACCTTCGAGTTCTTCCATTAGTTCGGGATTGTCCTTGAGGAGCGACTTTGTTGCGTCGCGACCCTGCGCTAACTTCGAGCCGTTGTAAGAATACCATGAGCCTGACTTCTGGATGATGCCATACTCCACGCCGAGGTCTACAATCTCGCCAACCTTTGAGATGCCTTCGCCGAAGGTAATCTCAAACTCTGTCTTGCGGAACGGAGGAGCCACCTTGTTCTTGATGACCTTTACGCGAACCTGATTGCCGATAATCTGGTCGCCGTCCTTGATGCCCGTCACCTTGCGGATGTCCAGACGTACTGAAGCATAGAACTTCAGGGCGTTACCACCCGTTGTTGTCTCAGGATTGCCGAACATCACGCCGATCTTCTCACGCAACTGGTTGATGAAGATACATGTGGTGTTGGTCTTCGAGATGGTGCTGGTGAGCTTGCGGAGCGCCTGCGACATCAGACGAGCCTGCAGACCCACCTTGTTGTCACCCATGTCGCCCTCAATCTCCGCCTTCGGAGTAAGAGCCGCAACGGAGTCGATGACGATGATGTCGATGGCTGACGAGCGGATCAGCTGGTCAGCAATCTCGAGCGCCTGCTCGCCGTTGTCGGGCTGTGATATCCAGAGATTGTCAACGTCTACGCCGAGCTTGGCGGCATAGAAGCGGTCGAAGGCATGCTCAGCGTCGATGAAGGCAGCGATGCCGCCGTTCTTCTGTGCCTCTGCGATGGCATGGATGGCGAGCGTGGTCTTACCGGACGACTCCGGACCATAGATTTCTATGATACGTCCCTTCGGGTAGCCGCCAACGCCGAGAGCGGCGTCCAGACCGATACTGCCGGTCGGGATAACTTCGACATTATCCACCTGCTCGTCGCCGAGCTTCATGATGGCTCCCTTGCCGAAGTCTTTTTCTATCTTTGACATTGTTGCCTGGAGAGCTTTCAGCTTGCCCTCCAAAGCAGCATTCTGTTCTTCTGTCTTTGCCATAAAAGAATTTTGAGTTTTGAATTCCTAATTACAGTTCAAGGTCGCCGCCGAACACTTCGTGCCAGGGCAGTCCCTGCTTGTTGAGCTGCTCCATGAACGGATCCGGATCGAACTCCTCTACGTTCCATACGCCCGGCTTGCGCCACAGTCCCTTGAAGAACATCATGGCACCGATCATTGCGGGAACGCCGGTTGTGTAGCTTACACCCTGCATGCCGGTCTCCTTGTATGCAGCCTCGTGCGAGCAGTTGTTATATACGTAGTAAGTCTGCTCCTTGCCCTCGTTGTCGATACCACGGATGCGGCAGCCGATAGAGGTCTGTCCGTCGTAGTTCTCGCCGAGGTCCTGCGGGTTAGGCAGCACAGCCTTGAGGAACTGCAGCGGCACAATCTTCACCTTCACCTTCTCTGAAGGATTGTCAGCGAGCGGAGCCTCGTATGTGATCTCGTCGATGCGAGACATGCCGAGGTTCTGGATGCAGTCGAGGTAAGTGAGATACTGCTGACCGAAAGTCATCCAGAAGCGGGCACGCTTGATGGTCGGATAGTTCTTTACGAGGCTCTCAATCTCCTCGTGGTGGAGCAGGTAGCTCTCCTTCGGACCGATTTCGGGATAGTTGAGCGGCTTGTGTATTTCGAGCGGAGCAGTCTCCACCCACTTGCCGTCTTCCCAATAGAGACCCTTCTGAGTGATCTCACGGATGTTTATCTCAGGGTTGAAGTTAGTGGCGAAAGCCTTGTGATGGTTGCCGGCGTTGCAGTCCACGATGTCGAGATACTGAATCTCCTTGAAGTGGTGCTTTGCTGCGTAAGCTGTGAAGATGCTTGTCACGCCCGGGTCGAATCCGCAACCGAGGATAGCGGTCAGTCCGGCATCCTCGAAGCGCTTCTTGTAAGCCCACTGCCATGAATACTCGAAGTGAGCCTCATCCTTCGGCTCGTAGTTGGCAGTGTCGAGATATGAGCATCCGCAAGCCAGACAAGCCTCCATGATGGTGAGGTCCTGATAAGGCAGGGCGAGATTGATGACAAGTTCCGGCTTGTAGTCGTTGAAGAGAGCCTTCAGCTGTTCCACGTCATCAGCGTCCACCTGCGCTGTCTTGATGTTGGGGTTGCCGATTGCCTCAACAATCTTGTCGCACTTCGACTTGGTGCGGCTGGCTATCATAAAGTCAGTGAAGACATCAGCGTTCTGGGCTATCTTGAACGCTGCAACGGTAGCGACGCCACCGGCGCCGATCATTAATACTTTTCCCATTTCGTCGTTGTTTTTTTATTTGATTGTTATTGTTATATTTCTGATTATTATATCTCGTCACCCTTTATTCCGAGTGCGTTCATCAGCGAGTAGCCGAGTATTTCCTGCTTGAAGTTGCCGCCTGAAAGCGGTTGCATGGCGAAGAGCGTTATGCGTTTCTCCTCGTCGTCGATGTCGCGCAGGGCGTGTCTTATCTCTTCCCACAGCGGCGCGTGCTCTGCATTAGGCACAGCCATCACGCGGTGTACGTCCTTATGGTTGACCACGGTCTTGAGGACATCGAGGAAGAAGTCGTCGTGCTTCACCACTTCCTCCACGGGATAAGAACTGATGATGAACTCTCCGAGCGTATCCTTGAAAGCCTTGGCGTTGAGGTCAGTCTCGTACGAACCCGGATTGAAGTTGTCGAGAGCAGTCTTCTCCTTAGAGTGGATGAATATCACCTGCGTCTCTCCGTCCGAGTCGCGTCCCTCGCGCATTCCTCCGTCGAGCGCAATGCAGTCAATCCATCTTGCCGTATCGGCTTTCTGAATGCGTCTGCCTATCATTCTCTCGAAGTTGACGATAAGGTTGAAGGCGACGCTGTCCACGTAGTCGCCGTCAACGAGAATTATGTTGCGGCTCCATTTGGTATTGTTGAAGTCCTGTATATTCATGTCTTGTTAAGTTTGGTAGTGGCAGTAGTATGTCCACATTTCCTCATTATAATATGTGAAGCAAATTTACGTATAAAAGTTGAGACCCACAAATGTTTGAGGGGGTTACATTCTGCTAATCTATATTAATTTATCACGCTCTATACTTTTTTGATGATAAATCAGCTGTTTACTTTTCTAATACGTTTACCACTACAAAGCACCGATTTAATCGTAATATGTGATGCTGCGTTCCTCGTATATCGGTCCTTCCGTGTCGTTAGCAGGTACCGTCTCGCGTCTGGTCCAGTTGCCGTGGTCATCAATGCCGGTATACTTATATGTAGTCTTCATATCCACTTTCTCCGGCTTGTCGGCTCCCATCTCCGTATATTCGCCGACCAAGTGGTCGCTTGCAAGCAAGCCAGCCTCGTTGTAGGTGTAAGTGGTAACACACTCGCCCATGTCGTTATTGATGCGCTTTTCCAGGAAACCGTTCTTGCCGTATACCAGTTTGAACGACGAAACCATGTCGTACTCGCCCTCCGTATATGCTGATAGACGGCCTTGGTCGTCGCGCGTTACGTTCTGATACCACTCTTTGGTCTTAACACCGTTGATGGCGATAAGCTTGCCGTCTTTGTCAAAGTTATAGCGTACAGCGTCGTATGCGGTTCTGACAATCGCTATCGATACGTTACCCTTAAGCTCGAAGGCGGCGAGGTCGCCCTTGCCGGCAGACTTCTGCTCGTCGGTGAGATTCTTCATCCTTGCCTCTGTGCTCTTCTCGCATATTGTGGCCATGCCTTCGTCGTTAGTGACAACGATTTTCTCTATACGGTCAAAGCAGTATAGGAGTTTCATATAGCGTCTGTAGCTGACACCGGGTCGTAATGTGGATTTCAAGCCTATTGCAGAATAGTTGGTACCGAGATTATAGGTGTTGTAAGGTGAGTAATCGATCATGAGTTCGCCGTCCTTGTCCAGTCCGCAGACATGTATCTTTTCGTCCTTCTGGAATGCACCGGTAACCTCTTTAGACAGGGTGGTGGCATAGCGCATGGCACAGCCGTTTTCGTTAATGTAGCTGTCGCAGTCCTTCTGGAACTTGATGGTGCCTTTGGTAATGTTTTTACCATTCCTCACCTCGCACTCCACCTCGAAGGTCTCGTGTTTCTTCAGTATTTTCTCAAACTTAGAGTAGTCTTCTACGGTGATGAATTGACTTGCTTTAAATGCGTTCTCTGCGAACATTGACGGAATCTCTCCGAAGATGCCTTTGCCCGTAAACTTGTATCCTTCTATTTCTTTATTAGAAGAGTCGCTGCATGATGCCAGAACAAGCACGAGCAGCAGCGTGAACAATGTTGAGATAGTTTTTTTCATATTAATGTAGTTTTAGGTAGTGATTATACAAAAAGAGGGTGTCGCAAATCTTGATATGTGATTCTCGATACCCTCTTTTGTTGTTGATTGTGTTATTGTTTGTTCTTTCTTAGCAGAACTTCTTCTCTTACTTCTGGAGCAAAGCCATAGTGTCCTTTGCGATCATCAGCTCCTCGTCAGTCGGGATTACGCATACCGTAACCTTTGAGTCGGGAGTAGAGATGATGGCCTCTTCGCCGCGAACCTTGTTGGCTTCCTCATCAATTTTGATGCCGAGGAACTCAAGGTCAGAGCAAGCCTCGAGACGTGTGCCAATCTGGTTCTCGCCAACACCGGCTGTCCATACGATGATGTCAACGCCACCCATAGCGGCTGCGTAAGCACCGATGTACTTCTTGATGCGGTAGTTGTACATTTTGAGAGCGAGCTTTGCACGTTCGTTGCCTTCAGCAGCAGCGTTCTCAATCTCGCGCATATCAGAAGAAATGCCGGTGATGCCGAGCACGCCGCTCTCCTTGTTGAGGAAGTCAGCCATCTCCTGCGGCTTCTTGCCGAGCTTCTCCATGAGGAAGGTTACGGCAGACGGGTCGATGTCGCCAGAGCGGCTACCCATCATAACGCCAGCGAGCGGAGTCAGACCCATAGATGTGTCGACGCACTTGCCGAACTTAACGGCAGAAACGCTGGCACCGTTGCCGATGTGGCAGGTGATGATGCGCTGTGTCTTGATGTCGCGACCGAGGTATTCGCAGACGCGCTGCGATACGTAGCGGTGGCTGGTTCCGTGGAAGCCGTAGCGACGTACGTGATACTTCTCGTACAGCTCATAAGGAATGGCGTAGAGGTAAGCGTAGTCTGGCATTGTGCTGTGGAAAGCGTTGTCGAAGACGCAGACCTGCGGCACGTTGGGCATGAGCTTGTCCACGGCACGCAGACCCTTGAGGTGACCTGCGTTGTGAACAGGAGCGAGGTCGCAGAGGCTCTCGATGCCGTCTTCTACAGACTTGTCCACGATGACGCTCTTCTCGAAGAGGTCGCCACCCTGCACGATGCGGTGTCCTACAGCGTCGATTTCGTCGAGGCTCTTGATGGCACCGATCTCAGAATCGAGGAGGCACTGGAACACGAAGTTGACGCCTTCCTTGTGGTCCGGCATGTCGTGCATAATCTTCTTCTTCTCGCCGTTGGGGAGAGTCACCTTAATGAATGCCTCGTCGAGGCCGATACGCTCAACACCGCCTGCAGCCAGCACGGAGTTGTCGTCCATATTGTAAAGCTTGTACTTGATGGAAGAACTTCCACAGTTAAGCACTAATATCTTCATATTATGTTTTTTGAGTTATGATTTATTTGTAATAACGCGACATTACTTCTTTGCGTCCATTGCCTGGCAAGCTGTGATTGCTACCATGTAGTAGATGTCGTCCACTGAGCAACCGCGTGAGAGGTCGTTCACCGGACGGGCGATACCCTGGAGAATCGGGCCGATGGCGATGGCGTCGCCGAGGCGCTGAACCAGCTTGTATGAGATGTTGCCCACCTCGAGGCAGGGAACAACGAGGACGTTGGCGTGACCAGCGATGGGGCTGCCGGGAGCCTTCTTCTCGCCTACGGCAGGAACGAGGGCTGCGTCAGCCTGAAGCTCGCCGTCGAGCTTGAGGTCAGGAGCAAGTTCGTGAGCGATGCGTGTTGCCTCCACTACCTTGTCCACAACCTCGTGCTTTGCCGAACCCTTTGTAGAGAAGCTGAGCATAGCAACGCGCGGATCCTGGATGCCGGCTACCGAGCGGGCAGTCTGTGCTGTACAAACCGCAATCTGTGCCAGCTGGTCAGCTGTAGGCATCGGAGTAACGGCAACGTCGCCCATTACGATGATGCCGTCGTCGCCGTACTGATGCTCGTGTGTGAGCATAAGCATGGCTCCACTAACACATGTCACGCCGGGTGCGCACTTGATAATCTGGAGAGCGGGACGAAGAGTGTCGCCCGTTGTGCTGAGAGCGCCAGAGATCTGTCCGTCTGCACCTTCAGTCTTGATGATCATACATCCGAGGTAGAGCGGGTTCTTCACCAGCTCGCGAGCCTGCTCGATGGTCATGCCCTTCTTCTTGCGAAGTTCTGCGAGCAGTTCGGCATACTCCTCTGCCTTGGGGTTGTTCAGCGGGTCGACGATGGTGGCCTTGTCGATGTTGTGGAGGTCCCACTTCTCTGCGAGGCTCTTCAGCTCGTCGGGGTTGCCGATAAGAATAAGGTTGGCGAGGTCGTCGGCCAGTACACGGTCGGCAGCTCTAAGTGTGCGCTCCTCTGTTGCTTCAGGGAGCACGATGCGCTGTTTGTCGCTCTTTGCGCGCGCAACGATGTGTTCAAGTAAATTCATAATTTTCTTTTATAGAATACTTAAAAGTTTATTGTCAAGGTGATGGTGTAGGACGATTCCGCTTATACTGCGAGATTGTCACATACACTTTGCAAAAGTAGTAAATTATTTTCATACGAGTGGCAATAGGGCTCAATTAATTTGCTCTACAGTCCTTGTTGCTTTCTTGTATGCTTACATGGCTTTTTTTCTTTAAAAGTCAAGTTCTGATGGCTGTTTTCTATTAAAATAAACCTCAAAAGGAAATTCCGACCAATTCTATGGATGAAAAACATAAGAAAAGTAACAAAAACGCTTTGATGGTATTCCTTTTTGCTCTATCTTTGCAATCGGTATCAGTAATGATTCCGAATATAGTAAATCAAAATCAATTAACAAACTAGATTCATTTTATTATGAAGAAGATTTTACTTATGGCAGTAGTGATGCTCGCATCTGTAGCATCTTACGCACAGCAGGCAGTCGGCACTTTCACATTGCAGCCGAAGATTGGTATGAACGTGGCTTCTCTCACTAAGTGTGACGGCTGTGACCCGCGCATCGGTCTCGCTGCAGGAGTTGAGGCAGAATATCAGGCAACTGATATCTTCAGCGTCAGCGCTGGCTTGATATACTCTATGCAGGGTAATAAGGCGAAGGAAGAAGGTGTTACATTAACAACTAAGCTCGACTACATCAACATTCCTATCCTCGCTAACGTATACGTAACAAAGGGTTTGGCTGTTAAGCTTGGTGTTCAGCCAGCCTTCAATGTCAGCGATAAGCAGAAGTTGAGTGGTGGTAAAGCTTCTGTTGAGGCTGAAGATGTTGGCGCTGAGTCGTTCGACTTCTCTATCCCCGTTGGTCTTAGCTATGAGTACAATAATGTTGTATTCGATGCTCGCTACAACTTCGGTGTAACAAATATTGCTGACGGTGGCGACTCTAAGAACAGCGTATTCCAGTTTACTCTTGGTTACAAGTTCGCTCTCTAATCGAATATAAGAATATAAAAGTAGCGGAGGTCTCCGGCCTCCGCAGCAAACAAATTAGTAACATTACTTGTGTTATTCTTGCTTGCTGCGGAGGCCGGAGACCTCCGCTACTTTTATTATTATCTTATGTCGTTTACGGCTGGCTTTCTCCCTCCACGTATTCCTCCAGGAACATGTGCTCGCCGTCGAACACGGCATAGGTGAACTGCGTTATCCAGTCGCCGAGAATCATGAGACGGGTTTTCTTCGAAAGGAATAGGTCAAGCTCGATGTGGCGGTGACCGAACATAAAGTAGTCGATGTCCTTGTGCGTCTTCATGTAATGCTTGGCAAACTGCACCAGGTATTCCTTGTCCTCGCCCATGTAAGGAGGTTCCTTGCCGTCGGCACGCTTCAGACGAGAGTCGCGAGCCCATGTCAGACCGAACCACATCGCCCAACGTGGATGTAGCATGGCGAAGAGGCGCTGGCATGTCTTGTTGTGGAACACGCGGCTGAGCAGCTTGAACTTGCGGTCAGGGTCGCCCAGTCCGTCGCCGTGAGCGAGATAGAAGATGCGGTCGTATATCTCCACTGTCTCCGGCTTCGTGTGGACAATGAGTCCGCACTCGTCCTGCAAGTATCCGTATGTCCAGATGTCGTGGTTGCCGGTGAAGAAATGCACCTCCACACCCATGTCGGTCAGTTCGGACAGCTTGCCGAGGAAGCGCGTGTAGCCCTTAGGCACCACGTAGCGCCACTCGCACCAGAAGTCGAACATGTCGCCGAGGAGGTAGATGGCGCGCGCCTTTGTCTTTATGCTGTCAAGGAAACGAACCAGCCGTCGCTCCTGCGTGCGGCTGTGGTCGATGGCCCACGAGCCGAGGTGGGCATCGCTAAGGAAATATACGTTTTTCATCCTCAATCAGTTTTTTTTGTTGTTTAGTCGAAACCCAGTTCAAACTTAGCCTCTTCCGTCATCATGCTCTGGTCCCAGACGGGTTCGAAGACGAGGTTGACGACGGCGCTATGCACGCCTTCGAGTCCCTCCACCTTCTGCCTTACGTCTTCGAGGATGAAGTCGGCAGCGGGACATGTCGGTGCTGTGAAGGTCATGTCGATGTCGACGTCGCTCTCGTCGTTCACCTCAATCTTGTAGATAAGTCCGAGGTCGTAGATGTTGACTGGTATTTCGGGGTCATAGACAGTCTTGAGCACATCCACGATGCGCTCTTCCAACTGTGTCTTTTCTTCTTGTGTCATATCTCTTTTGCTCTGTTTCTTGTTATATATCTGCAAATTTAGGGAAAATAATCCGAATTAAGGTCAACATTGCGTTATTAATTGGTTTATGTGAACTCCTAACTCTTTATATCCTTCCTTCCTCGGCGTAGCTATAGTAAGCTCCGTCGGTGATGATAACGTGGTCCACCATGTAGAGGCGCATTGTCTCGCAGGCTGTCTTCAGCTTCTTGGTGATGCGGTCGTCGTCGGCTGAGGGTCGTGCGTTGCCGGAGGGATGGTTGTGTATTAGGGTGAGGACGGTGGCGTTGGCGAGGAGCGCCTCGCGCAGGATGACGCGGACGTCCACAGCCGTCTCGGACAGTCCTCCGTGCGACAGCTTTACGGGCTTGATGAGGCGGAAGCGCTGGTTCATGAGCAGCACCCATGCCTCCTCCGTGTCGAGGTCCTGCATCTTTGGGTGCATGAAGTCGTATACAGCCTGCGCCGATCCCATGTCGGGGCGGTCGGCAGCCTTGCATGCAGCGCGTCGCTTGCCCAACTCACACGCCGCCAGAATGGTGATGGCCTTCGCCTCTCCAATGCCGTTATATGCCGTCAGCTCACGCAGCTGCATCTTACCGAGCGTATTAAGATTGCCGTCGCAGTCGCTGATGATGCGCTGCATGAGTTGCACGGCGCTCTCCTTCGTCGATCCGGACCCGATAAGGATGGCAAGCAGCTCGGCGTCAGTAAGCGTCTCCGCTCCCTTGTCGCGCAGCTTCTCGCGAGGACGGTCTTCTTCGGCCCAACGGCTTATGGCATAAGCCAGTTGTGAGTTGAGAGTTGAGGGTTGAGAGTTGGTTGTTATGTGGGTATCCTTTTTCATTTGTGGCTTCTTTCTTTAGTCGTTTTGACAATCTTTACTAATATTCTAGTTATCTCTTGGATGTCATTATACATTGACTTGAATTGCGTCTCTGTGATATATTCTCCACCATAAAGACATTTCAACCAATATGTAGTTTCGTCTGCTTCTTTTAATGCTATACTTAGTTTATTGATAAAATCTAAGGTGCTTTGCGCGTTTCTGCTTTCGTTTACATTGGCTCCTACACTCGTGCCGCTCCGAAGAATCTGTTTGGACAAGATGTATTCATTTTTCTGAATGTTCAGATATTTATACATCTTTATCACCCTAATGGCAAAAGCTTCAGACTTTACTTTTATTATTGGTTCTTTACGTTGTAGCATACCAATGATTTTTCAATAGGTTAGTAATCTATATAATTATAGTATAATTGAAGTCTTAGAGTAATCATAACTCTCAACTCTCAACTCTCAACCCTCAACTCTCAACTAAGCTTAGCTGTAGAAGTTCTTCTCGAATGCCGAGAATTCTGACTTTCCTCTTACGCAGCGTTTCCACCATGCCTCGATGAAGCCGAAGCCGTAGCCCATCAGCTGAGTGTAGGCGGCGGCGATGCTGAGGATGCCGATGTGCAGACTGCGGTTCTCGCGAGCCGAGTCGGCGCAGATGATGAGGCTGTAGAGGGCGAGGGGGATGAGCGGCAGCCAAGCCAGGGTGGGGCAGAGGAAGAGCAATGCTATGCAGAGAGCCGCCATTGTCAGCACGCCGACCGTGAAGACCATGGGCAGCATGTGCACTAATTTCAGCGACTCCGGGTATTTCTTATACAGATTGATGCGGGCGATGCCGGAGTTATAGACCTGGCGGAAGAACTTCTTCAGGTCCGTGCGGCGCTTGTGCCACACCCATGCTTCGGGGAACAGGCGGCAGCGGCAGCCGGCCTTGAAGATGCGGATGGAGAAGTCGATGTCCTCGCCGAAGCGCATCTTCGAGAATCCTCCGAGGCGTTCGTAGACGTCGCGGCGCACTCCCATGTTGAAGGAACGCGGGTAAAACTTGTCGAGCTTCTTCTTTCCGCCGCGGATGCCACCCGTCGTAAAGAACGACGTCATGGAGTAAGAGATGGCCTTCTGCGTGTCGGTGAACGACGAGTGGGCGCTGTCCGGACCTCCGAAAGCGTCGGCAGGCTCGCGCTCCAGTTCGGCGCTGACGGCAGCGATGTAGCCCTCTGGCAACACCACGTCAGAGTCGAGGATGAGCACATAATCGCCATGCGCCCGTTCCACGCCGTAGTTGCGGCTCTGTCCGGGTCCGGAGTTAGCCTTCTCGAAGTATTGGATGTCGAGCTTGGCTTCATACTTGTCGCACACTCTGCGGCACGACACCACCGAACCGTCCTCCACGATTACTACCTCGAAGTCCTTCACCGTCTGGCGCGTAAGGCTCTCGAGCAACTCGTCCACTTCGTCCGGACGGTTGTATACGGGGATAATAATGCTGAACATCATAGTTTGTCAGGGTATTATGAAAAAAAGAGTAAAAAAGTAAGGAGCATATAAGGGCGTGATGGTCATCCTCCCCCAATGCTTTCTACTTTTTTACTCTTTCTTACTTATGTGTTAGTATGTTTCTTTCTCTCAGGACATTACTCCTTTACGCGCTGCAGGTAGCTGCCGTCGCGAGTGTCCACCTGAACGAGGTCGCCTTCGTTAACGAAGAGGGGCACGCGGATCTCAACGCCAGTCTCGAGAGTGGCAGGCTTGAGAGTGTTGGTTGCTGTGTCGCCCTTGATGCCCGGCTCAGAGTGAGTAACGCGGAGGTTGGTCTTGACAGGCATTTCACCGAAGAGCACGGTCTCTGTAGAAGCATCTGAAACCACCTCGATGATGTCGCTCTCCTTCATGAAGTCAACACCAGTGATGAGGTTGCCAGCGATAGGAATCTGGTCGTATGTCTCCTGGTTCATGAAGATATAGTCTTCACCCTCCTTGTAGAGATACTGGTAGGGGCGGCGCTCAACGCGTACATCCTCAAGCTTCTCGCTGATGTCGAAACGACGCTCCAGCACTCGGCCGTCAACAACGTTCTTAAGCTTAACGCGCATGAAAGTGTTGCCCTTACCCGGCTTTACGTGAAGGAAGTCGATGACGAAGAAAAGCTTGCCGTCCATACGGATGCAAGTTCCCATCTTGATGTCTTGTGAATTGATCATTGCTGTATTAATATTTATTTATATGTTATTCCTGTAATTTTTTGCAAAGTTAGTGAAAATCACTCAGATAAAACCATACGTGGCACGTTTTTTTACTTCTTTTAGCCTGTATTTGTCCTATAACGGCTCTATATTGCGTCATAAACGAAAAAAAACGTAAATATTTGGGCTAAAATCATAGCTATCTTTTGATATTTCAAAAATAATGAGTAATTTTGCAACCCAAAAGCGTGAATATCAACAAATAAAAAAATAATAAGACAATGAAGAGAACATTTCAGCCGCACAATCGTCGCCGCGTGAACAAGCATGGTTTCCGTGAGCGTATGGCTACAAAGAATGGTCGTCGCGTATTGGCTTCTCGCCGCGCACATGGCCGCAAGAAGTTGACAGTATCTGACGAGCACCACGGAAAGTAATCTGCTACGGCAGGTTAAGTCTTCCGGACTGGCAAGCCAGTCGCTGGCGACAAAAAGCAGCAAGCATTCCTTCTCAAACAAGGACGGCTTGCTGCTTTTTTTTGTATCTATACGTCATTCAGCTGTTGGATGCTATATTGCAGTTTATCGGTGAGATTGTATATGAGCTTGCATTACAAACTTAGGAGGCTATGGCGTCTCGCCATAGTCACGCACCCACGACTTTTTTTAGACAAGAAGACAGATTTTTTAGACAAGAAGACAGGTTTTTTCTGACTGAGGGCGTAGCCAATTAATAACTACTAATTAAAAAGTAATAAATGAGGAGTGCGGGTCCTATATAATGAAACCCACTGCAAGCTGCGAAGCAGCGCAGCTGTGGGTAAATATGAAACCTATAAAAATGAGTTCCCCGAAGGGTAGGGTGTTCAAAATTTAGATAAAAATCTGACACAAAAAGT
>ERZ1031020.170-NODE-170-length-34515-cov-30.569153_pt1 | contig 34515 bp, 29 predicted proteins | sample MGYA00517109_ERZ1031020 | MGnify/ENA primary metagenome ERZ1031020 (study PRJEB33719, sample SAMN04261270) | wastewater metagenome | biome: rural village; feature: human; material: feces | host: Homo sapiens | place: El Salvador | collected 2013-01-07 ... | reverse complement strand
GATTTTCACCTCTTTATTTTTCCAAGTGCAAATATAATAGTAAGGGCAAAAGCTTCAAAGAACCAGATGATTACAAAGCTTTTGCCCTTACAGGGCGCATTGCTGATTGCCATTATCCCCAGGGCGATGCCCTGGGCTAGGAGCTTCTGCCCTTTCAGGGCGTGTGAGCCTATGAATGAGGCGTGTATGCCTATGAATGAGGCGTGCATGCTTATGAATGAGGCGTGTGTGCCTATGAATGAAGCGTTCTTTCAGGGCACAAAAAAAGTCGTGGAATCTTAGAAGGTGAGTCACCTCGGCAACTAAAATTCCAACGACCAGTCTAGTCTAGTCTTCGCAAATTTGTATAATAGTAAATGATAATAATGTCTTATAATAACTAAAACAAGGGGGAGGAAGTATTCCCAACTTCCTTCCCTCCTCTCTTACAGATATATGATTCTTAACTTTTGTATTTTGCTTACTTTTGGTAGTTGATTGCCACCTTCCAAGGCTTGTTGCCATTGTAGTGCTTAGCCTTGACGAAGAACGTACCTTTAGTACCTGTAACGGCACGTACATTCTTCATAGTGATGGTTTGAGTATTTCCGATCACACTCGGATCTTCATACTTGGTGACGAACCAACAGTTCCAACCTTTGCCTCCATCAACCTCTGCTGTAGAAGCTACCTTTACATCGCTGCCTATTGGGTTCACATCGTTGGATGCAATCTCAATTTCTATTGGCAACAACTCCTTAGGATAGTAACTTGGAATTGTGAAGGTCAGTTTGGCTTCTGAAGTTACCTCCTTACCCATTGTAAAGGTAGATGGGAATTGGAAGTCCACATTGCTGATACTGTAGAGATGGATGTTTCTAGTCAATCCATGCTTCTTATCTACCAGCTTGATGGTGGCAGTCTTACATTCACCGGCACTGATATCACCAATCTTGTATGTGATGGTTCCCTTACCGGTTGTAGCATTATACTGTACTGTAGGTACAGGAAGCTTTCCACCATCCAGTTTTGTGAAGTTCTTGTTCTCTGTCCAGGAAACATCGAAGTCGGCTGCAGTTTGAGTAGCTTCACCCTTGTATTCAAAGTCGATGACCTGATCGCTGTTTGCTGATTCCTGTGTCAACATCTGATAAGTACCATTTACGATGTTCATCGTGTAAGTACCATCAGAAATTTCCTGGATGATGTCTTCTACCGTAATCCAAGGATTGTTGGCAGGAGTACCGTCGTATGCCATAGAAGAGGTTGTGTAACCCAGATTCTGGCCCAATCGCTTGATGTTGATTCGGTAGAGATGGTTTCTCTTGACAGGAATCTGAACACCCTCGTTCTGGAGCAGAACCTGGAACCATTTTGTTACTCCGTCCTTGTATGTAACTTCTATGATCACCTTGAGTGGCTTTTCCAAAGAGTTTTCCTGCTCAAATGTATATTGCATAGGCAGGTTGCTGCTGTTTGGCCACATCTCTTCATTTCCTACGGAGAATTTCTCTCCTTCAGAAGGCCATCTTGTTGGATCCAGCGATGGAGTGATGTAGGTGCATTCTGCTTTCCACGCAGCTGCATCAGTCAGCATATTGGTTTCAGGGAAAGTCAGCTTTGTCTGCTCTCTATTGAATGGAGCTACCGTTCCATGCTGCATCACGTTGCCCAGTGCATATCTGATGTTTTTGATGTTTGGATCCTCCCATTTCACTTCAATCTTGGCCCGGTTGCGGAGCAGATGGATCACATTGTTTGCCACTACATCCTTGGTGAGGAAATCTGTCATTTCTTCAGGAGTATTCTTCTTGACATAACCCCAATACACCATCTTGTCGTGCTGCTGATTGTTGATTTTGTTATCGAAGCTGGTCATGAGGTTGTTCTCATGTCTTCCAATCCATTCTGCAGACTTGCTGAAATCAATCGCCTGGTTGCCGGTTACTGTATTTTCTGCAGTGGCATTCGCCATGATGTGGATGCGGGCAGTTCCCGTAGGAATCGTTGCGGTGATATTCTTCTTGTCCGATCCGCCATCATTCTTGATTTCATTGGTTGCCACCGACTCGATAGCCAGATTTTTGGCAAGTCCCAGGAAATAACCATCTTTGTCAAAGCATAGCAGCTTCATATCGTTACCGCTTGCAATGCCTTCGGTTGCGAAGTTAGCTACTCTGCTCTCTACTTTTGAGTAGTTTGGAACGGAGATGGTGAAGTGGGCTTGATACGTGCCTATCTCATTCTTGGAAGGAACGCCATTGTCCACCATGCTGTCGGAGCAGGCTGTCAACATGGTTAACAGCGCTGCCATTATTCCGATATATGTCTTTATCTTTTTCATTTCGTAACTTCCTTAAATGTTATTACTTCATTTGTTTATCTAACTCATCAACCTCTGCAGGGGTGAGGTCGCGAACGCAACGAACGAAAACTTCATTACCAGACTCAACACCGGTAGCTACCGTCTTATTGTTAAGCGTATAATAATTCGCTCCTTCCAAAACTGGCTTGATAGGCTGTTTTGTCTTACCTTTGTTATTCTTGTATGATTCCTGTTGGAAGTCAACAATGAATTGTATCTCTGTCTTTGTTGGGAGACGCCAACCATCATATATTACTTGTTTGTCGTTTTCCTTCTTTACTTCCCGGTACGTTTCACAATGCGTCTTTGCTCTGGATTGATTAAAATTTGTCGATCTTACAGCTCCAAGCTGTGAAGCAATCATAAATGCAGGGGATACGACTTCGTCGTTTGTATAGCCTGTAGATTTATCGATGTTTGGATGAGCAATATTATATTTGCTATCTTTTGTACTTGAAACTTGTATGATGTACATACGGTTGTTCTTCAAATTATCAAATGAAGTGTCGTCATAAAAACTACGGATATAGCTATTCTCGTAATATTTTGCGTGATATCCACCATTATAATCATAAGTATATGAGTTATAGACATTTTGACCTGCAGCTGTACGATATGCCCATCCATCTTTACTTCTAGAAGAATAGTCTCCGAAGAAGTTCTGGGTTTCAATCAGAGGTGACTGCTTGTATTTTACTGTTGCTTCTTTACCTTCAGCATTTTCAAGAGTCAAGACGATATACTTGGAGAAGCGATTCTGCGGGATAGGAGAATTAATGGCGATCTTACCACCAAGATTTACTCCATCCTTTTCATTCTGCAATTCCATTTTTGTTGGGTATGGATAGAATGGAATTTCTTCTTTCACCCTATATTCGTAATGTCCTCCCAATCCCAAAAAACTTGAAACCCATACTTTCTCTTTTTTGATGATAGTCTCCTTGTATCCCTCAGAATACACTTCAGTATTTCCTTCATTATCGATGTAGTACACCTTTTTGCTAAGGATCTTCACTGGGCTGGAAGACTTATAAGTCACGCTCATATCCGTATCTACATTCTTCATATAGACAACCTTTGGAGTAACCATCAGATACGATGTATTGGCATCGATATCAGTAGTACCGCCATCCGACCAAGGGAGAACATCATAGACAACCTTACCAGTAGTGATGTATTCAATCTCAGAGCTACCGCCCTTGTTGTTGATCTTTGCATCGATGGTATAGATGGTGTTGCGGTTCAGCTTCTTGGCATCCTCACCGGTAGCCTTAGGGTCACGGACAGGAATCTTGTAATAGTTCATCTCTGTCTTGCCATCGGCTGTAAGAGGAACCTGGAGGTAGATGGCTGGCGCCTTGGTGTCGTCATCCCAGTGAGTGGCATAGCTGTAAGTGGTTACGGTATATTCGCCACTTCCACCCTGTGCTTCCACCATTTCACCATCCTTCAACTCAGATGCTGCATTGTCGCCGAAGATAGTAGTCTTGGCATTGTAGTTCTTCAACTGCCATTTTGCCTGACCAGCTGTATAACCTTCAACGTCAACATGAATGGTAAGGGCAATCTTGGCAGCAGCACGAGCCAGATTAACTGGAATGGTCTGTGTAGGTTCCTTGGTTACCTGGTAGTTCTGTTCGCTACTCATCAGGAACATCTTGCTGCTGTTGCTGGTAGCATCGTATGGCTTCCAGATATCCTCGTCGGTCTGCACATCGCCTGAACCTGTGGCATTAGCCACAGATTTCACGCTGTAAGTATTACCTTCCTGCAGATCTTTCTCCACCTTCCAGTTATTTTGAGCAATCACTTCCTCCTTGCCGCTCTGCAAGCCGTCAGTGAAAGTCTTATCTACCTTGCACTCATTATACTCACCAAACATCTTGATGTTGAATTTATAGAGCTTATCCTCGTTGAGGTTTGCGTCAGAAGCGGTAGTTGCTCTCGAAACCTTGTTGTCAAGGATGAGAGGCTTCACGCTCAACTGCTGAGCTCCCTGATAGATGAGCTCAGAGTCTTCTGCGCAACCCACAAGGGATAATCCCATGGTGAGAGCCATAAGTGCCAGTGTCGTATTCTTATATATATTCAACGTTTTCATGATGTTTGTCATTTATTGTTGTTTATATCTCATAGTTTACTTTACTTGGGTGAAAACCATATCGGTCTTCGTTCCCGTTCCTGTGGCTGTATCTGCGCTTCCATCAGAAGGGGCATTGATGATTACCTTCATGTTTGGACTATAGGCTACCATATATACACGGCAGGTATAGTTGTCACGCTGGGTATAGTCGAGTACCGATCTTGGAACCACATAGAAAGGCTTAACCTCTGTAGTGGCGCCGTTGCCGGTAATCACGGTCATTACGTCAGCCAGATCGTAAGAACCATCAGCATTTACCTTGTCGGCATAAATGAATCCGTAGTCTGGGCTATCTGTCTGGAGTACCCAGCTCTTGCCGTTGGTATTCATCTCTGTGAACGAGATCTTTGGTCCGAATGTAGCATTATTGAATGCTATTTCATTACTGTTCTCGCCATTCTTCTCGATGTTTGTCTTGATAGAGATGGCATCATTGAAAGTGTAATTTGCTCCGGTTTCCCAAGGCAATACTGTTGGTAAGACATTCAGTTCTGCCGGATGCTCAGGATCACTGCCTCCTTCTCTGTCCACCTTGGCTGTTACGTCGTAGATGGTGTTGCGGTCGAGGCGATAGAGAGGCTCGTAGTTTGCCCAATCTATTGTTGTGGCATCGTTATCTTCGAAGAGGCGCTTGTTAACCGGCACCTTGTAGAAGTAATCCTTGTTGTTGAATTTTGCCTTGAGCAGGATGTAGGTCTGCTTGGTGACATCGATTGGCTCTTCTGCCTTTGGATCCTTGTTTGTCTTGTCAATCCAGCTGTTGGCGTATGAGTAGAACACAGCCTTGCCATCTACTTTTAGGTCTGGAGTAGCGACTGCTGCGGCTTTTGCCAATTTGTTGTTGGCGCAGGTGCCTTCTTCGATGATAGAACCATCAGCTGCATAGTTTACCAGTTGGCAGGCATAGTTTGCTGGATCTATCACGGTGCCGCTGGCATCTTTTACGCTGAGGCGAATCTTGGCAAGTGCTCTCTTCAGCTGGAACTTCAGGTGAATCTTTCCTGCTGTCACTTCTCTCTCTAGCATCTTGGCATCCATCACGAAAGCATCTTGCTTCTGGTTGTGTTGGAATGCTGCCTGATTGATGGTGGCAATCTTTAAATCATTCAAACTGTTGATGTTGCCCCAGTTATCTAGGTTTGCAACCAAGTAGAGATTGTTGCCGTCAATGTCAGAACGGGTCAGCTCAGTCAACTCCTTGTGTTTGTACTCTGTAGTAGGACTACTACCTTGTACATCTGTACCATCGAATGTAACCTGCTTGACGCGGGATCCATCTGGTTTGAAAATGAAGAGGTCGAGGCGATTAATCAGGTTCTCATTGAGTTCAGCCTTTCCAACTTCATCGGCACGGGTAAGAGCAGCCCGGGTTTCTGTAGTTGAGCTTCCTACTTTATAGTCGAGTACCACCTTGAAATCGCACGAAGGAGTACTCTCTATATCATCGCTCATGCAAGATGTGTTTGCAAGCCCTAAGAGGGCGATTGCACACATCGCAAAGTATTTTGATATTGCTTTCATTGTTTGCCCTCCTTACTTTAGTTATCTAAATAATTAATATACTTTCCACTTTCTTTCTGGAGCTCAGCGTAGCCTTTATCCTTGATGGCCTGCAGCTGGAAGATGCGGATGCGGGTTTTGGTTCCTGCAAACTTTCTTCCTTTCTGATACATACCTCCTGCATTATCAGGATTGATTTCTACTTCGTATTCATGGATACCATCCAGGGATACGGTTACGTAGAGGTCGGTATATACAGGATTGGTGCCCTTACCTCTTGCCCAGTCAGTCAACTCTGTCCATGAAGTACCGTTTGTCCATGGCTTCTTGGCTTCTACCTTGATCTGATAAGGATCTTTTCGGGCGATGCCTGTAGAAACGCAGTTGGTACTTCCTTTAATAGATTCATCATAGTTAAAAGCAAACTCATCAGGGTTTGTGAGATGTGCCTTCCAAACCAGTCCTGCAGGGCTTTCTACCTTGAAGTAGTAGGCTGCTCCCGATTTCTTATCCTCCAATATCTCATGTTCTGTATCCTTGTATCTAGGATAGTTTACCAGACAGTAAAGACCTTCTGCGTCACCTCCCTTTGGTTTCAGGGTTGAACCTGTCTGCCAAGCATACATCTGGCAATTTACATTGCTCCAGCTGATTTCAGAAGTTACCTTGTTCCAAGGCATTACCTGCCAGTCGAGGCAGAGGGCTCCACCCTGGAGGAAGTAGCCGTAAACTACGAGCTCTCGGTTGCGGATTGCGTTGCCACTGGATGGGATGGTGAATCCCTGAGATTTTACGCTGCCGCCTTCTGCCAACTGATAGTAAATCTTACCTGTGATAGGCTTGTTGGTTTCACGAAGATAGCTCAAGTTATGTCCACCGATTTCCTTATTCATGCGGTCCATATAAGTCTGAGCGGTTTCGGTTTTTTCATCACGCTTATAAGCAAGCGGATCTGCTACAGCCTTGATTTTGGCATTCTCTACACCGTCAAGTTTGAGGGGAGTAGGAACATAAGAAGGAGTTCCGTACTTATTGCTTGTTGCAGCCTTGTTGGCATCAGCAGTTGCATAATCCTCTTCATCAGGGAAGACATAGCTTTCTGTTGGGAAGGTGTTTCCATCTATTTCAATTTTTGTTACCTTCACATTTTCTGTCATGGCATCTTCACCAGTCTTGCGGGCGAAATAGAAGTGAAGCTTGGAAACGGCGCGAACTAGAGGAATCGAAATTCCTTTGTTCTTTGCCTCAATCTCAGTATCAGCTACGTGGTCGGCTATTTCTATGTTGGTAATGGCACGGGAAATAGGGAGACCCTTGCCGGTTGGTACTGCTGTAGTCTGAGCCTTGCCTTCTGCAGTAATGCCGAATGGATCATCGAAGGTTACCTTTTGCAGGTCTGCACGGGTAATGCTGCGGAGATCCTTGCCCTTCAGCTTATCAGCCATATTGGTACTCTCTGAGTTTGCCAGAATATAGAGGTCGATGTTTTTGAGTTCTTCACCGTTGATCTTACGCAAGAATCTCAAGTTCAGCGTGTAGTTGCCGTTGACGGGTTTACCGTCAACAGCAGATGGTGTATCTTCCTTGTAAGCAATCGGATTGGCGCTTGCTCCTGTTTCTGATTTAAACACCCATACCTTGATGCTATGAATGTCGCTCTCAGCGGTAGGATTAGCTTGAGTCTCGTTGTTTCCGATGTCCTCAGCTCTGCTTGCTCTGGAAGTCGTGTTGCTGGCGGTAGAGAAGCTCAGGTTGAGGTAAGCTTCATCGCCAGTTGCAGGTGCCTGCGAATCTTGGTCTGAGCAAGATGCCATTGTGCTCAACATGAGCAAGGCTGCGATAGCCATGCCTAGCCGGCGTGTCATCTTGATCAAAGTTGAGTTATAGCGTTTCATCTTTTTAATCTTTTACTTATACTTATACTTTTCTTTCTCTCTATACAGTGTGGGTAGCACTGTTTCCTTACTTGGCTCCGAGGTCTGCATTCTGCAGATTGAGAACCCATCCGTTTACCTTGATTCTAGCATCCATGTGGTAGTCGGAACCTGGACTTGGAACGTAGAATACGAGGGTGTAGTGATCCTGGCGGTCGAGGTATTCCTGATCCTCCCAGCCCTTGTCGGTGCGCTCGCCGCAGAGAGCGAGGAACCATGGCAGTGAGTGGTTGAAGATTACCTTGCCTGTGCGCTTGTCAGTGATTACGATTCGCTTGTCGTCGTACTCCTTACTGTCGGTGTTGCGGGTGCTTACATCGTCCTTGCGCTCGAACATTCTGGAAGAAGACAGGTCGTAAACCAGAGCCTTGTCGATTTCTTCACCTTCTACCTGGGTATTGCCGCTGGAGTTCACCACCAGTTTCTCGTTGTAAGGCACGTAGGTAATCGGCTTGTTCTGTTCTACTCCGTTGGCATCCTTTACCTTGTCGCCCTTGTAGTCGAGGAGCGCAGCAGAACCCTTGATTCTTACGTCGAAGTTTTCTGCCACGAATCCCTGCTGGTCGTTATCGTAAGGAAGCATCACGATGCGGTAGGTCTTGGTACATTTCATCAGACTCAGTTTGCCGGATGTGTCCTTTTTGCCCTTGAAGTCGAGAGATGTCTGGGCAGTGTAGAGAGCGGTGAACTTCTTGTTGTTGACAGAAGCCTCTCCGTCTTTCTTTCCCATTTCCTCCTGCAGGTCGTTGATGGTAGAAACTCCTGGTGTGAGTTGGGTGAAGCTGAACTCCATCTCGTCGTCACCGTCGGCTCTGCTACCTGTAGGTTTCTTGTCACGTGCCAGGCAGACGAAGGTGTATTTGCCTTCCTGTAAGTCTGTGATGTCCATGCTGTGACCCGTTTCGAATTTGTCGGCTGACTGCGTATAGGTATCGAAGTATTTACCGTTTTTATCGAAAACATAGACGTTGAGGTTTTTCACTTCCTGGGAGAAGGCATCAGCGTTCTCAACATTATATGTATAATCGAACTTGAGCGACACCTTAGGTGCAGGACAATTCGTCAGATCGTCTTTCATGCATGATGAAAGCGAAGAGAGTGCGATGGCTGAGATACAAACCACTTTGCAACCGTTTTTGATGATGAAATGTTTCATATCGTTTGTGTTTTATTAATTCTTTTACTTATACTTATATCTAGTGTGCCGTAGGGCGTAAGAAGTGGGGTAGCCTCCGGCATCCTTTTTTTCTTGTTGAGTGGTGCTGATTCAGCACGATAGGGGTTCCCGCCATCTGTTGGCGGCAAATATCATCTTTTTCTTTTTTTAATCTCCCGGAGGCGGGGTAGCCCCCGGGAGATTGAGAGTATTGTTGTTTCAAGAATTATCTTGAGATCGGGGGATGGGGTACATCCCCGGAGCATTCATCTTTTTTTCGTTTATGCGACTTGTAGCTTGTGATTACTTCAAATCAATTGACTGGTTGCTTACTACCCAGTTGTTAACTGTAACAGTGCACTCCATGAAGTAGTTCTTGTTCTTGTCGTCAGGACCGTCAGGACCATTTGGTACGTCCTTACCAAGGTCATAAATACCGGTTACAGTTAACTTATAGATACTGTTGCGAAGGATTGAGTAAGGTGCTGTTTCAGGACTGTAAACCTCATCCTTCAATGGTACGCGGTAGAACATATTGCCCTGCTCGTAAATATCAATACCATACTTCTCACGTACAGTAGCGAGAGTAGCCTGATCCTTCAAAGTCTTATCTGCGTTCTGAATCAATGCTAATGCATCAGCTACAGTCATATTTGTTGCATTGTCAGAATTTACGAATGGCCAAGCAACGGTCTTGTCGTTGAAGATCTGCTGAAGTGAAGTGTAAATCTTGTTGTCGTAACGATAGAATGTTCCATCTGTGAAGTCGGCACCAGTTAAATCCAAGTCAGCCTTGTAGCAGATATACATAGATGTAGCCTTTTCAACGTCAGCGGTTGTGTTCTCTAAAACGTAATGGTTTTCTGCCTTGTCGAAGAGAGCTGTACTACCATTATTATTATACTTGCCACCAAATGCTGCATAGTCCTGTGCATAGGTAACATCCTTTGCGATCAAGAATTTGGTAAATTCACTCTCCCACTTCTGCATCACATTTACCTTCTCGCTTAAGTTAGAGATAGCATAGTTCTGATAACTAATGCTCTTAACCAAGTTCAAGTTTGTTGTAACAGGCTTCTTTGTTGCTGTTGCATCGCTGAACTTTGTGAAATCTGCAGCCTTAACTGGAGCATCGATACGAGCAACTACACGATCCAAATAAATGTTATTGCATTTAGCAGGATTAGCTGAGGTATTATTATCAGCTTTGAATTCAATTGTTGCATCTGCGCCACCATCTTGTCTTTGTGCATCGTTCTGATTGAACATTACGAAAGAATTAGCTGTAGCCAAGTTAGAGGTTCCCATAGTATATGTTCCATGCAAAACATCATTGATAGGATCTTCTGATGTCTGATTGCCTGCCAAGAAATATACTTTATATTTAATACCAGTCTTGACACCATTAACAGCTATCTTGATAGGCTTGGTAATACCTACATTGTTATTGGTAGAAGCCTCTGTCTTCCAATCGCTAGCTTCAACAACTTTCTTGTAAATGAGGCTCTTTCCTTCGTACAAGTAGAAAGTACCATTGGTTACAGCTGCTTCTGCTGCTGTAGCAGGCTCATTTACACGGTCGGTCTGACTAGTTCTTGTACCATCTGCCTTTGGAGTCTTGATAGCCAATGTCATATAGAAGCCATCAACCTGTGACTGTGTACCTGCGCCACCACCTAAATCATCATTGTTACTGCAGCTTGAGAAAGATAACGCTGCTGCTGATACCAAGCTCATTGCGAGCAAATTCATTTTCTTCATAATCTTTTACTTATTAAGTGTTATACAAATTTTTTAGTTTGAGTTGCGAAATGGACGGGTCTCTCTGACCTCATCACTGTCTTCGCCCGGGGGTAATCAAATACTATTCTTTCTTTTCTTGTTCTTAAATTAAATTTTTTAGTTTATATTAATATTATTGTTTATTCTTTTACTTAAAAATCAAACTCTTATTCCACAATCTTGTTCAGCTTGTTGAGATTCTCCTGAGCACCCTTCAAGCCTCCGGCTACAGCCTTCTGGAAGTACTGCTTGGCAGCTTCGTAATCCTCATTGAGAACGGCGAGGCAACCACGGGCGTTTTCAGCTTCTGCACTGTTGCCAGCCTTCTTCAGGTACTTCTCTGCGCTTACCTTGTCGCCTCTGTCGATGGCTGCAAGAGCTGCATTCAGATTGGCGAGCTTATCTTCTGGGAACATCTTCACGGCTGTGTCGAATACATTGTTGTACTCTTCGCTTCCCTTCGGATAACTGTTAGCTACCATATACATCTCCTGGAGAGAGAGCTTCTGCGGACGGGTATTGATTACTCTGCGAGCCTCTTCGAGGTTGAATGCCTTCACGTCGTACTCGATGGTGTAATCGGTGCGGCGCAAGCCTGGCCAAACCTTGTCAACGAGGAATCGGAATGCTTCACCAGCCTTGGCTGCGAGCGTCTGTTCCTTCTGGTCAGGAGTCATATCGCTGTTGATGATCTTGAGCGCAGCTTCCTTCTGAGGGATGTTGTGACTCTTGATGTACTCCAGTGTTCCAGCCCAATCCTCAGCTGTAGATTCTACCTTGAAGAGCTTCTTATCGATAGGGTAGGTCTTCAACAGATAGTTGTAGAGAGCCTGGGTACGGTTGCGGGAAAGCTTGTTGTTGTTGGCATAGCTGCCGTCTGGAGAAGCATATCCGTGGAGGGTAATGGAAGTGATGGTTACATCAGGGTCGTTCTTCACGAGGTCGAGCGTCTGCTTGATGGTAGCCAACTCATTGGTATTGTTACCGAGATCCTTCACGATATCCCACTTGTTGATGCGGAAGTTGAGTCTAGCCGAACCGTTTTCCTGTCTGATCTTCACTGCCTCCGCCTTTGGCTGCTGATAAGCCTGGTAGAGCTGCTGAGGAGTAACGAGCGCCTCGCCATTGTTGGTGAGCAGGTTTTCTGCCAGCAGTTTCTGGTTACATCCACATGCATCATTGCTGATGGCGAAGTTGGAGTTCTTCATCCAGTCCTGGTAAGGAGTGGAGTAAGCGTATCGGAGCGTCTGTGGCTCCTTGTTTTCACGCTTGGCAACGATGAGCGGGTTCTGGGTAGCGGTCTTCTTGGTACGCTGGTAGTAAATGTATCTCTTGTTACCCATCACCTCCACAGCCGGGAGCTTGAGCGTATCCTCACCCTTATATAAAATAGGTGTAAGGATGAGACCCTTGTTGCTTGCCAGTTTCACGTCATCGAGATTGAGGTCCATATAGACGTTCACCTTATTGCCTTTCTTCTTGATTTCCTTGTTGAGGACTTTCATATCCTTGGCAGCCTGTTCCTGAGCGATAGCGTTAGTGCTAAACAGAATGCTGAGGGCGACGGCTCCAAGTGTCTTGTTTAAAATCTTATATGTATTCATAATCTTCAGTTTTTACTTATTAATATAATAATGTATCATGAATTAGAAGACATACACCAGATTGAGTGCCGCCTTGGTAGGTCCTACGTAGTGATGCGCCTTGTCTTTCTCGAGTTTCTCACCACACTGTGGGCATTCATATTTATCCGATTTCGAATAAACGTATCCCACTCCGAGTTCAGCCTCGAAGTTCCAATGCTTGGAGAGAGCCCAGGTGTAACCGTATGCAACACCTGCACCTACGAACCAACCTTCGTATCTGTAATCTTTCAATTTGGAGAAGTCGGTACCGAGGAACTTGAAGTCAAGATCTACGTTACCTATGTTATGAGAACCTCCGAGGGCGTGGAAGCCGATGAAGGAGCCCATCATCTTATTGCAGAACCAGTATCTAGCTTCTGGTTGAACAAGCCAGTGCTGCCACTTCTTGTTCTTGGAAAATGTCCACGGGTTGTAGTTGCCGGATACATCCAAGGTCCATTTTTGGGAAAGGCCAAATTCGAAGCCGAGGTTCATGGTGCTTGTAGCATCATAAAGGAGGTTCGTCTTCAAGGCCACCTTCTGAGCGACGGCTGGGCAGATGAAGCTACCTACAGCCAGTAGCGCAATTAAAATCCTTCTGTTCATACTTAAAATCTTTTAATGATTTAAGAATGACAAATGGTCTCTCTAGAGAAACGCATCATCATCTTTTACTTATACTTATACTTATACTTTTTCTTTTTCTTAATTTCCTTTTCCTTCCATTCAATAGGCTTGAAACTAGACTTTATTTATTAAAGAATAGTAAGTCTATCATTTACTCTTCTTCTACTCATCATCATCTTTATCATCTACTCCATTGTTCTTAGATGCCTGTTGGCAACTTTGGGGTTTGATTGGAAGCTCGGGCTTGAAACCGCGAACTTTGTTTTTACGATTGCAAAGATAGCGTCTTTTTCGATTGCTGCCAAGAAAAATGCGCCTAAAAATGCTGATACCGAATAAAAACCGCATAAATGAAACACTGAAAAACCCTGAAAAATGCTTTTTCTCATGTGTTTTTTGCTTTTTTAGCCACTTTTTATCAGTTTTCTTAGAGTTTTTCGATTTTTAGTAGTAATTTTGCAACTGAGAAGAATAAGTTGGTAAAATATCAATGAATTCAGGACTCAGAGGTCCTGAAAGATATGCAAAGTGCCCCAAGCGGGCAAGACTTTGATTATAATAAATATAAACGACTGTTTAAATTATAAGTAAATTGAAAGCAAGAAAATGACAGCTAAGAACAAACTTTGGGATTGGTGTTTGCGCTTGGAACATCATTTATGCCCTGACTACTGTGGAGTGGTGGATCGCCGAAGGGTGATTGCCTTCGTCCTTTTGACTCTGATAGAGATACTCATTATTCCCTACCACTTCCTTTTGTTTTACATGATGAAAGCATGGGGGGGGCATGTTCTATAATGTAGTCCATACCCTCGCACTGGCGTTGCTGATGTATGTGGTGCTGAAGCGCAAGGTGGTATTCAAGACCGGTATCTCCCTGCTCTATATCCTCGTATTCGTCAAGCTGGCGATAGACAGTATGCTCTGTCTGCACTATCAGGGCGACCGGGACAACCTGAGCGTGATGAGCAATATCTTCATCATGTTTATACTTGCCATTACCGCCCAGAGCCAGCAGCTCAACCGAACTTCTTTCGGCTTTACCATCGCTCTGCTGCCAGTGGTAGCGGTAGCCATCTCGCATACGCAGATCTCCGTGCTGCTCTTCAGCATCAAGGCTGTTCTGGTAGGTTTCCTGATGATTCTGTATGTCTGGCTCTATAACTGGGAACCAGTCATGGTCAAGGAACTCAGACAACCCAAGCAGCTTAGGGAAGAAGAGAGGAAGGCACTGCACATGCTTGCCGACCTGAAGGATGAAGAGAAGGATATGGCGGTGAACCTGCTGAGCCGCCTGCGCCCGGAGCAGCAGCAGAATATCCTGGACCGTGCCGCAGAACAGTTGAAGACCAGCGAACTGAGCAAGAAGGCTTGGGATCTGGTATGTGCCGACCTCACCAACAGTGAGCGAGTGATCTGCCAGATGGTGCTGGAAGGCAAGATGCTGAAGGAAATCTGCAACGAACTGAACAAGAGTGAATCGAACATCACCAGCCAGCGTAGCCATATCCGCAAGAAACTGAATATGGACCGCAAGGACGACCTGCGACGCGAACTGGAAAAGCGCTTCTATGAAGCCAGAAATTCACTGGAAGCATAGTATAAACATAAGAATGCAGAAAGGGTGTGCTCGTGTGAGCACACCCTTTCTGCATTCTTATACTTTTCCAATCTTACTCTTCCATTCTGAGGAATGCCTTCGGCAGGTAATCGATGAGATCGCTGGCGATGAGGCTTTCCTTGCCCAGGTCCTTGATAGCGAGGTCGCCGGCAAGACCATGAAGGTACATACCGATGCGGGCAGCATCTGCCTGCTTGTAACCGCGAGCCAGAAGAGCGGTGATGATGCCTGTAAGTACATCGCCACTGCCCGCCGTAGCCATGCCGCTGTTGCCCGTAGAGCAGAACTCCACCTTACCATCCGGATGACAGAGGGCAGAGAAATGTCCCTTCAGCAGGATGTAGCCGTGCAGACGGTCGGCAAGCTCGCATGCCTTGAAGAGGCGCTCGGTGCAGTTGCTGCTGGTGATGCCAGCCAGACGGTCAAGCTCCCTAGGATGTGGAGTGAAGATGAGGTTCTTAGGCAACTGCTGCATCCAGGCACGGTGACTGGCAAGGATGTTGAGTGCATCGGCATCCACCACTACCGGACAGGTGCATCTTCTGAGCTGGGCAATCAGGGCGATGGCTGTCGCCTCGCTGGTTCCCAGTCCCGGACCGATGCCCATGGCGTGGTAATCTTCTGTATCTACCGGTTCGCTGAAGATGGTTTCCTCCGTATCCATCTGCAGCACCGCCTCGGGCACGGAAATCTGCATGATTTCGTAGTTTCTCTTAGGCGTATGGGTAATCACCTTTCCCACACCCGTTCTGAGGCAGGCTCTGGTGGCAAGGACCGAAGCGCCCGACATGCCGTAGCTGCCTGCGATGAGGAGCGCCGTGCCCATGCTGCCCTTGTGGGCGAAGTCGCCGCGAGGCTTCAGGAGCTGGCGGATGTCCTTCTCCTCAAGGATGCTGCATCGGCTCTCGGTGCGCTGGATGAACTCTGGAGAGAGTCGGATATCAAGCACCTTGATTCTGCCCAGGTACTGCTGGTTGTCTGCCATCATCATCGACAGCTTCTTCTGCTGCAGGGTGAGGGTGAGGTCGGCACGGATGATGTTGGCGCTGATGTTGTAGGAATTGTCCTCGCTCATCAGGCCGGAAGGCAGGTCGATGCTCACGATCTTTGCCGCACTCTGGTTGATGTATTTCACCATGGCAGCGAATCCGCCCGCCAGCGGCTTGTTGAGTCCGCTGCCGAAGAGACCATCCACCACGAGCATTCCCGCCTCGAGCTGAGGAGGGTCGAAGTTGACGGTGACCTCAGTAAACTGCTTGACGCGCTTACCCTCGATGAGACGTTTCTTGTTGGTGGCACAGTCGGCAGAAAGCTTGTTGTGCACATTGAACAGGAATACACTCACCCCATAGCCGTCTTCGCTGAGGAGGCGTGCCACGGCAAGTGCATCACCACCATTGTTTCCCGGACCGGCGAAGACCACGACCGGCGTTCTGTTAGACCATTCCTGCTCGATGGCACGGGTGAGCGCCTTTGCCGCCCTTTCCATCAGGTTGAGCGATGTGATCGGCTCATGCTCAATGGTGTATTTATCCAGCTCATGTATCTGAGCACTAGTGAATATTTTCATATATTAATGTATGTTATGTCCGATTATCTGATTATTTTAATGCAAAAGTACTAAAAAAAGTCGATGAATGGATGAAGTTTCACGATTTTTTCGTAATTTTGCAGAAAATATTATATCATCAAGACTATGGGCATAGTAAAAATCAAGGATAAGACCTTCAAGACCTCCATTCCAGAGGCAGATATTCTGAAGAAGGTACAGGTCGTTGCCGACCGATTGAACCAGGATTATGCGGACAAGACTCCGGTGTTCCTGGCTGTGTTGAATGGTTCGTTTATCTTCGCAGCCGATCTGATGCGAATGATTACGGTACCAAGCGAGATTTCTTTTGTGAAGTATGCTTCCTACGAGGGCACCAGTTCTACCGGCAGCATGAAGACCCTGATGGGTCTGAACCAGGATCTTACCGGTCGCCACGTGGTGATCGTGGAGGACATCGTGGATTCCGGCTTTACCATGGCTCACATGATCGAGGAACTGAAGAAGAAGAATCCAGCCAGCATCGAGATCTGCTCGCTCCTCGTGAAGCCGGGCAATCTGAAGGTGGATCTGGACATCAACTATGCCGTAATGGAAATCCCTAACGATTTCATCGTAGGATATGGATTAGATTATGACCAAGAAGGCAGAAACCTCCGCGACATCTACACGATAGTAGAAGAATAGGGGGTGAAGCATGTGGGAGAAAATTAGTGATTATTGCTTGGATGTCTCCAAGTATCTTATAACAGCAGCGTTTATAACGACTTTTGTTGGTGATATTGGGGAAGAACTTCATTGGCTTATTTATCTGATTAGCTTTATCTTGGCAGTGGGGCTTTTTTGGGTTGCTCTGTATTTTGACAAGAAAGGTAAGAAAGAGAAAGAAGAAAGACGTAAAAAATATACTAAGTTTAATAATAAAAATAGGAGGATATAAGTATGAACACTTTAATCTTTTTAGGTATGTTCACTGTTTTCTTTGGTGTAACGATTGCTATACTTTTGTCTCCTTGGGGGCAGAAATGGATGAATGAATATTAATTTCTGACACAACATAAAACAATTTATATATATTAAGGTAAAAATGAAAAATATCGTAATTTTCGGCGCTCCAGGTGCTGGTAAGGGTACACAGAGCGACAAGATGATCGAGAAGTATGGTCTCGGTCACATTTCAACAGGTGACGTTCTTCGTAACGAAATCAAGAATGGTACAGAGCTCGGCAAGACTGCCAAGGGCTATATCGACAATGGTCAGTTGATTCCAGACGAGTTGATGATCGACATCCTCGCAAGCGTATATGACAGCTTCGGCAAGGATCACGCAGGTGTGATCTTCGATGGTTTCCCACGTACCACTCCACAGGCTGAGGCTTTGAAGAAGATGCTCTCTGAGCGTGGTCATAAGATTGCTGCCATGATCGAGCTTGCCGTTCCTGAGGATGAGCTGATGGCTCGTCTGCTCAACCGCGGTAAGTTGAGTGGCCGTTCTGATGACAACGAGGAGACTATCAAGAAGCGTCTCAACGTATATCATACACAGACTGCTCCTCTCATCGACTGGTATGAGAAGGAGGGTATCCACCACCACATCGAGGGTCTCGGAACAGTAGATGAGATCTTTGCTCGTGTTTGCAATGTGATCGACAACTTGTAATCAAGATATAATAATCTTCCCCGCAAGGCTGCGGGGAAGATTTATTCATTAAAAAAAGAAGAATCTTCCGTTCAAAAGAAGAAGATTCAACGTTCAAATTAAAAAGAAAAATCAATGGCTGAATCCAATTTCGTAGATTATGTAAAGATCAACTGCCGCTCTGGTAAGGGTGGTAAAGGCTCCATGCACCTGCGCCACGTGAAGTACCAACCGAATGGTGGACCTGACGGTGGCGATGGCGGACGTGGAGGAAGCATCTATCTTCGCGGCAACCACAACTACTGGACCTTGCTGCATCTGAAGTATCAGCGCCACTTCTTCGCCGAGCATGGTGGCAATGGAGGACGTGACAAGTGCCACGGCACTGATGGTAAGGACATCTATATCGATGTACCTTGCGGTACCGTGGTGTATAATGCCGAAACCGGTAAGTTCGTCTGCGACGTGGCTTACGACGGTCAGGAAGTACTGCTCCTGAAGGGCGGACGCGGCGGACTGGGCAACTTCCAGTTCCGTACCTCTACCAACCAGGCTCCACGCTATGCGCAGCCAGGTGAGCCGATGCAGGAGATGACCATCATCATGGAGCTGAAGCTCCTTGCCGATGTGGGTCTTGTGGGTTTCCCTAATGCCGGAAAGTCAACCCTGCTCTCTGCCGTATCCAGTGCCCGTCCAAAGATAGCCAACTATCCGTTTACCACCCTTGAGCCATCGCTGGGAATCGTGGATTACCGCGACCATCAGAGTTTCGTGATGGCAGATATCCCGGGTATCATCGAGGGAGCGAGCGAAGGAAAGGGCTTGGGACTGCGATTCCTGCGACACATCGAGCGCAACTCGCTGCTCCTCTTCATGGTTCCGGGCGATACCGACGACATCAAGAAGGAATACGAGGTGCTGCTGGGCGAATTGAAGAACTTCAACCCTGAGATGCTCGACAAGCATCGCGTGCTCGCCATCACCAAGTGTGACCTGCTGGACGAGGAGCTCATCGAGATGCTGAAGGAGACCCTGCCAACCGATCTTCCGGTGGTATTCATCTCATCAGTTACCGGACAGGGCATCCAGGAACTCAAGGATGTGCTCTGGAAGGAGTTGAATTCAGAGAGCAACAAGCTGCAGGAGATTACTTCAGAAGATACCCTCGTTCACCGTGACAAGGATATGAGCCGCTTCCAGCAGGAACTCGAGGCTGAGGGTGAGGACATCGTGGAGTATATCGACGAGGATGAAATCGAGGATGTAGATGACTTAGATGATTTCGAATATGAATAAGGAATATCATATCGCTGAGGGCGTCACTGCTTTCTCTACCACCCGAAAGGGAGGAGTGAGCCAGGGCAACTACAGCGAATTCAATATCAATGACTTTTGCGGCGACTGCGCCGAACACGTGGCAGAGAACCGCAGGAAGCTGGCGGATGAGCTGGGCATAAGCACCGACCATATCATCCTGCCGCATCAGGTGCATGGAGTAGAGGTCCGTCAGGTGGCAGGAGATTATTTCTCAATGCCTGAGAACATCCGCAAGATGATTCTCGAGGGCGTTGATGCCGTGATGACCAATGAGAAGGGCGTATGCATAGGCGTTTCCACCGCCGACTGCATCCCAATCCTGCTCTATGACGAGGAGCACCATGCAGTGGCAGCCATCCATGCCGGATGGCGAGGCACGCTGGCACGCATCGTCCACAAGACCATCCAGGAAATGGCTTTCGCCTATCATACGGAGCCAAAGAAGCTGAAGGCAGTGATTGGTCCGGGTATCTCGCTGGAGCATTTCGAGGTAGGCGATGAGGTGTATGAGGCTTTCGAGCAGGCAGCCTTCCCGATGGAAGAGATTGCCGAGCAGCGCCCCAATGCCGCCTTCTCGGTAGATATTGCCGAGCGTGAGCGCCTGGCTGCAGAAGGAAACATCGTGCAGCCGCTGAAGTGGCACATCAACCTGCCGTTCTGCAACAAGCAAATTCTGCTGCATTGCGGTGTGGCTGAGGAGAATATCCAGGATTGCGGCATCTGTACCTTTGTCCATAGCGACGAGTTCTTCTCGGCAAGAAAGCTGGGCATTGAGAGTGGCAGAATCTATACCGGCATTCTGATGAAGTAAGTTTTCAAGATAACATCCATTTTTCTCTTTTCTATGAACGAAGAGGGAAAAATGGATGTTTTTATGTTTTAAGATTTAATGGTTAAATTTAAAAAATGAATCTAAAAGAATAGAGAATGATTGTAAACAGAAAATTAAGAAGAATCGGGCTGGCTGCCGTCTCGGGAATGCTGATGCTATCCCTGAGCAGTTTCATGCCCGCCAAGAATGAGTTTACTGCCGCCGAGCAACAGCAGGTGAGCATCGCAACGCCAGGTCTCTTTGCCCAGAGTCAAGCCTTCAATGTTGACTTTGAGATATTCCGTGCCAAGGAATATTCATTCCCGCTTCCTGTGGGCAAGGCTAGCCTTATCAATGGCAACAGCGTGATGCGCATCTCTACTGCCAAGGGCGATGCAGTGAAGGCGATGTTTGATGGTTATGTGCGTCTCTCGCACAAGACCGAGTCGATGGGCAACGTGATCGTGATCCGCCATGACAACGGTCTGGAAACCGTGTATGCCAACAATGCCGAGAACCTGGTGAAGGTGGGACAGTCGATAGATGCCGGACAGACCATCGCCATCGTGGGCTCCCGAGAGGGAGAGACCTATTGCGATTTCTCCATCATGGTGAACGGTGCGCGCATCAACCCGGAAACCATCATCGAACTGAAGAGCCATAAGCTCCGCCGACAGACCGTGCAGTTCCGCAAGGAGGGCAACCGCATCGGCATCAAGGTGATTGGTGGCAAGGACTCCTCCGTTTCCAAGAACGATAGAAACAATAAGGAAACAAATAAGAAATCGGGAAGCAGCCGTAGCGATCACGCCATGACCCTCGACCCCGACGAGGTGTACGACCCGTTTACCATCACCAACACCTTCCTGCTCGATCTGGAGAAGATAGAGGAGAAGGCATGGGCATATCCATTGCCTGATGCCCGTGTCATCAGTCCATACGGAGGTGCCCGCCGTCACTCGGGTGTGGATTTGAAGACCAAGCCTAACGACGAGATTTATGCCGCCTTCGATGGCGTGGTGGTTGCCTCGGGACCTTACTACGGCTATGGCAACTGCATCCGCATCAAGCATGCCTACGGCTTGGAAACGCTCTATAGCCATCAGAGTAAGAACATGGTGAAGAAGGGTGATAAGGTGAAGGCAGGCCAGGTAATCGGTCTTACGGGCCGCACTGGCAGGGCCACCACAGAGCATCTCCATTTCGAGGTGTCTTTCGGCGGCAAGCGCCTGGATCCAGCCATCATCTTCGACCACAGCAATCACAAGCTCAAGGCAGCCACCCTGCATCTTACCAAGGGCAAGGGCGTAAAGAGCGTGAAGAACTAGAAATAGCGAAAATTACTCCTGTTAATCGAAAAAATCCACCCGTTTGGATGATTAAAAGCCGGTAACTGCAAGTTTTTACGAATTGCACCATGGGTTTTTATCATCTGAACGGGTTTGTATTTTAAAAAATGCTATCTTTGCGGCATCACTTAAAATACAAATGATAATATGAAGAAATATCTTATCACACTTGCACTCTGCGTGCTTGCCCTTACGGCAAGTGCCCAGGTCTTTACAGCCGAACAGATCGAGAGATACGCCAAGGACAAGTATGGCGATAACTGGACAGAGGCTGCAGGAAACCTGAGCAAGGAAGTAGCTCTGGACAACAAGAACCGCCTGAACTATCAGGAGGTCATCGCCTGCGCTGGTCAGTCGAAGGCAGAAATCTTCAAGAAAGCCATCGAATGGTTCAACCGCGCATTTAAAAGTAAGGATACTCACGGCGTGATTAGAGAGCAGAATGCTGAACAGGGACTGATCATTACCCAGGCTTATATCGAGAACATCGCCCGACAGAATGCCGGAGTCAACCATTATCAGGTGGATATGATGCCGTATATCCGTGTGGACGTGAAGGAGGAGAAGGCAAGGGTGAGCGTCTATATGGACAGCTACGAAGTGACCGTGAAATCGGGCGGCGGATGGACAAGTGCCATCGCCAGTGTGCTCGCCGCGGCTGCTACCGGTGAGGCGGATGATGACGAGGTGGTGAGCAAGGATGAGGTGTGGAACATCAGTTCCTGCTATCCTTATGTAGAAAAGGACAAGCACAAGCTGGCGTCGAGCAAGGCTTTCGTGATGGCTTCGGCTTTCCAGAACTCCATCATCGACATTCTGAAAGAGGCGCTTCTCGCCGATTCTTCCGACGGATTCTCGGATGACTGGTAAATGGGGAGTTAGAGGGAAGTTAATGAAAGTTAAAGGGAAGTTAAAGGAAATCTATCAAACTCTATATATATAATAAGGTGTAAACATCAAAACCGCTAGTGTATGAAATGGAAGAATATCATGATGATGGTGATGATGGCAGCAGGATGTTGGTTCTCGCTACCTGTCCACTCTCAGAGAATCTCTGTGGGCAAGAAAGGACTGGTGAAGGTAATGAGAACCGACTCCACCTGTGCCCAGGAATTTGTAAGGGATGAACATCTGTCTATTGCTACCCGGAAGACGGCGAAGGCAGCGGGAGCCGCTGAAGGCGTTAACACGCTGGCAAGCTATCTGAAATCGGACGTGGATCTGAACATTCCCGTTTCGAAGGTGAAGCAGGAGAAGACCTTTGCCGTAATCATCGCCAACGAGAATTACCAGGAGGAAGTGAACGTGGAGTTTGCCCTCAACGACGGTATGGCTTTCAGGGAATACTGTGTCAAGCTGCTCGGCATTCCGGAAAGCAACCTGCATATCCGCAAGGATGCCACCCTCAACAATATGCTGGCGGAAATCAACTGGATGCAGAACATCGCCAAGGCTTATGGAGCTGAGGCGAGATTCATCTTCTATTATGCCGGACATGGAATGCCCGATGAGAGTAACGGCACTTCCTATCTCCTGCCCGTAGATGGCAAGAGCAATATTCTGGCAACGGGTTACAGTATGAGCAGGCTGTATGCTGAACTCAACGGTCTGAACGCAGCCTGCGTAACGGTGCTGATGGATGCCTGCTTCAGTGGCAGCAAACGAGGCGAGGGTATGCTGGCTTCTGCCAGAGGCGTGGCACTCAAGGCGAAGGCTGAGGCTCCGAAGGGCAACATGCTCGTGATGACGGCTGCCCAGGGTAGCGAGACGGCTTATCCCTACAAGGAGAAGAAGCACGGGCTCTTTACCTATTTTCTCCTGAAGAAACTGCAGGAGAGTAAGGGCAAGGTTACCTATGGCGATCTCTTCGACTATGTGAAGACGAATGTGGCGCAGAAGTCGGTTGTGGTGAATGAGAAGAGTCAGACGCCAACTATAGCCGTATCGGGCGACCTGGTTTCCACCTGGCAGGGCATCAGGCTCAATGAAGACTGATGTCTGAAATACGAAAAAATCCCCATCGACTGGATAGCTCCTGTCGATGGGGATTTATTTTTTATTCTCTGGAGAAAAGAATTACTTCTTCTTCTGCGATTTACGGTTGGCTCTCTGTTGGCGATACTTTGCCTTCTGACGGGCAGAGCCGCTTCCGTGAGCACCCGTAATGTACTTCTTCTTCTTGGCCTTGGTCTTCACCTTGTCGTCGTCGTCCTTCTTCGGACCGCCGCCGCTCTTGAAAACCATACCACCCATGATAATATCGTCAATATCGCTCATATACCTTTTATATTATATAAATTAATGATGGAAGAGGCGAACGTGAGTAAACGCCATGGCGATGCCGTACTTATCGCATGTATCGATAACATTATCGTCACGGATGCTACCGCCTGCTTCTGCAATGTATTCCACACCACTCTTGTGAGCACGCTCAATGTTGTCGCCGAATGGGAAGAAAGCATCGCTACCTAAAGATACACCCTTGTTCTGGGCAATCCAAGCCTTCTTCTCCTCGCGGGTCAGTGGCTCAGGCTTCTCTGTGAAGAACTGCTCCCATACGCCATCCTGCAATACATCCTCCCACTCGTCAGAGATATAGACATTGATGGTATTGTCGCGGTCGGCACGGCGAATCTTCTCCTTGAAAGGCAGGTTCATCACCTTAGGACACTGGCGCAACCACCACTCATCAGCCTTGGAACCAGCCAGACGGGTACAGTGGATACGGCTCTGCTGACCGGCACCGATACCGATAGCCTGACCATCCTTCACGTAGCATACAGAGTTACTCTGAGTATATTTCAGGGTGATGAGCGAGATAATCAGGTCGCGCTTAGCCTCTGCAGTGAAGTTCTTGTTCTTGGTAGGGATATCCTCGAAGAGAGCTGGATCATCGAGCTTCACCTCGTTGCGTCCCTGCTCGAAGGTAACACCAAATACCTGCTTGTGCTCGATAGGAGCTGGCACGTAGTCAGGATCAATCTGGATGACGCAGTAGGTACCCTTGCGCTTCTCCTTCAACACCTTGATAGCCTCAGGGGTAAAGCCTGGAGCAATCACGCCATCGCTTACCTCACGCTTGATGAGGAGGGCAGTAGCCTCATCGCATACATCGCTCAGGGCAACAAAGTCACCGTAAGAGCACATGCGGTCTGCACCACGAGCACGAACATAAGCGCAAGCCAAAGGAGAAAGTTCAAAATCTACGTCATCGCAGAAGTAAATCTTCTTCAATGTGTCGCTCAGTGGCAGGCCGATGGCAGCACCAGCAGGAGAAACATGTTTGAAACTAGCGGCAGCAGGCATTCCTGTAGCTGCCTTCAGTTCCTTGACCAATTGCCAAGAGTTGAAAGCATCCAGGAAGTTGATGTAGCCAGGACGGCCGTTGATAACTTCGATAGGCAGTTCCCTTCCGTCATCCATATAGATGCGAGAAGGCTTCTGATTCGGATTGCATCCGTACTTAAGTGCTAATTCTTTCATCTTAATTAAGAAATGTATTTAGAATTTGGTTGCAAAATTACAAAAAAAATATGAGAAAACCATTTTTTTCGTGCGAAATTCAAAAATAATCTCCCAAACATGACTCCGTTTCAAAAATATTGTGTACTTTTGCCCGCAGTTAGGAATGAAAAATGAAAATTTGAGAAATTAAAGGAATTGAGAATTTGAGGAAGGATAATCACAATGAAAAATGATTTGAAAATCCTCGCTGTAGCTTTGGAGAAGAAGCTAGGCAGGGAACACCTGCAGCACGAAGAGAAGCATAGAAACAACAAGTTGCTGCACAAGGTGTGGGAAATAATGAAAGGAAAGGAGAAACCTTCACAGCAGACACTCAACCGTCTGGCATTGCTTGCCGGATTCCAGAGCTGGGCTGATCTGCAGGGCGCATTGCACGGCATCGATGACGGGCTGACAAACTACAGCGCCGGAGAATAAGGAAATACAGAAAGGGCATCCAATCGTGAGATCGGATGCCCTTTTTCTGATTCTAATTTTTAATAGGTAACTAAGAAAATTACTCAGCGCCCTTAGCGATGGTCTTCTTCTCAGCGATACGAGCCTTCTTACCTGTGAGCTTACGCAAGTAGTACAACTTAGCGCGACGTACCTTACCGTGCTTGTTCACCTCGATAGAATCGATAGCTGGTGACTCGATAGGGAAGATACGCTCTACACCTACAGTACCTGACATCTTACGAACAGTGAAACGCTTCTTGTCACCATGACCAGAGATCTTGATAACTACACCACGATAGAGCTGGATACGCTCCTTAGTACCCTCGACGATTTTGTAAGCGACTGTGATAGTGTCACCTGCCTTGAACTCAGGGAACTTCTTGCCGGTTGCAAATGCTTCTTCAGCAACTTTAATCAAATCCATTTTTTGTATAAAATTAAAAATTGTTTGTCGTTCCAACGCAACATGGCCGAGCAACACTTCTGCCCAGACAACAGCGGTTACGCCGAAAAGCGGGTGCAAAGTTACTATTTTTTCTCGTATCTCGCAAATTTTCAGCGGGTTTCTTCTCTTTTTCACCTTCTTTTTTAGTTTTCTTTACTAATGAAACGTTTTTTTCTCACCGTTTTCGCCGTTTTCGCCGATTTATTTTGTATCTTTGCATCCCGTAATTAGAATATTGTAAAAGGTATGAAGAAAAAGAATAGTATGCAGATGATGCTTGCCTCCATGGCTCTGATGCTGATGGCAAGTCCGGCCTTTGCCCAGAAATTCAAAGTGGCAAAGGTGGAGAGAACCCGTATTTTGATAGACCGGAAATGGGATGTTCAGCCGGATGCTGAGGCTGCGAAGTTCATTGCCCCTTATCAGCACAAGGTGGATAGCATCATGGGACCTGTAGTGGGATCCGTGGCTCATGATATGACCCGCCATCGCCCTGAGAGCGAGTTGAGTAATCTGCTTTCTGACATCCTGGTATGGGGTGGCAGACAGTTTAATGAGCAGCCTGTCTTCTCGGTGTATAACATGGGCGGCATCCGTGCCGATTTTGCCAAGGGCGATATCAATGTAGGCGAGGTGAGTGAGGTGGCTCCATTCGAGAACAAGATCTGTTTCCTCACGCTTACCGGCGAGAAGGTGCTCGAACTCTTCCAGCAGATAGCCCATCGTGGCGGCGAGGGAGTGAGCCATGCCGTAAGAATGGTCATCACCCGCGACGGCAAGCTGAAGAGCGTAACGCTGAACGGCGAACCTATCGACCCAGCCAAGAGCTATCGCATAGCTACCCTCGATTATCTTGCCGAGGGCAACGACCAGCTTGTAGCCTTCAAGAGCGGTACCGATGTGGTGGCTCCTAAGGCGAAGGAGAACAATGTGCGCTACATCATCATGGACTATTTCCGTGAGATGAAGGCTCAGGGCAAGGTAGTGGAGTCAAGAGTAGAAGGCCGCTGCGTAGTAGAATAGGGAGAACGAAGCTTTCCGTGGATTTGTAACCCCCGGAAAGCAGATAGACTAACTAAATAAGTACAGAAATGAAACATACATTATTATATATAGCGCTGGCGCTGGCATCATTCACGCTGCAGCCGGCAACAGTACAGGCTAAAGTCCTGAAGGATTCAAAGGCCAAGAAGGAGGCAAAGGTGCAGAAGACTCCAAAGGTAGTGAAGCAGCTCGTGGTGCTCCATACCAACGATACCCACTCCTGCGTGATGCCTTACAATCCGAATCTCGCAGATACAGCCATAGCAAACCGTGGAGGCTACCTCCGCCGTGTGGCAATGATCAAGCAGGAACGCAGTCTGAATCCTGATCTTCTACTCTTCGACAGTGGCGACTTCTCTCAGGGATCTCCTTACTATTCGCTCTTCAAGGGGGATGTAGAAGTGGGATTGATGAACGAGATGAAGTATGATGCAGCCACCATCGGAAACCATGAGTTCGATTACGGCATGGACAATATGGTGCGTCTCTTCAAGATGGCAAAGTTCCCGATTGTTTGTGCCAACTACGATTTCACCGGCACCGAGCTGGCGGATATTGTGAAACCATACGTGATATTGCATCGCAAGGGACTCAAGATTGGCGTCTTCGGACTGGCTCCGCAGCTTGCCGGCTTGGTGATTGAGAAGAACTACGGTTGCATCCAGTACCTGGATCCTATCCAGAAGGCGAACGAGATGACAGAGATCCTGAAGAAGAAGGAGAAGTGTGATGTCATCATCTGCATCTCTCATCTGGGCTGGAATATAGACGGCACGGATGATACCGAGGTGATTGCCGCATCCCGCAATATCGACCTGGTATTGGGAGGTCACAGCCACAGCCTCTTCCGGACGCTGAAGTACAGAACAGATCTTGATGGCAAGCAGGTGCCTGTAGATCAGAATGGCAAGGGCGCCATCTGGGTCGGCAAAATGACATTGGATATCGTAAAGAATAAATAGTACAGAAAAGTTTCTTGAAGAAAGATATAAACAGAAAAAGGCTCCTCATTGCGGGGAGCCTTTTCTTGTTTTATACCTTCCTTCGAAGGGGCTTTTTCTGGTTTGATATTTGAAAGTTCTTATTCCTTGTTGGAAGAAGCATAGAGACCGATGCAGGCACCGATGAAACCACCGCTCTTCTGGGTGCTCAGGTTGCTGGCATCAACGCCTTTGGCGAGCAGCTTCCAGTCGCCACCTTCCTCTGCATAATAGAAATCATAATATCTGTCATGACCTTCAATCTTCAGCTTCAGTTTGCCAGCCTTAATAGGAGCTGAGGCGATAGTGGCGTTGTTCTTCTCGGCACGGGTCAGGGTAATCATCAGCTTGTCCTTCTTCATGGTCTTGCCCAACACGAAGTTGTGATCTTCCTTCTGGAGAAGTGCCAAACCTGCTATCTCCTTGTCGTTGCGAGGAGTGAAGTTAATCTCTGTCTCGGCAGTGAAGGTTCCGTGCTGCTGGCGAGCCCAGATGGCAGACATCGGTTCACGCTTGTAGATATTGCCCGGCAGGAGATTGAACTTCAATTTGCCGTTTTCTACCTTATAGCAATCCACGAAGTCGCGGAGGAACATCCAGCGTGGGTTCAGATCCTTCAAACCAGCACCATTGTCTGCTGTATCAAAATTATCCACGTAAGAGAAGTTTCCTGAGAACTCATTCTTTTCTGTTGGTTTCAAGCCAGCCTTCTCTCCAACGGTAGAGATAGGAGTATTCTTGGCAAGAATCTCTGGCCAGCCCTTCTTCCATGTTACCGGCAGAAGATAGGTGTCGCGACCTGTGTTGTACATATCCTCCTCGTATGGACGGCAAGCCAGGAATACAGCCCACCAGTTACCCTTTCCATCTTCTACAATGTCTGCATGACCGGCACTGGATACAGGGTCCTTGCGGTTTGGGTCGAGTCCGGTACGCTGGGTAAGAATAGGGTTGTTTGGGCATTCCTCCCAAGGACCCATTGGGTTCTTGGCGCGAAGAATCACCTCGCTATGCCAACCGCCTGTACCACCTTCTGCACACATCAGATAATAGAACTTGTCTTTCTTGAAGAGGTGAGGACCCTCAATCCAGATAGGACGAGCCTCTACATGAGTTCCGCCACGGAGGATTTCCTTGAAATCGCCCTTGATGCTGTCGCCCTTCACGTCGAATTCGAAGCAGCGGATACTGCGCTGTCCCTCGTAATCGGCACCCCCAACTACCGGACCGTTATGAACGATATATCCCTTTCCGTTGTCATCGAAGAAGAAACTTGGGTCAATGCCATCAATCTTTTTCAGATAGATAGGTTCGCTCCAGCCCTTACTTGGATCTTTAGTCTTTACGAAGAAGTTGCCTGCGCCCACATTAGTGGTAATCATATAGAAGGTCTTGTTCTTCTTGTTATAGCTGATGGCTGGTGCAAAGATTCCGCCTGAAACATGCTGTCCTTTCAAAGGTACTTGCGATGTGCGGTCGAGCACATGACCCGCAGGTGTCCAGTTTACCAAGTCCTTACTGGTTGAGAGAGGAACACCAGGAAAGAAGGTGAACGAAGAGTTGACCAGATAATAAGTATCACCTACCCGACAGAGTGAAGGGTCTGGATAGAATCCTGCTAATACTGGGTTGTAATACTGATGACTCTTGTCGATAGGCACGTTAAATCGTGCATCGTTGCCGGCATACTTAAAGTAGTCGAACTGGGCAGTTTGTGCTTGAGCTCCAGCAGCAAGCATCATCGAAAGCGATAAGATTGCAAATTTCTTCATTTTGTTTGATGATTTTAAAGATTATATATTTCCAAAGAGGTACTGAGACCATGTGCTTTGAAAAAGACACAAAAACAGCGGAAAACCAATGGTTTGAGAACCAATTGGTAATTCCGCTGCAAAGTTACAGTTTTCTATATAATCTTTTATGCTAAAATGTAACCAAGACTTTTTGTTATTTTTCATAAACAGTCATTTTTGTTACATTTTCTTTTTTTTATCTTTTTCCCAAGCTTTTTACTCTTTCATGGCATTCATCATGTATTCTCTTGGAGAACATCCATAGAGGTTTTTGAACATGGTGCTGAAGCTGGCAGAGTTAGAGAATCCGCAAGTATACATCACGTCGGTGATGCTCTGTTTACCGTCTTTGAGTAATTTGGCTGCTTGTTGCAGTCTGATGTTGCGGATGAAGCTGTGTGGAGTCTGATTGGTCAGCTCTTTCATTTTGCGATGAAGGTGTACACGGCTGATGCCCACCTTCTGTGCTATCATTTCGACGCTGAGGTCAGAGTCGCTGATGTTTTCGTTAATAACATCCATGATGCGCTGCATGAGTGCTTCGTCTGGCGATTGTATCTCCTTGTTTTCCACCTTCTGCTCCTGACTCTCGTTGCCCATAAACTTATTGCGCAAAGTACGGCGCACGGTAAGCTGGTTGATGATGGTTCGGTGCAGAATGTCCATATTGAATGGTTTCAGAATGTAAGCATCGGCACCGGTTTGCAGTCCCTCCAACTGGTCTTCTTCTCTACTCTTGGCGGTGAGTAGGATGATAGGTACATCGTTGGTATTGATGTTCGATTTCAACTTGGTGCAGAGGGTTGTTCCATCCATCTCCGGCATCATGATGTCGCTGATGATGAGGTCAGGCTTCTTCTTGAGAATCTCATTGAGTGCAACCTTTCCGTTAGGGTAGGAGCGTATCTTGAAGTCGTTTGCGAGTTGTGTTTTCAGGTATTCCTGAATGTCCTCTTCGTCTTCCACAATGACGATTTCTGCCTTGTTACTCTTTGCAGGAGTCGAGGTTACAGCTGTTTTGCATGTGAACTTGCCATCAAAGTTTTCGTTTTCAGCCTTTTCTGTCTCTTGTATTTCTTGTTCCAGCTGTTCTATTTCGGTAAGTTCCCGACTCTGTTCTTTCTTCATCTGCTCTTCCTCAATGAGTTCTTCTGGCTTCAGGTGATCTTTGCCTAGTGGAATGCGAATCAGGAATTCGCTTCCGTGTTCAAATTTACTTCCCTTTTCACCCTCGTTGTTGCGGGCAGATATGGTTCCGTAATGCAACTCTACGAGCGAACGGGTCAGGTCAAGACCGATTCCTGTGCCGATATTTCGTTCGTTAGGGTCGGTAGGACTCTGATAGAAACGTTGGAAGATGGTTTCCAGCTTATCCTTCGGAATGCCGATGCCACTGTCTTTGATGCTGATGTAGGCATGGTGTTCGGTGTGAGTGAGCGAGAGGAGGATATTGCCTGCCGTAGGAGTAAACTTAAAGGCATTCGACAGGATGTTCATAATCACCTTGTCGAAGTTGTTTCGGTCTATCCATATAGGCAGTTTGTCTGAATCGTGCTGGTATGCGAAATCGATGTTCTTGGTCAGTGCCTGCTGTTTGAATAGTTCATATTCTTCATTGATGAACGAAACCAAGTCGGTTTCGCACATGCGCATCACCATCTGTCCTTTATCAATCTTTCTCAGGTCCATCATCTGGTTGATGAGGTGAAGGATACGTTCTGAGTTCCTGCGGATAATCTCGTAGATACCCTGTCGGCGAGGTTCCTTGTCTTCTTTGATAAGAGAGAGCAGTGGAGTAATAATGAGCGTCAAAGGTGTACGGATTTCATGACTGATGTTCATGAAGAACTTAATCTTTGCTTCACCCATCTCCTCTGCGTGGATATGTTGCTGCAGTGCAAGCCTGTCTTCTTCCTGGCGCTTGCGGTGGCGCATATAGAGAACGATGGCAGCTATGAACAGCAGGAAATAGAAGAGTTTTGCCCAGATGCTGGCATACCAGGCAGAATGAACGATGATGGTGAACTCGTTGACAGGCGTTTCGTAACCGTTGCAAATTGCCTTGACGCGATACTTGTATCTGCCTGGCGACATATGGGAGAAGGCCAATTCGTTCTGTCCTACAGGTATCGTGCGCCAAGTTTCACCATTGATGCTATAGGCATAGCTAATTTGCTCCACATCATTATAGGTGAGTGTGGAGAGCTGTAGAGAGAAAGAATTGTCCTCGTGTGAGAGATTAAACTCCTTGTTGACTGTTATCAAGTCTTTCGTAATGGTGTAGCTACCTGATTCCATTCCTGGTGTTATAGTTTTGTTATTAACGAGAAATCCCGAAATAACTACTTTAGCCTGCCAAGGATGTTGCTTTACCTTGTCAGCTTGGAACCAGTTCAGACCGCTCGATCCTCCGATGAGTATTACTCTCTTTCCCCAGGTTGTACAGACAGCAGCATCACTGAACTCGTTACTTTGCAATCCGTTTTCTGCAAGAAACTTGATGATGTTGCCATTCTCTGGGGTCAGCATATTGAGTCCATTGGTAGTTCCAATCCATATTCTACCTTGGTTGTCTTCGGTGATACTCGCCACACTGTTGTCGGTCAGTCCGTTGTTTGTAGAATATTGTTTTGGCTTGATGCCTTTTTGTAAATCAAAGCAGAAAGCACCGTCTTCTGTTCCATGCCAGACTCTATCTTTGCTGTCCACAAAAACACAATGAGAAAAGCTGCCTTTGTTTAAGCAATTGATGCCTCTGAAAGTGGAAACCCAACTGTTTTGTTTGCGGTCTAGGCATGCAAGTCCCAAAGATGTTGCCACATATACCCGGTTACCATCCTTTGAAAAGCAAAGTTTGCCGAGGTAATCATTGGGTATGTTGTTGGCCTTGATATTGTTTTCTGTCCCATGTTGAGACTTGTAGTTCTTTCGGGTTCCGTCTTTTCCCAGACAGAAGAGTCCTGCTCCCATGGTGGCAATCCAAATGTTTCCTTGAGGGTCTTGCTTGATATCGAAGATTCCGACAGAATTGCCAATGCCTATATTTATCGGGTGGAAGTTGCCGGCTGCGTCAAGATAGCCCAAGCCGTCAGTATAGGTTCCTACCCAGGTTCTTCCTTGGTTGTCCTTGCAGAGGGTGAGGATAGTGCCCTGATTTAGAAAATGCCCCTGTACAGTTTGTGTGCCTATATTAAATAGGTATAGTCCGTCTTTATCGGTACCTACCCACACTTGGTCGCCTTGATTTACGCAGAGGCTTGTTACACTGTTTTCGCCAATTACGTTGCGGTTGCCCAATCGGAATCCCATGTAGTTGAAATCATTCTGTGAATATCTCTGCATAAACACGCCCTTTTGTAGCATGCTCATCCAGATATTGCCTTGGTTATCTTCTATAATGCTGTTTACTTTGCTTTTTGCTAAGTTCACCAATCGGCTGAAGAAAGGATTATCTTGAACGAGTCCAGTCTTAGGGTTATAGACATAGATTCCCTGGCCGTCACTTCCAATATAAAGTTGGTTGTTACGGCTCAGATAGATACTATATATAGGCATATTGCCAATGTTGGATATTTTAGTAAAGATGTTGCTGCCTTTTTTTAGCTCATATATTCCTTGATTTTTGCTTGCAAGATAAAAGTTACCGAAAGAGTCTTGTTGTATATCTTGTGCTGTTAACCCTTCTGTTCCTCCAAAGTAAGAGGTCAGCTTTCCGTTTGTTTCTTTGCGATACAGTTTTCCGTTTTCTGTGATAATCCAAAGGCGTCCCTGTTTATCTTCTAGTAGTTTACGGATATATTTTAGTTTTTCCACATCGCCTTTCAGGGTATGGCATTCTTGGGCATCAAGCTTTTTGATCAGAATACCATAGCCAGATGTAGCCACCGCAATATCCTTGTTCCTCAGTGTGTAAACCTGGTTCACGTATGTAGTAAACTGTCTGCCCTTGGTGTCGAACATGGGTATTTTGATGAATTGGCTTCCTGTAAAAACCAGTAAGGAATTGTTTGTTCCCAATATTACATACCCATTGTCGTCTTGTGTAATACAATTAATGTAGTTGCTGTTGAGCCCGGGAATATTAGTCATATCTTTTTTCATGATAGAGATATGGTATCCATCATAAATATTCAGACCATTACGGGTTGCTATCCAGATAAAGCCACTCTTATCCTGGAATACTTGTGTTGCAAGATTGCTGGAGAGTTGATTATCTGTATTAAATAACTTACCGCTCTGTCCCCATGAAGTGGAGATAGAGAATGATGATAGGAGAAGTATTAAAAAGAAACTTCTTAATACTAATTGGTTGATAATGTTCATAGTCCTTGGTTTTATCATAATCTATTTATATTGCTTTATCTGGGTGCAAAAATAGTGTTTTTTTTTGAGATATTCAACTTAAACAAGACTTTTTTGTTTAGAGATTTATAGATGTTACATGTCGTAAAGTGTTTGTTACAAGTTGTAACTGGTTGAAAAAGAAATCGTTACTTTTAATAAAGTCTAAGTTGTATGATCTTTATATCTTTGCAGCGTAAAATAGGTTTGTTTAGTAACAGTAGGTTTATTAAAGGTTAGATTATAAATTGGTTTATATAATCTATGATATCATGTTGCGATAAGCTCATGATTAATTGGTTTTTAAGAATGGTGCGTAGTGATTACGCGCCATTCTATTAAAAAAATGATTGGAATTAAAACAATAACACTATATGAAAAAGAAAGTAATTCTTGGCTTTGCGATGGCTATGATGTCGTTGCTTAGCAATGCTAACGGCAATCTTCCTGCCTTACATGTAGAAGGTAAGAATCTTGTCGATGCTACGGGTAAGACAGTTGTCTTACATGGTGTGATGGATACGCCGAATCGCTACTTCAATGGGTGGAGAT
>ERZ1031020.154-NODE-154-length-36868-cov-28.502160_pt1 | contig 36868 bp, 29 predicted proteins | sample MGYA00517109_ERZ1031020 | MGnify/ENA primary metagenome ERZ1031020 (study PRJEB33719, sample SAMN04261270) | wastewater metagenome | biome: rural village; feature: human; material: feces | host: Homo sapiens | place: El Salvador | collected 2013-01-07 ... | reverse complement strand
AACGCTCTGGCTCATTCTGAATGATGTGGAGTGCCTCAAGCGCTGCTGCTGTAGCTGCTGGAGTGTTGGATGCACTGAAGATGTAAGTACGGCAGTTGTGACGGAGGAAATTGATGGTATCCTTATCTGATGCGATGAAACCACCGATAGATGCCAGACTCTTAGAGAAGGTACCCATGATGAGATCTACCTCATCGGTCAGACCGAAATGATCGCAGACACCACGTCCCTGCTTACCAAACACGCCAAGGCCATGAGCCTCATCTACCATGATAGAGCAGTTGTACTTATGCTTCAGCTTCACGATTTCTGGCAAGTTAGCCAAATCGCCCTCCATAGAGAACACACCATCCACAACGATGAGCTTGATTGCATCCTTAGGAAGTTTACAGAGCACGCGCTCCAAATCTTCCATATCATTGTGCTTGTAGTGAAGCTGGGTAGCGAATGAAAGACGACGGCCATCTACGATACTGGCGTGGTCACGATCGTCACAGATGATATAGTCGTTACGACCTACAACACATGCCAACACACCCTGATTTACAGAGAAACCAGTAGAGAAGCACAATGTCTCATCCTTGCCCATAAACTCAGCAAGCTCTTTTTCGAGCTGCACATGCAAATCGAGTGTACCATTGAGGAAGCGGCTACCAGCACAGCCTGAGCCGTACTTGTCAAGAGCAGCCTTAGCTGCATCGATAACACGCTGATCATTTGTCAAACCCTGGTAAGCATTAGAACCGAACATCAGGATCTTGTGACCGTCGATGTCAGTTACCTCTGTCATCTGCTTACTTGTAATCTCACGGAAGTATGGATACACACCGGCTTCCATATACTTCTGAGGTACACGATAATTCTTGTATCTTTCTTGTAATTGTCCCATTATAATAGGTGTACTTTATTTCTATTTTAATTTATTTTCTAGTTTCAGGCTGCAAAGATACAAAAAAAGATTAATAAAACCGCTTTTTTCCTAAGAAAGTTTACTTTTATGCTTTTTTTAGTAGATATTTCTTGCCATTTTAGGGATTTTTATTACTTTTGCAATTTAAAAAACAATTTCTTGACTAAGATATGAAAAAAAAGATAGTTTTCATCATGAACCCGATTTCTGGAACCAGCAGCAAAGCAGCGGTTCCCAGTTTGATAGATTCTACTTTGGACAAGGAGCAGTTCGAGTACGAGATAAAAATGACTGAAAGACCAGGACACGCCTCAGAACTGGCAGCCGAAGCCAGAGACAACCATGCAGACATTGTGGTTGCTGTAGGTGGCGATGGTACCGTGAACGAGGTGGCCCGTTCCCTCGTCCATTCCGACTCAGCATTAGGTATTCTGCCTTGCGGCTCAGGAAACGGCCTGGCGCGCCACCTGCTGTTGCCAATGAACCTAAAGAAAAGCATTGAGATCATCAACGCCTGCGAAATACACGACCTTGACTACGGAGTCATCAACGAATACCCATTCTTCTGCACTTGCGGAATGGGCTTCGATGCCTTTGTCAGCATGAAGTTTGCAGAAAGCGGAAAGCGTGGGCCAATCAGCTATGCAGAAAACATTCTGAGAGAAGGCTTGAAATATGAGCCTGAAACATATACTCTGGAGGATGAGACTGGAACAAAACAATATAAAGCGTTTCTCATCTCATGTGCCAACGCTTCCCAATACGGCAACAACGCCTATATTGCCCCACAGGCATCTATGAGCGATGGATTGATGGATGTGGTCATCATGGAACCGTTTGATGTCATCGAAGCTTCACAGGTTAGTTTCGACATGTTCAACAAGACCCTCGACAAAAACTCGAAGATTAAGTCTTTCCGGTGCAAGAAGCTTCACATCACCCGCAGCAAGCCGGGTGTCATCCATTATGACGGCGACCCAGTGATGACTGGCGCCGACATAGATGTGCACATGGAAGAAAAAGGCATCAAGATGATTGTAAATCCGTTTGCAGACAAGAGTGTACGCAAGCCGAACATCATTCAATCAGCCTTTGCCGATTTCTTCAATGACATAAATATAGTGCGCGATGACATTCACAAAGACATCCAGCGCCAAAGCAAGCGAGTAGGAGCCATCAGTAAGCTCGTACAGAGAAAGCTGAATCTCTAGCCCCTACCTGATATAAAATTCTTCTGTAATTTTCGCATACCATTCTGACCGGTTCCCCTCGGAATCGGTCATTGTTTTTATAGTATTTTCCATACCATTATACCGATGCTTTGCGAACGACAGAAGATAGCGTTTAGGCTGTTTGCGCTCCACTGTCTTAACGCCACACTGCCTGACAAGATAAAATCCTAGCATACAAGCTTCCGACACAACCACCTCAAGAACCTCAGAAGGAACTATCACTGAAAAAACTCCATCATCTCTCAGCAGCATTTTTGCTCCCCTGAAAAGATCTCTGAAAGGCAAGCTATCCGTATGGCGGGCCATCGTACGTTTACTGTCTGGATTTTTTAGGCTATTCAAGAAAAAAGGAGGATTGCTTACGATTGCATCAAAAGACTCCGCAGAATGATAATCCTGCAATCGGCAGCACTCTATTTCGACACGATCGGCAAAAGGACTTGCAGCCACATTCTCAGCAGCCTCCTCACAAGCCTCTCCATCCATATCAATACCCCGCACCTGCGCCTCAGGGAAGCGCTGCGCCATCATCAGCGAAATGAGTCCGGTACCCGACCCGACATCCAAAATGCGTTTACCGCCAGGTGCCCATGCCCCCAGCAGCACACCATCCGTTCCCACTTTCATGGCGCAACGATCCTGATGAATCTCAAATTGTTTGAATTTAAATCCAGTCATAGTTTTACTTTTAAAATAGTAACGCAAAAATCAGCATTTTATTACAGTCTTCTTGCTTATATTAATAATAATATCTAAATAAAGAGGTGATTTTCGGAAAAAACGATGGGATTCTCGGCAAAAATTACTAACTTTGCACCCTATAAATATATATTCAAGAGAATATACACCCCAAAAAGTGTTTATCAAAATAGAACAGAAATTCATATACACCCCAAAAAGTGTTTATCAAATAGAATATGAACAGAAATTCGAATACACAAATCCAGATGATAGCCGACTTTGAGGGCGATGCATCCGTATTGATACAAGAAAGGGAGGCAGGAATCTATCCTACCCTCTGCACTCGCGACCTGGTGGTTTTTCCATCCGTGCTTACTCCTATCCTGATAGGCAGGGCGGAAAGCAAGGAGTTGGCAAACATGCTGGAGCAAAATCCAGAAACAGTATTCTGCATCTTTTGCCAGAAGCATGCGGACATAGACTCACCTAATCAGGAAGACTTGTACGAAACCGGAACATTTGCCAAGTTGATGAGAGTCATCAACATGCCAAACGATGAGCATCAGAAGACCATCATCGTACAGGGTTTAGGCAGATGCAAGATGAAGCAGATTGTAGATAAGGAACCATTCTACCTTGCCGATGTAGAAAGTCTGCCAGAGACCTGGCCTACCGAAAAGGAAGCCGAAGATCCTATGTTCAAGGCATTGACCCAAACATTCTTCGAGGAATCTATCAAATTCATTCAGTACAATGAGAACATTCCCAACGAGGCTGTCTATGCGATCAATGAGATTACCAATCGCTTCGTGAAATGCAACTTCATCTGCACCTCCCTGCCTTTTACGGCAGAAGACAAGATCAAGATGCTGGAACAGGAGAAGCTGTCAGAGCGACTGATAGAGGCACTCAAGGCCTTGCACAAGGAGCAGAAACTGCTCTACCTGCAAAATGAAATCAGGAACAAGACGCAGTTTGATCTCGACGAGCAGCAGAAGGAATATTACCTGAAGCAGCAGATCAAGAACATCAAGGAAGAGTTGGGCGAAGGCGAAAGCAGTCCGGAAAAGAAGGAGCTGCTCGAAAAAGCCAAGACCAAGAAATGGAACGAGGCAACCCAGAAGGTTTTTCAGAAAGAGTTGGCCAAACTCGACAACATCCATCCTCAGAGCCCAGACTACCCTATCCAGCTCAACTATCTGCAGACGCTGGTAGATTTGCCTTGGGGCGAATACACCGAGGATGACCTCAGCCTGTCTCATGCCCAGAAGATTCTCAACCAGGACCACTACGGCATGGAGAAAGTAAAGGAACGCATCCTGGAATATCTTGCCGTAAGATCGCTGAAGGGTGGAATGCAGAGTCCGATTCTCTGCCTCTATGGTCCTCCGGGAGTCGGCAAGACCAGTCTGGGCAAGAGCATTGCCAAGGCCATGAAGCGCAAATACGTGAGAATGTCTCTGGGAGGTCTGCACGATGAAGCCGAGATTCGCGGTCACCGCCGCACTTATATCGGAGCCATGCCTGGCCGCATTGTCAAGAACATCCTCAAGGCAGGCAGCAGCAACCCAGTCTTCATCCTCGATGAGATAGACAAGGTTTCAGCCAACAACCACCAGGGTGATCCAGCATCAGCCTTGCTTGAAGTACTCGACCCAGAGCAGAACAACACCTTCCACGACAATTACCTGGACGTGGATTACGATCTCTCTAAGGTTCTCTTCATCGCAACCGCCAATGACATCAGCTCAATCCCACGTCCTTTGCTCGACCGAATGGAGCTCATCGAAGTAGGCGGCTACATTACGGAGGAGAAGATAGAGATTGCCAAGCGCCACCTGATTCCGAAGGAATTGGAGAATACAGGTCTCGACAAATTCACCCCGAAGGTAAGCTTCAACAAGGCAGCCATTGAGGGCATCATCGAGCACTACACCCGAGAAAGCGGTGTGCGCCAGCTCAAGAAGCAGATCAACAAGGGACTGCGCAAGATGGCCTACAAGCTCGCCTATTCCAAGGAATTGGAGAAGCCATCCATCACCGCATCAGACCTGAAGGAGATTCTCGGCACCGCCCCATTCACCCGCGACATCTATCAGGGCAACGATTATGCAGGAGTAGTAACAGGACTTGCATGGACCTCTGTGGGCGGCGAGATTCTCTTTATCGAAACCTCGCTGAGCAAGGGAAGACAGGGCAAGCTTACCCTGACCGGTAACCTGGGAGACGTGATGAAGGAATCGGCTATCATCGCCCTGGAATACATCAAGGCGCATATCGACCTGCTGGGCGTGGATTACCGCATCTTTGAAAACTGGAATATCCATATCCACGTACCTGAAGGAGCAACGCCAAAAGACGGTCCTTCGGCAGGTATTACCATTGCCACCAGTATCGCTTCGGCCATCACCCAGCGCAAGGTTCGCAAGAACATAGCCATGACCGGCGAGATTACCCTTCGCGGCAAGGTACTCCCAGTGGGAGGCATCAAGGAGAAGATCCTGGCAGCCAAGCGTGCCGGCATTACCGACATCGTAATCTGCAAGGAAAACAAGAAGAACATCCTCGACATTCCAGAGAAGTATCTCAAGGGCGTAGAGTTCCATTATGTAGAAGATGTAGCAGATGTCTGGGAGTTTGCCCTCACCGACGAGAAGGTAAAGCACCCTATCGACTTCACCATTCCTGAAAATGACAAAAAAGAAAAGAAATGAAATTTGAACTACAAGTAACAGATAAGGCAAGCGATGCTCGCACCGGCATCATCACCACCGACCACGGACAGATCAAGACTCCGATCTTCATGCCTGTGGGAACTGTGGGCAGCGTAAAGGGTGTACATTTCGAAGAATTGCGCCAGCAGGTAAAGGCCCAGATCATCCTGGGAAACACCTACCATCTCTACCTGCGCCCGGGACTCGAAGTCATCAAGGCGGCAGGCGGACTGCATAAGTTCAACGGCTGGGACCGTCCTATCCTCACCGACAGTGGCGGCTTCCAGGTATTCTCGCTTACCGGAATCCGCAAGCTCAGAGAAGAGGGCTGCGAGTTCCGTTCGCACATCGATGGCAGCAAGCATTTCTTCACTCCAGAGAACGTGATGGATACAGAACGCATCATCGGTGCCGACATCATGATGGCTTTCGATGAGTGTCCTCCCGGACAAAGCGACTTCATGTATGCGAAGAAGAGTCTGGAGATGACTCAGCGCTGGCTCGACCGCTGTATCAAGCGCTTCGACGAGACAGAACCTCTCTACGGTTATCAGCAGAGCCTCTTCCCTATCGTCCAGGGCTGTACTTTCCCAGAGCTGCGCCGCGAAGCAGCCAAGTACATTGCCGACAAGGGAGCCGAGGGAAATGCTATCGGCGGTCTTGCCGTAGGCGAGCCTACCGAGGTGATGTACGAAATGATCGAGGTGGTGAATGAGATTCTTCCAAAGGACAAGCCTCGCTACCTGATGGGCGTAGGAACTCCCCAGAACCTGCTCGAGGCCATCGAGCGCGGTGTTGATATGTTCGACTGCGTAATGCCAACCCGCAACGGCCGCAATGCGATGCTCTTTACCTATAATGGTACGATGAACATGCGCAACAAGAAGTGGGAGATGGATTTCAGTCCAGTGGATCCAGACGGCTGCGACATCGACCAGATAACCACCAAGGCCTACCTGCACCATCTCTTCAAGGCCCAGGAGCTCCTTGCCATGCAGATTGCCAGCATCCACAACCTCTCGTTCTATCTCCGTCTCGTTACAGATGCACGCCACCATATCGAGCAGGGCGACTTCGTAGAGTGGAAACGCTCTATCATCGATCAACTCGGCCGACGAATCTAGCTTGAGCGTTGAGCATTGAACTTTATAGGATGCTCATATACATATTTTACATTAAATGATGAAAGATTATAAATACATCAGAAAACATCGCAGACTGCTCAAGATGGGCAGAGCCTTCGAATCTCGCTTCGGCTGGCTCATTGCCATCCTGCAGCGCATAGCCCGCATTCTAGGCTGGATCGGGCACAAGCTGCGATTCCTCAGGGTGCTCAGATATCTCAACCCACTGAGATACATCAAGCGGTTAGACTGGTACATTATCAAGAAGTTCTTAGGCTACTACTTCTTCTCGATTGCACTGATCATCTCCATCTCCATCGTGTTCGACTTCAATGAGAACCTGGCGAAGTTCACGGAGTATCATGCACCAGCCAAGGCCATCATCTTCGATTATTATGCCAACTTCATCCCTTACTTCGCCAACCTCTTCAGTGCGTTGTTCGTGTTTGTGGCGGTCATCCTCTTCACGTCGAAGCTGGCAGGCAACTCTGAAATCATCGCCATTCTGGCATCAGGTGTTTCCTTCAAGCGACTCCTTCGTCCTTACCTCATCACCTGCATCATGCTCTCAGCCTTGAGCTATGTACTCTCTGCCTACGTGATTCCACACGGCACGGTAGTACGCCAGAACTTTGAGACGATGTACAAGAACAAGAAGAAGAATACTTCTGCCGAAAACGTACAGCTGCAGGTAGATAAGGGCGTAATTGCCTATATGCAGCACTACGACAACAACTCGAAGCGGGGTTACGGATTCTGCCTCGACAAGTTCCAGGACAAGAAACTCGTAAGCCACCTTACGGCAATGGAGATTCAGTATGATACAATCTCCGACAGCAAATACCACTGGAAGCTGAGCAACTGGAAGGTGCGCCAGCTGAAAGGCATGAAGGAACACATCACCAGCGGAGCACAGAAGGATACGCTGATTACGATGGAGCCTACCGACCTGGTTTATTCCAAGGGTCAGCAGGAAACCTTCACCAGTCCGGAACTGAAGGAGTATATTTCCAAGCAGATCAACCGCGGTTCGGGCAATGTGGTGCAGTATCAGGTAGAATACCACAAGCGCATCGCCGCCTCGTTTGCCTCCTTCATCCTCACCATCATCGGTGTTTCGCTTTCATCGCGCAAGCGAAAGGGAGGTATGGGCCTATCCTTGGGAATCGGTCTTGCACTGAGCTTCGGCTACATTATGCTGCAAACCGTATCGGCAACCTTTGCCATCCAGGCAAACTTCCCTCCGGCACTTGCCGCCTGGTTGCCAAACATCATCTTCGCCTTCGTTGCCTACTTCTGCTACCGCAAGGCTCCGAGGTAATTAAACATTGAAACAAAGAACCTTGACCATTGGAACGGATGAAGATCCATCCGGCTCAATGGTCAACAAAAGAAAGGAAAAGAATGTATTTCGACGAATTAGATTTGAATGACAACGTGCTCGACGCATTATACGACATGCGCTTCGACACTTGCACCCCTGTACAGGAAAAATGTATCCCTGAGATATTGGAAGGTCACGACGTATTGGGCGTGGCACAGACCGGAACGGGTAAGACAGCAGCCTATCTGCTCCCAGTATTGAGCAAGCTTGACGATGGCGGCTATCCGAAAGACGCCATCAACTGCGTCATCATGTCGCCAACCCGCGAGTTAGCCCAGCAGATAGACCAGGCCATGCAGGGCTTCGGCTACTACCTGCAGGATGTGAGCAGCGTGGCTGTTTATGGCGGCAACGACGGCAACCGCTACGATCAGGAGCTGAAGAGTCTCCGCATGGGTGCTGATGTCGTGATTGCTACTCCAGGTCGCCTCATCACCCACATTTCCCTGGGTAATGTAGATTTGAGCAAGGTAAGCTTCTTCATTCTCGATGAGGCCGACCGCATGCTCGACATGGGCTTCTCAGAAGACATCAATACCATCGCTTCCAAGTTGCCAAAGACCTGCCAGACCATCATGTTCTCTGCCACCATGCCAGAGAAAATTGAGGAACTTGCCAAGGCCCTGCTCAAGGATCCTGTAGAGATCAAACTTGCCGTAAGCAAGCCTGCCGAGAAGATCAAGCAGGAGGCTTACGTTTGTTACGAGACCCAGAAGATGACCATCATCAAAGATATCTTCAAGGCTGGCGATATGAAGCGCGTCATCGTGTTCAGCGGCAGCAAGATGAAGGTGAAGCAGCTGGCTGCTGCCCTTCAGCAGATTGGCATCAACTGCGGTGCAATGCACTCCGACCTGGAGCAGGCAGAGCGCGATGATGTGATGTTCAAGTTCAAGAGCGGTCAGTTCGACGTACTGGTTGCTACGGATATCGTGGCTCGTGGAATCGATATTGATGATATCGAGATGGTCATCAATTATGACGTTCCTCACGATACTGAGGATTATGTTCACCGCATCGGCCGTACAGCCCGTGCCAACCGCGATGGTAGAGCCATCACCTTCGTCAACGAGGAAGACCAGTACTGGTTCCAGCAGATTGAGAAGTTCCTGGAGAAGGTGGTAGAGAAGATGCCTCTGCCGGAAGATTGCGGCGAAGGCCCTGAATACATCAAGCTCAACAAGCCTTCAAAACGCAACAATGGTCGAAAGGGCAAGGGCGGAAAGCAGGGCGGAAACAACCGCAACGGCAACCGCGGCGGCAACAATAACAGCAACGGCGAGGGCAAGAGCAAGACCAGCGCCAAGAGCCGCAGACAGAAAGACCGCGACCAGACTTCACACAAGCGCAAACCAAACAAGCCAAACGAGCGTCAGGAAAAGACTCCTCAGAACAATGGCGAGAATGGCGCACAGAAGAATCACGAGAACGGCGAGCAGAAGAATCGCGAGTTCAAGAACAATGAACAGAGAAACGCTGAGCAGCGCAACGGCGAGCAGAAGAATCGCAATAACAACAAGCGCCGCAACAACAATAAGCAGCGCAACAACGAGAACGGCAACCAGCAGGGCAATCAGCAGTCTAACGGCAACCAGCGCCCAGGCTATGAGAACAATGTTCGTCCTGGAAGCAATGGCCGAGGCAGAGGCGTAGCCCAGAAGAAGCAGGGTGGCACTCAGCAGAACCAGCAGAAGCGACAAGGCGCTGCTCCTCAGAACCAGCAGAAGAAGGGTTCTGAGAATTCCGGTCCTCGCAAGTACGCTCCTGTTGTCAATCCACAGAAGAACGATAATCCTGTGAAGAAATTCATCAAGCGTATCTTCGGATTCGGCAAATAATCTCAAGAGAGAGAAATCTCCCGAAATGATGTATTCCTGCTTCCAGGCAGGCTTATACATTATTATATATATATGAGAAGCCCGATAAGAGAGTTGGACTATCCCAACCTTTTGTCGGGCTTCTCTTTTTTAAACGAACCTGAAAACACGGCTAAAATGGACAGAAATAAAAGACTCCCAGTCACTCCGCTGATGTTCTTCAGCCTCATACTATCACTTAGCATCATCACAGCCAGATACAGCTATGATTACTTCTCCACGCGCTATTGGCTCATCGCAGCCATCATTGCCATATCCTTAGCCGGCTGCTGCTATGTACTCTATGAAAACCGTCAGCTTTTCCGGCTCTTCTTCAGAAAAATCAAACAGTTGGTTCTTCTTCAGAGCCTCCTTCTGTCGCTCTGCCTGTTCTGTCTGGGCGGGTTCATCACCTCCCATCATATCGATAAGATGAAAACGCCAGGCAGCATCATGACCTACCAGTCACTCACCCCCATCGACCGCACCATCCTGGCAAGCCGTTCCTTCCGCCAGCAGCTGGAACAGCAGCTGCATACTTATCATATCGACGGACAGGATTTCGCCGTGATTTCTGCGATGGCGATGGGCGATAAGGGTTCACTCGACCGGGAAACCAAGGAGAGCTTTTCCATCTCCGGCACAAGTCATATACTGGCAGTTAGCGGCTTGCACATAGGCATTATCTTCCAGCTCTTCGTGATTCTTCTGGGCGGAAAGCGCCGTTCCAGACCCACCATTGCCTTGTCCCTCGTTGCCGTATGGGCGTATGTCGTCTTTATCGGCTTTCCCCCTAGTGCCGTCAGATCAGCCTCCATGCTCAGCATCTACAGTTTCTGCCTGCTAGCCCTGCGCCCCGACCTTTCGCTCAACACCCTGGCGCTAGCCTATGTCATCATGCTGTTTCTGAATCCCTTCCATCTTTTCGACATCAGTTTCCAGATGTCCTTTCTCGCCGTGGCTTCCATCCTCATATTCTATCCCCCACTCTTCGGATTGCTCAAATTCCACGGCAAGATCATCCGTTGCCTCTGGGGACTATTCAGCGTATCCCTGGCGGCACAGATAGGTACGCTTCCGCTCATCGTCTATTATTTCGGCAGAATATCCTGCTACTCCCTGCTCACCAGCTTCATCGCCATCCCGGCAGCCACCCTCATCCTCTATCTTTGTGCCCTACTCCTGCTGCTTTCTCCCCTTACCTACATTTCCAGCCTTGCCTCCGTCGGCACCTGGCTGATGCAACATGTAGCAGCAGTACTTGACAGCATTACCCAAGCCACCCATACCGCCTTCCGGCTTACCAGTCTGTTGCCGGGTGCCAGCATAGACCATCTTCATCTGTCACTCCTTCAGTTGATGCTTCTCTATCTGGCAGTCGTATCCGGCTACCTGGTCCTTGCCAAATGGAACCAGATAAGGGAAAAAATCTACAAGATTCGCCATTCTCATGCATTACCTTTCTAATCATTTGCCCATCACAAAAATAATGTGTATCTTTGCAGTATGAATTACGATAGAATCAAACAGCAGGCAGGTCATCTTCCTGCCTTCCAGATAGCCGACGCCATCAACAGCACCCTGAAGGAGTCGGCAAACCTTGTTGTTACCGCTCCGCCGGGAGCAGGAAAATCCACCATACTCCCACTCACCCTCCTCGGAGCCACCCCACAGGGAAAGATTCTGATGCTGGAACCACGCCGCCTTGCTGCCCGTCAGATAGCTGAACGAATGGCAAGCATCTTGAGCGAACCCGTGGGCAAGACCGTGGGTTACCGGGTACGCTTCGAGAACAAGGTTTCTTCAGAAACCCGCATCGAGGTGCTCACCGAGGGAATCCTCACCCGAATGCTCATCCACGACGCCACGCTCGAAGGAGTGAGCGCCGTCATCTTCGATGAGTTTCACGAGCGAAGCATCAACTCCGACCTGGCGCTTGCCCTCACCCGACAGGCACAGGAAATCATCCGACCCGATTTGAAGATCATCATCATGTCGGCTACCATCGATGCTACTGCCGTCTGCGAGGCTCTTCAGGCGCCATTGATAGAGAGCGAAGGACGGATGTTCCCCGTAGAGACCATTTATTCCGAGACCGACATTGCGCGATACGACATATATAAAGAGGTGGCGGCTACCATCCTCAAGGCTGCAGATAGGTACGAGGGAGATATTCTGGCTTTCCTTCCTGGACAGTCGGAGATTCTGAAATGCAAGGAGATATTGGATGCAAGCCTCAGCAGAGCAGCAGCTTCATCATCTTCTTCTGCTTCTTCAGAACTTTCCGTTACGCAGGTTTATCCGCTCTACGGCAATCTTCCACCTGAGAAGCAGCGCCTTGCCATCGCCCCATCCCGTGAGGGAGAAAGAAAAATCGTGCTCGCCACACCTATCGCCGAAACCTCACTTACCATCGAAGGCGTGAGAATCGTGGTGGATTCCGGACTTTGCAGAAAACTGGTTTACGATGCCCGAACGGGATTGAGCCATCTGGAAACCGTTACCATCAGCAAGGATATGGCAACCCAGAGAAGAGGACGAGCCGGACGTGTGGCAGAAGGAATCTGCTACCGGTTGTGGACTCAGACCTCGGAACATCTGATGGAAGACCAGCGCCGCCCGGAGATAGAGGAAGCCGACCTTACACCGATGGTGCTCGACATTGCAGCCTTCGGCGAGAACAATCCCCAGTCGCTGCTCTGGCTTACTCCACCATCAAGCAGTAACCTACTCAATGCCAAGGAATTGCTTCTTTCTCTTGAAGCGATAGAACCGGATGGCAGCATCACCCCATTGGGCAGGAAGATGGCAACATTGCCTTGTCATCCGCGCATCGCCAAGATGATGATGATTTCAGAAACTTCTGCACTCAAAGCTCTAGCCTGCGACGTTGCCGCCCTGCTGGAAGAGAAAGACCCGATGAGCGATTCAGAGGATTCGGATATGGCGCTGCGCCTCTCCATCCTCCGTTCGCAGCGACAGAAAAACAGTCTGGGCAGATGGGCTCGCATCGCCCAGATAGCCCAGGAATACCGAAGGATGCTCAAGGTGAAGGAAGACAATGAGCCGGTGGATGCAGAGGAGGTGGGCAGGCTGATAGCCCTAGCCTATCCTGAGCGCATCACCATGGCAATCGATAATATCGGCCATTTCAGAATGTCGAACGGCAAGACAATCTTCATCGATTCAAGCGATGCAATGTCGGCGCAGCAATGGCTCGCCATCGCCTCGCTCAATGTATCTGCTCAGCCGTCGGGCACGAATGCTTCCACCCCGCTTCCATCTTCAGGAAAGGCAGGCAGGGTGTTTCTCTCGGCTCCCGTAAACATCATCGACCTCCCTACCCATGAGTTCGACAACGTCTCGTGGGACAGTAAGGCGGGAATAATCAGGATGCAGAGAGAGCGACGCATCGGAACCCTGGTGGTGGATAGCAAACCGCTCCAGGATGCCGACAGGCAGCAGATTATCCATATTCTCTGCACCGCCATCCGGAAGGAAGGACTCAGCATGCTGGATTGGAACGAAGACGTTCAGCGGTTGCAGCGGAGGGTGGCGCAGGTACGAGAGTGGCACCCGGAAATGGAGTTGCCCGATCTGTCCACCGCGCACCTGATGGAGACAGCCGCCGAATGGTTGCCCTTCTATCTGGAACAGGGCGGAAAGCTCAAGACGAGCACCACCGAACTCAGAAAGCTCAATCTCCCGGAAATCCTCTGGGCACAGATTCCATACGAGCAGCAGCAGGAGATAGACCGCCTCGCACCCACCCACATCGTGGTTCCATCGGGCAGTCATATCCGCATCGACTATCGCCAGGGAGCCGAGGCTCCCATCCTCAGTGTCCGGCTGCAGGAGTGCTTCGGAATGACTCAGACGCCAGCTGTTGATGATGGCAGGGAGCCACTGCTGCTGGAGCTGCTCTCTCCAGGTTTCAAGCCCGTACAGCTTACGCAGGACCTCGCCAGTTTCTGGCAATCCACCTATTTCGAGGTGCGCAAGGAGCTGAAGCGCCGCTACCCCAAGCACTTCTGGCCCGAGAATCCATTGGAAAGCGAGGCTGTAAGAGGGGTGAAAAGAAAGAAATAATAGATAGAAGAATAGTATAACTTTTAAATAATATATAATTATGAATGTAGGAGATAAAATTCCAGAGATTCTTGGCATTGACCAGGACGGACGTGAAATCAAGGCAAGCGACTACCGTGGTCGCAAGCTCGTGCTCTACAGTTATCCGAAGGCTAACACCAGCGGATGCACTGCCGAAGCCTGCTCCCTGCAGGCTCATAAGGAAGAACTGGCAGCAGCCGGTTACGAGATTATCGGCGTGAGCAAGGACAAGCAGGCACTGCAGAAGAAGTTTGCAGAAACCAAGGGTCTGCAGTTCCCTCTTATTGCCGATACCGAGACCACCCTTTTGCAGGAACTCGGCTGCTGGGGCGAGAAGGTAACCTGCGGCAGAAAGACCATCGGAATCCTCCGCACCACCTATCTTGTCAACGAAGAAGGCGTCATCGAGAAAATCTTCACTCCAAAGGAGATCAAGACCAAGATTCATGCAGAGCAGATTCTGGATTACATCCATCAATAAGCCTACAACAGAATGGACAATATTGTCATCGAACTTTTTCTGTTGAGCATCGGAGCCAGTTTTGTGCAACGCACTACTGGCTTCGGTTTTGGCATCTTCATCATGACGATGCTCCCCTCCATCATGCCCTCTTACGGTGAGGCAACAACCCTCTCAGGCATCCTGGCGATGACCACCTCGCTGATCATCGTCATTCAGAAATACAAGTACATCACCTGGAGGCGGCTGCTGCCCATTCTGTTCACCTTCATCATCATTTCCATCGGAGCCATCTTCGTGCTCAAGCGGATGGAATATCACATACTGAACATATTGCTCGGGATTACGCTGATCATCGTGAGCATCTACTTCGCCTTCTTCAGCAAGCGTATCAAGGTAAAGACAACGCTGCCTGTGCAGGTTACGGCAGGAACATTGAGCGGACTGATGGGAGGATTCTTCGGGATGCAGGGACCACCAGCCGTACTCTACTTCGTCAGTTCAGAACTCGACAAGGATCGCTATCTGGCGATGACGCAGACCTATTTCCTGGCAGGCAATCTGATGATGACACTGGCAAGAGCCTATAACGGTTTCTTCACCACCACGGTCTCCATAGGTTATATCTACGGAATAGCCGGAGTCTTCATTGGCAACCTGATAGGCTCCTGGGTGTTCAGGCACCTCAGCGGCTCCCTGCTCAAATACATCATCTATGCCTATATCGGAATCAGCGGATTAACCTTTCTGCTGGAGACGTAGCGTATGGTGGCTATAGGTAATTGGAATAAGAAAAAAAGAATTTTAAAAAACATAAGATTATGACAAACAATGAATTGATACTCGCCCAACTGATGAGGGCGATGATTAAGTACGATGGTGGCGATGCGCCACGCATCCAGCATTTCGTAAAGGTGCACGACTTTGCCCGTATGATTGCGATAGCAGAGGGAATGAACCAGGAAGACCTCTTTGTGCTCGAAGCAGCAGCCATCCTTCACGATGTAGGCATTCACGTTTCAGAAGCCAGATACGGCAACTGCGATGGCAAGCACCAGGAAGAACTGGGTCCTGATGAGGCAAGAAAAGTACTGTCAGAAGTAAATGGATTCACAGCCGCACAGATAGAAAGAATCTGCTGGCTCATTGCCCATCATCATACTTATCAAGATGTTACCAGCCTCGACCACCGCATTCTGCTCGAAGCAGATTTCCTGGTGAATTCCTTCGAAGCCCACCTTGCCCCCGAAGGCATCATCACCTTCCGCAATCATGTATTCCGCTCGGAGTCAGCCATCAGAATGCTGAATGATATGTGGGGGCTGGAATAAGGAGAATACTTTTGTCTAAAAAAATAATAATTTAAAATCATGGTAAAAACAATAAATGATATTGGAAATAGACAGCCGGACAGCAATGCCGGCTGCAGTAACCCAAAAGGAGTGAAGAATAAGCAAACCCGACAGCTGGTACTATGGATTGGCGCTTTGATAGTAGGCGCAATCTTAGGTATGTTCGGCATCAGCTGGCTGGATGGCCTGATGAATTTCATCGCCACGGTCTATACCCGCTTATTCCAACTTCTGGCAGTACCAACCATAGCCTTGGCTGTCATCACAACCCTGGCATCCTTGGGCAACCAAGCAGATACCGGTAAGATATTCCGCCACGCCATCACCTACACCCTGCTCACTACTATAGCAGCTGCAGCAGTGGGACTGGTGCTCTACAACATCGTTTCTCCAGGCAATTTACCTACAGCCTTGGTACAGAGCGGAATGGCAGATGTTCCCCAAAAGCTGGGAGAAACCAGCTATTATGACCATATCCTTGGGGTAATACCCAACAACATCATCAAGCCGTTTTCCGAAGGAAATGTACTCTCTATATTGATTTTGGCGGCAGCAGCAGGTATTGCTTTAACCAAAATGCCATCAAGCGACAAGAAAGAAGTCGTGATGAAAGGATTGTTTGGATTGCAGGATCTGCTCTTCATGCTGATTCATGGATTAATCTGGGCTCTGCCTCTGGGTATCGTTGCCTTTGCAGCACAACTCTCAGCCCAGTTCTCTGCGGGTATCGTGATGGCTTCTCTGGGAAAGTACGTAGCTGTTATCCTGGGAGGTAATGTCATTCAATTCTTCATCATCCTCCCGCTCTTCCTCTTGGCAAGAGGCTTGAATCCTGTGCGAACATTGGGCAAGATGATGCCGGCAGTATTGATGGCTCTTTTTACAAAGAGTTCTGCTGCAACGTTGCCGGTGACGATGCAGACAGCAGAAGACAGACTGGGAGTTTCCAATCAGGTTTCCCGCTTCGTATTGCCTATCTGTACTACCATCAACATGAATGGCTGCGCTGCGTTTATCCTCGTAACCTCCTTATTCCTGATGCAGAATGGAGGAATGCCTTTACCTTGGACTACGATGATTCTCTGGCTCTTCATTTCAGTTATCTCAGCAGTGGGTAATGCAGGAGTGCCGATGGGATGTTATTTCCTGACCCTATCTCTGATGTCCGGCATCAATGCTCCTATCGGCATCATGGGTATCATCCTGCCAATCTATACCATTATCGACATGGTAGAGACGGCAGAGAATGTATGGTCAGACTCCTGTGTCTGCGCCATGGTGGATAAGGACTTGAAAGACCTGTAAATATAGAATAAACACCTAACATATAAAATAGGACATCAGCCTGTGGTGATGAGGCTCAGGGGAGGTTGTCTATCCACGGACAATCTCCCCTGAGCCAGGATACCACTCAGTTTACTCCGCTTCTATCTTCCAATCTGTAATATTATGCGTTGCCACATCAAAGTTAACCCCAACCTTTACGATTGGCAAGCCGCTTAAAGCGAAGCGCTTAGGATATTCCTTAAGATCGATCTGTTTCATCGCTGCATCAGCATCCTTATTGAGCTTCAACTCAAAAAGATAAAGATGGGTAGCAGTTCTCAATACCATATCCACCCTTCCCGATGGAGTGCGAACTTCTACATCTACATAATTATCAAGAATAGAGAATATCACATACATCATCTGCTGATAATGTCCCTCAGAGTCAACATTATTGCAATACGGAACCGTGGCCAGATAAGCCTGAAGCATCTGCATGGCTCCATCCATATCGTTGCGACGGATAAGAGCTGACATCTTGGCAATGGTCGTAGTTCCCTTCACCGTATTCATACCTATATAATTAGGTAAGAGACTACGGTATAGCCCAACCCGAATCTCCTTGTTAGGAATATCCAGGGTATAGAGTTCCGTCTCCGGATCGTACCCCTTGATGGTAATGTAACCACTCTGATACAATAAAGGCATAACAGATGACATACCTTCTGTTGGTGCATCAAACTCCGACTGGTCGGCTTCACAACTACCAATCTCCGATGGCATAACCTGGAATTTCTTGAGCATTTCTATCAGATAAGTAGGTGTGCCTGAAGAGAACCAATAATAATCCAACTTACTTTTTGCCATGGCATTCAGCAAGCTATATGGATTAAATATATCAGGTGACTGGGCAGCAAAATGATAACCATCATAAAACTCTCGCAAGGATTCAAGCATTTGCTCTCTGCTCTTGCCCATTTTCTCCGCCAACACATCAACATTCGCAGACATCTGTGTTTCCAATTCTTCTCTGGTAATGCCACAGATTCCTGCATATTCATCATCCATACTTATATTCGTAATGTTATTCAGTTCACTAAAGATACTCAATTGCGAGAACTTCGTAATACCGGTCAGGAAGACAAAACGGAGCATTGGTTCACAATCCTTCAACGGACTATAAAAATTACGCATCACATTGCGAAGCACCGGCAAGTTAACATCGCTATGAACAACGTCAAGAAGAGGTGCATCATACTCATCAATCAGTACGACAACCTGCTTACCTGTCTTTTCATAAGCAGTCTGGATAAGCGAAATGAGACGGTCGTTCGCATCAACTGCAGGAGATGTAATACCCCATACCTTTTCATGCTCGGCAAGTCGCCTTCCCAAATATCTTTCCAGCTGGTCTTTCTCCATGTGCTTGCCTCCTGCCATACTAAAATGCAGTACAGGATATTCCGTCCACTCATTTTCCAGCTTTTCGATGGCTAATCCTTTGAAGAGTTCCTTTTTGCCTTGAAAATAGCTTTTGAATGTTGAAACAAGCAATGACTTTCCGAAACGGCGCGGACGACTTAAGAAGAAATGCTTGCCACCGCTATGAGTCATGCGATAGACATATTCCGTCTTATCTACATACAGAAGATTCCGAGTGATTATTTCCTCGAATGTCTGGATTCCTACTGGATATAATTTCAATTCTGCCATTGTTCTGTCTTTTAAGTTTCCGATGATAACAACCTATCAGTCTATTCAACTGCAAAACTAATCATTTTTTCCGTAATCACCAAACATTTCTGCCAGAATCTACTCTTGGGTATTAAATAAGTAATCGAATATCTATGGAAAACTCTTATTTGCATTACAAAATCATTTCTCCTTTCACAGCACACGCAATATATTGACATTCACGCACTTAAGTGTGAAGGCATTTTTTATCGACACCGCTTCACATCACTTGCAACAAGAGTAAACGATGGAACTAAAAACAGAGAACGATGGAACCAAAAACAGAGAACGATGGAACCAATACGAAGGGGAGAAAGAACGTTTGCCGGAGGGAGAAAGAACGTGGAAGAGAAGGAGAAAACATACCTTCTTGCAATCGGATGACTCCCGTCATCCATATAGACCACTACCGTCATCCATATAAACGACCCGGGTCATCTATATGGATGACTAGGGTCAACCGATACGAAGTGAGTATCATTTATCCTTCTTCCATAGGTTCTTTCTCCCTCAAGTAAACGTTCCTTCTCCCCTCTAAATTTATTGCAACATTTATCGCCGATAGTATTGCAAACGCCTCTTTATTGTTGTATCTTTGCAATGATATTACTCAATAAACGAATTTAACCGATTATATATATGAATATCAAAAGAACACTGAAGAGACTGATCGACGATACTCAGTATGTCGCAGCACTCGAAAAGCAGAATGATCTGCTGAAAGAAAACCTTCAACAGGAAAAAGACAACCTTCAAAAGCAGAAAGAGGACTTCAGAAAGGAGAAGGAACAGAAAGTTGCCGACGAAGAGGCACAGTACAAGAAACGTAGCCGTAACTACCTCCGCCCTATCGCGGATATGCAGAAGTGGCTGCTGGAAAACTACGAGTTCCGATACAATGTCATCACCGATGTTTTCGAATACCGCAAGAAGGCTGAAGCAGAAGGACATGACTCCGAAGATGCCATCAAACATGACTTCGAAATCATCGACAAATATGCCATCAACACCATCGCCATCGAAGTGCAGGAGGCTGGCATCTTTGTGCGCGATCACTTCGTAGAGCGACTCATCAAGTCGAAGTACGCCCACCCTTATCATCCTATCCGCTCCTACATCAATCAGGTGAGAGGTACCTGGGATGGAAAGGATAGAATCGGCGACTTTCTGCGCCGCATCAACCATTCTGACTATTGCCAGAAGATGGGAAGAATCTGGCTACGTGCCATGGTGGCGCAGATGGCAGGATACGACGAGAAACATGCCAACAGCGTGATGCTCACTCTGGTTTCAACGACACAGGGACTGCACAAGAGTACTTTTCTCAGAAGCCTATTACCCAACGGGTTAAGAGATTACTACACGGATGATTTCTCGCTCAATCAAAAGGGAAATGCACAGAGAAAGATTGTAGAGTTTGCCATCATCAACGACGATGAGCTGGACAAGGAGAATCCGAAGAAGATGCCGCTGATGAAGACCCTGATGCAAACCATGAAGCCTAGCTTCATCGGTGCCTACAAGAAGAACTTCAACCGTCTGCCCCGCTCCGCCTCATTCACCGGCACCAGCAACCAGCGCGAACTTCTCACCGACCGCTCAGGCTCCCGAAGATTCCTGATTCTGGAACCCGACGGGATGATCAATGTAGATGACATCGAGCACGACCAGATTTATGCCCAACTATTAGATGAGGTAGAGCATGGCGAGCCTTACTTCTTCTCCAAGGAGGATGAAAAGGAGATGCAGGAACACAATCTGCCCTATTATATCAAGACAGACCTGGAAAGAACCGTTGCCTCGTACTTCAGAACTCCCGAAGGAGGGGAAAAGGGAGAGAAAATGACCGCCGACATCATCCTGAAAAAGCTGAAAACGATACACGCCAAGGGTGTTCAGAATATCGCCCTGAATCCCTTCAGCAAGATCCTGACCCATCTTTTCGGCAAACCGGAACATACCCGTGACGGCAATCTCTATCTTGTAAAGGAAGTAGGATAAGAAAAATGTCCTTTCACACTTAACTCTCTGTTTATCAACAACAAAAAGAGTTTTGTGAAAGGACGTTTTCTGCATTATCTTTTTTATCCCCTATTTTTCGGTAGATAATTATCGTTTTTACACTCCTATTCTACGGTAGATGAAGACCCTACCTTCGCGCTCTCGAGTCATCTTCGGGAACTCGCCCTCGCAATAGCCAGACAGTACCTTCTGGGCATGATACTTGGTAACACCATGAAGACGCATCAAATCCTTTACCGTGATATAGCCATGCTTCTTGCAGAAATTGGTGATGTCCAGCAATTCCTGAGCCGACTCCTTAGGCGGGAAACTTACCTTCCAGGGAATACGGCTGCAATTTCCACCATAATTGACAAAGAACTCCTTATCAAACTCACGGGTGGTTTTCACATCAAAACCCTCAATCACCACTTCATTGGCAGGAATCAGCTCACCCTCATGATACACCTTATGATATATATTGCCATCATCATCCTTATGGTCTCTCAATTTCAACTTAGGTTTGATGATGAACATATCTCCTATCTTCACCTCCATACCACTGGAAAGTGCCATCATCGTCTCATCCTTGATAGACTGGATGGCTGCCAGAAACTGAGGAGTAGCCATCTGGTAATGCTGACGCATACCATCACGCATATTCTTGAAATCATACACATCCCTATATACAAACTGAGGATGAATCAAATACTTGCCAGTCTCATCTTTCATCGGAGATCGGTGCTCTATATAACCTATCGGTCCTGTAGCTCTTGGCATAATCTTTCATATTTTATAAAGTCTTGTGAAGAAGACTCCTGCGTGAAGTTCCTTACACGATGCAAAGATACGAAAAAATATCAAAACCCAAACAAAAAGATAGAGAAAATCATATATATAATAAGGTGTACGCACACAATTAGGCTACATGAACCTTTACGAAAAGTTAAAAGATTGTCTTTTTTCTACTTTTTATGCATTTTTTCTTTCTTTTTGTTGGTTATTTCAAGAAAAAGCTATATCTTTGCAATCGCAAACAATAAAAAAGAAATTTCAAACACAATAAAAGATAAAGATTATGAAAGCATCTGAAGTAATCGCGAATCTCCAAAGAAGATTCCCAAATGAGCCTGAGTACATTCAGGCAGTTAGTCAGGTTCTCGGTACTATCGAGGAAGAGTACAACAAGCACCCTGAGTTCGAGAAGGCAAACCTCATCGAGCGCCTCTGCATCCCAGACCGCATCATCCAGTTCCGTGTATCTTGGGTAGATGATAAGGGTAACGTACAGACTAACATGGGTTACCGCATTCAGCACAACAACGTAATCGGCCCTTACAAGGGAGGTCTTCGCTTCCACAAGTCTGTAAACTTGGGTATCCTGAAGTTCCTTGCTTTCGAGCAGACTTTCAAGAACTCTCTTACTACTCTCCCTATGGGTGGTGCAAAGGGTGGTTCTGACTTCTCTCCACGTGGCAAGAGCAACAACGAGGTGATGCGTTTCTGCCAGGCTTTCATGACTGAGCTTTACCGTCACATGGGTCCAGACGAGGATGTTCCTGCTGGCGATATCGGTGTAGGCGGCCGTGAGGTAGGTTACCTCTTCGGTATGTACAAGAAGTTGACTCACCAGTTCCAGGGTGTCTTGACCGGTAAGGGTCAGGAGTTCGGTGGTTCTCTCATCCGTCCTGAGGCTACTGGTTACGGTAACGTTTACTTCCTCTGCAACATGCTCGCTACCAAGGGCATCGACATCAAGGGCAAGACTGTATTGGTTTCTGGTTCAGGTAACGTTGCCCAGTACACCATGGAGAAGTTGCTCCAGTTGGGTGCTAAGCCTGTTACATGTTCAGACTCTGATGGTTACATCTACGATCCAGACGGTATCGACCGCGAGAAGCTCGACTACATCATGGAGCTCAAGAACGTAGAGCGTGGCCGTATCAAGGAGTATGCAGAGAAGTATGGTGTAAAATATGTTGCGGGTGCTAAGCCTTGGTTTGAGAAGGCTGACATCGCACTGCCATCTGCTACTCAGAACGAGATCAACGAGGAGGCTGCCAAGGCTCTCATCGCAAACGGTGTATTCGCTGTAAGCGAGGGTGCTAACATGCCTTCTACTCCAGAGGCTATCAAGGTGTTCCAGGATGCCAAGATCCTCTACGCTCCAGGTAAGGCTGCCAACGCTGGTGGTGTGGCTGTTTCTGGTCTTGAGATGAGCCAGAACTCTGAGCGCCTGAAGTGGTCACGCGAGGAGGTTGACGCCAAGCTCCACGACATCATGAATGATATCCACGCTAACTGCGTGAAGTATGGTACTGAGAACGATGGTTACGTAAACTACGTAAAGGGTGCTAACGTAGCCGGATTCCTGAAGGTAGCTAAGGCTATGATGGCTCAGGGTATCGTATAAAAAAGATAAAAATCGTAAAAAGATAAAAGGATTTAATCATTTATTAGTTATTAATAGAAGCGGCGGGCTCGTGAGAGTCCGCCGTTTTGCTATTGTCCCGAATCGAAATTCAGAAACGGGCGCCCCAAAAAAAGAATGAGTTCTAAATGAATCAGACCGGAGTATCTTCCGGATTCTCCTTGAAGAGATCTTCTGCCTGTGGAAGCTCATCTTCATCAAACCACTGTGCGAGCTTGTCGTGAGCCTTCTGCTTCGCATCCTCAGAAACATCTCCCCATACCTTATGAAGCACGAAGATGAGCACTGCCAGGTCGTCGCTCAGTCCCGCTATCGGAATGGCATCGGGAATCACATCGAGCGGACTGATGAGGTAGCCCAGGGCGCCGATAATCATCGCCTTGTCCTTGAGCGCCACCTTGTCACTCTCCAGCGTATAATAGAGAATGAGAGCTGCATAAACCATCTTGGCACCTGCACGCTTTGCCACGTGCGAAATCTTCTCGACAAATGCACTCTGAGTGAATTTGTCCTTATAAGCCATAAAATCAGGTAAATTCATATCTTCAATGCTTTAAAGTTATTATCTTTTTTCGTAGAAGAGTACTGCCTTGATAAAGGTCTCCATCTTCGTTTCCTTGTGCTTGTTCACACGGTAGAGGATCACCATCTGGAGCAATGCCTTGCAGAAGCAGGCGAGCAGCAGACCGATGATGATGGCAATGATGGTGGTCATTGCCTTGCCGTTCTCATAGATAGGCGACTTATCTGGGAAGCAGGAAAGGATCAATACGGGGATGACGGTGATGAAACCGCCCACCGTGAGCTGCGTGCGCTTGGAACCGCCCATATCGAGGATGGCCTGCTTATCGAAGAGATAGTCATCCAGCTCCATGCGGGTAAGTCCATAGTTCTCCAACTTAGGGAAGTCAGGCTCATCGCCATACTTCTGCATCTTGTTGGTCACCTTGTGCTCAAAATCGTCTAATATCTGCTTTTCCGGTTCTCTAAGATTCATAATTGCTGGTTATTTTAAATGGTTTGAAACACCGCATCCTACATTGCATTGACAGGTATATATGTCTCCATACCTTATTATATATATATGATGCAGAAAGAACTAAAAGAAAGAAAGCAGTGCCCCTATAAGCCGAGTTCTGTACCCATACCGTCAGAAACGATACGGGCGCCTGTCATTTATCTAGTCCCAGAGTCACCACTGGGCTCAAGCACTCTACCCTCCGCAGCAGCCCGAAGGCAATCGGACGAGCCGCCCTCAATCTGCGGTTTACATGAGCTTACAGCTCCCAGATGGCACAGCCTGGCGATCACCCGCCAGCTGGTGGTCTCTTACACCACCTTCTCACCCTTACCCGACACTAAACCACGATGCCCTGCCGGAGCCTGACTTCGCTACGGAATAAGTTTCGGGCGGTAATTTTCTTCTACCGACACCTACTGTCACCAATAGCTTCTATTTTCGGAAGTGGGATGCCCTACGCTGCCCGGACTTTCCTCTCGCACCCCCCAGTAGAGAATGCCAGCGACAAGCCGGAGCACTGCTTTCGAAATGCAAAGATAGCAAAAAAGTTCGACTTAACCGCCAATTTCTCTGAGTTTTTAAACTCTTTTCGCTTTTTGGGGATGATTTTACTGCTTTTTCATCCCGAAAGACTGACATTCCAGTCATCTTTTCCTCTTGTTCCGTTCACATTCGTTTGCATATAAAGAAGTTTTAATTTCATATACAAAACTATCATTTTTCAGAAAAGTAGCAAATAATTGTAAAAATAGGGCTATTCTTGTTTAAGAGCCGTTAAAGTGTTAATTTTAAATGTTAAAACGGAATAAAAAATGGCTCAAAGTTATACGTATATCAAAAAATGACTCTATATTTGCAACCGAAAAGCTGAGGCAAGAAGCTGACAGATTTGGCAGACCCGATGGATTTGGCATAGAATTGGCAGAAGGCTAGGCGTAACAATAAAAAAGGAAATAATAATAAAAAGGATATTAAACATGAAAAAGGTAACTAATTATGTAATGGCAGTGCTATGCGTAGGTTCGCTAGCATTCTCAACAGGTGCTTTCATGAAGGTGAACGCTTCACCAGCAGTAACAGCAACAGCACCAGGTCAACCAGTTGATCTCACTTACGCAGCAGAGAAGGCTCTGCCAGCCGTGGTACATATCAAATACGTACAGAACTCGAAGGTGAAGACCGTAGATGTTCAGAGCGACCCATTCGGAGGCTTCTTCGACCCATTCGGATTCTTCGGCAATCCTGGAGGTCAGGGCGGCACACGCAAGCAGCAGGTGCAGACACCTAAGAGAGAGGCTACGGGTTCGGGCGTGATCATCAGCTCAGACGGATACATCGTAACCAACAACCACGTGGTGGAAGGCGCAGACGAGCTGACCGTGACCCTGAACGACAACCGCGAATACTCTGCACGCATCATCGGTACCGACAAGACCACCGACCTCGCCCTCATCAAGGTGGATGGCAAGAACCTGCCTACCCTGCCTATCGCCAACAGCGACAATGTGAAGGTGGGTGAATGGGTCATCGCAGTGGGCAATCCATTCGGACTCAACAATACCGTTACCGCAGGTATCATCTCTGCCAAGGCACGTTCGCTCGGTGCCAACGGCGTGGAGAGCTTCATCCAGACCGATGCTGCCATCAACGCAGGTAACTCAGGCGGTGCACTCGTCAACACCCAAGGTGAGCTGGTGGGCATCAACGCCATGCTCTACTCTCAGACCGGTTCCTACTCAGGCTACGGCTTCGCCATTCCTACCTCTATCATGAACAAGGTGGTGGATGACCTGAAGAAGTACGGAAGCGTACAGCGCGTGATGCTGAGCATCCAGGGCAGCGACGTGCTCAACTACATCAACGCCCAGAAGGAGAACGGCAAGGACGTGAACCTGGGAACCAACGAGGGTGTCTATATCGCCAAGGTAGATGAAGACGGCAACGGTGCTGCTGCCGGACTGAAGGAAGGCGACGTGATTACCAAGGTAGATGGCAAGAAGGTGACCAAAATGGCAGAACTGCAGGAGTCACTCAACGGCAAGCGCCCTGGCGACAAGATGAGCATCACCTACCTGCGCAACAAGAAGGAGACCACCAAGACCATCACCCTGAAGAATGCCCAGGGCAACACCTCAGTAATCAAGAGCGCAGACCTCGACGTGCTCGGCGGAACCTTCCGTCCTGTTACAGAGAGCCAGAAGAACCAGCTCAGCATCAAGTATGGTGTAGAGGTGATGAAGGTGAACAGCGGTGCCCTGAAGGATGCAGGCGTTTCACGCGGATTCATCATCCAGCGCATCAACGACAGCAACATCACATCGCTCGACGACCTGCAGAAGGCTGTAAAGAGTGCTTCTACCAGCAAGGATCCTGTGCTCTACATCCAGGGTGTATGGCCTACAGGCAAGAAGGCTTACTTCGCTGTTCCACTGCAGAAGGACTAATCGGCTGAGGGGCGCCTATCACCGGATGAACCGGCTGAAGTTCCTAAAAAAAGAGAACTTAATCCCCTCTGAAAAGATAAAAAATGACAAAATAGCAGGTATTTTGAAAAATATCTGCTATTTTTTTTGTTTTTCCAAACAAAAAGTGTACTTTTGCATCTACAAAATTAAATTGCTACCATGAGACAACTGAAAATTTCAAAGTCTATAACGAATCGCGAAAGCGCATCGTTGGACAAATATCTCCAAGAAATTGGACACGAGGAGCTCCTGACAACCGACGAGGAAGTGGAACTCGCTCAGCGCATAAGAAAAGGGGACAAGAGAGCCCTGGAGAGATTGACCAAAGCCAACCTGAGATTCGTGGTATCTGTTGCCAAGCAATACCAGAATCAGGGACTCAGCTTACCTGACCTTATCAACGAAGGAAACGTTGGGCTTATCAAAGCTGCAGAAAAATTTGACGAAACACGCGGCTTCAAGTTCATCTCGTATGCCGTTTGGTGGATCAGACAGAGCATTCTGCAGGCTATTGCCGAGCAGAGCAGACTGGTACGCCTCCCCCTCAACCAGGTGGGTAGCGTCAACAAGATAACAAGGGAACTCAACAAGTTCGAGCAGGAACATGAGCGCAAGCCGAGCGTGGATGAGATTGCCGAGCGTGTGGATTTGCCCGAAGACAAGATTGCAGACGCCATGAAGGCGAACTCACGCCACGTGAGCATGGATGCACCTATCGCCGACGGCGAGGACAGCAGCATGATCGACTTCCTGTCTGGCGACTCATCCAATACCGACAGGGAACTCGCCATAGAATCGCTCAAGGCGGAGGTTAGCCGCATCCTGAAGCTGCTCACCGACAAGGAACAGAAAGTGCTGAGAGCATTCTTCGGAATAGACGGCTCGCCGGAAATGACCCTGGATGAGATTGGTGAAAAGTACAACCTGACGAGGGAGCGTGTAAGGCAGATCAAGGAGAAAGCCCTGCGCCGACTCAGACACAACACGAAGAATAAACTGCTGAAATCCTATCTGGGACAGTAAGCGCAAAACATAAGTATAGAAAAGAATAAATGAAAGTTTTAAAAATCGCATTAGCACTGGCTATCGCAGCCATCTCTTCATTCACGGCCCACGCCAAGAATGATCCGACAACTGCATATATGTTCGGTTTCGCATCGTCGTTCAACGACTCTACGGTGTATATGACCAGCGTGCAGAGAGTTGATTCAGTATATCTGACTCACAAGAAGCTCTTCCTGGACAACAGAGAGAACTACTCCCTGCAGCTGAAGGAATACCTGGAGTCGATCGGTGCACCCAAGAGAACCTGCATCGTGATCTTCGACCGCAACTTCAAGAAGGCGGAGAAGAAATGGACCAAGCTGCACGACCGTTACACCAAGCAGGCGAAGGCAAAGCGCCTGAAGAACGGCGAGAAGCCGAAGGACCTCCCTACTCCATGGCAGATGAAGAACATCGACGAGAGCAAGTTCATGTTCAAGGCGGTAGAGCCAAGCGACATGGAGGAGCCAAAGACCAAGGCTGAAAGAAAGGCTGAAAAGAAGGAGGCAAAGGCTCAGCTGAAGCAGAAGAAAGCTGAAGTGAAGAGCCAGCTGAAGCAGAGAAAAGCCGAAGTGAAGCAGAAGAAGGCGGAACTGAAGCAGAAAAAGGCGGAAGCCAAGAAAAAAGCTGAAGCATAAAGAAAAGAAGTTTTTAAAAAATATTTAGTAGTTAATACCTATATTAAATTTTTAGGGCGTCAGCGGTACTAGATTACCGCTGCATGTTAGTAGTTTAGTTCAGCCCCTAGGAAGTTGTGAAATCTCCAAGGGCAAAAGCCCCCGGAAGTTGTGAAACCTCCGGGGGCTTTTTTTTTATAGGAATAAACCTGATGTCTTTATTTCATTTTATCCTTAAACCAGTTGGTAATCTGGCGCAGGAGATGATTGCGGGTGTTACCTCCCGAAATGCCGTGATTGCGGTTGGTGTACCAAAGCTCCTTGAAATCCTTGTCTGCCTGAACCAATGCCTCTGAATACTCAAAGGTGTTCTGTGGATGAACATTGTCATCTGCCAGTCCATGACAGATAAGCAAGGCACCATGCTGCTTGTTGGCACGCTCGATTGGGTTTACCTTGTAGCCATCCTCGTTCTCCTGAGGAGTACGCATGTAACGCTCGGTATAGACCGTATCATAGAAGCGGTAGCAGGTAGGAGGCGCAACAGCCACACCAGCCTTGAACACAGGGCGGCCTTCGCTCATACTCATCAGGGTATTGAAACCACCATAGCTCCATCCCCAGATACCGATGTTGTCCTTATCCACGTATGGCAGACTGCCCATATAGAGAGCTGTCTCCACCTGATCCTTTGACTCCAGGTCGCCGAGGCGCAGATAGGTACACTTCTCGAACTCAGCACCACGGGCACCGGTTCCACGGCCATCTACACAAGCCACGATGAATCCCTCCTGAGCCAGATAGTAATCGAAGGCTCCACCGGAACCCATGCTGCCCGTGCTCCAGGAATTGAGCACCTGCTGGCTGCCCGGACCGGAATACTGGAAGAGGATGACCGGATACTTCTTGCTGGCATCGAAATCTACCGGCTTCACCATCCATCCGTCGAGCTTCACGCCCTCTGATGTAGTGAAGGTGAAGGTCTCGCGCTTGCCCCAGTTATACTGCTTGGTCTTCTCCAGCAGCTTCTTGTTGTCCTCCAGGGTCTTGATCACCTTACCCTTGTTGTTGCGTACGGTGTAAACGTATGGATGGCTGTAGCTACTCCAGTTATTCACGAAATAGCGGTAATCGCCTGAGAAGTAAGCCGAGTTGGAACCCTCCTCAGAAGTGAGTCGATCCACCTTGCCGTTCTTGTGAGCCACATAAACCTGGCGGTCGTGTGCATTGAGCATGGCTGCCTGGAAATAGATGTCGCCGGTCTTCTCATCCATGCCGTAGATGGCGGTAACATCGTAGTTGCCCTTCTCTACCTGGCGGATCAACTTGCCTTTCATATCATAGAGATAAAGGTGCATGTAGCCGTCGCGGTCGCTAGGGAGCAGGATGTTCTTCTTGCCCACGATGCTGTTCTCCATCACCTCTTCCTTGATGAACTTAGGCACGCTTTCCTGGATGATCTGCTTGCTCTTTCCGGTGAATGGATTCACGGAGTAGAGGCGCATGTCGTCCTGATGGCGGTTCATCGTATAGACGATGAGACTGTTGGCGTCTGGAGTGGTCTTGATGCGAGGATAGTAGCCGTCTGCATCTACCGGAACATCCAGTGCGAGGGTCTTGCCCGTCTTCATATCGTAGCTCCAGAGGCTCACCTTGGAGTTGTCCTGTCCTGCCTTAGGATACTTGTAGGAATACTCTCCCGGATAATCGTGAAACTCGCTGCGGGTAGGCTTGGCGCCTTCGAAGAGCTGGAGCGAATAGGTCTTCACGTGACTCTCGTCGAAACGGATCCAGCCGAGTGAGGTTCCGTCAGCATTCCAGGCGAAGGCACGGTTGAAGGCAAACTCCTCCTCATATACCCAGTCGGGAATACCATTGATCACTTCATTGAACTTTCCGTCCCTGGTAACCTGCACTTCCTTCTCGCCATCGGTTACGAAGATGTTGTTGTCCTTGACGAAGGCGATGTGGCGTGAATCCGGCGACCAGGTAGCCACCTGCTGGTTCTCGCCCTCAGAAAGCTTCTTGATGGTCTTGCGGGCAATATCATAGATGAAGTACTCAGCCTTGAACGAACGGCGATACACCGCCTTGCTCTTGGTGAAGACGAGCATCTTCTTGCCATCCGGGCTCATCACGTAGCCCTCTACCGACTTCATCGGAGCCTTGGCAGCCTCTACGTCGAAGAGCACAGCCACCTGCTTGCCAGTCTTGAAAGAATAACTTACTACCTGCTTGCCATCAGAACTGATGGAAGCATAGAGATCGGTACCCTCAATAGGGTTGATTCCTGTAACGTATGAGGCAGAGAATGCACCTGAAGTAATCGACTTCAAATCGAGCTTCTCAGCTGCCTGCATTACTGATGCCATCATCATCGTTGCAACAAAAATTGAAAATCTTTTCATGTATTGTATTGAATGCTTTTGATTTTTCTGCTTCATCCAGCAGCTGACTAATCCTTATCCGATTAGTCCTTATCCTGCTGATTAGTCCTTATGCAGCGCTTCGATAGGCGAATAGTCCTCGTCTTCCAGCAGTTCCTTGACTGTGATTTTCGGATTGCGCTTCACATAAGCCTGGATGGTCTTCACATACTTGGTGTCCAGGATATCCTTACCCAACGCCTTGTTCACGGTCCACATGATCTTGCCCATGTGCAGGTCGCGGTCCAGCTGCGGACGGGTATCGAAATCCTTCATCGGATAGATGCTCAGCAGATAGAAGGTGAGGCAGTCGGGCACGATATACTCGCGCTGCATGGTAGCACGCTGCTGGGCTGTATAGAATTTCTTGTAGAGCGGATATTCCGGACCCAGATACTTATCCAGTGAAATACCTACCGAATGCTCACCTACCACGATGCTCTGGTCGAGCGCACCGATCTGGGCATAGAAGTATGGCTGCTGAAGCTCAGGCAGCCAGTCGTGCAGACGGCCGAACGACTTCTTCAGCTGCTCGTTGATGTCGTCCATGTTCGCATACATGGCCTCAGCATCTGCGATAAGCGACTGGAGGGTGGAATCCTGATAGAACATCAGGAAACGGTTGCTGATGTTGGCGTCGGTAATGGTGCCAAGCTGCAGCATCTTCTCTATCAGTGTTCGGGTTTCTATCGGATAGTCAGTATTCATCTGCTGAAGGGCAGAGAAATCACCGGTGGTAAGGTATCTGCTTTGCAGACGGTCGTAGCGCTGCACCGTTAATGGGACAGCGTCAGCCTCCTCGTTCGGCTTGAACTTGAACTCGCAGGCCGAACAGAGCATAATAAATGCTAATATGACGATATAATCAAATATTCTTTTCACGTAATTTTAAAGTCTTCTGGTTACGACTGCAAAAATACTAAAAAATATTTAAATTGCCAAGCAAAATCTCAAAAAAATAATAAAAAACAGCCAATAGCGAGCAAAAAGCTAACACTTTTACTCACTATTGGCTATCTGTGCAATATTCTGTCGTTTATTGAAGAGTTAAGGAGTTAGCTCCCTACTATCGAATCGTGCAGGAAACGGAAACCTTCACGGGTTCCTCGATCTGCTTCTTCCACTCCTTCAACCACTGATACCATTCTTTCTCACCCTTGAAACCATAGGTTTCGTTGGCACTGGTATAGGCAAGCTTGTAGCTCAGTTTCTTGCCGGAAGGCTTCACCACCTGGGTGTAGCAGTCCTTGTTGGCTGGTTCCTGGCTCACCAGGGCGCTCTGCGGCACGTAGATTCCCAGTCCTACGGTTTCCAACTTGTGCTTGCCGTCATCCTTGCCTGTAGGCCAGTCGCTGCCGTAGCAGCCACGCAGTCCCTTGCCGTCGGCAAACTCGCTGGAACCCTTCACATTGATGAGTCCGGTAGCAAACTGATAATCAGAAGCATCCTTGTTGAAGAACACATCTACATCGAAATCACGATGACCGGCGTAGATAGTGTAGCGGATGGTAGCATTCAGCGGTTTCAGACCCGGAGCCGGAACCCAGCCGTTATCCACCACCTCGACGATGGCACGGAGAGGACCTTCGGAGATGACGCGCTGCTCCTGATACTTCACATCGGTGAGATGCAGCTGATCCTTGCCGTCCCAGCCACGCAAGGCTCCCAGTCCGTAGGTGTTTCCCACCCAAAGGCAGTCGTCGCCAGAACCAGCCTGTAGCTGTTCTTCGGATGGATAGAACTGTGTGTCGTAGATTACCAGTCCCTTGTTGATCTTACCGTAGAGGTCGATGGTCTGTCGCTGGTCGAAATAGATGCGCATGGCAACCAGTTCGCTCTCGAAGCAGACACCGTGGGAATGAACATAGTGATAGACATCCTTGGTCTTCTTGTCGAAGGAGATGCTTCTCAGATAGATGTCCTGCTTGTTCTTGGCAAGCTTCTTGTTCTTGCTAGGCAGACAGAGTTCGGCGAAGGTACGGGCAGGATACTGCGCCTGTTCGCCCTCAGTAAAGAGCTGCACCTGGCAGTTCTTGGTTTCCTTCTTGTCGAGATTGAGCAGGAAGCAGAGTTCATCATTGGTACAGTCGCGGTTGGTGTCGTCGAGCTGTGAAGGAATCTCCTTTCCATCCACGGTTACCACCGCACGCTGAATCTCGCCGATGCTTCCCAGCTTGCTAAGGTCGATTACCACCGGCTGGTCTGTCTTCACCATCTTTGACGGATTGGTCACCGTCACATTGAAATTCGCCTGTGCCTGTGCAGTCAAAGCCATCAGCGACACGAGCGCCATCATCATTTGTTTCTTCATCATAGATTCTTATTTTTAAGTTTGTTTTATCGTCTTCTTACAGCTTCGAAAAGAGTTTCTTGCCCCTGGCGTAATACTGCCAGAGGATGGAGCAATCGAAAACCTGCGGTATCTTTTCCTCCACTCTATTCTCCTGAATCTTCTTGCGGTCTTCATCGAAATCGTGCTTCCATGCCTGGAAAGCCCTGCGTGCCTTGAAGATTGCCTTGAAGTCGCCCAGGTTGCGTTTCAGGATCAGCATCTCGAAAGCTGCCAAATAATCCAGGAACCATCTCACTCTCATAACATGAGATAATTCTTTATCGCTCAGATTTTTATAGAGCATCGTTAGATTATTTCTGAAATTTAGGAAAGTCTTCATCGGATTGCTCTTCGGCAAGGTTCCACCACCCACGTGATAGACTTCACTCTCCGGAATGCAGTAGATTTTCCTGCCCATCAGGCGCAATCGCCAGCAAAGGTCTATTTCCTCGTTATGAGCAAAGAAGCGGCCATCCAGTCCGCCTGCCTCCCAGTAATCCCTGGCACGGATCATCATGCAGGCACCCGTAGCCCAGAGCACTTCCTGCTGGTAATCATACTGCCCGTTGTCGCGCTCCACGGTCTCGAAGATACGTCCCCGGCAGAACGGATAGCCGAACTTGTCGAGGAAACCTCCGCAGGCTCCCGCATACTCAAACATATCCTTGTCGTATTCCGCCAGGAGCTTAGGCTGGCAGGCTGCCACCTGGGGATGGGAATCCATGAACTCGATGAGCGGAGTGAGCCAGTGATGAGCCACCTCCACATCGCTGTTCAGGAGAACATAATACTCTGCCTCTATCTGCTCCAGCGCACGGTTGTAGCCCTCGGCAAAGCCGAAGTTCTGCTCCAGCACGATGGTCTTGACGTGGGGAAACTGAGTCTCCAGAAGAAGCATTGACTGGTCTGACGAACTGTTGTCAGCCACCCATATCTCAGCATCCTGCCGTGAATACTCCACGACATTAGGCAGATACTTGGCAAGCATCTTCTGCCCATTCCAGTTTAATATTACGATTGCAACTTTAGCCATATTTTACTGTAAACTCTTTAACTTATTATTCAGGAGATTGGTAAACTCATAGTTCTTGAGTCCCCATTTCGGTGCAACGAGCAGTTCCTTAGGCGACTGGCTGACGAACCGTTCCAGCACCAGGTCCTTTCTCAAGAGCCGGATGTATTTTACGATGACATCGATGTATTCCTCTACCGTATAGACGTGGAAGGGATGCTCTGCATACTCCTGTGCCAGGCGGGTTCCCTTGATGATCTGCATCTGGTGAATCTTCAGGATGTCGATGGGAAGGGAAGAGATGATGGGCGCCTGACGGAGACTCTCTGCCGCATCCTCACCCGGCAAGCCGATGATGATGTGGGCACCCGTGAGGATTCCCCTGGCGTGGGTTCGCTCCACCGCATCCCGGCAGCAGGCGAAATCATGACCGCGGTTGATGCGCTTCAGGGTCTCATCGTTGGCACTCTCAATGCCATACTCCACCAGTACGAAGGTGCGCCGGTTCAACGCCTCGAGATAATCCAGCAATTCATCGCTCACGCAATCAGGACGGGTTCCTATCACGATTCCCACCACATCCTCTACCTGCAGCGCCTCCTCGTACATCTGACGGAGAAGTTCCACTTTGGCATAGGTATTGGTATAAGCCTGGAAATAAGCCAGATACTTCATATCCGGATACTTCCTGCTGAAGAAGGCCTTGCCCTCCTCCAACTGCTCCGTTATCGACTTCCTGCGGTCGCAATAGCTGGGATTGAACGTACGGTTGTCGCAGTACGTGCATCCTCCGCTCGAGATTCTTCCATCCCGGTTAGGACAGGAGAATCCTGCATCTATCGAAATCTTCTGAACCCGGAAGTCAGGAAAACGCTTCCGGATCCAGGAGCCAAAATCATTGTAGTACATTGAACTTTGAGGTTTGAACTTTGAACTTTATGATCAGCCTTTACTTTGAGCTATCCAATCAATTCTGCCTTCAACGCCGTCTTGTCGTGATTGAAACCACCCAGACGAACCTTGATGAGCTGATTGTCGTATTCCTCCTTGGCGAGAGCTGGCGAAAGTTCCACACGAACATAGTTTTTGGTGAAACCATGCATCGCCTTGCCTCTTGGCGCCTTCTCGAAGAGCACCTCAGCCTCGGTACCGATATACTGGGCATAGAACTCCTGAGTTTTCTGGTCGCTCAACTCAAGGAGACGCTTGGAGCGCAGCTTCTTCTCCTTCTCATCTACCACGTATGGAATCTTCAAGGCTGCTGTTCCAGGACGCTCGGAGTATGGGAACACGTGGAGCTGCGTAACAGGCAGGCTCTTCAGGAACTCATAGCACTCCTCGAAGCACTCCGGAGTTTCACCACGACAGCCCACCATCACATCTACGCCAATAAACGCATCAGGCATCTTCTCCTTAATCAAGTTCACCTTGTGGGCGAAGAGCGCCTTGTCGTAACGGCGGTGCATCAGCTTAAGCACCTCATCGCTTCCGCTCTGCAGCGGAATATGGAAGTGAGGCATGAAGGCACGGCTCTCGGCACAGTAGGCGATGAGGTCATCATCGCAGAGATCCGGCTCCAGACTGGAGATACGGTAACGCTTGATGCCTTCCACCTGGTCCATCGCCTTCACAAGGTCGAGGAACCGCTCATGGGTTGTCTGTCCGAAGTCACCGATGTTCACACCGGTAATCACGATTTCCTTGCCGCCCTCAGCTGCCGCCTGCTCGCACTGAGCCACGAGCGATTCGATGCTTGGGTTGCGGGAATTGCCACGGGCGAAAGGAATGGTGCAATAGGTGCAGTAGTAGTTGCAACCATCCTGCACCTTCAGGAAGTAGCGGGTACGGTTACCACGGGAGCATGAAGGCTGGAAGGTCTTGATTTCCTTGGTCTTCACGCTGTGGTGCTGATGAAGCGCAGAATCAGAAGACTCCAGGTTCTCGCCGGTGACAGGAAGGCCGTTTTCTGCGGCAAACTTCTTGGCCCATGCATCGCTGAGATACTGAATCAAGTGGGCCTTCTCGTTGGCGCCCAACACCAGGTCAACACCTTCTATCTTGCTCACGTTCTCCGACTCCAGCTGCGCGTAGCAACCGGTGACGATGACGAAGGCACCAGGATTCTGTCGCACCATGCGATGGATAGCCTGACGGCACTTATGATCGGCAACTTCAGTCACCGAGCAAGTATTGATGAGACAAATGTCTGCTTTCTCCCCCTTCTGTGCCGTAATGACGCCCATATCTTCGAGCATCTTGCCGAAAGTGGAGGTTTCCGAGAAATTGAGTTTGCAGCCCAGCGTATAGTAGGCAGCCTTTTTGCCTTGGAAGGCACTTGAATCTATCATATATTTATCTTTTTCTAATATTTCTAAAAGGTAACCGAACTGAACTTTCACAAGTAAGCGCCATACGCCCTGAAAGGGCAGAAACTCCTAGCCCAGGGCAGCGCCCTGGGTAATTACGGACGCAAACCTGTCGCCCTGTAAGGGCAAAAGCTTTCAAATATCAGACAATTAACAAAGCTTTTGCCCTTACAGGGCGCCTCGCAAATTGCTATTATACCCAGGGCGTTGCCCTGGGCTAGGAGCTTTTGGGCCTTCAGCCCGTACTTAAACCACAGGCGAAAGTTCAGCAACCTAAAAAATGAAACATAGTCTCTATAAAACGAAAAAGCCGCTAGACCGAAGTCCAGC
>ERZ1031020.148-NODE-148-length-37905-cov-25.305971_pt1 | contig 37905 bp, 27 predicted proteins | sample MGYA00517109_ERZ1031020 | MGnify/ENA primary metagenome ERZ1031020 (study PRJEB33719, sample SAMN04261270) | wastewater metagenome | biome: rural village; feature: human; material: feces | host: Homo sapiens | place: El Salvador | collected 2013-01-07 ... | reverse complement strand
GGCTTTATGATACCGCTCATCATCATCGGTCTCGTAACACCAGCCATTGCCGACATCGGTCATGGAGCGGGAAAACTTCTTCTCGCCACCGTGGGCATCGCCTTCGCCGACACCATTCTGGCTGGTCTGCTAGCCTATGGCACCGGATCGGCACTCTTTCCACACATGATTGCTAACTCAGCCCATGTGGCAGTAGATAAAGTGGAAGAACTCAAACCGTTCTTCGAAATCAAGATACCTGCCATGGTAGATGTGATGAGTGCCCTCGTATTCTCCTTCATCGCCGGATTGGGCATTGCCCACAAAGGCAGCCGCACGATGCAGAAGATTTTCCAGGAATTCAAGGAAATCGTTTCCGGTGTCATCGCCAAAGTCATCATCCCTCTCCTGCCCCTTTATATCTTCGGCATTTTCCTGGGTATGACTTTCTCGGGTGAAGCCTACCACATCCTGCTGGTCTTCGCACAGATTATCCTCGTGATTCTCGTGCTTCATATTGTAATCTTACTTTATGAATATCTGTTGGCAGGCGGTTTAACCCATAAGAATCCGTTCAAGCTGCTACTCAATATGTTGCCAGCCTACTTCACGGCACTGGGCACCTCTTCTTCGGCAGCCACCATTCCGGTTACACTGAAGCAGACTCTGAAAAATGGGGTTACCGACGGCATTGCCGGATTCACCATTCCGCTCTGTGCCACCATCCATCTCTCGGGTTCGATGATGAAGATTACCTGCTGTGCGCTTACCATCTGTCTCATCAATGGTTTGCCTTGCAATCTGCCTCTCTTCCTCAACTTCATCTTTGTACTCGCCATCTGCATGGTAGCAGCTCCTGGAGTACCTGGAGGCGCCGTGATGGCAGCGCTCGGTCCACTAGCTTCAGTTTTGGGTTTCAATGCCGATATGCAGGCGCTTATGATAGCCCTTTATATTGCAATGGACAGTTTCGGCACCGCCTGCAATGTAACAGGTGATGGTGCTATCGCTGTTGTCGTGGATAAGATATTCAGAAAGGATAAATAAGAGATAAAAAAGGTGTGTCATGGAGTAATGACACACCTTTTTTCAAAAATATGATGTTACTACAAGAATCTTAGCATGGAATAACCTTCCAGGATTCTATGCACCTTCTATCAGCAGAGAAATTAATTCCTACCTTATATACTTTTCTGCCATCTTCAGCAAAAGCAATAGCATAATTTTTCTGGTTGATTTGCTGCATGGCAACATCCGCACTATGCTCGTATTTCAACTCAAACACATAGATGCTCTTCTTCGTGAAAAGTAACATATCTATACGACCATCAGCAGTAGGAACTTCGGCACGGATGTCAGCTCCCAACATCAGCAAACAAGTATAGAACACAGCCTGATAATGACGCTCATTGTTATTGACCAATGTATATGGAAACTTTTTATAGAATGTCTGCAGATGAGGAATAAATGCCTCCATATCATCATGCTCAACCAAACATTCATAGTAAGCCGCATACAAAGCATCCTTTTCTCCCAAATTATCCGGCGCATAATAACGGAACAGACTGTTTGAAAATCCCGTTTTCACCTCAGTATTAGGAAAGCCAAGCTTGAAGATTTTACTGCGGCGATTATACGCTTTTATCGTGAGATAACCACTTTGATAAAGCACTGGTACGGGGTCGATTATCTTCTCTGTAGGTGTATCAAAACGATCTGCCGTCGCCGTAATATCATCAAGATCCAGCATATCCAAATGCTTCTCCTGCAAAAGATCGATTAAAAAAGTAGGAGTGCCCGTAGAGAACCAATAATCATCAAATTCATTACTAGCCAATGTATTAAATAGACTATAAGGATTATAAACATCTTCACCACGCCCACTGAAATGATAACCATCATAATGATGCTGAAGCTCCGACAAAGCCTCATCGTATGTCATTTCATTTTCATTTGCCAATTCACGGATGTCAGCCTTAAAAATTGACACCAGTTCATTCCTGCTGATTCCACAAATATCACTATATTTATCTAACATACTGATATTCGTAATGTTATTAAGTTCACTAAAGATACTCAACTGGCTAAATTTAGAAATACCAGTAAGAAAGACAAAGCGCAAATGTCTCTCTTCACCTTTCAATGGACTAAACAAATTTCGCATTGCATTACGAATCTGCTCCTGCAAATCCGGATTCTTCATCGAGTCGTGCATAGGAGCATCATACTCATCAATAAGTACCACAACCTCCCTACCTGTCTGAGCATAAGCAGCCTTAATGATATTCTGCAATCTCACATTATATGCTTTCTCATATTCCACATGCAGAGAATATCTTGCTTCGTAATCAGCAAGAAGACTATCTAGTGTAGCGTGCAAGGAAGCCATATCGTAAAACTTACCCTTACTGATATCCAAATGGATAACAGGATAGCTTAACCATTCATGCTCCAACTGCTGCATCGCCAATCCTTTGAAGAGTTCCTGTTTTCCTTCGAAATAGGCCTGAAGCAGAGTAACGAGCAGAGACTTTCCAAATCGTCTAGGACGATTCAGAAAGCAATACTTATTCTCATGAACCATCTGGTAGGCAAGAGCTGTCTTGTCCACATACACATAGTTTCCCCTGATAATGTTCTCGAAAGTCTGTATTCCGAGAGGATAATTTCTACCTTTCATAAGCCCATAATATTAAAATCGAAGCGCCAGTTTATCATCCTACTTCATTTTCCAGAAGGCATGAATGAATTGCTGGTTGCAAAGATAATGATTATTTCTGAAACAAAAGAAGATTGATACTGAATATTTTATCAAAAAAGGGGGAAAGCGGATATAATTAGGGTGCGCCATAAGTCTATGACGCACCTTAGCTTTCAAATGAACTTGAAAATTTAGAACTTAATCCAGGTCAGCTTCTTCCATATTCCCTCGAAAGGACCATGGGAATGGTACTTGAGCCAGAGGTTGGAGAAGAGGCATTGTACTACCACCATGGCGATACCCACAAAGAAGGCGTAGGTGATGCCGAGCTTCGTCTGGAGATTGAAGCCATAATAAGCAAACAGTCCACAACCGATGATAGACTGGAGGAAATAGTTGGTCAAACTCATCTTGCCAAACTGGCGCAGGAACGACAATCCCTTTCTGAACCATTCCTTTCCGTACCACAACAATACGAATCCTGATACTACAAACGAGAGGATGAAGAAGTTATAGATAGGATAAAGCCAATTGTTCCATGTTTCCATGTGGCGCACATCAGCGATGCCTCCCACAATCAATACCAGAATGGAAACCACCAGCACCTTCTTCCACAAAGCCAGGTTGTTGTTCTCATTGTAGAACCAACGCTTTCTACCCACCAGCATTCCGAGTATGAAGAGGCAGATAGTCTGCGTATGTCTTCCCTTCATCATACACCAGTAATAAGTAGCCACCTGTCCGTATCGCAGGTTGCCATAGGCATTCTCCAGGAAACTGCCATGCTGATGACCATTATACATATTTCCATACACCTCTCTCAACGACGACGCATCTACCTGCCATCCCGAAATGAGGGAATAGATTTCTATCGGTTGGATAAAGAGGAAGGCAACCACCCACCAGAGCCATTTGGTAGGAAGATAACTCAATGGGATGAGAACCAGTCCATAGATGGCATAGGAGAAGAGGATGTCGCCATCGAAGAAGGCGGTGTTCACGATACCGAGCATTGCCAGGAGGAACATTCGCCAGGCGAATCTACCCGAAAAGCAATTTCCACGCTGCTGCTGGTTATCATTCATGATAAAGAAGCTTAATCCGAAGAGCAGGGCAAAGATGCCATACATCTTTCCCGACAGCAGCAAAGCCAGCACATCTGCCATCCAATCATCACACCCCAGCGTATAAGCATGAGCAATGCTTCCATCGTACATATTGAAATGCTCCACGGAATGATAGAGAATAATACCTGCTACGGCCAATCCTCGCAAGGCATCAGCCACGTCAATACGACTGTTTTTCAGTCCTAATGTCTTGTAAAAATTCATTTTGATATTGTATGTTAGTTATTATGAGTTGACAAAGGTATAACATTTTATTGGAAAAAGCGAATTATCCTCAATGTATAACAAATATTAAGTTTTAATAGAAAAAGAGAAAAAGTCTGCCTTTTCCTTGGTTATTCATTAGAAAAAGTGTATCTTTGTTCCGTTATTCATTAGAAAAAGTGTGAAAAACTTCCGAGTATTCGTCAGAAAAAGTGTGAGAATCTACAGATATTCGTTAGAAAAAATGTGAAGTTTATACGATTATTCATCATAAAAAGTGTAAATCATGGAAAGAAGCATCTATAATAAACTCGTTGAATGGAAGAACAAGCAAAATCATAAACCTCTGATTCTCAACGGAGCAAGACAAGTAGGCAAGACCTATATCCTGCAAGAATTCGGAAAAAGAGAATATAAAAAGCTTGCATTCTTCAGTCTCGACAGAAATCAGAAGGCAGCAGAAGTGTTTGAAAAAGGAGGCACAACTGCTGATATACTGATGGCACTCTCCGCCATCAGCCAGGTAGATATTACCCCCAACGATACCCTTATGGTACTCGATGAGATACAGGATTGTCCCAAAGCATTAGAAGCTTTAAAGTTTTTTTGCGAGGATGCTCCTGATATTCATATCATCGTGGCAGGATCCCTGCTGGGAATATCACTCCATAGCGGGGTGTCATATCCAGTAGGAAAAGTAGAAGAGCTGCGCCTCTACCCGATGAACTTCATCGAATTCCTCGATGCCATGGGAAAAGCGAAACTGGCAAGCATCTTGAAAGAAGGAAATTGGAACGTCATCAATTTACTGGAAACAGAATTGATCAGCCTGCTGCGACAATATTATTATGTAGGAGGAATGCCAGCCGCCGTACTCGCCCATGTAGAGCAGAAGGGACTGCAGGAAGTCCGTTCCATCCAAAAGCAGATTATACAAGACTATCGCCGAGATTTCTCGAAGCACGCACCAGATAGAGAAGTGCCTCGCATTAATATGGTGTGGGACAGTATCCCTGCCCAACTTGCCAAAGAGAACAAGAAGTTCATCTATGGAGCCGTGAAGAAAAGTGCCAGAGCCGCAGATTTCGAACTGGCCATCCAATGGCTGATAGATGCAGGACTGGCGTATAAGGTTCAGAGAGTCAATACCCCGCGCCTCCCCTTCAAATTCTATGAAGATCTGAACGCCTTCAAACTCTTCATGCTCGACGTGGGACTGATGGGAGCGATGGCAGAGACCTCAGCCGAATCGATGCTGGTGGGCGATGGCATTTTCTCTGAATACAAAGGAGCCTTCACTGAATTATATGTCTTCACCCAGCTGAAGAGCCAGGATATTTCATTATACTATCATGCTGTGGATAACTCCACAATAGAGATTGATTTCCTAGCCCAATGGCACGACCGGGTTATACCGATTGAAGTAAAGGCAGAGGTGAACGTCAAGGCCAAATCTCTCAGAACATTCATCACCAACAATCCGGAACTGAAGGGACTCCGCTACTCCATGCTTCCCTATAAGGATCAAGATTGGATGATCAATGTTCCGCTCTATGCATGCCTGACACCATTTGATAAATTACCTAGTATTATTTGACAAATCAGCCTAATGGCATTTAATAAAAGCTTCGATTCTGACATATCCGTCAGAATCGAAGTGCAAGCCAGTCATCGAACTTCACGTTCTGGAAGGTATGGATGCCCAGCTTCTCGGCAGCCTCACAGTTTTCCTTCAGGTCATCGATGAAGAGGGTTTCGTCGGGATGGATGTTCGCCTGCCTGATTACCTCCTCATAGATGCGGGCATTAGGCTTTGCCAGATGCATTCTCTGAGAAAGGAAGCACTGCTCGAAATAATCCTCTACCCCATAGTTCTGATAAGAAAAGAGATGCTCCACGCAATAATCCCAATGTATATCAATGGTATTGCTCAGGAGGAAGAGGCGATAGCCTGCCTTCTTCAACTGCAGGAGTCGCTCCTTCTTCTCATCAGGAATCTCCACCAGCATCTTGTTGGCAGCATCGATGATTTCTTCATTCGTCACATCAGCTCCTGTCAACTCACGGGCTGCATCGCAGAATGCTTCGGTGGTAATCATTCCCACACCCAGTTTGCTCATCAACTTCATCCCTTCACTCTGAGGATTCGGATTCGCCAGTTCCCCCATTCCTATCGCCTTGAAAGCCCCGATGCATCCTTCCGGATTAAGCTTCACCAAGACATTACCTAAATCAAATATGATATTCTTGTATTGCATAATCTATACATTTTATCCTATTTTTATATGATTTTCTGAATAATCATCTGTGCATTGCCATAGAAAGGCACATCCGTCTTACCCAAAATCGTGGCAGGAAGGGTGGCCATTTCCTGTAGATTATCCATCGGAACCAGCACCGTCTTGGCTCCATTCTCTGATAGTAATGATACCCTATCAGAGAAATTGGTAGCCCTGACTATCGCTCCACCAATAGAAATGTTACCGATGATGCCCAGCGCAGGCTTCAGGTTTCTGCCAAATACCGATGATACGATGGCGGCAAATACTGCCGAACCGATACCGCCCACCTGCGTGGTTCCCAGCAATGCCGTCACCTGCACCGTTACATCCAGCCGCATCAGCGAATGTTTCTGCGAGAGAATACTGCTCTCGTTGGCACGGATATAGTTATAGGTGTTGCGGATGTCTTCCTTCACCTCAGCAGAAGAAGTGCCGCTCACCGTCAACTTGCCATTGCCCTGCATGGTGATCACCTCAACCTTAATCAGCGATACCTTGTCGCCATCGCTGGTTGCCGTATAGCAGGTGCCTGGAGCCAAAGGTGCATCTTCTATCAGGTTGCTGCCACGTTCCTCCGGCACGGAAACAAAGGTTTCCTCCTGGGTCTCCTTGTCTATATAAGAGAAATTGGTATCCCAAAACTCCATGCCACCGATGCGCTTCAACTGTTCCTTTACTCTTCGGCGCATCTCTATCGCCCAGCTAAGATACTTGCTGATGTCTTCCTTAGTGAAGTTGCCATCTGGGTGCATCAGCTTGATAAGGGCAGACACCGTCTTTCTCACCGGTTTGGTATCACGCTGTCTCAGCTGTGAACCCAAGGTGAAATAATCGTCCAGCGCATTGGTATAGTTGTCCTTACGCAGATGATGCAGCATTTCACTGAAGAAATCGGTACTGAAACCGATATGGTTGGTAAAGTTGGCTGGAGCAAACTTCATGATTTCCCATCCCGGCAGGAAGAAACCGATACGGTCCAGAAAGGCCGTATCATCGCTGATCTTGTCTGAGAAAGGACTGAACAGATGGCTCGTCTGCAACACCGTCTCCACTGGCTGGTTGATGTTACCATTCAGAATGATGGAGGCATTGGCCGATTTCTCGCCACTCTTGCCGGCACGCGAGAACGATCCACTCTCCATGTAGTCTTTCATCAGCGGCACCACTTCCCTATCCTTAAACAGTTCATCGGTGGATTCATCGAAACAGACCGCATCCCATTTGCCCATGGCGCCAATCTGACCATTGCTGTTGTTCACAAACAGAGAGGCAGCAGTACCCTGTCCGCCACTCACCAGCATGGAATAAGGAGACAACTCCTTAAACACGAAAGATTTACCCGAACTGCGCGGGCCCAGCTCCGCCATATTGAAATTGGCCTCAACCAAAGGGATAAAGCGAGAAAGCAGAAGCATCTTCATGCGCTCCGTCATTCCCTCCGATTCCGGTTCATAGCCTCCACTTCTCAACAGCACGTTCAGCCACTCTTCATTGGTAAATTCCCTGCGGGCTTCCACGATGCGGTCGAGGCTGAAATTAGAAAGCTGGATAGGACGAATCTTGGATACCACGAAAGGATAAATCTTATTGCCTATCATCATGCTTGAATCATAGTCGATGTCGATGATGGCCCAGATGCCACCCATCATCATCTTCTCGTGCTGGATAACCAGACTCTCGTCGATATTCGCCTCACGGATATTGAGGTTAGAAAGTTCTGCCCAATATTTGTCTTTCGATGCATCCAGACGGACGGAGATCTTATCAATCACCTTATAGGAACCTTCCTCCTTGATTTTCGACTGAACCACATTCGCCTCATCCGGATTCACATAATGTTTCTGGAGCACACGTTTCACGCTCTCCACTCCCTCCCTGATTTTTTCCTCATCGTCGGTACTGCAACTGTTGGCAAGCAGGTACTCCAATACAAATACAGGTACGTTGGCTCCCACCTTCACGGCACGGACGATGTCTTTTCTTACCACAAAGCCTTGGAACAAATCCAGGAGTTTTCTATCTAATTCTATCATTGTCTATCATGTTTTTTGCCCTTTTACAGGCAACGTTTTAAAACAAGTCATCCAGGTCTCTTGATGATGCCGAATTCACCTCGCAGAAATCAATCTGCTCCTTGGTGGCTGCATCTACCAGAACCACCTTTATGTTTCCTGATGATGGCATTTCAAATTCATTGTTGTCAAGCAGTTGACCCGGTTTGATGGTAACAATCTGCATCGATTTCTCCTGGCTCCCTACATAGAGATGCAGTTCGATGCGGCGCTCCTGCTTGAAGACATCAGAAGAAGATTCTGCCTGAATCTTCAACTTGAAGTATTGGCCAGCCACATGCTGCAGTTCCTTCTTGTTGGCGATATTCACCTGCAGTGCCTCAACACCGGCATCCTTGCCAAACTCATAGATAGGAATGATGCATTCCTGCGGTGTAAAGCCACCATGCGCATAGCCGTAAGCTCCCTTGGTTACAAACGGCTTGTCGGTCTGGGCATAATACTGATAGGCTGATCCGCAGAAATCATCCTGTCGGGCTATCAGATTTACGGAAGAAGGGGTCAGCTCGCCGTTAGCCAGACAGAAACGCTCATCCAGTTTCTGAATGTCACCATGCGGAGCCGGAATCTTGTCAGCCTCATCCAGGATACCCGTAATAACGAAGCCGTGATCGGCTGTTACATACACCTTGGCATATCCCATATCCAGCAGGCTATCTATCTTTTCGGCTATCTCCTTCTCATAATTATTGATGTCCTTCAATGCCGCCAACTGCTTCTTCTCGCCCACCTGGTCTATATCACCATACATCAATACCAGATGCTGGGCAGTGATGCTGCTGTTCAGTTTGTCTGCCTGTATCACCTCAACATCAGGCACCTGAGTCTTGAGATGGGCATAGCGGACCTGTGCCGACAGTTCCACGCCTTCACAGCCAAACAAGGCACTCATGCCGTTTTCCGTAACGGATGGGAGCATGGCGAAGGCATAGTCGTTAGACTTCTTCGATTTGGCTTGCTGATAGATGGTTTCGGCGATTTCCAGTCGCAGGCCGTCGCATACCAGGATGGCGATTCTGCCCTTACCCGATAATTTCTCCTTCAGTAATCCTTGCTGCGAAGGCTGGTAATCCTTTGCCAAGGCAAACCATTTATCCAGGAGTTCCTTTTCTGCCTGCTCATAGAGATATTGGAAAGGGCGTAGCCATTTCTCATCGTGCAGCCAGGCTGCATAGAGATGGCGCACAGCCGTATCAAGTACCGCAAAATGAGCACGGTAATATGTGGCGAAATCCTGTAGGGATGCCACCTTGTAGAGTTCGCCGTTCTTGAACTCCACGATGGTCTTTACATCCTTGAGCCAGGCTGCCTTATAGCTCACAGCCTGTCTGCTCTGGATGCGGGCATCGATATACTGGGTATAGCCCGCCAGAAATTCTCCGTTTTCTATGGCATGGCTCAGGCGCTTGAACAGGGCATGGTCTAATGCCAGGAATGGATGGTCGGGATGAGCCTTCAGCGGATCTGCCTCCTTCAACCTGGTATATCGAGCGATGTAGTCTGCCATCATTGCATCCATATCATGCCTACTGGTACACCTGTGATAGATGGAGAGCAGGGAGGCTGAAATCTGATTGCTGACCAGACCATCAAAGATGGCATCCATCACGGTCTGAGCCAGCACCTCTGCAGGTTGTTCCGTCTGCGGTTTGCCTATCATGGCAAAGACCTCGCCAGAGAAAATCTTCCATACATCCTTATCCATGTTCTTGGCAGTAGATGCAGGTGCGGCCAGCAAATCCATCAGGAGCTTGTCGGTTTCCATCGGCTTGTTCAGCCCCATGGCTATGCCCTTCCACCAGTTCAGGCTCTTTCCCTTGCTCAACTTGGCAGCCACCAGCAATTCCGCCTTTGGCAACTGCGTATTGATCTGGATGGCATCAAACAGATGCTTGCGGATGTAAGTTTCCATATCATCAAGCACGATGCAACCTTGCGTCTCGGCATATTCGAGAAGGAAAGTCAGTTCACCCTTGCTTCTCTGGGTATAAAACACTACTTTCTCGCCAGCATGATGAGTCTCCGCCTCATACTTCGCCTTGATTTCATCCAGGTCAGAGCTGGCTACAGGCAGCAGCACAAACTGAGAAGGAAGAAAATTCAAGAGGAATTTTCCTTCTTCCCAGGCATCGGTCACTACGACTCGTCCCTCTCCTGCCGCAGCCTTGTTTATATCGTCAATGAACCATTTGTCTATCATTGTTATTTATTCTTTTTAGTTTTACCAATCTGCATTGAGATATTTCTTCAACTGTCCGCTATTGAGCACCTCGTAGCTCAGCAAGCCGGCTTTCTGCAGTGGGGCTATGTTCTTGCCCACACCGTCGTCGAGCTTCGGATCGTAGCCGCTGGCAAGGAGGGCATCTATCTTGTCGGCAAACTGATGTAGTTCCTGCAGCTGATCCTTGATTTCGGCTGCCTCTATCTTGCCGTTTGCCGTGGTTGGGTCGATGGCTGCAAGGCGGTCGGAAAGACCGCTCTCCCGGTTGGCGAGATACACGCTCTTGATGCGGAAGAGGGTATCGCGGCTCCAGGTATAGATGCTTATGTAGAGGTCGATGGCAGAATGACCGCTTGCCGGGTCACCACTGGTAAGATGCCAGATGAATGGTGTCTTTGGCAAATACATAAAGAGGTTGAGATGGTCGCTGAGCTGCTGGAAGAACTTTTCATACAGATACTTTCTCAGACTCTTGCCGGTGCCCAGGTTCATGCAGAGCAACTGCTCTATCTGCGAGATTTGCGCTCCGCTATAGCCTCGTTCCACCAGTTCCTGCTCAATGCGTACATCCAATGGCTCCTCACCCATACGTTCACAGAGTGGGATAACGCCATCGTCATCTTTCTTCAGGATGGCACGGATCACGTCGGTTATCAGCTCAAAGCAGAGGCTTTGGGTTCGCTGAGGCGGAAGCACCCCGGCATGGCGGAACTGATACCATACTTCGATAGGGTTCATGCGATGGTTGTCGCTGTTGCAGAACTCTTCCCAGCCATAATTGTTCTGATAGAGCTTTTCGAAATCAGTGATTTGTGGCTGCTCGTTGTCGATGGCAAGGGAATCCAGATGCTCCCAAACTTCTGCAGAGGCAGGGAACTCGGTATTTTCTTCCTTCAGCCAAGTCTTGTATGCCTCCAAGGCTGCCTGCGATACGCTCAGGTCGCCCACAGGAATGCCTTCCTTATCCAATACCATTTGGCGGTCGTGATCACTCAACTCATAGACATCAAAGACGATACGGTTGATGATGGCCTCGTTTAAGAGGATTTGAGTCAAGAGAGCATTCTCGTAGTTGTTGTAACGGGTGAGCTCAGACTCAGGGGATGAGGCTGGAGTGATTGGTGAGTGAGAGTAGTTCTGCTCTACGAGTGAATAGGTGCAAAGATGTTTTTTGATATCAATATTTAATGATACTATTTTATTTATAACATCTTCAACTTTTTTCTCTGGTATAACAAATGGAATACGATTCAAATCTCCTTGAGTTGTATTAACTGTAGGATTTAGACATCCTAACATATAATTTGTTATATTACTATTTAATATAGCACAAATATATTTCCAAGAAACAGAACAAGAAGTCTTTACTGTTATAGACGGACCTCCACCACTAAACAAGTAGTTATCTGGTAGATATCTAAACGATGTTCCTTTAGAACCAGAACTACTATATGTGATTCCTTCTATAAAATAATAAGCTTGATTTCTTATAGCAGCTTTTGGAAAATGTTTCAAATCATAACCATCATTGCCCCAATCAACAACTAACCAGTTGTTTCCATACCATTTATTAAATGGACCGCCTTTTGAGAAAAATACCCATCTCTTCCCATCACCCTTAATTTCACAAATATCTTTAGGTGAAACCTCCCAATAGAACCTTTGATACTTTTCCTTATTAGAAACTGACATACCCTGAGAATTCTTCGCAAAAGTCTCTAAATCATCACTTCCAAACTTCTCTCTAAACTCATCAGAAATCCAATAGATGAAAGGCCATGACTTGATAGCCTTCAACTTATCTTGTGGAAGGAGATAGACATGCTTGTTCTCATTGCCTGCGACGATATCAGACAACGCTTCTAAGCAATATTGCTTCTTAAACTTTTCTTGTGGAGTTCTTGTATATTGGTCAAGAGAGATAAAAAGTGAATCATTCTTTTCAGACTTATCCTTCTCTAAAACATAAAAAGCAGGATCCACCATGACGCTACCAAAGAGATTGCTCAACCCGTATTCTACAAAGAGATTGATATGAGTCTGGTTAAGAATAAACTTGCGTACATCCTCAAACGTCTTAATATACATAAACGTCATAGGATGAATCATTCCCACCTTACCCAATTCATCCGTCAACTCGCAGCATCTCTTGATAAAGCAAGCATAGAGGTTGATGTTGAACTTCATCGGCTTTTTATAATTAGCCTCAGCAAACTCCTTCAGTTCCGGACCGAAGTCGCTGCTGTCAGTATATGGCGGGTTAGCCACGGCGACATCAAACGACGTGGTAAGAATATCCAGGAAAGTCATGGCATCATTCACCAATGAAAGGCTATAGGCATTGCTGCCCTCTCCACCCCACTGGTGCACCTGCTTGCGAAGCATTTCTATCGCCTGGTTCTTGAAAGAGAAGAAATCATGAATCTGATAGTCATTAAAAAGATTACGCTCCTGCTTAGGCATCATCGCCTCAATCTTCTCCTTCAATCGGAGCAGCGATCCAAACTTATGGGCATTGCAGAGGTCATTCCAGATATCCTTAATCACCTCTCGCTGCTTTTCATCCCAATGCGCATCGCCCATTTCAAATGTAGCCTCAATCGTCTCATAATCAGGCAAGGAGAAATGAGAAGACACCACATTGCAGAATGTCGGCATCTTGCCACGACGACCCTTCAGCTGCATCGCCTTGATAAACAGGGCTATCTGGGTAATCTGCACGGCACGCTCGTCCAAATCTACACCATAGAGATTGTGTTCTACGATGAGCTTCGGAATATCACGGCGACTGAAGTCGGCACCATAGTTCTCCATCTGATCTACATACATATCATAGAACACGGAGAAGGCATAAATAAGGAAGTTACCGCTACCGCAGGCAGGGTCGATAAGTTTGATATCGAGCACACCATTCTCCTTAGGATGGTGCACCTGTTGCTTGGGTGCATTGGCTATCAGATACTTGGTCTTGCCGGTTTCCTCATCAATCATAAAGCGGCTGTCAGGATACATCTCCAGATATTGCTTGCCCAGGGTATTATCCACCAGGAACTTGACCACCCACTGAGGGGTATAGATCTGACTCTGGAGAAAAACCTTATCATATTCTATTTTCTCTCCACTTTCCTTGAGCTGCACCTTTTCTACGGCATTGAAGTTCTCATACATCCAGCCCAGGATATCATCCCCCTTCCAGATATCCTCGCCGCACTGCTCATCCAGTTCAATGCTGTTGAAAGCCGTGATAATCTCGTCGAGTTCATCGGCAGTAGGCAGGATAGCGTAAGGATGGTCTGCCTTAAAGAGCGGAATACCGAAATCATCGAAGAGTTCAGCAAACTTGTCTCTCAGGAAGTTTTTCAGTCCCATTCGTTCAGCAGATCTCTCCTCAGGGTGCTCTTCGAGCCACATCTTGTGCGAATAAGACAGATTGCCATGTTCTGCACGTCGGCGAATCACCTCAGGAAAGAGTTCACGGTCTTCCATCACCTTCACAGCCGCCAGTCGGTTGAAGAGAGTAAAGACACATTCCTTGATAGCCTCCTTTCGAGCCTCAGCATAATTACCCATCGCAGCCTGGTGGGTAGCGATGATGGTATCGAGCACACGTCGTTTAGTCTGCTGCTCATCCGACAGCGTCTCCACCGGCATTGCCTCCTCCTGCAATCCCAGTCGAGAGAATCTATTGTCAATGGCCTGCTGTATCAGGCCTCTAATTTTCAGAACATGGTCTATCAGTTTCATATCTATTATATTTTAAACTTTTCGAAATCTATTTAGTGCACAAAGATACATAAAATATGGGAAATAATTCAAAGAAAAAGCTAGAAACTTAAAAAAGTGCGCAGAAACTTTTAGTTTCCACGCACTTTTATAGAAAATATTTAAGGTCTAAACCTTACTTTTGGATCGTATGATTTCAACAGAGGACCATATTTTGAAATTTCAGCCTCCGTCATCAAACGAGCATGAGCAGATAAAACAAGATGGCCATCTTCATCAATCGTGCATACATGGACATGAACAACCCCCTTAGGAAAAACCTTTCCATCTGGATTTATATGCATATGTCCCCAATCAAAAATCAACATTCTTCGATTGCCAACATTAATAATGGCCTGCATAACCGCTCCATTTTCATCTGTAGAAAAATACATGTCAGAAGAATCAGGAAATATAGGCAGACCTGCATGTTGACCAGCAGGATCTGCATTCATTTCCATAACCCGTCCGATAATGCCATTTATCTCATGAACAGCCCAAGCTGTGCTATCTTCAAACAAATATGATGAAAATCTATTTGTCGAGTTATAGAGTTTTTGATTACCCATACATTCAATAATTATCAAAATTGTGATTATACTGCATCCCGTTATAATTACGCTTCCGCAACCATTGGAAAACAGTAATACTACTATCCAACAATCCCATATCCTTTAGATTGGCATTCAATGCTTGGGCAAGACTCATGAAATGAAATTTCTCAGTTTGTCCTGCTCGCCCAATTACGTACTCATCATACATACATCTATAGATATAGAGATGGTCATCATTATCATTCTCCCAAAGAAGCAAATCATTGCCTATAGTCGGACAAGATTCTTGCTTATGACGTAACTTCTCAAAAAAGTCACGCTCCTGACTTGACAGATAGTTATCTATCATGCCATTAAACAGCTTCTTGTCTTCCTTCAATAATACATGAATTTGTGTTTTCATTGCTTCTAAAATTTTTCGTGATATGATCAGGTATATAAGTAACAGGAACTAATGATGAGATATTATCGGGATATTTACCTCCATAGACAATAAGTCTTGTTGGTTGCTTTTGAGCAATCAATAGTTTAACCGCATGATGCCAAAGAATATCAGCTGCCTGACAAAACGAATGCCCGATGCCACAAACAGCAATAATACTCTTTTCAGGAAGTCCCTCAAAACAGTATTTCAGAGAATTCGAATTTCCCCAACTAGCCACAGGTATAACCTGTAAACCACATTTTTGCCAATAAGCAGCAATAAAACGAGAACGATATACGTTCTGTATGTTCATCTGTTTAGAAGGCGCATCAACATACAGGGAATAATCAGGTGCAAAAACATACGCAAATTTTTGAATTTTGCTAGTTATCAACTCCAAATTATCCCAAATCTTACAAAACTTATAATCATCAAGGAAAAAATGTAATGCAGTATCTTTACCATTACTTTGCTTAAGATTAGTATAAGCACACATTTTAAAATTACAATCACCATTATAAGGTTGCAACACGGGAAACTCATTTTCCGATGTGAACTTCATACCAACAGATAGGTGCATATGATCTACTGTCAATTTACGCTGCTCAGTTTGTGACAACTGAGCAATCAACTTACTTTTCCCTCTATTTGTGTGGTCCAATTGATACTGTTCTTTCGAAGAGAACAGAGAAGGAGGATTGGACGAAATCTGCAAAAAACAATCTTTCTTATTCATGAAATCTTATTTTTTTTTAAAATTAAACAAAAAACATTATCGATTTCCGGAAAAGGATGCTGATTTGCCAAATTATTAGTAATTTTGCAGCACTTTAAGAAACATCGCATTTCCGAGCATTTTGTAAGACTAAAGGTTTTACCATCGGGAAGCTGAACCTCTATGTCCCTATGTTATTTGGCGATAACATAGGGATTTTTCGTCTTGTTATCCTTTACTTATTTTATGCCATGGCATTCCTCCTATTTATTTTCCGTCTTCCAACTATGAATTCGCTTATCGATTTCATCTTTTGGCAAACGAGTATTAATATTCTTGAGAGCTTCCATCCTTTCAATGGCAGTCTCACTATCAATGATGTCGTGCTCTAATAACTTATCGAACAGATAAAGAATTCCGTGAACTTCCACTTCATCCTTCTGCACAATTTTTCGGAGTTTACCATCTCCGGTTAAAAGAGAACAGCCCATATCTTTAGCCAGTTTCCACACGGAGCAATCCTGAATACTTGCATTAGAAGTTTTTGAAGCTTCCATGCGCATAACAGCCAGCTCAACCATTTCTTTCGAAGAATGCTTTTTTACAAGCAATCTTCCTTCCTCCTCAAAGACCCTTATAGCCTCTTGCTGCTCGGCAATCAACAACTCATGAATAATCATGTCTGTTGTATGGATTTCCCAAGGCAGCTTGAAGAAGTCGGTAAGCAAATCCACGCTTATCAAGTCTATGAATATATTTGTATCACTTACGACTATCTTCTCCATTGGCTATATTACATTAACGGTGTCACGAACAGTAGTAACTGAACACTTCAGCAAAGAAGCAGCTTTAGAAGCCGTAATCAATTGCTGTGCCAGCGCACTATAGACCATTGCCTTGAAACGAGAAACCTTTTTCGTCTTCAATTCGAGGAAACGCTCTTTATCAACAACTTTCCCAAAAGTTTCTTTTTCCACATTTTTACGGATTCTAAAACTTTTATATCGTTTCTCCGTTACAATGCCCTTTTGGAAGAGTTTATACATGATAGCATCTATAGATATTCCATAGGTTTCCTGCAAAAAGATAAGTTCATTTAGAGATATCTTATTCTTGCCTTCAAGAGTTTTCGCTATGACAGAAGTAGGCAACAACATTTCATTTGCGAAAGCATTGCACATATTTTCTATCTCGCGAGCACTTAATTTCTCTGAGAATTTATCATTAAACAATAAATGTCCAAGCTCATGCAATGCAGTAAATCTCTTACGCTCTGCCGTACCTATTTTACTGTTCAAGACAATTACAGGAAATTTCCCATTGATCATTCCACTCACGCCATCAAACCCATCTGGTCCTTCAGTTGTAATGAACTTAACCCCATTTGCCTCTAACATATCCTGTACATTAGCGATAGGGTCGGAACCTAATTGCCACTTATTGCGAACAAATTGTGCATACTTAACCATATCATTATAGCTCAGCAACACTTGTTCGCAAGGTATTCCTTCAAAAGAATCACCTTCATCACCCAAGATTTCTTCGATCTCAAGATAGCGTTCGATTTCATCCTGGATATTCACCTTTAATGCCTCGATATCTTTCGTTCCAACACTCGCTTTTTTGCGAAAAGAAACTTTCATTTCCTGTACATCAAATGCAAATGGACGAAAGAAATAATCTAACTCCACACGAAGTGCATCAGCCAAAGCTATGAGAATCGTGCTGGACGGCATCATCTTGGCAGCCTCGTATTTTGAGATTGCCTGCTTGGAAACTGAGCCATTTAGCAATCGGCTCAAAGCCTCCATAGAGATCTTTTCTTTTACTCTCGCCTGACGTAATCGCTTAGCGAAAGTTTCCATTTCGTTCAACATATTTCTAACTTTAACTATTTCTGTTGACAAAGGTACGATTTTTTTTCTAATGTCAACCGATTTTTCATTAAAAAGTGCAACTTATTAACATTATATAACTATTTATCCCTCAAAATCAACCTCATCGTCTTTACCCATCTTACCAACAAGTATGAGTTGCTGCTGAAGCCAGCTACGATACTCAGCTACAGAGCATTTACCATGAGGCATCTTGGAGCGCATCTTATATACCTTTGGTTGAGGTACAGGCTGAGGTGCGGGTTGTGGCGGGATACCAGGAGCAGGATTTGGCTGAGGCACCGGATTTGGTTGAGGTTTTGGAGCTGGATTCGAGTTGGTGGTGTTGATTTCCATCTCCCAAATGTCCAGGTTTTGTGCATCATTCTTTACCTGCTGCAACTTATACTCCATATCTCTGAGCTGCATATTGATATTGCGGCAGCGGATGCTCCATCCATCGCCCAGACGGGCATCAATGGCAGTAAGCTTCTGATAGCTCTGCTCTAGTCCTTTCACCTTATTATATATAGACACATTCCACTCCTCTGGATAAGCACTACATTTCTGGCGCAAAGCATCAGCCCTGTTGAGCAGCTCTACACAAGCCTCTGAAAGCAGTTCGGCACTATGCTGCATCAGATGATAATAGAGGTCCTTGATTTCCTGGGTGGTCTGTCGCATCATCTGCGCATTGCGAACCAAGTCACTCTCACGAGCCTGACGCCAAAGGTCACGCTTCTGGTTGAAGGCGGTCATGTCACTGCCCGTCTTCTCCAGCTCATCCTTTACTTCGGCGATAAATTCTTTCTCATCCTCAATCTCATCAAACTGGGTATCGATGAAATGCAAGTCTTTCAGCACACGCTCCAAGGCTTTGATATACTCATCGGCTTCGTCAAGGAAGTCGTTCGCCATATTGAGATAGTTGGTATCCGTCACTGTCTTGTTGAAACGGTTAAAGATGGCACGTGCCTTGACCGATGTAGGGAACAAAGCCGCCATATCCTCATCGCTCTCAATCTTGTCATAAACCATTTTTGACAAAGCCTTTGACAAGGTGCGGATGCAGTCCACTATCTCGAAATCATTCTTGTTGTAATTAGGCTGATCCTCAGAAGGGAGAATCTTCTTATACTTACAGTCTTCCTTCAGAATGTCAACGATTTCCTGGCGATCCTTGTAAGAAAGCGATTGCAGTATAGCCTTGAAACTTGCCTTCTCAAAGATACGAACACTATCGAAGACCTTGCTGACACCTTCATCTGTGGCTGAATGAAAATCCTCGCCACCATACTTAACGATAATTTTGTTGCCACGAAGCAAGGCTGCAAGGGTGGTTACCACTACACCATAGGAATAACCCGTAGGAGGAGCCAGGAGGTCACGCTCCAGGTCAACACCCGTCTTGAACGACTTGCAGCGATTCAGAATTTCTGTAACCACAGCCAGATTATCACCAATAAACTTGCCTGATGTATCGAAGAACCGGAATTCCTCGGAAGCTCCGAAGAGCTTGGACAGTTTGACAACAGGCACAGTTAATGCCTGCTTGGCAATGGAATCATCCAACGTAGCTGTTAAACGACGGGTATAGACATTGCCAGCCATTCTGCGCTCTACTCCCTCCAGTTCCTTGAGACAGTTTTCCTCAGTCAACTGGTAGGCATTATAGGCATAGACAATGGTTCCTTCCTGATAGGCACGGCGTACCAAGTCCTCCAGCTGTGTCTGCTTGTCGCCACGGGAATCAGTAATGGTACGCTGCACCTTCTTCTCCTCATCGGTAGAATAAGTCTTGGTGTCGATATAGTCTATGCGCAAGAGTTCTGCTGCCAAATCGAGAATCTGCTTGGCGTAGGTATTTGTCGGAATTATCGACATCACGCCTTTCTCGTCTTGGGTATCCTGCTTAATCTGTGCAATCACCTGTTCCCTATCCTCATAGAAAACATCATAGAGCACCACCTTCATGTAGCGTTCTGTCTGGTTGGCAAAGTTCTCGCCATTGCTGGTTTCCACACAGAAACTGTACTTCACCCCATCCAGCGTAAAGCCCTGTGCCGCCTTCACCAGGCGCAACTGCTTCATGCGGCTGATGATTTCAGCCTTCTGACGATAGACAGGAATCTCGTACTTGCTCATATCGTCGATAATCTGCTGCTCTATCTGACTGGTGATGCGATACTGGTCGGCTGTCTGGAGAAGCACATTGTTCTCTACCAACAGAGCTACGGCACGCTTCACCTCGTCCAGAATCTCATAATACTGTTCCGGGCGGCGCGTATACGAACTGGTGATATTCTCTACCGTGGTACGGGCATCCGACTTGGCAAGGAAATAGATGACCTGCAAGAGTTGCTTGCCTTTCACGATCTTAAAACTGCCATCAGCCTGGATATGGTCTTCAGCCTGCTTGTAACGGATGCCGAGTGACACAGGAACATTATCCATTGCCTGATTACAGAGTTCCACAGCCGATACATGGGTATAAACCTCCTCCTCGGTCATTGACTCTTTCTTCAAGACATCGAACACCGACATCAGCATACCACGGGTACCAATCTGGCTGGTCACCGTATCGCGAGAGCCAAAGAGGAAATACTGCAACATAGTAAACTGGTGCTCAAAGAAAGGATAGTAATCGGCATAAGTTTCGCCATCCTTGGTAGCACTCAGGGCGAGTCCTGAGATATTGGTAACCGCCTGAATCATACCACTGTTCTTGGTAAAATATTTCTGGAGTTCCTGTTTGCCTGCATCGGTTTTGTCGAGCAGTCGCTTGCGGATAATCTTATCGATTTCTTCGGCAGCAATAGGGATACGGGTCTTGAATCGGGCTTCTACCTTGTTGAGCAGATGCAGGTTCAAGCCTGCCGCATTGAGCACATCATTGAAAGCCTGCTGGGCAATGCCCACTGTCCAGACACGGTTGCCCAAGGCTGAAAGTGATTCAGAGAGACCTTCCAGGTCGAGCAGGTTGATTTTCTTCTGTGTGATGGCCTCGCTCACCTCGTCGATGAAGAAGACGATCTTTTCCTGAGGATGCTTATCCAGATAGAGGGAAAGATCCTCCTTCAGCTTATCGGCATCGTATGAACTGATACGTTCTTCCACCATAGCCTTGGTTTCCACGAAGTTTTCCTCGCCAATGATGGCACTAATCGCCTTCTTGAAAACAGGCACTGTGGTCATCATATTGCGGCGAAGATTCTGCCATTTCTTACCATTGTTCTGCTCTTCTACCTTCTGGAGGAAGGCAGCATATTGACCACCCAACAAAAGATGATATTCCATGAAACCAATCCAGTTGGCCATCAGACCAAGCGAGAGCAGGAACTGGCTCATCGCCATGTGAGCTATGCCCTGCCTGTTATCTACCTTTGCTGAGTCGAACAAAACTACCTGGTATTTCGATTTGGCAAGAGAATCTATCTGATTCCTGATAAAATCCTCATTCTTGAGTCCCACCAGCTTATGGGAAAATCTCTCCCGGAAACTGGTACCTTGAATAGACGGGTTTTCTATCAGGAAGCCCAACATCTTGGCAAAGTAAGACTTACCCGAACCATAGAAACCACTGAGCCAAACACCCGTTTCCTTCATATCAGAAGTAAACTTGTCGAGGAAATCTGACAAGTGGGTGGCAAGACTCTCGGTAAGGATAAAACCATCGAGTTCTTCCTTTACTTCATCCTCGCTCTGCAAATTGAGGTCGATTACATTCTTGATGTCATTGTCCAACTGGATGGACAGAATATCTTTGATTTTCATCTTTATTGTTAGTTTGTTATTTGATGACAATGCAGCGATACTTAGAGGCAGGCTGCTTGCCGAGAAACATGATTTGGTCGCCTTCGATAGTGGCAGGATAGAACACCACGAGCGGAATGTGTGAGTCCATCACCGCCGAATGCTCCATGATGTTGATATTCGAGAAATTCATGCCATAAAGAGCACCCGTATGTACAAGTACAGGCACTTTTCCTTCAGCAAACACCTGCTTAATCTGTTCGATGAGTGCGTAAAAGAAAGTACCTTCTTCAAAATTCTGACTGAAGAATACTTCCTGGCCGAAATCCTTATAATTGGATTCAAAGGTGTCTATGCCTGCTTCATCCAGGAACAGCCTGAAGCTTTCACGCACATCAATGAAGCTATATCCATCAGTCAATTCCTCACGGGCCTTAGCCACATAGGCATCCTCGTCTCTGGGTGGATAAACAAAAAGTATGCTCTTTCCACCATTACATTTGCCTGCTATTTTCACAATGTCTTCCTTGAGCGTTGCTGTAAGCTCATTAAAAAGACGATTGTGCTCTATATCGAAAGTCTGCATCATTGTCATATTATCATTTCACAATTGAATTCTTTGTTCTTTACTTTTTCTCCCTTACTTCTATCTTCACCTCATCTCCTATCTGGGTAATATTCCAGAAAGACATGAACTCTATGCGCTTCAATTTAGCGATGAGAGAAGTTTTATCATAGAAGCTAAACACCATCATCGGATTATCCAGACTGTTTTGGGCAGGAAACATCGCCATTGCCATTCTTATGAAATAAGCAAACAGCTGCGAAGTCATCGGCGGATAAAGGATTTGCTTTCGGATAGCTCCATCTGCCAACCCCAGTTTCTTCAAGATGGTGAGATATTTAGACGCACATATCTTCAATGTGGCTTCCGACCAATTGAACTCTCCCTTTTCCGTTTCCTTGATGTGATGGAGCAAGGCAAGGACATCGAGAGCCGACAAAGTGGTTCGCCCCTGATAGACAGCCTGCATAAACACTTCTTCTGAAATTCTCCGGAAGAGCAGGTTGCCATATACGATTTGCCAATAAAGCACCATCAGTTTCTCCTGATAGGAGAATTCTTTTGAAGACAAAGCATCCAGAAAAAGCTGCTTATGTCTGTCGTTGGCAAAAGTCAGGATCGCCGTTTTGATGGCAGCCAGGAATCGGGTGAATGTCTTGTGGGTACGGAAAGAAAAACTTCCCTGTCCATCGGGCATACGCCCCATGTATTCGCAGATGAAATCCATCATCGACGAATAATCGGGAATACTCCCCAAGACATTTACACTTGAATCATATTTTATTGCCATTTTTATTTTCTCTTATTTGGGTGTAAAGGTACGGAAAATATTTCATCTAAGCAAATAAAATGAGAAAAACTTATGCTTTTGGGGATTCTGAAAGTAGATTATTTCTTCTTTTCACAAGCTCTTGTTATGATAAAATCGAATATGATATTCTTGTATTGCATAATCTATATCTTATTTTGAATCACACTATTAATCTTTAATCAGATATTTACTGCAAAAGTACAGTAAATTTGGGAGAGAACAAATGATTTTGGGAAGGAATGCCGGGAATATAACATTTATTAGTAAAAGAGAATCTCCTTCCCTCATCCGTATATAAACAATATTCTTAAGAAAGAAAATCAGGCAAAAACACCCGAAAAATGGGGAAAGAAGAGATTGAGAATTTTTCCTTAAGGGTTTTTATTTTTTTCCTTAAGGGAAATTTGTATATCCACAAATAATATCGTATCTTTGCAATCGGGTTTCAAGCCCTATCCCAAAAGAGGATTACATTAAAAAATCAAACTATATAAAAAACGTCATGAAAAGATTATCAGTTATCGTCTGCCTCTTTATGTTCGCCCTGATGCCCCTGCTGGCACAGGTGAAGCAGACCGTTGCCGTGCTCGGCGACTCGTATTCAACTTTCGAAGGTTTCATCCCAAAGGGATATGCCACCTGGTACACCACTGCGGTTCAAAAAGCAACCGATGTCAACAAGGTGGAGCAAACCTGGTGGTGGCAGGTTATCAAGGAAGGTGGTTACAAGATGGGCAACATCAATTCCTATTCCGGTTCCACCATCTGCAACACCGGCTACCGCGATGAGGATTACAGCGACCGTTCATTCATCAACCGCACTACCCTGCTGGGCAATCCGGACATCATCCTGATTTGCGGTGGAACGAACGACAGTTGGGCGAATGCCCCTATCGGCAATTACCAGTACAGCAACTGGAAGCGTGCCGACCTCTACTGTTTCCGTCCTGCCCTGGCGAAGTTGCTTTCCGATCTCCGTCAGCGCCATCCGAATGTAGATATCTACTTCATTCTAAACTCAGAGCTGAAGAATGAGATCAACGAATCAGTAAACAAGATCTGCAAGACCTATCAGGTTCCGGTCATCGCCCTTCATGACATAGACAAGAAGAACGGTCACCCAACTATCAAGGGGATGAGAAGCCTTGCCGACCAGGTTCTGAAGGTGATTAAGAAATAAAATTACCGCCACATAACCTTCCAAAGAATAGATATAAAACTAGATCAACATAAAGTCACCTTCAGAAATAGCTTCTCAAAAACAACAATTCAAATTTCATTCTCCTTTCACAATCAACAGAGGTTACTCATAGTCAGCCACTTAAGTGTGAAAGGAGAATTCTCTGAAACAACAATAATAATCAGCAGAAAGTACTATTAATATAAGGAGAAGGCAACTTAGTCTAAAGGAGAAAGCTACTATCACAAAAGGAATAGAAAAGGCTTCTTTGTATCGGATGACCCGGGTCATCCATATAGATGACAGGAGTGAGCCATATAGATGACCCGAGTCATCCATATAGACGAACTTAGTCATCCAGCCGATAAATAGTCTCTTTTCGCCTGCCGATATCTATCCCTCATCCTTCTGGTTACTATGCTTCATCCCAACATTCATAACAAAGACACCCACTATTCATTATCAAGACGCTCACTATTCCCTATCGGAGCAAGGCACATCGCCATATTTAAGCTTAGCCATCAATTACCATCTCACAATAAAGAGATTTTTCCTTTCACACTTAACTCTCTCGCTTTCAACATAATCCACATTCTGTGAAAGGAGATACCACTAATGCTGCAGAATCTTTTCATTCGAAGATAAAGCTATTTAGGGCACAACGGCATGGGGGCATAGATGTCAAGTTCTTTCTGTTTAGACTTACTAACTAAAACGTTCATTTCAAATGCTAGCGGCAAAAATACCACAACGCACCATTTGCGAGCAACTACACATGACACGTGGTGTACTTAACCGGTACAAGACCTTAGCGGATTTCCAAGGTTTGTCCTATGGCGTGATAGGCCGCATGAATGACGGGGAAATAGAATCTTTCCTCCAGTTGTCCAAACCCATAACAGCCCCATCCTCCCAACGTCAGGTGCTGGACGGGCTGTTGCCTGAATATGTGTCAGACTTGTCGCATAACCGCTACCTCACCATTCAAGCCCTGCACGAATCATACAACAAGGAGCATCCCGACGGATATGGATATACCCAGTTCAAGAAGTCAATCCGTGAGTATCAGTACTCACACAACCTCAGCTTCCATAACACCTATATTCCTGGGGAAGAGATACAGATTGACTTCGCCGGCGATGCCCTGTGGCTTACCGACCCGAAGACAGGTGAGCTAACCAAGGTTGTCGTCTTGGTCTGTATCCTGCCATACAGCGGCTTGGGATTTGCAAAGGCTATGTACAACGTTTCCATGGAGAACTTCTTCGGTAGTATATCCGATGCCTTCTCTTACTTCGGCGGAACAACTCGCATAGCTAAGAGTGACAACATGCAGCAGTGGGTGAAGAAATACGACCGCTACGAGCCAGCATTCAATGATGCATTCCATAAAGGTGCGATTAGAACGGAATAGGGAAAGAAGACCAGGGTAAACTCTCCATCATTTCAATTCCATAAAGGTGCGATTAGAACCCGTAGCCCAAACCCAAAACGGCTACTTTGCCTTTATTTCAATTCCATAAAGGTGCGATTAGAACAGATGATAAATGAAATATCCGACAGAACCACCAACATTTCAATTCCATAAAGGTGCGATTAGAACAGGGCAGGTTCGCAGCCTCCCAGAATGCTCAGAAATTTCAATTCCATAAAGGTGCGATTAGAACCCGTTATGATTGTAACGGCAATGTTTTATCTATAATTTCAATTCCATAAAGGTGCGATTAGAACTGTTCATAGCCAATAACTATTTAAAAAGTTCCATCTGATTTCAATTCCATAAAGGTGCGATTAGAACCCACCACCCCAACACCGCCGCACTGGGCGGCTCTAATTTCAATTCCATAAAGGTGCGATTAGAACTGATGGTGGTCTATCCCGAAGGTGCAGACAGATTCATTTCAATTCCATAAAGGTGCGATTAGAACTCAGGATGAAGAGGTGCATATCGCAGTCTCGTCACCATTTCAATTCCATAAAGGTGCGATTAGAACGTCGTCAGCTTTGTTCTCATACGCTTGCATGTGATATTTCAATTCCATAAAGGTGCGATTAGAACATAAATGATACCTATCAGCCCTATATTTGCGTTGATTTCAATTCCATAAAGGTGCGATTAGAACATCGGCAGGGCATTTGTTGATAACCGCCACCCCTATTTCAATTCCATAAAGGTGCGATTAGAACCTTTAACTGCAGGTGCTGGCTTGTTAGGTTCTTTGTTATTTCAATTCCATAAAGGTGCGATTAGAACTAGAAATTATAAAACAAAGTGCTATATTCCACCTATATTTCAATTCCATAAAGGTGCGATTAGAACTTGCTATAAGTCGATACATCATTATCTTTTCTGTTATTTCAATTCCATAAAGGTGCGATTAGAACAGCACCCTTGATGGTCTTGAAATGTTCAATGATATATTTCAATTCCATAAAGGTGCGATTAGAACCTTGTAACCATCACCATAAACATCACCGATAAACTTATTTCAATTCCATAAAGGTGCGATTAGAACTATAACTGAATATCATTTTGCAAATATACGAAGTTTATTTCAATTCCATAAAGGTGCGATTAGAACGAATTAAAAAAGTTAGCATTAATACTTCGTGCTTATTTCAATTCCATAAAGGTGCGATTAGAACGTGCTTACCTATAAAGGTACGCAAGTTTGCGACTATTTCAATTCCATAAAGGTGCGATTAGAACCGAAGCTCGTAAAGCTGAAGAAGAAGCCGATTATACATTTCAATTCCATAAAGGTGCGATTAGAACTGCTTATTCTGCTTTGCATAAGTATTTATATCATAATTTCAATTCCATAAAGGTGCGATTAGAACACGAATACCAAAGCGATGAGGAACAACCGAAATCAGATTTCAATTCCATAAAGGTGCGATTAGAACGATAGCTAATTATAACTAGGTATAGCTAATTATAGCTATTTCAATTCCATAAAGGTGCGATTAGAACTCTTCTTTGCTTCCTCTATCGGGATTTCTTGATTAAATTTCAATTCCATAAAGGTGCGATTAGAACGCCTATGCTGCCCAGAAGTACAAAGAGATTCAGTATTTCAATTCCATAAAGGTGCGATTAGAACATCCTTATCTTGCTATGCAAAGTGATGGTTCTATATTTCAATTCCATAAAGGTGCGATTAGAACCAAGAAGACGAAAAGGAGAGACACGAACACCTACATTTCAATTCCATAAAGGTGCGATTAGAACTGAAATTTCCACACTTGTATCTTGATCCAGGAGTGATATTTCAATTCCATAAAGGTGCGATTAGAACGTTAATTAAAATGCCTTATTAATCAACCTTTTGTAATTTCAATTCCATAAAGGTGCGATTAGAACATTCTCTTTGAGACGAGTAAAAGCAGCAGTTTGAACATTTCAATTCCATAAAGGTGCGATTAGAACTCTCAAGTATATGATACAAAAGGAAGAGTTGTAGAATTTCAATTCCATAAAGGTGCGATTAGAACAAACAGCTCTGGGGCTATCTGCATAGATGAAACATTCATTTCAATTCCATAAAGGTGCGATTAGAACTACAGGTGTTCTTACGCTTGACTCTATGGTTAAAGGATTTCAATTCCATAAAGGTGCGATTAGAACTTCTCTCCGTGTTGCAGAGTCTGCCCGTCTCCTTCATTTCAATTCCATAAAGGTGCGATTAGAACGTTTGCTCATTCTGTGTAGTTCAAATTTTTGCTTATTTCAATTCCATAAAGGTGCGATTAGAACCATGGCAGGAAGTACATTTACCCTTGCTTCCTTCATTTCAATTCCATAAAGGTGCGATTAGAACTTAATTCTTTGGTTGTTAATGATTATCCTATCAAATTTCAATTCCATAAAGGTGCGATTAGAACATCGCATCGCTAACGATTATTATCGTTATATGCAGATTTCAATTCCATAAAGGTGCGATTAGAACCTGAAATGCTGCATATTTACCTTAAAGTCATCTCCATTTCAATTCCATAAAGGTGCGATTAGAACACGGAAAGGAGAAACACGAACACCAATATCAGTTGTATTTCAATTCCATAAAGGTGCGATTAGAACTCCTTAATCTCATCTACCTTATCTTCCAACTCTTGATTTCAATTCCATAAAGGTGCGATTAGAACCTTCTCCGATTCAAGCTGTTACGAATATTCAATTTGCATTTCAATTCCATAAAGGTGCGATTAGAACTGACTTGCCACCTACAATCTGCAGCTTGACCTCCTGCATTTCAATTCCATAAAGGTGCGATTAGAACTATAAGGCTCTACAGGGCTCCGTAAACAATGCCTATTTCAATTCCATAAAGGTGCGATTAGAACAGCATACCAAGCGATGTTTGAAACCAGGGTGAAGTAATTTCAATTCCATAAAGGTGCAATTAGAACTTGGTGATCTTGCGGTCTTTGCCGTGCCAGCACTTATTTCAATTCCATAAAGGTGCGATTAGAACTGTTTAATTTAAAATTATTGCTTATGTCTGCTACAATATTTCAATTCCATAAAGGTGCGATTAGAACTTAAGGAGGTTGAGATCACAAACCAGTGTCACAAATTTCAATTCCATAAAGGTGCGATTAGAACGGTCGATGCTTACAAGGAAAGACAAAATCGTTATTAATTTCAATTCCATAAAGGTGCGATTAGAACTGAGGATTTTGCTTGCCACGTGATCGCACAGGTTCATTTCAATTCCATAAAGGTGCGATTAGAACTATCTGAAGGGCAAGAACGAAGTAGAACTGCTAGAATTTCAATTCCATAAAGGTGCGATTAGAACAGGATAAGGTTTCCTTCTTTGCGCACCTCTACAGAAATTTCAATTCCATAAAGGTGCGATTAGAACATGCGAAATCAACTCAAAATAAATGCTTTTTCGCTATTTCAATTCCATAAAGGTGCGATTAGAACCTTCGCAATCTCACAGAGTTCTTCCCTGTTCGTTAATTTCAATTCCATAAAGGTGCGATTAGAACTGCTGCAGGTTTTCCTTCTTGACACTATCTACATTAATTTCAATTCCATAAAGGTGCGATTAGAACCAGCAGTAAACTTAATCTTTGAAGAACCATTGCCTATATTTCAATTCCATAAAGGTGCGATTAGAACGAAGAAGCAGGTTTGAATCCTAATTTGATGATGAAATTTCAATTCCATAAAGGTGCGATTAGAACTCACCTAAACGATAGGGCGAACTGCTACCTCCTCTATTTCAATTCCATAAAGGTGCGATTAGAACCAAATCCTGCTTCAGACGTATATCTGAGGATGAGTATTTCAATTCCATAAAGGTGCGATTAGAACGACAACACGACAAAGAAATCTGAGATCCTCCTTATCATTTCAATTCCATAAAGGTGCGATTAGAACCGTATTACCATCGTTGAGGTTGAGATTCCAAGCGTATTTCAATTCCATAAAGGTGCGATTAGAACATGAAAACAGATTTCAGTATTAATGTGAATGTAAGTTATTTCAATTCCATAAAGGTGCGATTAGAACTCCTTATTCTGATTAGCCTTGATCGCATTCTGAGATTTCAATTCCATAAAGGTGCGATTAGAACCCACTTCAATGATGCCTCTGTCGGTGCTACTACGATTTCAATTCCATAAAGGTGCGATTAGAACCTACATCATTAGCCAATTGAATCTCCTTATACTTCATTTCAATTCCATAAAGGTGCGATTAGAACTGGTACATTAAGAAAAACCGCCTATCTTTGCCATATTTCAATTCCATAAAGGTGCGATTAGAACCGCCTGCCTGCACGCAGTGCGCGCGTGTTACGGTTATTTCAATTCCATAAAGGTGCGATTAGAACAAGTACCTCAAACTCGGCTTGAAAGTTAATCAAATGCATTTCAATTCCATAAAGGTGCGATTAGAACCATATTTTCTTCTTTTTACCCTCTCCCTATTGCCAATTTCAATTCCATAAAGGTGCGATTAGAACGATCTCCTGGTTAAGTCTTGTCTGTAGATCCTCATTTCAATTCCATAAAGGTGCGATTAGAACGCACTTAGGATCCTGGTGTTCGTCTATGCGAACTAGATTTCAATTCCATAAAGGTGCGATTAGAACTGCTGCACTGGGTTTGGCTGATATAGGGTACGGTATTTCAATTCCATAAAGGTGCGATTAGAACTTGAGTGGATAAAAAAGCACATCAGAACACCCTCATTTCAATTCCATAAAGGTGCGATTAGAACCCTTCGACCGTTCGGGAAATATCCACGCCCACTCACATTTCAATTCCATAAAGGTGCGATTAGAACGCACCTGGAAGTCAGACTACTCATATGAAGATGGATTTCAATTCCATAAAGGTGCGATTAGAACCGTTTTCAGCTATCACAACTTTTGGCTGCAACTTCTATTTCAATTCCATAAAGGTGCGATTAGAACCAAGCGACACCGCCTTCTGAGTTCGAGTTATTGTATTTCAATTCCATAAAGGTGCGATTAGAACTGCGAAAGCGAGAGCCAAGGAACAGGCTTATATCAATTTCAATTCCATAAAGGTGCGATTAGAACTGTATTGTCAGCTCTACAAAGAATCATAAAATACTATTTCAATTCCATAAAGGTGCGATTAGAACAACGTCTTCCGCCACCATCCTAAATCCCTCTTGTATTTCAATTCCATAAAGGTGCGATTAGAACGCTTTGTCCCTACTCACGCATAATGCCCTCTCGGATTTCAATTCCATAAAGGTGCGATTAGAACACTATGAGGGTAGCATACCGAAGAACACCTTCGGGAATTTCAATTCCATAAAGGTGCGATTAGAACGATTGCATCGCCAACCAAACACCCTGATAAGTTCATTTCAATTCCATAAAGGTGCGATTAGAACAATAGATTTCTAATTACTTAAAATACAAGGATTTAATTTCAATTCCATAAAGGTGCGATTAGAACACAATGCCATAGAACGTATGTCGAAACCACGGATAGATTTCAATTCCATAAAGGTGCGATTAGAACCGATGTGGCAATCCTGAGATATATCTGCTACAAGCATTTCAATTCCATAAAGGTGCGATTAGAACGCCTTGCCCTGCTCAATCCACTCACAAGCCACGCCAATTTCAATTCCATAAAGGTGCGATTAGAACTCATCGGAGATTATTCCATGCTGGCATTACCTGGATTTCAATTCCATAAAGGTGCGATTAGAACGGCGAACCCATTCAGGAACATGCTTCGCAGGTCAACGATTTCAATTCCATAAAGGTGCGATTAGAACTGGTTTAACTCGCATAAACTCGAAAATAAACCGTATTTCAATTCCATAAAGGTGCGATTAGAACGCAGCCTATGCTTTCAAAAAAACGGCCGCCATTTATTTCAATTCCATAAAGGTGCGATTAGAACGAGCAGAAGCACGCCGATGAGGGCTACGAATACACCAATTTCAATTCCATAAAGGTGCGATTAGAACGTATGAACGTTATAGAGAATATAGAGAACGAAGTGCATTTCAATTCCATAAAGGTGCGATTAGAACAAGCATACCCAACTGAGAGACCATCGCACTTTCTATCATTTCAATTCCATAAAGGTGCGATTAGAACATCATATTCTCTGCTCATGCCCTTGAGACTTATTATTTCAATTCCATAAAGGTGCGATTAGAACCCCAGGACTTAGACTTCAATATGTCAGCCAACGACCATTTCAATTCCATAAAGGTGCGATTAGAACGATATACTCCGCCTTAAATTCCTCGAAGGTATGAGATTTCAATTCCATAAAGGTGCGATTAGAACAAGATAATTTAAGCAAGATAGTTTCAGAGTTCATATTTCAATTCCATAAAGGTGCGATTAGAACAGTGAGGATTTAGAAAATAAAGAAAAATAACGTAATTTCAATTCCATAAAGGTGCGATTAGAACGTACGTCCGACCTGGTAGAGTGCCTGAACCAGTATTTCAATTCCATAAAGGTGCGATTAGAACTGATCTATTCTGAAAACATGAAGATGCTTCTTTAAATTTCAATTCCATAAAGGTGCGATTAGAACAAAGATTTAAATCTGAATGAAGGCAAGCCAAACACTGATTTCAATTCCATAAAGGTGCGATTAGAACTATGCTTATATTAACTTTAAAGACTTCTTCTTCCAATTTCAATTCCATAAAGGTGCGATTAGAACTACAGAACTAGAAGTTAACGAAATCGTCACCACCATTTCAATTCCATAAAGGTGCGATTAGAACGGCGGGCGGCTCTGCCGTGGGACCCGCCCTTGCCCATTTCAATTCCATAAAGGTGCGATTAGAACTTCTAAGCTTACCTTTTTTGGGTGGCTTGTCTGCTGAATTTCAATTCCATAAAGGTGCGATTAGAACGAGAGTAACGAAATTAACTCTTATCTCTTTGATAATTTCAATTCCATAAAGGTGCGATTAGAACAGGTGAAGTTTCACTATCACGATAAAGTTTTGAAAATTTCAATTCCATAAAGGTGCGATTAGAACCTATAATAGAGTGATATTTTACACGTTTTATGATAGATTTCAATTCCATAAAGGTGCGATTAGAACGTTATTGCTCAGTCTGCTCTCTTTGCTGCTCAGCGATTTCAATTCCATAAAGGTGCGATTAGAACTGTTATTGCTCAGTCTGCTCTCTTTGCTGCTCAGCGATTTCAATTCCATAAAGGTGCGATTAGAACAAGGGAAAATTAAACGGTGCGCCTCCATCATCTAGATTTCAATTCCATAAAGGTGCGATTAGAACTTTAAATGTTCTATAATATATTTTATTAATTCCCATTTCAATTCCATAAAGGTGCGATTAGAACATATCAGCCTCCATAATTAATGGTCGCAGTCTTGTATTTCAATTCCATAAAGGTGCGATTAGAACTGGAAGGTCCCGACCCATTACCTTACAGGGATGATGAATTTCAATTCCATAAAGGTGCGATTAGAACTAAGTCTGCTGACCGCAGAATTGACTCCATCTAGCGACATTTCAATTCCATAAAGGTGCGATTAGAACAGCAGCTGCAGTATTGGCAAGATTCGCAGCCTTGTATTTCAATTCCATAAAGGTGCGATTAGAACGGTGCTCACGCATCAGCTTGCCGTTGAGTTCCTCAATTTCAATTCCATAAAGGTGCGATTAGAACGACGCATCAACCGCAGAAAAGGTGTATGATGCTAATTTCAATTCCATAAAGGTGCGATTAGAACCGCCCTCCCCCAAAGGGGGCGGGCTCCCTACAGATATTTCAATTCCATAAAGGTGCGATTAGAACGCCAGTACAGGCGCAGTTACCAAAATCCGGCAATAATTTCAATTCCATAAAGGTGCGATTAGAACTAGGGGCGGTGGTCGGGGGTGTGGTGGTCCGAGGTGATTTCAATTCCATAAAGGTGCGATTAGAACTTATTGCGAGTGAGTATGCTAAGGCTCGTATGTAATTTCAATTCCATAAAGGTGCGATTAGAACGAAATATTTGAGCAAATTAAAAATATTTAAGTTAATTTCAATTCCATAAAGGTGCGATTAGAACTTTCTCGCAATACGTCTAATCTCATACCCTCATTGAATTTCAATTCCATAAAGGTGCGATTAGAACTCCTACAGAGATATCACCCGAGACGCTAATATTCATTTCAATTCCATAAAGGTGCGATTAGAACTATGCAGATTTGTTTGTTAAGCTTCGCAAACAGAATTTCAATTCCATAAAGGTGCGATTAGAACTTTGCGGTTGAAAATTGATAGCTTTCAATTTTACGTCATTTCAATTCCATAAAGGTGCGATTAGAACCTGTGTTACAGGTCGCAAAGGAATCCGCTTTCACTCATTTCAATTCCATAAAGGTGCGATTAGAACAACCGGAAGGAGCGAAAACTGCGTTTTCTGTCTTAATTTCAATTCCATAAAGGTGCGATTAGAACAGCCATATTTGGCAGGTAGCTTTATCATTTCTTCTTATTTCAATTCCATAAAGGTGCGATTAGAACCCGTTAATCCTTAGGCATAGATGCTCGAAGAATCAATAGGTTTGTGGGTGCAAAGATACAAAAAAATCTTCAGAAAAATGTCGATGCCTAAAGATATTTTTTCTGCGGCCTTACGACAACCTGCCTATTTATGGAGGTTTCAATAAGTCAAAGAACACTTTTGGAGGTTTTTCCGAACCTAGAAACTGCAAAATAGAACCACATCGACAACTCTTTATAAGAAATTATCGGTAGTCATTCTTTCTTTTCCAAGAATCTGTTTGTTCATATTATACCCCATTTTATTGGTGAAAACAATGACACTATCCTCGGATTCATCAATGATAGCTTTCATCTTCAATTGCAATTCCCGAAGTTTAGCTTCAGATAATTCTCCCTCCAAAACTGAGTTCTGAATCCAACACAAATATTGGCGGCAAAGCTTCAACATTTTGCCTACTCGCTTCTCACCTACATCATAAACTATAATCACATACATATCACCAATACATTTTAAAAGGTTTATATTCTTCTATTCCCAAAATATCTTTCAGTAGCTTATAGCATTCAAGTTTTATAAGATGCTTATAGCTTACATTACGTCCTAAAGAACGATGACGGAAAGTCTCATCATAACGCTCTTCCATAGCCTTTACAAAAATCTTCTTTCCCTTTTCGTTCAAAAGGCATTTGTTGAGTTTCTTATCAAAATGACTGGTGCTTAAAGCATGTTTATTGAGTACCTTGAAGATGACTCTATCCACGATAATAGGTTTGAAGATCTCGGATATATCCAGACATAACGAAAAACGTCTTTCTCCCGGAGTATGCAGAAAGCTTATCGTGGGATTGAGCTGAGTTTGATGAACAGCCCGGAGAGTTTCGGTATAGCACATCATATTACCAAAAGAGATGAGAGCATTAACCTCGTTCTCCGGCGGTTGCTTGGTCCTTGAACCCATGTTGAAATCATCGAGAATAATATCAAATGCTGCATAATAAGCTTGTCGTATATTTCCCTCAATTCCCATTATCTCATCAACAGCCTTTGCATCCAGCAAAGTATTACTCAACCTTTTAATGGTATTGATAATATCCTGCAAGTCTTTTCCTCTGCGATTATAATAGTTGAGATTCATAACCATATTCCAAGCTGCTCCCTGAATGAATTTTCGAGCCAATTCAACTCTTTTCTTCTTGTTTTGGTACGCAGATGTTTGTGCCAACAATGCCTTGCCAGAAAGAAGACTTTCCCTTGGCATAAAGCTTCCGGTATAGTTCTCATAATAGTCGAAGAAGTGGACAGGAATACCTTTCTGTCCCAGAAAGTTGAACAAAGCACTATTTGCCCGCAGACTTCCAAAGGCATACAGTTCCGCAACATCCTCAATAGGAATAAATCGAGGTTGCTGCTTGATTTCTTCATTATCTTCATTCACGACAACAGGCGTGAACTTCAGCGTATTATCTCGGCGTTCCATGATGCCGGGATTGAACAGATAGAAACTTCTTTTCATTCTTCTTCCTCCAATTCGTTTATATAACAAAAATCAAAATAACTACAATTCTTACAGATGCCTTTCTTGACTTTAGACGGGCAAACATCTTGAGAGATTATCTTAATAATGTCTTTAGATATAACCTGAATGTCATCTCTATCGACATCTGTCAAGATTACTTCTTTTGTCTTTCTCAAAAGAGGATATTCCAAGATGCCCTTCACGCCATCAATTCCATGTTGCTCGAAAACATACATGTAATATTTCAGTTGCCATTCATGAGCTTTATCCACCTTATTAGATTTTTTTATCTCATGGATGACCTTATTCCTGGCATCATAGTAATCTACTTTGATACCATCAATCTCCACTTCCTCATACTTTGATGTACGTTGCGGATAACTTGATTCATGCACCAGCTTTCCTGCATAGACCAAGTCTGACTCTTGTTCCATGTTGATACCATTGGCAAACAGCCATAGTTTGCGATGGCAAAGCTGGTAATAGTTGAAATGAGTACCTGTTATGACCATAGAGAAAAGCCAATAGGAGGCTCCAAGTAAAAACCAGGAGCCTCATCATTTACATTAAATCTGATTCTCGTAATCAAACGCCATCATTCTATCAACCAACTCCTGCTTAGCCTTAGCCAAAGCATCTGCGCTTTCCGTCTCTGTCACGACATAACTTGCACATGGAAGAGTTATAAATGTCTTGGCACCAGCATTTTCGTCAACGATAGGCTTTGCCTTTGGTTTAGATTCTCCATCCTCAACAAGTTTGGCACGAATAGCTGCTGCTAAAGTATTAGCATTATCACTAATAGCAATGGCTAAAGTCTCCATCAAACTGAATGTTCTTGCCTGATTGGATGTGATATGCCAATCAATCAGAGCATCGGCTATAGCTGGAATAATCTGCTCACGCTGCTCTTTCGGCATCAACAAGCATTCACCAAAAGAAGTAGTGATTATCTTCCATCCATCTTCTTTCAACTTCTCTACCATCTTTGATGTAATCTCTGGCTCCAACTGATTAGTTGAAACGCAGAACAAACGTCGCAAATCGATAGCTACATCATAGACAAAAAGACCTGTGGCACGAGTATTATCCTGAATCCATTTGCGATACAGACTTCTATCGTTTCCAGCCAAAAGGTTACTAATCTGTTCTTCTGTCAAACGATTTCCATTAGCATCACGCACAACAACTTTATGTACGTTAGGCTTATCAGAACGATCAAAAGAAATGTTCTCCTTAGGAACTGAAGCTAAAAGTGGATGCAAAGGGGTCATCGCAGAAATACTTAAAGGACTTCTGCGCTTTACGGTTTTTTCCTTACCATCTTTAACAGCTCTCATCCATCCACCTAAAAGTTGGTCGATATAATGTGGATCGCAAGACGAAAGGACCTCACCTTCTTTAAGCGCCCCTTTCTTATCTACATTAAGATAGAACTCTGTAGGAGAAGGTTGAACACCTAAAACATCGTTAAGTTGTTCCATGATAGAACGCTTAACCTGCTGACCACTTGAGTATGGTACTCGTATATTGAACTGCGGGTCAAAATAGGATTTCTGGCCATTTTCAACACAGAATACAGTGAACGCAGCATGTTTGAGACCACGTAAATAAATAAAAGAATTCTCTTTCATAATCTTGTATTTTTAATTGTTATTATAATGTCTTATACTGGAAACGCAAAAGTGTTAAAAAGTATGGCACATTGTCTGTTGGCATACTATGAATCTCCTTCACGATTCCTTTAAACTCATCTATCTTACCAATGAATGAAACAACCTCTGCAGCAGCCGCTATGAACTGTTTCTTATTAGTTGCATTGAGCACTGTTTCAACCAAATTTTTACGTTTGGTACTGATAGACTTATCCTTATCACTAGAGGCTTCGTTCAACAATTCAGCCATCTCTTGGGATTTCTCCCATAATTCATCATTATTCAACATAGCTAATATCCAAATTTTATATACGTTAAAATTAATTTGTTCGTCTTCATTTTTAGGAGTTTTCGGCTGTTTCGGCACGTTATCTCCTTTTGAATATCACTGCTGTCCCGTTTAGAAATCATCGGGGCTGAAAAGGCTAGGATATAGCCAATCCTCCGTCTCTTCTGTCGGAACAGCTTTGTTAAACAATTCATTTAAAGGAGTCTTGTCCGTAAGGAATAGAC
>ERZ1031020.128-NODE-128-length-40456-cov-26.275934_pt1 | contig 40456 bp, 38 predicted proteins | sample MGYA00517109_ERZ1031020 | MGnify/ENA primary metagenome ERZ1031020 (study PRJEB33719, sample SAMN04261270) | wastewater metagenome | biome: rural village; feature: human; material: feces | host: Homo sapiens | place: El Salvador | collected 2013-01-07 ... | reverse complement strand
AAGTTCAAAAACAAACTATGCAACTTTAAACGGGTACCTTTTTCAGTGACCTCCCTGGGCTAGGAGCTTCTGCCCTTTCAGGGCGTGCATCCTAGCTCTTCTTGATTTTCATTTTGCCTTCGAGCGAGATGATGATTTCCACCTGATAGCTCATGCTGCTGTCCGGCATAGCCAAAACCACTCTATAATGAAGTCCATCGGTATCCACCTTTTTCAGTACGATATCACTCAAAATCGCCTGCTTGAGGAACTCATGAGGAACCTGTCCATCGAAATCCTCCTTACGGAAGTCACGGCCGAAAATTCTGCTGGCTCCCCGGTAGATATTCACATTCACGATGTTGTCGTAATAGACATTATCCACCTCTACGCCATCATCATTGTATGAACTCTTGAAAACCTTATAGGTAGTAGGGTTCACCTGCACATAGAGATGCAACTTCTCATCGCCTGCATACACCACAGAATCTCGCTTGATAAGCGTATTCTGGTTGAGAACCACAGGCTGATTATGCAGAAACTGCTGCAGATAAGAAGTATCGTCTGTCTTGACGAGTTTCATGATATCGCCATTCAGCACCTTAAACTGGAAGATATGGGCAGCCTGCTTGATAATCGGATATTTAGTCGTATTGGCACCCTTCATCACCAGCGTATCGCCAGCTATATAGAAATATACCGGCTGGCTGGTAGAATCAGGATAGTAGATGGTGTCACCCTTCACGCGAAAGACAACATTATCTTCATCATCGCCATCCAACCAGATGCCCTGGAGCATTTTCTTGGCAGCAGTATCCTCCTTTACTCCGGCAGAATCCTTACCCGCAGACTTCTGTCCGCAGCTGGCCATCGCCGCCAGGAGGCTTGCGCACAACAATATGTTAATAACTTGTTTCATCTTTTCACGATATCTTACTCAAAATACTCAGCCTCCTCAAAAGACAGCGCCTTATTGAGGTCTTTTTCTGAGAGCAATACATTTTCGCCCTCAATAGGCCACTTGATACCAATGGTTTCATCATTCCAGCGGATACTTGCCTCAGCTTGAGGAGCATAAGGGTTATCTACTTTATAGGTAAAGATTGCCTCGTCGCTGAGCACGAGGAAACCATGCGCAAAGCCACGAGGAATGAAGAACTGCAGCTTATTCTCCCCGCTCAGTTCCACCATTACATACTTGCCGAAGGTCTTGCTGTCTTTACGCAAATCTACCGCAACATCCAGGACCTTACCCTTGATGACACGCACCAGTTTAGCCTGCGAACTTTCGCCCTTCTGATAATGAAGGCCTCGAAGCACGCCTCTACTCGACATAGACTCATTGTCTTGCACAAACTCAACATGATAACCAATGTGGGCATCGAACTCAGCCTGTTTCCAAGCCTCGAAAAAGTAGCCTCTAGCATCATCAAACACTTTTGGCTGTATGACCCACACTCCTTCTATTTCGGTCTCTGTATATTCCATTGCAATACTTGTTCTATTTTTTAGTGGCAAAGGTAATACTTTTTGGCGATATGACAAAACAAATTAAACTTTTTATCACTCCTTACGAAAATTTCCCTTAAAATAGTTGTCCAATTCCCAAAAAAGCCGTACCTTTGCAAAAGATATTCAGAAAAAGAAGATAAACATTTAGACGTGATAGAAATTAACCGACATATAGAAATTCTACTCTTGAGCAACGATTGTGTAATCGTACCAGGCTTTGGTGGATTCATGGCTCATCATGTAGATGCACGTTACGATGGCAGAGACAATATGTTTTTGCCACCGCTGAGAACTGTAGGATTCAATCCGCAGCTCACGATGAACGATTCCCTCCTCGCACTCTCGTACGTGGAGACTTACGATATCAGCTACCCTGAGGCATTGCGCCGTATTGAGGATGAGGTGGTTGAAATCAGACAATCATTGGAAAACGAAGGTAAATTCGAAATAGAAAATATCGGTATGCTCTTCCTCAACGAAGATGGCAACATCAGTTTCGAGCCATGCGAGGCAGGCATTCTTACTCCCGACTTCTATGGTTTGGGCGGTTTCGATATGCTTCCTATCGCACAGATTGACAACGGTGAACAGCAGAACGAGAATCAAAACGTGGCTATGACTGTCAACCTTGCCAAGGAGGAACAGCCAGTTAAAAAAGAGGCTGAAGCACCTGCAGCTCCAGCCAACAATTCGGTATTCATCGCAGAAGAAGAGGAAGAAGAGGAAAAGGCTGAATTCATCAGCATCAAGAAGAGCTGGCTGCGCAATATGGCAGCAGCCTGCATCGCCCTCATCGCCTTCTTCACCATCTCTACTCCACTCGGAAGTCCTACTATCGAGAAGAGCCAGATTGACACGGGGATGCTTACCCGCATCATGCCTAAGGAGATGACTCCGGTAAAAAGCAATGAACTGCTGCTCCCTACTGATGAACCGAAGCTGATGGAGACCACTCCTACCGACAAGGCAGAAAAAACTCCGGCAATGGCACAGGATAGAGAAATTGCTACTCCAACAGCCTCTTATTACAGCATCGTATTGGCAAGCCGCGTAACCAAACGCAATGCAGCCAGCTATGTGGAACACTTGCAGGGCAAGGGCTTCAAGGAGGCAAGAGTTCTGATTACCGACAACAACGTAAAGGTGATTTATGGCAACTACCGCTCTGAGAGCGAGGCATATAACACCCTCAACCGACTCCATACCAACGAGGCTTTCACAGATGGCTGGATTACAAAGGTAAAGGAGTAGTTTACATTATTATATATAGAAAGAAATTAAGGAAAGTAAAAAAGATATGAAAAGAGTACGTTGCCCTAAATGCGATAATTTCATCACGTTCGACGAAACCAAATACGAGGCAGGCCAGAGTCTGGTCTTCGTTTGTCCGAATTGCAACAAGCAGTTTGGCATCCGTATGGGCGTATCCAAGCTCCGCGAAACCCGCAAGGAAGAGCAGATTGATGAAAACGCCAATGAGAATGGCGTAGGCTCCATCGTCGTTATCGAAAACGTATTCGCCTACAAGCAGGTCATCCCTTTGCAGATGGGCGACAACGTCATCGGAAGATATATGAAGAACAGTGGCATCAACTGCCCTATCGAGACCGTAGATCCGAGTGTAGATATGAACCACTGCGTAATCAATGTAAGCCGCGACAAGAAAGGAAAATTGAAATATGTGCTGCGCGATGGTCCTAGCTACACCGGCACTTTCGTAGATAACGAAATCCTGGGCGACCGTGAGCGCCGTGTCATCGAAGACGGCACCCTCTTCACCATCGGAGCCACCAGCATCATCCTCCGCACGGCAGACAGCGAGGAGGAATAATGGGGAAAATAACAAGTTGAAATAAAACCAAGGGTTAGAGTAGGAAAAATCTTACTCTAACCCTTTTTTTACTGATAAACACGTATAAATATACCAATAATTCTTACTTTCTGCAAGAAATCATAGCGATATAGTAATCTTTTTGCTAATATTTTCGTTAGATTGAAAGAAAATGTGTACCTTTGCAACAGAAATTAGCAATACGTGGGACCAATACTCCCGATACGTACAAAAAACAGAAGAATTACGTTAGGTTATGGATGTAGCAATCGTAAAATACAATGCCGGAAATATCTATTCCGTAGTCAACGCCATGAAGCGTTTGGGCATAGAACCAGTACTCACTGATGATGCCGAAATGCTCCAGAAGGCAGACCGCGTGCTGTTTCCAGGTCAGGGTCAGGCAAGGGAAGCCATGGAATATCTCAAGGCTCACCAGCTGGACCAGGTGATCAAGAATCTCAAGCAACCCGTATTGGGCATTTGCGTGGGACAGCAGCTCCTGTGCCGACATTCGGAAGAAGGCGATGTAGATTGCATCGGCATCTTCGATGTGGATGTGAAGCGATTCCAGCCGCAGAAACACGAAGACAAGGTACCAGCTATGGGATGGAATGAGATATACGATCTGAAGACGGAGCTTTACAAGGGATTCGGAAACAGAGCAGATGCAGCAGATGCAGCTCTGGGAGAAGCCCTGCTGCATCCCTACTCCTATTTCGTGCACAGCTACTATGTGCCACTCTGCGAGGAGACCATCGCCAAGGCTGATTACATTCTGCCTTACAGCGCATCGCTCCACAAAGACAACTTCTATACCTGCCAGTTCCATCCTGAAAAGAGCGGAAAGGTAGGAGAACAGATTTTAAAGAACTTCCTGGAAATGTAAGAGGGGGAATCCTGCCAAGCAGATTTCCTGATGATATGAAATAGGATTTAAAGCAATAAAAGAAATATGATAGAATTAATTCCTGCCATCGACTTGATAAATGGTCAGTGCGTACGCCTGACCAAAGGCGATTACGACCAGAAGAAGGTCTATAACGATAACCCGGCAGAAGTGGCAAAACACTTTGAGCAGTTGGGATTCAAGCGACTCCACGTAGTGGATCTGGACGGAGCCAAGTCGAAGCATATCGTAAATGATGCTGTACTGAAGGCGATTACCACCGAAACGAATCTGACTGTAGATTTTGGAGGCGGAATCAAGACCGGGGAAGACATCGAGAAGGCATTCGCTGCAGGAGCCAGTATGGTAACCGTAGGCAGCATCGCCGTTACCAATCCCGACCTTTTTATGGAATGGATAGATAAATATGGTGCCGACAAGCTTATCCTCGGAGCCGATGTAAGAAACGGCAAGATTTCTATCAATGGATGGAAAGAGGATTCTTCAGAAGACCTCCTCCCCTTCCTCAAGAAATACATCGACAAGGGTGTGCGCTATGTGCTCTGCACAGAAATCAGCAAGGATGGCACCCTGCAGGGTCCTGCCATCGAACTATATAAAGAGGTAATGGCAGCCTACCCTCAGCTTCACCTCATCGCCTCGGGCGGAGTGAGCTGCAATGAAGACATCGAGGCTCTGGAAGCCGCCGGCATCCCAGCAGTAGTCTTCGGCAAGGCATTCTACGAGGGTAAGATTGATGTAGAAAAGTTAGGAGTTAAGTAATCATAAAGTTCAAAGTTCAATGGTCAAAGTTCAAAGTAACAAAGGTTTGGCAAAGCGAATCGTCCCTTGTCTTGACGTGAAAAACGGAGAGACCGTGAAGGGAACGAACTTCGTGAACCTGAGAAGCGCAGGCGACCCGGTAGAACTGGGCAAGGCCTATAGCGATGCAGGTGCCGATGAACTCGTATTCCTTGACATCACAGCTAGCTTCGAAGAGCGCAAGACCTTTACAGATATGGTAACTCGCGTAGCTGCCGAAATCAATATCCCGTTTACCGTGGGTGGCGGCATCAACGAGCTGAAGGATGTAGATCGACTCCTCAATGCAGGCGCCGACAAGGTTAGTATCAACAGTGCTGCCATCCGACATCCGGAGCTCATCAACGAGATAGCCAACCATTACGGCTCACAGGTCTGCGTCTGCGCCATCGATGCCCGTCTCGATCCCGACGGCTGGCATTGCTACGTGAAGGGCGGAAGAGAGCGAGTAGAACTCGGTCTGTTTGATTGGGCTAGAGAAGTTGCCGACCGTGGTGCCGGCGAGATTCTCTTCACGAGTATGGACCACGATGGCGTGAAGCAGGGCTTTGCCAATGAAGCCCTCGCCCGCCTTGCAGAGGAAGTAAGCATTCCTATCATTGCATCGGGTGGAGCTGGCAAAATGGAGCATTTCCGCGATGCCTTCACCCAGGGAAAGGCAGATGCAGCACTGGCAGCCAGTGTCTTCCACTTCGGTGAAATCGCCATACCTGACCTGAAAAATTACCTCCGAAAAGAAGGCATCAACGTCAGGTTGTAAACCGGAGCCTTAAGGCTAGATATTTTTTCCCTTAAGGGAAAATAATAATACTCTTAAGGGAAAATATATTTTTCCTTAAGGATAGATAAATCCCCTATGATAGGGCGGAATTGACAATGGAGTAAGCAAACAATTAAATTGTAAAGATAAAATGGAAATAGATTTTGAAAAAATGGGCGGACTTGTTCCTGCCATCATCCAGGACGCTGTAACCAAGAATGTCCTGATGCTGGGATTCATGAACAAGGAAGCATACGATAAAACCATCGAAACCAAGAAGGTTACTTTCTGGAGCCGTTCTCGCAACTGTCTTTGGACCAAGGGCGAGACCTCAGGAAACTTCCTCAATCTGGTAAGCATTCAGATAGACTGCGACAACGATACCTTCCTGGTAAAGGTTCATCCAGATGGTCCTACCTGCCACAAAGGCACCGATACCTGCTGGGCTGAGGAGAATACGCTGAACCCTATCCTCTTCCTCTCAGAGTTGCAGGACTTCATCGACAAGCGCCACGAGGAAATGCCTGAGGGCAGCTACACCACCAGCCTCTTCAAGAAGGGCGTGAACAAGATGGCGCAAAAGGTTGGAGAAGAAGCCATTGAGACGGTTATAGAAGCTACAAACGGAACCGACGACAAGCTCATCTACGAGAGTTCCGACCTGCTCTACCACCTCATCGTACTGCTCACCAGCAAGGGCTTGCGAATCGAGGATGTAGTAAAGGAACTCCAAATGCGACACGACCCGGAATGGGACAAGAAGCGCCGCGTAGCAAAGAGCAAGGGAGAAATGAAATAGCCCCAAAAGCATTCAAGAACATTAAATAAAGGAGAAAAAATTAGGATGTTAATAGATTATCAGAACGTCAGCATATACCAAGCCGACAAGTGCGTGCTCAAGGGCATCAACTTCCATGTGGATGAAGGAGAGTTCGCTTATCTTATCGGAAAAGTGGGCTCCGGAAAGAGTTCACTCCTGAAGACCCTCTACTGCGAGCTCGACCTCGTGGAGGGTGAAACCGACAAGGCAGAAATCCTTGGCAGAGACCTCAAGACCATCCGCCGCAAGGACATTCCAGCCCTGCGCAAGGAACTGGGCATCATCTTCCAGGACTTCCAGTTGCTCCACGACCGCAGCGTGCGCAAGAACTTCGAGTTCGTGCTCAAGGCTACCAAATGGAAAAACAAGAAGGACAGAGACAAGCGCATTGAGGAAGTGCTCAACGAGGTAGGAATGATTGAGAAGATCGACAAGATGCCTCATGAGCTCTCCGGTGGAGAACAGCAGCGTGTGGCCATCGCCCGTGCCCTGCTCAACAATCCGAAGATTATCATCGCCGATGAGCCAACGGGAAATCTCGACCCGGAGACCGCCAGCAACATCGTGGGACTGCTCAAGGATATCACCAAACAGGGTACAGCTGTAGTGATGACAACCCATAACATCCCAATGCTCGACAAGTTCCCTGGCATCGTATATCGCTGCAAGGATGGTTTACTCCACGACGTGACCAACGAGTACAACCACATCGACCTGACAGAAGATGGCGAGGAGAACTAAATGGGGAAAATGAAACAAAAGAACAATAAAAATTAAACATTAATATAATATTACGACTATGAAGGTAATGAAATTCGGAGGTACTTCTGTAGGCTCACCAGAGCGTATGAAGGGAGTAGCCTCTTTGGTTACAGAATCAGGTGAACCAACTTTCATCGTATTGTCTGCGATGAGCGGTACAACAAACTCTCTCGTTGAGATCTCTGACTATCTCTACAAGAAGAACCCAGAGGGCGCCAACGAGGTAATCAACAACTTGGAGAAGAAATACATGCAGCACGTGGAGGATCTCTACTCTACTGATGAGATGAAGAAGACTACACGCGAGTTCCTGCAGGGCGAGTTCAACTATCTCCGTTCATTTACCAAGGATCTCTTTACTTCTTTCGAGGAGAAGAGCATCGTGGCTCAGGGCGAGATTATGAGCACCAACATGGTTGTAAACTACTTGAAGGAACAGGGCGTAAAGGCTGTATTGCTCAGCGCATTAGACTTTATGCGCACCGACAAGAATGCTGAGCCAGACCCACAGTACATCAAGGAGAAGCTCGCAGCCATCATGGAGGAGAACCAGGGCTATCAGATCTACATCACCCAGGGCTTCATCTGCCGCAATGCATACGGCGAGGTAGATAACCTGCAGCGTGGTGGTAGCGACTACACCGCATCACTCATCGGTGCAGCTCTCCCAGCAGACGAGATTCAGATTTGGACAGATATCGACGGTATGCACAACAACGACCCTCGTGTGGTAGAGCACACAGAGGCTGTTCGCCAGTTGAACTTCGAGGAGGCTGCTGAGTTGGCTTACTTCGGTGCCAAGATTCTCCACCCTACCTGCGTTCAGCCAGCCAAGTATGCCGGCATCCCAGTTCGTCTGAAGAACACCATGGATCCTAAGGCTGATGGTACCATCATCGACAACGTCATCGTACGTGGCAAGATCAAGGCTGTAGCTGCCAAGGACAACATCACTGCCATCAAGATCAAGAGTAGCCGCATGTTGCTCGCTACAGGTTTCCTCCGCAAGGTATTCGAGATCTTCGAAAGCTACCAGACTCCTATCGACATGATCGCTACCTCAGAGGTAGGTGTGAGCATGAGTATCGATAACGACGCTCACCTCAACGACATCGTCAACGAGTTGAAGAAGTATGGTACTGTAACCGTAGATTCAGACATGTGCATCATCTGCGTGGTAGGTGATCTGGACTGGAGCAACGTAGGCTTCGAGACCATCGCTACCGATGCCATGAAGAACATTCCGGTACGTATGATTTCTTACGGTGGCAGCAACTACAACATCTCATTCCTCATCAGAGAGAGAGACAAGAAGCAGGCTCTGCAGAACTTGAGCAACGTATTGTTCGAGAAGTAATCACATATTCAATATCTCCGCCCCATCGGGGGGCGGAGATATATTCTGATTTAACTATAATAAGATATTAATTTAAGAATAAGCGAAATGAAAGGAACATTTCCGATAGATAAGTTTCAGGAGATACAGACTCCGTTCTACTACTACGACACCAACGTGTTGCGCCAAACCTTGAAGACCATCAACGCAGAGGCTGGCAAGCACGAGGGCTTTGAGGTACACTATGCCGTAAAGGCAAATGCCAACCCTAAAGTGCTCAACATCATCTGCCAGGCTGGTTTGGGTGCCGACTGTGTGAGCGGAGGAGAAATTCAGGCTGCCATCAATGCAGGTTTCCCTGCCAATAAGATTGTGTATGCCGGTGTAGGCAAGAGTGATTGGGAAATCAACCTTGGTTTGGACAAGGGCATCTTCTGCTTCAATGTAGAGAGCGTCCCGGAATTGGAAATCATCAACGAACTTGCCGAGAAGAAAAATAAGATTGCACAAGTTTGCTTCCGCATCAACCCAGACGTTGGTGCTCATACCCATGCCAACATTACAACAGGTTTGGCTGAAAACAAGTTTGGTATCGCTATGCGCGATATGGAGAGCGTGATTGAGGAGGCTTCCAAAATGAAGAACATCAAGTTCCTGGGTCTGCACTTCCATATTGGTAGTCAGATACTTGACATGGGTGACTTCGAGGCTCTCTGCAACCGCATCAACGAGCTGCAAGACCAGCTGGAGGCTCATCACATCGTAGTGAAGAACATCAATGTTGGCGGTGGCTTGGGTATCGATTACAACCATCCAAACCGTGTGCCTATCCCAGATTTCAAGGATTACTTCGATACATACGCCAGGAAGTTGAAGTTGCGCGATGGACAGAAGTTACACTTCGAGTTGGGCCGTGCCGTAGTGGGTCAGATGGGTTCGCTCATCACCAAGACTCTTTATATCAAGCAGGGCACAGCCAAGCAGTTTGCCATCGTAGATGCAGGTATGACCGACCTGATCCGTCCTGCCCTCTATCAGGCATATCATAAGATAGAGAACATCTCTAGCGATGAACCTGCAGAGACATACGACGTAGTAGGTCCGATCTGCGAGTCGAGCGATGTATTCGCCAAGGCTATAGATCTGAACAAGACCCATCGTGGCGACCTCATTGCCCTCCGTTCAGCCGGAGCCTACGGTGAGATCATGGCGAGCCAGTATAACTGCCGCCAGTTGCCAAAGGGATATATCACAGAAGATTTTTAAAGGAAAGCACGCCCTGAAAGGGCAGAAGCACTTAGCCCAGGGCATCGCCCTGGGTTAATACAGTATTAGCAATGCGCCCTGAAAGGGCAAAAGCTTTAAAATACGAGAAAAAAAAGAAATGATGACAATTAGTTTAACAACTATCATAGCAGGCGCAGTAGTGGTATTATTGGCAATCCTCGGATCGCTGATAAATCCATTTCTGCGCTCGTTGCGTTTTACTGACGAGGAGGAATCCTTGGAATCTAGAGAACCTATCTCGGTGATTATCACCGCTCACGACAATCTCTATGAACTGGAGCATAATCTACAGATGTTCCTGCAGCAGAAATATCCTGCCGATTATCAGGTAATCGTGGTTTGTCAGAGCACCGATGGTGAGACCCAGGATTATCTGAAGCGCATGGCAGCCGAGAATTCTCACCTATATTATACATATATCCCTGAGAGCTCCCGCTATATGAGCAGAAAGAAGCTGCAGATTACACTGGGCGTGAAGGCTGCCAAGTATGAGTGGATCATCCTCACCGAACCTACCTGCACCCCATCCAACGACAAGTGGCTCTATACGATGACCCGCAACTGCCAGGAGCCTAACCATCTGGTTCTGGGCTATGTAGCTTTAGACGAAGCGACCAAGGGTGTTCGCCGATTCGACAGCATCCGCAAGGCATTCTATCTGCTCCGCCGTGCCCAGCATAGCTACGGCTACCGCACTCACATGCCAAACGTAGCCTTCCGCAAGAGCGATTTCATGCGCGAGCAGGGCTATCAGGGCAACCTGGAGTATGTGCGCGGAGAATATGACTTCCTGGTCAACAAGTATGCAGCCTTCGGAGATACTGCCGTAGAACTCGACTGCGATGCATGGCTCATCCATGATGAACCAACCGACAAGGCATGGCACAATGCCCACCTTTACCTCCAGGCATCCCGCAAGAGTCTGACCAGAGCCAAGTCGATGATGTCGCTGATGGCAATGGATCATCTCTTCCCTCACCTCAGCCTCATCGCCTCGCTGGCCACCCTGGCATACGCCATCCTGATGCAAGACTGGATCCTGACAGGCATTGCAGGTTTCGCCCTGCTTCTACTCCTGATTCTCCGCACCCTCATCGCCCACAAGGCCATCAAGCATTTCGACGATGACATCTCGCTCCTGAAGCTGCCATTCTATGAGTATGGCATCATCTGGAGAAATCTTGCCAACAAGATAAGATACTGGCGTGCAGACAAGAACGACTTCACCAGTCATAAACTGTAGAATTTTAGATTCAACAAGCAAACTTAAAATAACGATGAAAGTATATTTGTTCATTTCCAAACATAAGAAGACGCTGAAGATGTATCTTCCTTACATCGAAGCGCTGCAGCAGAAGTTCGACATCACCGGGAACCTGGCAGATGCCGATATCGTGATGATACTGGGAGCATGGACAAGACAAGGTGCCCAGCTCGCCAGAATGTCTCGCAAGATGGGCATCCCCTACATCGTTTGCCCACTCGGCGACCTCTCAGAGCGCAACTGCCGGAATCCGCATTTCAAGCGCAGTCTGCAGATTCTGATGTACCAGAAGGCGATGTACAGGCACTCAGACCTCATCATCGCCACCACCCCATTGGAGAAAGCCTATCTGGAGAAACTCGGATGGAACAAGCACATCACCCTCATCCGATACTTCGGCTACAGTCATCTCATCACCGAAGAAGGTACGATGGAAGACTGGCAGGAGACGGATGCCTCTACCCTCGCCGACTTCGAGCGCAGAAAGGCAGAAGCCATCGCCCAGCAGACCCAGCATGCCATCATCGCCCAGATTATGCAGATTCAGAGCAGAATGCCGCATAAGAACATCCCACAGAAGTATCTCGACGACCTGCATACCTTATTATATGCAGACGATTATGATGAGGATGCTATCAACGAGGAACTGAAGAAGCTGAAACTCGACAGCTATGCCGCCTCCGTATTCCAGGCGATGACCGACAAAACGGGACTTACCGAGGGATTTATGCCACTTCCTGCCAAAAAAGGCAGAAAAAGCAAGGAGATTCTGAAGTATGTGAAGTAAGAAACTGACAGTAGTTGACCTGTATCAAGAGACAGACTGCCAGTATTTGACTTGTATCAAAAAATCACTTTCTTTCATCATTTTGTCACCCATTTGTTACCCGAATTCAAAAAAAAGGCATTACCTTTGCACTCGTAAAGATGAAACAAGAGATCTTGAGTATGCGAGATGAGAAGTCTTATATATATAAAAAAGATGAGAAATCTCAAGTACAGGAGATGGAAGGTTTCAGGTAAGAGAGATTGAAAAGGATAACATGTAGAACAGGAGACCGAAAATGCGACGGCTCCACAAAGATTGAGAAAGGAAACAAATTATGATGACAACAGTAATGGCACTCGCAGTAGTAGCAATTATGATTGCTAAGGCAATCAATGTTAACAACCACATCGAGATGGGTAAGTAATTACTCCATCCCCTTGTAGGAAAGAGAATGAAAGAAGAGCCCGGTGAGGCTCAAGTATTAACGAAAAAGAAAGAAAGGATAACGATTATGAAAACAATGTTGAAAGAAATCAAGAAGGTCATGAAGGCATTCATTGCAAACTATAAGATTGCAATGTCAATTTATGGCGAAGCTATTTGCAAAAGTCATGGTTATGCTTGCGCATAATCACTTGAAATATAAAGGAAGCGTGCTGGTATTTACTTACCGGCACGCTTTTTTCGTTGTTGGCCTACAGAGATTCCAGCAGGGATAGATTATACCCCTTGTGTTAATACAGCCTACCTTCTGCGTTAATATAGATTAAATAATCCGCCTTTTCTACGATAATTCGGAAATTATCTATACTTTTGCATCTATAATTATCACGGGGGTGCTGAGCAATCGGCTGAGATTATACCCATTGAACCTGAAACAGGTAATGCTGGCGCAGGAAAGATGATAGATCGTTTTACACCCAGGCAGAGATAAATGCAACCTACTCTTGCTTCTCTACAACCCCTTTGCTTTCATCAGGCATACCCCCGTGTTGACAATTGTAAATTTATAAATGTAAACATAGGAACAGATTATGAAAGTTATCATCAACAGCAAAGAAACTGAGATTCAGGCAAAGACCGTCAAGGAACTTGCCCAGGAACTCGATCTTCCAGCTACAGGTTGCGCTGTAGCCATCAGTAACGAGATGGTACCTCGTGACGAGTGGGAAAGCCACGTGATTCAGGAGGGTGCCGACATCGTGATTGTAAAGGCATTCTGCGGAGGATAGGATATAATGTTTAGTGTTTAATGTTTAGAGGACTATGGCTAAAATATCATTAGACAGATTTCAACTGCAGTTCATCTCTCATCAGAATGAGAAGATGAGCTATCTCGATGGCATTCACAAGGCCTTGGCTGGCGGATGTAAGTGGATTCAGCTCCGTATGAAGGGTGCCACCGATGAAGAGGTGCGCCCTATAGCCCTGAAGGTCAAGGAATGGTGCAAAGAGCAGAATGCAACCTTCCTCATCGATGACAGAGTGCAGCTGGTGAAGGAATTGCAGGTAGATGGCGTACATCTGGGCAAGAACGATATGCCGATTGCCGAGGCCCGCAAGATTCTGGGCGATGACTTCATCATCGGCGGTACGGCAAATACCTTCGAGGATGTGAAGGCTCACTATGAGGCTGGTGCCGACTACATCGGTTGCGGTCCGTTCCGCTTCACCACCACCAAGGAGAAGCTCTCTCCTATCCTCGGTCTTGAAGGATACCGAGAAATCATCCAGAAGATGAAGGCAGAAAACATCCACATCCCTATCGTTGCCATCGGTGGCATCACCAAGGAGGATATCCCCGAAATCATGAAGACGGGAGTTAACGGCATCGCCCTCAGCGGCTGCATCCTCAACGCCAAGGATCCGGCATCAGAAACCCACGATATCATGGAAATGATGAAGGTATTCAGATAAGCAAACATTTAAAAATAAGAATAACAAAAAATGGAAAAATTAGTAATTGCAGGACGAGAGTTCAACTCCCGCCTCTTCCTCGGAACAGGAAAGTTCAACAACAACCAGCTCATGGCTGAAGCCATCAAGGCTTCTGAAACAGAAATGGTAACCGTTGCCATGAAGCGTATCGAACTCGAAGACAAGCAGGACGACCTGCTCTCTCATATCGTGCAGAACCCAAATATCCAGCTCCTTCCTAACACCAGTGGCGTGCGCAACGCTGAGGAGGCTGTATTCGCAGCACAGATGGCTCGCGAGGCTTTCGGAACCAACTGGCTCAAGCTCGAAATCCACCCAGACCCTCGCTATCTTCTTCCAGACTCTATCGAGACCCTGAAGGCTACCGAGAAACTGGTAAAGCTCGGTTTCGTGGTATTGCCATATTGCCAGGCAGACCCAACCCTCTGCAAGCACCTCGAAGAGGCTGGTGCTGCTACCGTAATGCCACTCGCTGCACCTATCGGTACCAACAAGGGGTTGAGAATGAAGGACTTCCTGCAGATCATCATCGAGCAGGCTACTGTTCCTGTGGTAGTAGATGCAGGTATCGGTGCGCCTAGCCACGCAGCCGAGGCTATGGAGATGGGTGCCAGCGCTTGCTTGGTCAACACAGCCATCGCCGTTGCAGGAGACCCTGTAGAAATGGCTAAGGCATTCAAGGAAGCAGTAGTATGCGGTCGCCGTGCTTACGAGGCAGGTCTCGGAGCCATCAGCGATTGTGCCGAGGCAAGTTCTCCACTCACCGCATTCCTCAACGACTAATATAATATATACCCTTTAAAATTATGCCAAACGATAAGAAAGCTTACGCCCAGAGAGAAAAGGCGTATATGCAGGGAAAACTCTTCCCACAGATCAAGGTTGGAATGACCAAGGTAAACCTCACTCCTACTGTTGTGAAGGATGAGCGCGGCATTCCACATACAGAGCCAAACGCTCCGGTTTACATCTACGATACCAGCGGTCCTTACAGCGACCCTAACTATCAGGTAGATTTGAAGAAGGGCTTGCCAAGAATGCGCGAGCAGTGGATTCTCGACCGCAACGATACCGAGCAGCTCAAGGAGGTTACAAGCGAGTATGGCAAGCAGCGTCTGGCTGACCATAGCCTCGACCACCTCCGCTTCGAGCACATCCAGTTGCCTCGCCGTGCTCAGGCTGGCAAGCATATCACCCAGATGGCTTACGCCAAGGCGGGCATCATCACTCCAGAGATGGAGTATGTGGCTATCCGCGAGAACATGAACTGCCAGGAATTGGGCATCGATACCCATATCACCCCTGAGTATGTACGTGATGAGATTGCACGCGGACGTGCCGTGCTTCCTGCCAACATCAACCACCCAGAGAGCGAACCGATGATCATCGGCCGCAACTTCCTCGTGAAGATCAATACCAACATCGGTAACTCTGCCACTACCTCCAGCATCGAGGAAGAGGTGGATAAGGCTGTATGGTCTTGCAAGTGGGGAGGCGATACCTTGATGGACCTCTCTACCGGCGACAACATCCACGAAACCCGTGAATGGATTGTGCGCAACTGCCCTGTACCAGTAGGCACCGTGCCTATCTACCAAGCTTTGGAGAAGGTAAACGGCAAGGTAGAGGATCTGAACTGGGAGGTATTCCGTGATACCCTCATCGAGCAGTGCGAGCAGGGTGTTGACTACTTCACCATCCATGCCGGCATCCGTCGCCACAACGTGCATCTCGCCGATAGCCGTCTCTGCGGTATCGTGAGCCGTGGCGGTAGTATCATGAGCAAGTGGTGTCTCTACCACGACCAGGAGAGCTTCCTCTATGAGCACTTCGACGACATCTGCGACATCGTGGCACAGTACGACGTAGCCCTTTCTTTGGGCGATGGTCTGCGCCCAGGCTGTATTGCCGATGCCAACGATGCAGCCCAGTTTGCCGAGTTGGATACCATGGGCGAGCTTGTTACCCGTGCCTGGGACAAGAACGTGCAGGCATTCATCGAAGGTCCTGGTCACGTGCCATTGCAGAAGATCAAGGAGAACATGGAGCGCCAGCTCGACCACTGTCACGAGGCACCATTCTACACCCTCGGCCCATTGGTTACCGATATCGCTCCAGGTTACGACCACATCACTTCAGCCATCGGTGGCGCCCAGATAGCATGGCTCGGCACTGCTATGCTCTGCTATGTAACACCAAAGGAGCACCTCGCCTTGCCTAACAAGGAAGATGTGCGCACAGGTGTGGTAACCTATAAGATTGCCGCTCATGCAGCCGATTTGGCTAAGGGTCATCCAGGTGCAACCATCCGCGACAACGCCCTCTCCAAGGCTCGTTTCGAGTTCCGCTGGAGAGACCAGTTCCACCTCTCTCTCGACCCAGAGCTTGCCTTGAAGTATTTCGAGGAGGCAGGTCATACAGACGGTGAGTACTGCACCATGTGTGGTCCAAACTTCTGCGCAGCCAAGTTGACACACGATTTGAGAAAGTTTAAAAAGTAAGAAAATGTTTTCAGACGAATTAAAGAATATCAGTTGGGAGGAGACCACGGAGCGCATTGCTCGAATGACCGATAACGATGTGCGCCGTGCCCTCGCCAAGGACCATTGCGATGTGAACGACTTCATGGCGCTGATTTCACCGGCAGCCGAGCCATACCTGGAGGTAATGGCGCGTCTTTCCCGCAAATATACCGAGGAGCGCTTCGGCAAGACCATGTCGATGTTCATTCCTCTCTACATCACCAATTCATGCTCCAACTCCTGCGTGTATTGCGGTTTCCATCGTGAGAATCCGATGGCCCGCACCATCCTCACCCCAGAGCAGATTGAGAACGAGTACAAGGCAATCAAGCAGTTGGCTCCATTCGAGAACATCCTTCTCGTAACGGGCGAGAACCCGGCAAAGGCTGGTACCCCTTATCTTGCCAAGGCCATCGACATCGCCAAGAAGTATTTCTCTAACGTGAAGATTGAGGTGATGCCGCTCTCTACTGAGGATTACAAGACCCTCGCCGACCATGGCATGAACGGCGTAATCTGTTTCCAGGAAACCTACAACCACGAGCACTACAAGCTCTACCACCCACGTGGTATGAAGAGCAAGTTTGAGTGGCGCTGCGATGGTTTCGACCGTATGGGTATGGCAGGTGTTCACTCCATCGGTATGGGTGTGCTCATCGGTCTGGAGAAGGAGTGGCGCACGGATGTAGTGATGATGGCTCATCACTTGCGCTACCTTCAGAAGCACTACTGGAAGACCAAGTACAGCGTGAACTTCCCTCGTATGCGCCCTGCACAGAACGAAGGTTTCCAGCCAAACTGCTATATGACCGATAAGCAGTTGGCACAGGCTACTTTCGCCATGCGTATCTTCGACCACGATGTAGATATCTCCTACTCTACCCGTGAGCCAGCCTACATCCGTGACAACATGGCAACGCTTGGTGTCACCACCATGTCGGCAGAATCAAAGGTAAATCCTGGTGGTTACCATACTTATCCTCAGGCGCTGGAGCAGTTCACCGTGAGCGATGAGCGTACCGCCAAGGTAATCAATGCGAGATTGAAGGAATTGGGCAGAGAGCCAGTATGGAAGGATTGGGATGCCTCATTCGATTTCTTCGGAAATATCGCAAACGGATAAGATAAACATATAGATATAAAAAAAGCGCCTTGAATGATTTCAAGACGCTTTTTTTATATCTGTTTTTAAAAGACTTATTCCTTCAGCCATCCACCTATCAAGTCGATGATTTCCTGTCTGGTAGGCTCAGGGAACGACAGGATGCGGGTGAGATGTGAACCGCCATGACACATATAGACATGCAGGTTCTTCTTGTTCTTGGTGAAAGGCAAACCATAGATGCCCGATGCACCCCATGGGTCGATGTCACCATAAATATACACCATCTTCGGATCGTTCTTGGTCAGGAAATCCACGGTATAATTGTAAAGCTTTGGCGAGAACTCCACGTTCTCGGCACCCTTAGGCACCATCAGCTTCTTCAGATAACCCTTTGCCGACTTGATGCTCAGGTATCTCTTGAATGGCTTGGTGTAATATCCGTAATATCCCAACTCTTTGGCAGCCTGCACATCGAAAGACGCAGTGGCATTGTAGTTGGTGAAATACTCCGGCTCACACATATTGATCCAGTATTTGAACACCTGGTCGTCGGTAGTATCATTCGTAGGAATCTTCTTGATGTCCTCCCCCCACTGCCAGAAGGCGAAGGCATACTCAAACACCGAGTAATCGAAGATCTCGGCGATAGGCGCATTGAAGCGATACTGCTTCTCGCTGCAGTACTTCTCGAACATCGGCAGCAGCGCAGCCTTGCGCTTGAAGAGCAGCAGCTGGAAGTTGAGCACCTTCTGTCGGTTCTCCTTGGTAGAAACCTCATGCTGCAGGAACTTCTCGTGTCTGCCATCCTCCACGCCCTTGTTCAGCGGTGCAACGTATGGCACGGAGACGTCCACATCATTTGGGAAGTAGGCGCGGTAGAACATCGTAGTCTGTCCGCCCTTGCTGATGCCCGTGGCAATCCACTTGCCCTTATACATCGCATGCAGAGTCTGGTTGACGTGGTGCAGATCGTAGAGCGAGTTCTCCACGGTGAGGTAATCCCAGTTGCAAGGACTAGGCATCGACTTGTCGAAATAGCGGTACTCCACGGTGATGATGTTGGTATCGAAGAGTTTGGAAAGTTCCTCGATGTAACCCTCACGCAATGCATACTTGGCGTTGTAGCCTTCAGTTACGAGCACGGTAGGACGGTCGAATCCTCTGTGACAGAGTATCACTCGCTGCTCAAAACTGCCCTTGGAAGCATCCTTGGCATCCAGTTGCTGCTTGATGAAGAACACATATTTTTCCGGGAAATGCGTACTTTTCAGCGTTTCCACATCACTCACTCCAGGCAACGCCGCCAACAGCTTGCCCGCCTCTCCCAGTTCTGCCGCCAGCATCTGCAAAGGCAGGATGAAGAGCAGCAGCATCAATTTCAAAGATCTCAATTTCAATTTCATTTTCGTCTCTCTTTTATATTTTCTCTTTTTAAACTTTCGTCGGTAATCTCCACATGCTTTAAATGCTATGCAAAGGTAAGGAAATATTCTTGTCCGGCAAAAAGATTCGCCACCTTTTTTATATTATCCCCATTTTTTCTTGCAAAATCAAAATATTCATCGTATCTTTGCAGAAAGAATTTGTAGAAAGGTGGATGGATCGCAAAAAGCTATCCTGAAAACATAGGAGACCAGATTATGACAGATACAGAAATGAACGATAGAAGATTGCCGGTAGGTATCCAGTCTTTTGAGGTTATCAGAAAGGATGGTTATCTTTATGTTGACAAGACTGATATGATATGGAGACTTACCAACAGGGGGAAAAAGTATAATTACCTGAGCCGCCCACGCCGCTTCGGTAAGTCGATTCTCGTGGATACACTCCAGACTTACTTCGAGGGGAAAAAGGAACTCTTCGAAGGATTGAAGGTGATGGAGCTGGAGAAAGAATGGACCTGCTATCCCGTCATTCGACTCGACATGAGTTGCGGAGGAGCTACACCAGAAGAACTCAACTCCTATCTCGATGATGCTTTCTATAAACTTGAACAGAAATATGAGGTAGCCGTGCGCCCAGAGGCTTCCCTTGCCGTCCGCTTCCAGAACATCATCGAAACGATGTTTCAAAAGACCGGGAAACAGGTGGTTATCCTCATCGATGAGTATGATTCTCCATTGCAGCATTCCTGGAAGACTCCTCAGCATGATGCCTGCACAGCCATCTATAAATCCGTATTTGCCGTCTTGAAAAAAGAGGACGAGCACGAGCGCTTCGTCTTCATCACGGGCATCACCAAGTTCACTCAGATTTCTCTCTTCTCTGTTCTCAATAATCTGAGCAACATCAGTTTTGATGCACCTTACGCCACTATCTGCGGCATTTCGAAACAGGAAGCTGCCGACAACTTCATGCCTGAGATTGAGGCGATGGGAGAAGAAAACGGATGGACTCCTGAGGAGACGCTGAAGCAGCTCACGGCCTATTACGACGGATATCATTTCTGCAGCGATAATATGGTAGATATCTTCAACCCGTTCAGCCTCATCAATGCCCTGTCGGATAGAAAATTGAGAAATTACTGGGCTTCATCAGGCGCCACTTCTCTATTGCCAAAGTTCGTGGAAAATATGGAGATGAAGATGGAATATTTTGACCATTGCTTCATCGAGGGCGATACCCTGGAAACATCAGATGTAGTGAATGGCGGAGCCGAACTCTTCCTCTATCAGTCGGGGTATCTCACCATCAAGGGTTACGATGATGGCGTTTACATCCTGGGCTTCCCTAACTTTGAAGTTCGCAAGGCATTATACCGGGTAGTGGTTCCTGCCTTGACCATGAAATCGAATTCGGAAGTGGTTTCTGCGCAGAGTTTTCTCAGAAAAATGATGCAGGACGGTAATACTGCTGAAGCCAAGAAGGCATTAAAGGCTCTTATCACCGATGTGCCATACAGCAATAAGAAAATGGAGAGCATGGATATGGAGGAGCGTTACCGGCTGATAATGAGCACGATATTCAGAGCCTTGGGCTTTAGGGTGGAAGTAGAGAGAATGCTGGCCACTGGCAGGATAGATATGATTGTGGAGGTTTCATCCTTCATCTACGTCCTGGAGCTGAAGCTATCTAACAATGGCGGCATTTCTGCTGCCGAGAGCCAGATAAAGGAAAAGAGCTACACAGAACCATTCAAGGCCGACAAGCGCAAGGTCATCGCCCTGGCAGTGGAACTTGATGAAAAGGGCAAGGGTTTGATAGATTGGAAAGAAGTGGATGAGGGTGTGTAAAATACAAATACAACTCCAAACAAGATCGTTATGAAAGTATATTGGGATAAGACTGCTGTAATAGGTTTGGTGGGGTTTACGATCTCACTCTTGCTGATACTGTGCTTTATGGACAGTCTCAGCCACCCATTGGTGGGGATATTCCTCTGCCTGTTTGGCATCTTACTTTGCGGAATATATGGTGCTCTGCCAAAAGCAGGAAGCCCCGAAAGACAGAAGAAGAAGGAGAAAGAAAAAGAGAACGAGAAGGAGAAGGAAAATGAGACAAGAAGTATCTATGCCTTCTGCTTGCTTTTCTGCCTGGTGGTCAGCATTCTCAGTCTTGTCATCGGACTCATATTTATCTTAATCGGCAACGGAGAAGCCAGTTATATCTGTGCAGCCATCTTTGGGGTATCATTCACAGCCTTCCTTCTCGGTTCGTGGTGGAAAACCACCAGCATTGCCTCCAAAGCCGATTGGAGCGACTGGGGGTGGCTATAAAATATAGAAGAACCATCAAACAGATTCAAAGCCAGCCTTCTCCTGCGAAAAGGCTGGCTTTCTTTATCATCTAGATTCATTCACTATAAAGTTCTTCCCTGGAAATCGTGGTACTCCATAAGCCCACTTTCTCATCCTCCTCATGGCGGTTGATGCCCGTATAGGTAAGACTGCTGTCCTCATAGCGCTTGAACTTGAAGACGGCATCGTTCATCAACGCCTCATTAAATACACCCAGGTTCACCAGCAACTCAAAATCCTTCTTGGTCAAACCCGTAACCTTGGCAAAAAGACCAGGCTCCAACTGCATGATGACATCCCGAAGACTGCGCTCACGATAATCCGTAAGATACATGAAGATAGGTATGCGAGTGGCAAACTTGATGAGTTTCTCCTGTATCATCTTGCGCTTGCTCTTTATTTCCTTCTCCTCCTCGCTTAATTCCTTCTTCTCTTTTTTAGAGAGACCATCCTCCGATTCCGAAGCCACTTTCTTAGTCTTTTTGATGTGGTCGGTCTTGGTAATGATGGTCTGAATGTCCTCATTCAAACTTCTGAATCCCTCGATGTTCATCAGGGCTTGCATCGCCTGCTCGTTATTCAGCAGCTTTTCCAACACACCATTGGTTACATTCACCAGCGTGGCACTCTCCCATCTCCTGGCCAGCAAGGTGGCAGAAGTATTGCTCGTTGCCATATCAAGCACTTCACCTGCGTTCAAAGCCTTCATCGCTCCATCCTGATAGCAGATTACGGGCAAGAAATGAATCAGATCATCCACCTTCTGCTCCGGAGTCTTGTCGGCATCCACATTCAGCTGACTGCTATATTCCGCCAACTTTCTCAAAGCCCTGTTTGGCGAGAAATCGAAAACATAACACTCCTGCTTCAAAATCTCCGTCTGGTTGGGATGCAATCCATCACGATTGGTAATGGTCCATGGCGACTGAACCCGGAAAGCGGCCTGGAAGTAGGTTTCCGGACTCGACGTATCACGAAGCATAAAGATGCCAGTCCATGGTTTCACGGTTACCCCCGTGGTCAGTTTGCCACAACTCAAAGTGATGGATTTGCAATGCAGAGGATCCGGATTCTCCATCGCCCGCTCTACAGGCGCAAGGGCATCAAGTCCGATTCCAGCCTTGGTTCCAGCACAAACAATCACCTGATATTCATGATAGAAAGTGTTCTGCGATTCTGCCAGCAGATTCCTCATAGCATAGCAGGATGCCACATTGGGAAGAAACCATAGCGTATGTGACAGCACACCGTAAAGTCTTGAATCATAAAAAGGAAGAGGTGGTTTTCTGTTGTTTTGCTTCAAGTTATCGATAGATGCAGGCAGATAGTTGCCACGCAACAAGTCGAGCCATTTCTGCACATCATCATGAAAGCGGAAGCATGCCTCCTCGCCTTCACCATCAGCCAGGAAGAACGTGTTGAGGTCGAACTCGTCAAACTCTCCATCATTCGCCACAGCGGCAATGGAGGGCGGCAACTGATAGGTCATCAGCACCATTCTCGGGAGCGAGGCATAGGGATTCATCCTCTCGGGCTGCGATGTATCCTCCGCAGCATAACCTTGCAAGGATAATGCCTGCGGACGAGCATTCTCCCACTCCTCCTTGGCACGCTGCTCGTCAGAATAAGTCCAGTTGTAGATTTCATCCTCGATGAAGTCGCCCGAAGCAAGTGCACGGAATGGCGTGCCCGAAAGATAGAGATAATGATGAGCCGTGATTGGCATCATGTCCTCATCGAAATAATCAGGATTTTCTATCTCCTGACTCAGTTCCTTCTCCGATTCAACCATGGCTTTCTTCTGCACCTTGATGTCTTCCCTGGAGCCAATCAGTTCCTGCGCTTCCTCTCGCCATGCACCAAAATGATATTCATCCAGCACCACGCAATCCCAGTTGAAGGCTCGCGTCCATTCGTGTTTCGCCTTCATGCCTCCGCTCTTGCTCTTGCCCAGGAAATCCTGGAAGGAACCGAAGCAGACGAATGGCTTGTTGATGTCGATGTCCTCATCGGTTTGAGTCTTGGCATTGATGAATTGCCAACCCTCGAAATCCTGATGGCGCATCAGGTCTTCCTCCCAAGCTTGTGCCACGGCAGGCTTGAAGGTAAGTACCAGCAGTCGGCGCCACTTCATGCGAAGCGCCAACTGATAGGTAGTAAAAGTCTTGCCGAATCGCATCTTGCAATTCCAGAGGAAATGAGGTGTATGCTCATGGTCATGCTGGAACCGATTGAAATATTCGGCAGTCTTGTCCACGGCTTCCTGCTGTTCAGGTCGCATCGGGAAATTTTCGGTGCGGTCGTAGATGGTCTCACTTCTGTCTTTCACGGCAAGCCATGCCTTCTTCACATCCTCCGGGGTGCAGCGGAACCATTCACCAGCCACTTTCCGGCAACCCATCCTGAGCAGCATGCGGTGCACCTCATGATCGGTGAAGACAGTTCCGTCCTGCCGCATCGCCGATTCTTCGAAGACGATGTTCACAGGGTCGCCGCTTGGCTTCACTATCTGATATTGTTGATGAATTCGGGTAATCGTATCCTGGGTGGTATAGCCTACCTTGAGCAATCCCTTCAAGTCGGGGTTATGCTTATCTCTGTAAGCATAGATTTTAGGCTGCGACTCCGATTTCTCGGGAAATAAATTCTGCGTCATAATCTATGATGTTATGTTGTTATATATAATAAGGTGGGAGCAGGAGAATGCTCTCCTGCTCCCTTACCCTATTCTGATCTTGTTTCAAGATTATTCCATCGGACGAATCATCGACTCGATAAAGGCGATTTCATCAGATGAGAGTTTGTACTTGCGATAGAGCATCTCGTCGGTCCAAGGATGAGAGAAGTCTTGGAGGGGGACGAAAGTATAACTCGCCTTTGAAATGTTTTGGGTGTTCTTTACCAAAGACATCATAAATCTAAAGAATCTGGTCTTGATATAAGAAACCAAATTCTCAGCTTCTGTTCTTGAATCCACATCTTTTATTACCAAATACGTTTCGGTACAAACGGAGTTTGGTTCTGAAACAATAGGCTGACTCACGATAGAATGAGGATATTCATCACCGCCAGGACTTGCCTTTGAAACCAAGACCTTGTAACGCTCTATCCATTGGTGATTTTTAACTACTTGACTTTGCAATATATAACCATTTTCACCAAAACGATATAATTTTATTAGATTACCAAACGAATAACGCTTGCTATAACCCGAGAAATTAGATGGAAGTCCAAAAGGATTTCTTGAGCTCACAATATTATTGAAAGTCTCTTCATTAAACTTCTGAACTTTACGCAGGATACTAATAGCTTTATTGTATCTAATCAGCATAGGAACTTTTCCTTCTTTCAAAGAACGCTCCATTGTATACTCTTCACCTTTTACATGATTTACAATAAGGCTTTTACCCTGATGACAACTATCCCACTTAAAATAGCAAATACCTCCACGGATATTAAGTCCAGGAAAACAATCCTTGGTTTCAGGAAAATCATGTATGATACTTAATCTTTCATCATTCAACATCTTATCACGGAACGCATCAAGACCTTTTCCACCAGTATACCATCTAGCAGGGACAATCATAATCAAATAACGAGGAGATAGTTTCATCGCTTGTATTACAAATTTGTCATACAAAGGTATGGCGGAAGAATCTCTTCCTCCACCATCGCTAAGCTGATACGGCGGATTGCCGATAATTACATCGAATTTCATATTGTTGAATAGTTCTTTTGGATTATCTGTATGAATAAACTGATAAGCATGGCTTTCCTTATCCTCGCCACGCTCGTACACTTCTCGGCTTGCGCCGCAATAGATACACTTGCCTGTAGATTCATTCCAGGTATGCGGAATCTCGTGGAAGGCGATGTTGCCGGCAGCCTCATCAAAGCGACTGATGCTATACTCGCTGCTGGCATCCTTGCTGCAATAGAGCGAACGGCGGCTAACCAGGGAAGTAAGCTCCGTTATCGCCATGCCATACACCTGATGATGCAGGATATGGTCAAGGCGCTTCTGCATATCAGGAATCTCTTCAGAGAGACCATCCAGCAGACGCTTGGTTATCTCACGAAGAAACACGCCGCTCTTGCAGAACGGGTCGAGAAACTTCACTTTACTATCGCTCCAAATCTCCTTTGGCAAAAGATCGAGCATGCGGTTGGCTATCTCAGGAGGAGTGAACACCTCATCGTTGCTCAGATTGGCCAGGCAACTGAGCACATCGGGATTATAATTGATCATGGTCAGGAAGATTAAGATAATGAGTCAACGGATATTCCTTGATAGGCTCATGCACGAAGGTTGGCTCGCCCGTATCGGCAAAGAGCAAACCCTCCTCCTCCGGTTTCGGCTTGTCAAACTCCACGTTCTTGAGCAAATCATCAAGACGGAAGTCACGACGCTTCACTTTGCCACCGCCCACGAAGCCCCATTCCGAGAAGACGATAGGTTTCCCGGAAGACGTTTCCATGGTGAGGGCATCACCACAAAGAATGTTTTTGGCATAAAGAAACTGAATGCAACGCTCATAAGGGGCACTGCATTCCTGATGAAACACACGTTGATAGCGCTCCATGAAATCATCATAGAGCCTCTTCTGACAGGCAGCCACATTATCGGGCAGCAGCTCCACGCCGTACATCGAACTGATGGCGAGGGCGGCATACAGTTCGTAGTCGTATCGGCTCTTACCATACTGGCACTCCACCACCTCTAGTTTACGGCGCTGAATTTCGATGAGGAAATTGCCGTTGCCGCAAGCCGGTTCCAGGAATCGGGAGTCGATACGCTCCGTCTCTTCCTTCACCAGGTCGAGCATAGCATTCACCTCACGCTTGGCGGTATAAACTTCTCCATGCTCCGCCACTCGCTCACGCGAAACTACCTGTCTCTCATTATCAGAATCTTGATTATTTATCATGTTTTGGTCGGACATTTAAAAATCAATAATACATGAAAGACTTGTTTTTCAAAGACTTATCGTATGAAGCCTTATTAAATATTGTGGAAAGGAAAAGGCGCACCCACATCCTATTCATTCCTAAACTCGGGGTTGTCCGACCAAAGATTTACCCATGCAACGAAACGAAAGGAAGGGGTACACCTATAGCTAGGCGCATCCTCATCCTCAGAAGTTCGTTGCTATTGTCTGGTCGGACTATTTGAGTTTAGAACTTCATCGAACTAGATACGAAATCTATTTCATCCACAAAGACAGACGTCATCGCCCTAGGGCGAATCCATCCAAATGCAAAGTAAATGCAAACGGGCGCAATGAAAGCTTGCTTTCAAATTGCCGAGTGCAGCTTTGCATTTGCAAAGATACTGCAAAAATCAGAGATAGCAAAAAGATTCGCCACCTTTTTTATATTATCCCCCATTTTTTCTTGCGAAATCAAAATATTCATCGTATCTTTGCAGAAAGAATTTGCAGAAAGATGGATAGCGCACAAAAAGCCATCCTGAAAACATAGGAGATTAGATTATGACAGAAATGAACGATAGAAGATTGCCAGTAGGTATCCAGTCTTTTGAAAAAATCAGAAAGGGTGGATACCTATATGTTGACAAAACAGATATCATCTGGCAACTTGCCAACAGAAATAAAACGTATAATTACCTGAGCCGCCCACGCCGCTTTGGTAAATCAGTGCTGGTTGATACGCTCGAAGCCTACTTCATGGGTAAGAAGGAACTCTTCGAGGGTTTGAAGATTATGCAGATGGAGACGGAATGGGTGAAGCGACCTGTCATCAGACTGGATATGAGCCAGGCTGGCGCTGAACCGGAAAGTCTGAAAGGTTATCTGGACTATACCTTTCAAGAATATGAATCTTTATATGAGATAGAATCGAGGGATAACTCTCCCTTAGCAACTCGTCTGATAGAAATTATAAAGACTGCTTATAACAAAACGGGACAGCAGGTTGCCATTCTCATCGACGAATACGACTCTCCATTGCAGCATTCCTGGAAGACTCCCCAGCACGAAGCATGTACCGCTATTTATAGAGAAGTATTTGCCGTATTAAAATCTCAGGATAAATACGAGAAGTTTGTCTTCATCACCGGCATTACCAAGTTTACGCAAATCTCTCTCTTCTCTGTGCTCAATAATCTGAGCAACATCAGCTTTGAGCCGGAATATGCAGCCATCTGTGGTATTACGAAAGAAGAGGTGCTGCGCGATTTCAAGCCTGAAATCAACAAATTGGCAGAATACGAAGACTGGACATTCGATGAAGCTGTAGCACAACTGACGGCATATTATGACGGCTATCATTTCAGTCGCCGCAATATGGTGGATGTATTCAATCCGTTCAGTCTCATCAATGCCTTGGCAGATTCAGATCTGAAGAACTACTGGGCTTCATCGGGTGCAACCTCTCTGTTGCCTAAGTTTGTGGATGACATGGAACTCAAATTGGGTAATTTTGATCCGTGCACCATTCTTCGCCAAACCATAGAGACATCGGATGTCACAGGCGGAGGAGCAGAACTGTTCCTCTATCAGTCTGGTTATCTTACCATTAAGGATTACCAGATGGGAGTTTATATTTTAGGATTTCCTAATTCTGAGGTAAGGCAAGCACTTTATGAAACAGTGTTACCGGCACTTACCTTGCGAAGTAATGGTGATATACAATCTACCCAATCTGGTCTGTTTCTTGCCCTTCAGCTTGGCAATCTTCCCGAAGCTATGAAATACCTGAAGGCGCTCATTGCGGATGTGCCCTACAGCAACAAGAAGCTTGCCAGCATGGACATGGAGGAGCGTTACCGTCTGATTCTGAGTACAATTTTCAATGCCATCGGCTGCCGTGTGGAAGTAGAAAAGATGATTGCTACGGGCAGAATTGATATGGTGGTAGAAACCACTAACTTCATCTATATCCTGGAGCTGAAGCTATCTAACAATGGCGGCATTTCTGCAGCCGAGAACCAGATGAAGGAAAAGAGTTACACCGAGCCCTTCAAGGCCGACAAGCGCAAGGTCATCGCCCTGGCAGTGGAACTCGATGAAACGGGCAAGGGACTGATTGATTGGAAAGAAGTGGAAGATACTTTGTAAAATACAAAGCCAGCCATCTTTCGTTCTGACGGATTTGCAATCCATCGTCTAAAAATGCCCCAACCTCTTTAAGACTTGCGGATTTGCAATCCGCAGCAAGCAAGATTGCAAATCCTTTTTTGTCATCCAGGTGAGGCGGATTACAAATCCACAATGCCCTAAATGGTCGAACATTTTTTATGCCGGATTGCAAATCCGGCAGGACGCCTGACGGTGGTCCAGAAAGGTGGTCCAGAAAACAAGAAGGTGGACCATAGAAAAGCAGTTGTTGCCTCTTACCGCAACAACTGCTTTTTCTTTTACAATATCATCAGCTATTCTACTACAATACTTACTGTATTATAACAAAAGCATCCTTCTCCTGCCTACACCTCCTTGATCTCCAGCGTTACTACGTTGCCGCGCCACACCGCCTTCTTGATGCGCTCGTAGAGGGTGGTGAAAAGCGGCTGGCTCTTCAACACATAGCCGGGGGCATGAACCTCACCCACCAGGATGCTGCCACGGCTCATCGTAAACGGACCATTGCCCGGCTGAATCATCGCACATAGCAGGGAGGTGAAGGCTGAAATATCGCCAAACTCGTGAGAATGACGAGCCTTGCAACAAAGCTCACACTGGGAGGAATCCATCGGAACCAGGAACGGCATCTTGCGACGGTGATAGATGCACTTGCCAATGCACACACGATACTTTCCTACCGGAAGACAATCTGCCTCACGCTCTACGGTGCCGCATACCTTCACCAGCTCAATCTCTTCGCCAGCAACCTCTTTCACAACTTTGAGTGTGCCCATGATGGTGCCACGCTCACGCAATAAACGATACACATAAATTTCCATATCTATCTAAATTAAATTAAAAAGCAAATTAATAAACATAAAAAACATAATAAACATAATAACAAAAAGCATAATTATCAGACATTTACGCTGCTCTGAACCTTGGCTTTCGCCTCCTCCAACGTCATCCCTTCACTACGGCGCAGCTTGAGATAATACTCACTCAAATCCTTGCAACCTTCGGGCAACTGATGGTAAACCAAACTGGGCAATGCTTTCTTCAGCTCAAAATAAAGACTCAATCCAGCTTCGTCCTGATCAGGGAAAATGTGAAGATTTCTTCCGGCAAGAAGCCCTTGAAAACGGCGGTCGAAAAGCGTGGCACTGGGGATGGCTATGGCATGAATGCCAAGGGTCAATGCCGTCCAGCAATCAGAGGGTCCCTCGGTAATGAGCAGCGGTTCATCAGGAGGATAATCCTTCAACCGGTCGAGCCCATATATCATGCGATGACTGCCTGGTGCAAACTTGAATCGGGGAATCTCCTTCTTCTTTCCCAGATAGCGGCTCTGCACGGAAACCAGTCTTCCCTCCTGGTCGAAATAGGGAAAGATGAGCGATGGTCCGTCAAACACTCCACGCCCCACTCTCGCCATGCATACGCTTTGCTCCGTGCTCACTATCTGGCAGACCTTCAAAGCCTCCGAGCTAAGCAACCGCTCCTCGAAGAGGAATCTCTGCCCCGATTCAGATAGATGCATCTGCCGGAACATCTGCTGATAAAACTCCACATCTACTGCTGATGGGGCAACATAAGCCGATGATGGGCATTCTCTATTCCTTTCTCCACTAAAGGAAGATTCTGCCAGATGTCCATGTGAGACATGGGTTTCTGCAAAATGCGCTCTCAGGGAAGCCATTCTTCTGTCTGATGCCGTAAGTACTTTCTTATCAGCACATTTATCTGCATATCGGGCAGAATTCCCATACTTAGCAGAATTCCCATACCTGTCATCGCCAATATACACATCAAAATGGTCTGCCAGCCAATGACATGCCTCGCTGAATCCCAGGTTCAGTCGCTCTCTCACCAGTGCGATGGTATCGGCAGAGAATCCGCAGCTATAGCAGTGGCAGGTGTTCTTCTTTACATTGAAGGCGAGGCTCGGATGATGATCATCATGGTGGATGCAGAGGGCTCGCTTGTTGCGGAGCCCCATGCCCAGAAGATCAGCCACCTGCAAGATGTCGAGCTCGCGAAGTTTCTGAATGTCAAACTTATTAATCATATCTTAAACTAACTGATATTACTTTTTTTCTTAGAACTACTGATGGCGCGTGAAGCTTTCTTGCGCAAGTTACCGGTAGCAAGTTTCTCAATCCATCCTTTACGTTTCCAATTACATATTACATTCTTCAATGGTGTACGCACTCCTTTACGAGTTAAAAACTCTTCCAGAAATTTACGAGAAAACTCTTGCGGCAACTCGTCAAAGTAATTACAGGTCTTATAGGGGTGAGATTCAAAATCTGCATTAATCTCATCATAGATGGCTCCCCATTTACCTAACATATTGTGCATGATACGATCGGCACAAGCCAAATATATCTGCTTCACCAGGCGGCGAATTTCCTTCTGTGTCTTTACACCCTCTACCTGATAAAGGTATTGCATAAGCGAAGCTATGCGAAAGGCACTTACACTGCTGCGTTTATAAAAGACATCAAGAGCTTTTGACATCGACTTCATTACGTCACTCCTACGAGCTTCACACCATTTCTTCACCGTAGGATCCAACCAACTCGTATCAAGCAAGCTTTCCTTACGTAAAGATTTTCCGTCTTCGCTATAACAGAGCGACATGAGTTTTTGCAAAGTAGTATCTATACTTTGCTTCTGCGTCTCTGTCAAAGGCTTGAATATCAAAGGGTTTTCTCCCAGCTGAGAATTTACGTTGCAAAGGATAGTACGGGTAACACTGCCACCTTCTATGGCTGCTTTATCCATATATCGGTTTACGGCTGCAGGTGTGCCTGTATAGACATAACACAACATCAAATCTACCACAGCCGAATAGCTGGCTTCACTCAAATAATCTTGACCAAATTCTGATCCCAGGTCATATCCAGTCTTGTTGATTTGCTTGATGTCAGAAAACTGTCGCTTGCTGGCCTGCACGATAGCACCGATCTCATCGGCAAACTGGAAAAGTGTTTTCGGCGTACCAAACAGCTTCATTGGAGCATCGGCTCTCTTGATGAGCATAGAGAGCGAAAGATTCTCGTGGAGCAAGGTGATGTCTGTCTTTGGCTCCGGAGGCAATTTGCCATCTTTTTTACCTTGGCGTCGCTTCAATTCGGCATACTTCTGCTCCTCTGCCCTTTGCTCGGTATCACGCTTGATAAATGGATCCATCAGATAACGCATCAGATAACGGGCAAACGATTTTCCTGAGCTCTGATCACCACATACCAGCACATGAAGAAGGATGGCAGAAAGCGAATTATCGTAAACATAATTGAGGCGGATACGAGTGGCATATACGGCAAGCATAGAACTCGACACAGCAAGGGTAGAAAACTTGAGCTCGCTGGGTGCCGTCATCATCCACTCTCTTACTCCAGCAGGATAATCCTTGTCAGGAATGAGAGGTTGAAGTTCTATGGAGTCTGAACGGGACTTAGCTGCATCCTCTTTATTATACTCGACCACTGATTGGTTTCCAGCCTGGGTCGAATCGTTTGGCTGGTGAGCAGGGCAAGTCCCCAACTTGTTCTGCTGCAAGGTGTCATTTAAATCTTGCATCATCATCAACAATTTGATTTTGATGCTGCAAAATTAGTAAAAAAGGGCATAAGCGAGGTGTTACGCAACACGACGCAACACCTCAAATTTTATAATGAACTAACTGCTACACAAGCATTTATATGATTTAAAAAGGAAAGAAACAAAACTATTGGCACAACAACAACACAACACGCCAATAGAAGTTTAGTTATAGAGATCTTAGCAAAATGCGCAGTTCATCTGCTTCACTAGGCCACGAATTATGACGGCTTTCTAACTTAAATTTTCCCGCCCCACTCTTAGCCTGACTAAGAACAGAGGAATTATTTAAATCCTTAAATAAATGCTTAAACGAATCCCATACAATATTTTTGGTAGAAGGATCTAAAACCTTCAACTCATGTGCCACCAGTTTTACCATATAGCCTAGTGACCGTTTAGATTTTTTCCAAACGAGCATCGACCCATCCTTCTCACACCATTCTTTTTCAATGAGTTTTCTCCAAATAGCTTGCGCCTGCTTAGTATATAATTTATCATCATGCTCCGTAAGAGGAGGAGCAATTACGATTTCATCGTCTTGCAAGACAAGGCATCCTTCAGAATCAGTAAGCAAGGAGTTATCATTATTCATATAATCAAGAAGCCAGTCCTTTACATTCTGACTATATAGTCTATAAGATTCATAATGATAGATGTCTCTCATAAACTTCATCATCTTATTGGATTGCTCACAGGCAGAGGCAAACAGTTGATTTCCAAAACGCAGATAGTGAAGATTACCTGGACAAGCTTCATCACTCAGTTTGCCCAGACAATTATGCAATAATCCCAGAATAAGACATACATACTCTTCCACTTCACTATCAGGACACTCGCAGTTAGCCAATTCAGCCATATCGCAAAAGGCTTCCCACTGCTTATCCCAAGCTTCTTTCATCATTCTGCATACCGCCTCATTATCAGATTCGCACTTGATGCCGTCTATCCACCCCATCAGGATTTGAAAAATTTCCTCGGGGCGCAACTTCAATCTATAATCAGGCCGAATATACTTTCCGCCAATGCTTTGTATCATCAGATACAAGGGATTAGCAGCATAGCGCTTTCTGACTTTATCTCTTGACTGTATGTCTAGTCTGTTCATTCTGCTTATCTTTCTTTATCCTCTCTAATTCAACAACAATCTCATCAAACCAATGGGTCAATTCAGTCATCTGCTTAAGTTTAGCGGCTTTCACTGCTGTTTTTATTCCTTCTGGTTTGACAAAATCCGAACTGTCAAGACGCTTTATGAAAGGAGCGGCAGCCTCTGAGGTAATCCAATCCTTTTCTTGGTCAAACTGTGCTTTGACCACGAATCCGTATTTACATGATAAAGTTATCACCATACCAAGATTATGTTTAACTTCCGTCACATCAAGTTCTTTCCCTGGTTTCGCATTAAAGAAGAAGCCACCATCCCCTGCATCAATGGCCTCTAAAAACGAGAAAAACGAGGTGACCATGCTTGCTTTTTCTTTGACTTGCTCATTAATAAAATCATTCTTCAAAATCTGGGCTACATCAAGATGAAGACCTGTCAGTTTACAACCATTTTGGATTTTTCTATCTAGTGTTTTCCAAAACATATCAGATGATGTTATCTGACGCAACTCTACATTACAATTGAATTCATCCCAAATGGTCTGACTCCAGTACTTCTCAAGTCTTTTTCTAACGGTATCAAGATTAGCAAAACACTTTGACTGATTTTGAATACCAATGAGAATACCTTCTTTCTGAGGTTTTCTGGCATCCAACACAAGCGCAAAATCGGGATAGGTTGGCAACTCTTCCTGCTTTCGACATTCCTTCATATCTATGGTCATTTTTTTCTTCTTTTCGATGGTAACATAACCCAGAGTATCAAAAACTTCAGATCCATAGGTGATTATGGGTTCTCCATTACCATCAACAAACTTAATATCCATAAGATGAGCTAGGATATATTCAGCCACCTTTTCTGCGACGTCTTCAGAAATAGGGGCTCCAGACATAAAGGGTTCAATCTTCAACCTATATATCGTAAATCTAGGATTATTCATGTTAGATTTTATTTTAAAATTGTTATAAAAGAGTAATATGCTCTTTCACCCTACAAATGTACACAAAAAATCACAAACAACAAAATATATTTGAAAAAAAGTGAAAAAGTGAAAGTGAAAAAGTGAATTTTCAATGAGAACAAAAAACACACCTTTAAAGGATTATGTATTATTAAGGGATAAAAGAAGAAATATAGTGAAGAAAAAAGGAGTAGTACTTACGCGCGTACATTATTATATACGTGTACATTAATATATCGTATTTCTTTTCTCTTTTACATCGTACACGGAATCTCAGAAACTGGCATTTTTCTCATCTGTTCCTTGATACCTCTGTGAATTTCACCTTTTCACTTTCACTTTTTCACCTTTTCCTTTGATCCCTCTCCCCCTCCTCGCCCCTTTTCCTGCGTCGCCACGTAGCAATTCCTGCGTCGCCACGTAATATTTCCTACGTCGGGACGCAGGAAATGGCAGCTCTACCGAAGGGGATTTCATGCCTCACATCACAACTGCCAGAACTGTGTCCTTCACAACTGCCGGGACAAGCCGATCCAAATGCCGGGACAACTATTGCATTTCGCCCAAAAATGTTGTATCTTTGCATCGTCAATGAAACTCATTGATGGGGCTCTCTGCCGGACAGGATACCGCGGAACTGCAGGGAGGGGGATGCCCGATACAGAAACTGGATTATTCACTAAAAAGAAAGGAATGAAGAAAATGAAAAAGGAAACTTGGAAGACGATTCTGCAAGTCATCGTCACGGTGCTCACTGCACTCTGCACATCACTCGGAGTTACGAGCTGCATGTAGTGCTCGAATCTTTCACGAAATCGAGCTAGACAGAAACTGAATTAACCACTAAAATCGAGTTTATTGAAATTTAAATTATTCACTAAAAACTATTTGAATTATGGGTATCAAAGTAAAAGCTATCGAGCGCAACGTCGCTTTTGAGAAGGGTAAGCAGAAGTGGGCATACGTTATGCAGGCAGACCTCTACGGTCAGCTTACCCAGAGTAAGGTTATCGAGGAAGCTGCCGTGCGCAGCGGACTCGCCAAGCAGGTGATCAACGCCGCCTGGGGTGCCATCGGAGCAGTCATCACCGCATGGGCCACCGAGGGTCACTCCGTGGCTGTACCGGGACTCGGCTCCCTCCGATTCGGTCTGAATTCTACCGCCGTGGAGGATGTCAACAAGGTGAGCAGCTCGCTCATCAACCGCCGCTACATCATCTTCGTGCCTAATGCCGACATCAAGGAGGAGCTCGCCAAGACCAGCGTCAACATCACCTGCTACGACCGCAACGGCAAGATTGTGAAGCAGGTTACCTCTGCCGACAAGAACGACACCGGGGAGGGTGACAACAAAGATAACACCAACCAGGGCGGAGGTACTTCGCAGGGAGGTGGAACTTCGCAGGGCGGAGGTACCAGCCAGGGAGGTGATTCCAGCCAGGGAGGCAACACCAGCCAGGGAGGCGGTTCTACCGATGGCGATGGTAACGGCGACAACGTAGATTTCTAAAAACAATTTAGATTTCTAAAAACAACGGAGATCTCTAAAATCATCAAGGTGTGCCAGATTACAAGGAAGTGAATCTGGCGCACCTTCTTTTTTTTTATCTTTTTCTCCTTAAAAGTGGTCTTTTTGGAAAAACCTCATTATTTATTCAAGTTTTTTTCGTACCTTTGCACGCGAAATCAATAGACCGGAATATCAAACTGGCTAGAATATCAGATAGGCTAGAATATTAGATAGACTAGAATATCAGATAGACTAGAATATGAATATGTATTTAAAATAAGGTATAAGATATGAAATCTCACATCAAAATTTATCTACTTGTCTGTATCGCCGCCCTGCTCCTTACGGGCTGCGATACCGTATTCGATGTTCACCCTTACGATGTTCGCGTAAAGGGCGAAACCAATCTGAATGCCAAGAACATACAGAAGATAGAGCAGACGGTGAAGAGCAAGGATACCATCCGGTTTGCCGTGATCAGCGACAGCCATCAGTGGTACGACGACCTGCAGAAGGCGGTTAATGACATCAACAGCCGCCAAGACAGCATCGACTTCGTAATCCACTGCGGCGACATCTCCGACTTCGGCGCTACACGAGAAATGAAGTGGACACGGGAGAAAATGCAGAAACTCAAGATGCCTTCGGTGGTGCTGCTGGGCAACCACGACTGTCTGGGCACGGGCAACCAGACGTATGAAGCCATCTACGGCAATCCCGACTTCAGCTTCATCGCCGGAAAGGTAAAGTTCGTTTGCCTCAACACCAATGCCATCGAGTATGACTACTCCCGTCCGGTGCCCAACTTCGACTTCATGGAGGCGGAACGCTCTGCCGATTCGCTCGACTTCGACCGCACCGTGGTGTGCATGCATGCACCTCCCTACTCCGAGCAGTTTAACAACAACGTAGCGAAGGTATTCAATTATTACATCCACGAGTTCCCTCGCCTGCTGTTCTGCCTGGACGGTCATGGTCATCATACCAAGACGGAAGACCTTTACAACAACGGCACCCTGTTCTATATGGCAAGCAGCGTACACTTCCGTCAATATTACATTTTCACCATCACACCAAAGGATTATCATGTTGAAGTCATCGATTTTTAAGTTCAGTACATGGGCGCTTCTCCTGCTATCGGCAAGCACAACGGCAAACGCCGGCGAGGAGGGGTTAGGAAAGGAGAATTTAGGAAAGGAGAGTTTAGAAAAGGAGAGTTCAGAAGAAGATTCACTCACCCGATACGACAGGCGCATCCTCCGCTATCGCAAGCACTGGGATGTACTGATGCCTACGCAGAGCGTGATACAGACCTGCGGCAACATGGGTATCATCTCGCTGGGTATCGGATGGGACTACGGCAAGCGAAGCCAATGGGAGACGCATCTGCTCTTCGGCATCGTTCCGAAATATGATTCGGATGAAGTAAAAATGACAATCACGCTGAAGGAGAACTTCATTCCCTGGCGAAAGGACTGGGGAAAGGGATGGCAGTTTGAACCCCTGGAGTGCACGCTGTACCTGAACACGGTGTTGGGTCACGATTTCTGGACAAAGCAGCCTACCAAGTACGAGAGCGGATATTATCCCTTCTCTACCCGAATCCGCCCGAATCTGGGATTTGGCGAACGGTTTACGTATCAGATTCCGAACAACAGGCGCAAGCGCGTGAAGAGCCTCACGCTCTTCTATGAGTTGAGTACGAATGATATCTATTTCATGCGGTTCTACCGCAACGGCAATGCCGGTTTCTGGGATGTCTTCGGACTGTCGTTTGGCGCAAAAATGCAGATACTCTAAGTTTATTTTAAAAGAAAAAAAAGATGGAAACAGAAGAGATTGTCCATAAGCTGGAGGCGAAGGGCATCAAGCCCACCTCCAACCGCATACTGGTGATGAAGACTCTGGTGAATGAGCAGAATCCGCTGAGTCTGAAGGATTTGGAGCAGAAGATGGTGTCGATGGATAAGTCGAGCATCTTCCGCACGCTGACGCTCTTTCTGGAGCATGATGCCGTTCATGCCTTCGAGGACGGAAGGGGGATATTGAACTACGAAGTGTGTGAGGAGGAAGGAGAGTGTGACCATCATGATGGTCATATTCATTTCTACTGCGAATCATGCCACCGTTCGTTCTGCATGGAGGATATCCATATTCCGAGCTTCGAATTGCCGGAAGGATTCTATCCTCACTCCGTCTCCTTCGTCATCAAGGGAGAATGCCCTGAGTGCAGGAAGAGGCATCGCTGAAAGCAATGCTTGTTACAGCAGGAAGAAGAGGGTGTGTCATTATTCATCGGATTACGCGGAATAAACGGAACCTTAACCGCCTTCCTCGGATTACTCACGGATTTTAAACGGAAACTCGACCTGGCGGTCGTGGCGATACCCCCTAAAGCAGGAATGCGAATGCGCTAGCCCAATAGTCGTAAGGCCAAATCCGTTTAAATTCCGTGCGTAATCCGTGAAGCAAGAATGTTCCGTTAACTCAGCGTAATCCGATGAAGAAAAACGATGAAGCAACAAAAAAAGCTCCGAAGAAAGATGAACTTCTTCGGAGCTTTTTTGTACACCCTTAGGGATTCGAACCCTAGACCCACTGATTAAGAGTCAGTTGCTCTACCAACTGAGCTAAGGGTGCAGCAAGCTTAGCATTTGAGTTATTTCTCAAAAGCGGTTGCAAAGGTACTGCTTTTTTCTGACACCACCAAATTTTTCGGCAACTTTTTTCTTTTTCATGCGCATTTTTCTGATTTTCCATACATTTTCAAGAGAAAAAGTGTATCTTTGCAGTCACTTATACATTATTATATATGTAGAGCATCAAAGAACATAAGAGAATATAAGAGAAATCTTATCAATTAAGAAATCAAAAACATAAGAGAATATGAACGGAATATACACTATCCTGCTCCTCGTGCTGAGCAACATCTTCATGACGCTTGCATGGTATGGACATCTCAAACTCCAGCAGACGGGCACCAGCAGCAACTGGCCACTCATCGGAGTCATCGCCTTCAGTTGGGCGATCGCCTTCTTCGAATACTGCTGCCAGGTACCAGCCAACCGCATCGGATTCATCGACAACGGCGGTCCATTCAATCTGGTACAGCTCAAAGTGATACAAGAGTGCGTGTCGCTCATCGTCTTCGCCATCATCGCCAACCTCCTCTTCCAGGGGCAGGGCCTGCATTGGAATCACTTTGCCGCATTCGTCTGCCTCATCGCTGCCGTGTATTTCGTCTTCATGAAATAACAAAGCTTTTGCCCTTACAGGGCGACAGACTTGCGTCCTGAATACCCAGGGCGATGCCCTGGGCTAAGAGCTTCTGCCCTTTCAGGGCGTTAACAACAAAGAAAGAAAAAAGAACAATTATAACAAAATAAAAGAATAACCGACAATGGAAAAGAAATTACGTGTTGCTTCCCTCTGCGTGCAGGGAGGCTATGAGCCGAAGAACGGCGAACCGATAGAAGTGCCTATCTATCAGAGTACTACATTCAAATACGACAACTCTGAGGAGATGGCGATGCTCTTCGACCTGAAGAAGGAGGGCTACTTCTATACCCGACTCCAGAACCCTACCAATGATGCTGTGGCAAAGAAAATCGCACAGCTCGAAGGTGGTGTGGGTGCCGTATTGACCTCAAGCGGTCAGGCAGCCAACTTCTATGCCGTATTCAACATCTGCGAGGCTGGCGACCACATCGTTACCTCTAACGAAATCTACGGCGGTACCTTCAATCTCTTCGGCGTTACCCTGAAGAAGCTCGGCATCGAGTGCACCTTCGTAAACCCTAATGCCAGCGAGGAGGAAATCCAGAAGGCTTTCCGCCCTAACACCAAGGTGGTGTTCGGCGAAACCATCAGCAACCCTGGCTGTGCCGTGCTCGACATCGAGAAGTTCGCCCGCATCGCTCACAAGAACGGCGTGCCTCTCATCGTGGACAACACCTTCGCCACACCTATCAACTGTCGCCCATTCGAGTGGGGTGCCGACATCGTTACCCACTCTACCACCAAGTATATGGACGGTACAGCATCGCAGGTAGGCGGCGTTGTAGTGGATAGCGGCAACTTCGACTGGATGGCGAATGCCGAGAAATTCCCTGGCCTCTGCACACCGGATGAGAGCTACCACGGCTTGACTTACGTGAAGGCTTTCGGCAAGATGGGATACACCACCAAGCTCGTGGCACAGCTGATGCGCGACCTGGGCTCCATCCCTGCACCGATGAACTCATTCATCCTGAACCTGGGTCTGCAGAGCCTGCACCTGCGTATGCGCCAGCACTGTGAGAATGCGCAGAAGGTGGCTGAGTTCCTGCAGAATGATGAGCGCGTGGCTTGGGTTCACTATAGCGGACTGAAGGGAGATGAATATTATGATCTTGCCCAGAAGTACATGCCTCATGGCACCTGCGGCGTCATCGCCTTCGGATTGAAGGGCGACCGTGAGACTGCCATCAAGTTCATGGATTCACTGGATATGATCAACATCGTGACTCATGTGGCAGATGCCCGCACCTGCGTGCTCCACCCTGCTAGCCACACCCACCGCCAGCTTTCAGACGAGCAGTTGAAGGAGGCAGGCGTTGCTCCAGACTTGATCCGCCTCTCGGTAGGTATCGAGGATGTAGAGGATATCCTGGATGATATCAAGCAGGCATTGGATAAGATCTAGAAAATCAGTATGATTTAGGCAATGCCCGGCATGTTCCAAGTGGTGTTTGCATCCACATGCCCTGTTTGCATCCACACGCCCTGAAAGGGCAGAAGCTCCTAGCCCAGGGTAACACCCTGGGTACATAGGGATATAACAGAGTCGCCCTGTAAGGGCAAAAGCTTGGTATTGA
>ERZ1031020.126-NODE-126-length-40541-cov-5.879860_pt1 | contig 40541 bp, 23 predicted proteins | sample MGYA00517109_ERZ1031020 | MGnify/ENA primary metagenome ERZ1031020 (study PRJEB33719, sample SAMN04261270) | wastewater metagenome | biome: rural village; feature: human; material: feces | host: Homo sapiens | place: El Salvador | collected 2013-01-07 ... | reverse complement strand
GGCATCGCGCTGATGGATGTGGACGATTTCAAGATCTGCAACGACACCTATGGGCATTACGCCGGAGATATGGCACTGAAAACGGTGGCAAACGCTATCCAGTCCTGCATCCGGAAGTCGGACCTGCTCATCCGCTACGGCGGGGATGAGTTTTTATTGGTTCTGTCCGGCATTCCGAGCGACATCCTGCAAGCCAAGCTGGAGCAGATCAGAGCCGCCGTGCAGCAGGCTACTGTACCCGGCTATTCGCATTTTCGCCTCTCACTGAGCATCGGCGGAACGATGCAGGCCATCACCGACCCGATGGAGAATGCGGTTCGCCGGGCAGACCGGCTGATGTATCAGGCAAAGTGCCGCAAGAATGCCGTCATGGTGGAGGTTCCGGGGCATGACATGGCGGCTTTGGAAAAACTTTTGCAGAACAAGTCACAGATCTTACTTGTGGATGACTCCGCAATGAACCGCATGATGCTGACAGAGATCCTGAGGGATAGTTACCATGTCCTGGAAGCAGAAAACGGACGGGAATGCATGGAAAAATTGCAGGCAGAAGCCGGAAACATTGCACTGGTGCTGCTGGACATCAATATGCCCGTTATGGACGGCTTTGAAGTGCTGAAAGCCATGAATGCCAACCACACCATCGAGGATATCCCGGTCATTATGATCTCCAGCGAGGACTCCGATGCGACGATCCGGCGTTCCTATGAGCTGGGCGCAAGTGATTATGTCAATCGCCCCTTCGATGCTCGTATCGTGTACCGCCGTGTGACCAACACCATCAAGCTGTACGCCAAGCAGCGGCGGCTGGTGCAGATGGTCTCAGAGCAGATCCGCGCCCGTGAAAATAATACGGATATGCTGGTGGGTGTACTGAGCCATATCGTAGAATTCCGCAACGGCGAAAGCGGCGCCCATGTGCGGCACATCCGTATCATCACCGAGCTGCTGCTCCGCCGTCTGTTGGAGAGCAGCAGCAGATCCTCTATCACTGCGGAACAGCAGGATATGATCCCGCTGGCTTCTGCCCTGCACGACATCGGAAAAATCGGCATTGACGAAAAGATCCTCAACAAGTCCGGCAAACTGACCCCGGAGGAATTCGAGGTCATGAAGACCCACAGCATGCTGGGAGCCCAGATGCTGCATGATCTGGATAATTTTGCAGAGCAGCCGCTGCTGCAAACGGCCTACGAGATCGCCCGCTGGCACCACGAACGCTGGGATGGGCGCGGCTACCCGGATGGGCTGAAGGGCGATGAGATCCCCATCAGCGCACAACTGGTCTCGCTGGCTGATGTGTACGATGCACTGACCAGCGAACGCTGCTACAAAAAAGCCTTCTCCCACGAAAAAGCCGTGCAGATGATCCTGAACGGCGAGTGCGGAGCGTTCAACCCGCTGCTGCTGCAGTGCCTGACGGATATTCAGGCTGATCTGAAAGAAGAATTACAGCAGCGCAACTGAGCAATGGATGCAATAAAACAGGAGAACAAAGAGCCCAAATGAAACACAGAATCTCACGCCGTGCATTTCTGCGCGGCTGCACCCTGCTGGCGGCCTCTGCTGCCGTCGGCAGTCTGACTTCCTGCGGCGGAACGAACGCGAAGGACAGCAGTCTTCCGCAGCTCATTGTGGGAAGTGATACCTATCCGCCCTATATTTATCTGAACAATGACGGGATCGACGTGGAGATCGCCACCGAAGCCTTCCGCCGCATGGGATATGCTGCCCGGTTTGAACCGATCGATTGGGAGCAAAAAACAGCTCTGGTGGAAAGCGGTACCATCGACTGCATCTGGGGCTGCTTTTCCATGGATGGGCGCGAGGAGGTATACCGCTGGGCGGGACCCTACATGGTGAGCCGTCAGGTGGCTGCGGTGGATGCCGACAGCAGCATCCGGACACTCGGCGACCTTGCCGGAAAGACCATCGCCGTGCAGAGCACCGGCAAGCCGGAGGAGATCTTTCTCAGCGGCTCCGACCCGCGCATCCCGCAGACCGTCGAGGTGTTCAGCACCGAAGACCGCAGCGTGCAGTATGCGATGCTGGCCTGCGGCTATGTGGATGCCATCGCTGCCCATGAGACGGCCATCCTGCAATACATGAAGGACAATTCCGTGGAGTTCCGCATCCTCGAAGAACCGCTGCTGGTCACCGGGCTGGGCATCGCCTTTGCCAAAAACGACAGCCGCGGGCTGGACATCCAGCTGAACGCTGTTCTTGCGCAGATGCGCACAGACGGCACACTGGAGCAGATCCTTGGCAAGTATCTGGAACATCCTTCGCAGTATCTGGAGGTGGACACCATTGGCATGTAAAAACAGAACCGTCTCAGATACATGGAGATGGGGGCTCTATCTGGTCATCGGCGTGCTTTTTATGGCCGGCGTCGTTTTTTTCTCGAGTTGGCAGGCACTGCGTGCAACGGAGGCTCGTTTCTGCCAGATCCTTGATTTTGTCAAATCCCAGTCCACCAGCTTTGAAAAGCACAACGATACGGTCGTGGCCAAAACGCTCCGCCGCACGGCGGTATCGGTGCATCAGCTGGCACAGGACCCTGCGCTCGACCTTTCCGACCCGCAGTGCCTGAGCAGGCAGGCAGAGCTGCTCTGGCTCACAGGTATTTCGGTTCTGGCCCCGGACGGTACGCTCCTGTGCGAATCCACAACCAACGGCATCGGCTATGCCCGGTTTGGAGAACCGCTCAAGAATGATGCCGTTCTGGACGTTTTCTCTTATCCGCAAAAAACCTATCTGAAGCGGATCCTGCTGGAGGATGGGTCTGCCGTGGATGTTGCGGCACACCGGGCAGAAAGCAAAGAGGTCATCCTGCTTGCCTACCGCTATACCCCGGCAGAATTTGTAGAGGGAACGGCCTTGTCCATCCAGAGCGTACTGGACGGCTACTCGGTCGAGACCAGCGGCACACTGTTCATCGTGCAGAACAATCAGGTCATTGCCTCCAACCGCCCGGAGCTCATCGGGCAGGATGCTGCGGACAGTCTGCCGGTGCGGGAGATCCGCAAAGCCGGGGCTGCCGAAACGCTGACCCATACCCACGATTGGAACGGCTCCGGCTGCTATGTTGGAATGTACTGCCACGGAAGGTCTTTCGATCTCTACGCGTATACGGATGAAAGATCCGTCTTCCGTGAATCGTTTCCGCTGATTTTGATGGCGCTGGCCGGTTACATCCTGCTTGTAATGGTCCTTCGGGTGCTGCGCAGACGCTCCGTGCAGGAGATGGAGCAGCAGAAGAAAGAGCAGGAGAAGAAGTATCAGGCTCAGCTGGAGGAACAGAACCGCAAACTGGAGATCGCACTCCAGCACGAGGGTGCGGCAAACCGTGCCAAGCGGGAGTTCCTGTTCAATATGAGCCACGATATCCGCACCCCCATGAACGCCATCATCGGCTTCACCTCGCTGGCTGCGACCCATATTGATAATAAGGAGCAGGTGCTGGACTACCTGAAAAAGATCTCTACCTCCAGCCAGCATCTGCTCTCCCTCATCAATGATGTGCTGGATATGAGCCGCATCGAGAGCGGAAAGGTAAAAATTGAAGAGAAAGCGGTGCATCTGCCGGACCTCGTCCACGATGTGCGCTCCATCATCCAACCCGATGTTTCGGCAAAGCGGCTGTCGCTTTTCATCGATACCATGGACGTGGAGAACGAGGACATCATCACCGACCCGCTGCGGCTGAACCAGATCCTGCTGAACATTTTGTCCAACGCCATCAAGTTCACTCCCACAGGCGGTACGATCAGCATCCGCATCGCCCAGAAGAACGGTGCGCCCAAGGGCCGTGGCTGCTATGAGTTCCGCATCAAGGACAATGGCATCGGTATGAGCGAAGCGTTCCAGAAGCACATCTTTGAGGCGTTCAGCCGGGAGGAAAGCTCCACCGTCAGCGGCATTCAGGGTACCGGCCTTGGCATGTCCATCACCAAGAACATTGTGGATATGATGGGCGGCACCATTGCGATCGAAAGTGAACCGGGCAAGGGCAGCGAATTCATCGTAGATCTCTGCTTCGCACTCAGCGGACAAAGGGTGGAGCCCAAGCAGCTCCCGCAGTTGGAAGGGCTGCGCGCATTGGTAGCAGACGACGATACCGACACCTGCCTGAGCGTCAGCACCATGCTGTCCAAGATCGGGATGCGGCCGGAGTGGACGATCTCCGGCCGGGAAGCGGTGATCCGCACCCGATACGCCATGGAGCAGGGCGACGAATTCAGCGTCTACATCATCGACTGGCTCATCCCCGATATGAACGGCATCGAGGTCGTGCGGCAGATCCGCAAGCTGATCGGGAAAAGCTGCCCTATCATCATTCTGACGGCCTACGATTGGACGGATATTGAAGAGGAAGCCCGCGCTGCCGGAGTGACCGCCTTCTGCGAAAAGCCGCTGTTCCTTTCCGAGCTGCACAGAGTGCTGGCAGAACCGTACGGTGCAGAGCCTGCCTGTAAGCCAGCGCAGCCAGATGCCGCCGAGCTCAAGGGAAAGAAGCTTTTGCTGGTGGAGGACAATGCCTTGAACCGTGAGCTCGCGCTGGAGATCCTGAAGGAAGCGGGCTTTGCGGTAGACACTGCTGAGGATGGCGAGATCGCTGTCCAGAAGATGAAGCAGGCGGCCCCCGGGCAGTACGATTTGATCTTAATGGACATCCAGATGCCCAAGATGGACGGTTACGAGGCAACGCGGCAGATCCGCGCCCTGCCGGACGCTGCAAAGGCAGGCATTCCCATCTTTGCAATGACGGCAAATGCCTTTGAAGAAGACCGTCAGAATGCATTGAAGGCCGGTATGGACGGCCACATTGCAAAGCCGCTGGATATTCCGCATCTGCTGCAGGTCCTTGCAGATGTACTGAAATCATAACGGCTGCCAGCCGACAAAAGCAAAAGCACCCGCAGCAGGCTTCGCAGAGGCTCTTGACCTCTGGAAGCGAATGCTGCGGGTGCTTTATTTCTTTTCTGTCTGACAGGCGTTTGGCTCACAAAATTTTGCGCAGCTCCTGCACGAGATCGCCGATCACGATGGGCTTGGACAAAAAGCCGTTCATGCCGCTTTCCAATGCGTTGCGGCGGTCCTCGTCGAAGGCGTTGGCGGTCATGGCAAGGATGGGGAGCTTTGCCCGGGCAGGGTCATCCAGTGCGCGGATCTTCCGGGTGGCGGTGTAGCCGTCCATCACCGGCATCTGCACATCCATCAGCACCAGATCATAGCTGTCCGGCGCTGCGGTGCTCACCTTTTCCACCGCCACTTCACCGTTTTCCGCCGTATCGACCCGGAAGCCGTACTCGCGCAGGATCTCCTGCGCGATCTCGCGGTTCAGCTCGTTGTCCTCTACCAGCAGGATGTGTCTGTCCTTGAAGTCGGCGTTCTTTTCCGGCAGAAGCTCCTGCGACGCATCTGTCAGCTTCTGGCCGAGGGCGCTCATCAGGGTCTCGCGCAGGTCGGACATGAACATGGGCTTTTCGCAGAAGGCGGTCACACCGGCGGCCTTTGCCTCCACCTCAATGTCAGACCAGTCGTAGGCCGTCAGGATGATGATGGGGGTATCGTCGTTCAGGCTGCGTATCTGGCGGGTGACCTCGATGCCGTTCATATCCGGCAGCCGCCAGTCGATGATATAGGCGTGGTAGGCATCGCTCATCTCGATGGACTGCCGCGCGCGCAGCACCGCTTCCTTGCCGGAAAGGGTCCACTCCGCGCGCATTCCCACCTTGACCAGCATCTTTGTCACGCTGTCGCAGGTGTTGAAATCGTCGTCCACCACCAGAGCCTTCAGGCCCTCCAGCTCAGCGATCTTTTCCACCGGGCGGTGCTCTGCCTGCACCCGCAGCGGCACACGAATGATAAACTCGCTGCCCTTGCCCTGCGCTGTCTGCACCTCGATGGTGCCGCCCATCATATCCACGATGTTTTTGGTGATGGCCATGCCAAGGCCGGTGCCCTGGATACGGCTGACCGTGGAGGTGCGCTCCCGCTCAAAGGGCTCAAAGATTTTTTGGGCAAATTCCGGGCTCATGCCGATGCCGTTGTCCTTGATGCGGAACTCGTACTGCCCGCAGCCGCGCACCTGCCCGGCAAGCTGGCGCACCCGCACCGAGACCGTACCGCCCGCCGGGGTAAACTTGATGGCGTTGGACAGCAGGTTCAGCAGGATCTGGTTCAGCCGGGTCTTATCGCAGTAGACATCCTCGTCGGTCACATCCATCGCGTCCATATAAAGCTCCAGCTGTTTTGCGTAGATCTGCCCGCTGACGATGGTTTTCAGATCGTGCAGCACCTCCGAAAGGTTGACTTCCACCTCTTCCAGATGGAGCTTTCCGCTTTCGATGCGGCTCATATCCAGCACATCGTTGATGAGGGAGAGCAGATGGTTGCTGGAAGCAAGGGTCTTGGCCAGATAATCCTTCACCCGCTCCTTGTCGTCGATATTGCTGATCGCCAGTGTGGTAAAGCCGATGATGGCGTTCATGGGGGTGCGGATGTCGTGGGACATATTGGAAAGGAAGGTGCTCTTGGCGCGGTTGGCAGTCTCGGCGGCGGCAACGGCATCCGAAAGCGCCTGATTCACCTGTTTGTCGGCGGTGCGGTCGGACATGACAAGGATGTATTTGGTCCTGCCCTCCACCTCGCTGCCTATGGCGATGTTATGGAACCAGCGGCGCTCTTTGGTTTCCAGATGCTCAAACTCGAGATCCCATTCCCGCTGCTGCCCGCTGAGAAGCCCATCCAGAAAGTTTTTGCCCTGCTCCGGGGCGCCCAGCTTGTCCAGCGCGAAGGCATTTTGCCGGACTTCTCTCCACGGGATGCCCAGCAGCCGCTCAATGTTCGGGCTGACATAATCCACCTTGGAGGTCTCTGCGTCCAACATCAGGAAAACGTCGTCCACGTTCAGCGAAAGCTTCTGGAACAGTTCGTCCCGGTACGAGATCTCGGTATTCTTCCGGCGCAGGGTCGTATGGCTTCTGCGCACAATGAGCAGAATGGCCAGCACCGCAAGACCTGCGGCGATGCCCGCTGCGATCTGTATCGTATGGAACCACAGCTTATCCAGATTGGCATTGACGATTTTGACCGGGACAAGCCCCAGCATCGTCCAGCTCTGGACAGCCGTGTCCTCGTAGACCAGATAATAACTGGTGTCGCCCAGCTTTACCCTCAGGTTTCCGCTGCTGCCCTGTGCAAAGGCATTGGACAGCTCCAGGATCTGCGCCTCGGAAAGATCGGAATGGTCGCGCAGCATCGCAATGAAGTTGTAGATCGTTTCCTTGCGGTTTACGGAATTGTCGATGACCACCCGCCCATCCGGGTAGATGACATAGTTGCTGGCATTGCCCTCAAAGGCAGAGCTGTCCAGCAATCTAAGCACCGCATCATTATAATAAGAGATGGCAACGGCATCGTAGGCAAAGCCCCGGTAGCTGCCCTGCGTTTCGGGACAGATGAACGCAAGCATCTGGGGCTTGCCGGGCAGCGCCGTGTTCACGACGATATCCTCATCGTGAGCGAGCTTTTCGTCCAGATTGGTCTGCAGGCCAAGATAGCCGGTCTCCCCGGTCACGGTCATGTAGTTGCCGTCATAGGTAAGAAAGTAGAATTCGGCAAACCCAGCCTCCTGCTGTGCCGCCCCGATATACGCCTGTATTTCGGCCTCATCCGAGGTAGTTTCCAGAAAGCCGTTGTACAGATGCAGATAGGTCAGGTTCTTGCGCACCATCTCTTTCAGCATATTATTGGATTTATGCAGCACCTCTTCCAGATGCGAGGTGCTTTCCTGATAGATGGTCTGGGACACAAACGAGATGTACCGAACGCTGAAACCTGCTATCAGCAAGACCAGAAGAAGGATGGCCGCAACAGGGAGCCACTTTTGCCGGGGATGGCAGTTTCGTTTGGATCCATGCTTTTCGTCTTCCATCCCGCTCACCTCAGTGTCATGTAGTTTTCAGGCTCTGCAAGCGCTGCGCCTCCGCCGGAGAGATGATCGCGCCATCTGTTTTTTACCCATGTATCTCCCTCCAAAGACCTGCCGCTCTCGCTCGCAAGCAGCGCTTCCATCTGATTTTCCGCTGCCAGACAGGTCACGGTAACGGTGTCGTCGTCCCGGAGCGGCTGTCCGTTCCGGGTGATGCCGGTCAGGGTATAGCTGCCGCCTGCCTCTTTGACCTCCACGGCAATGCCGCTGACCACCGGCAGAGAGCCGCGGTTGAAGGGCACAAACCCTCCCTCGCAGCCCTCCACAAAGGCGCGGACGGTCTCCTTCAGCTCTGCGCCGATCATGGTGCGCTGGCGGGACATCAGACCGTTGGGCATGATCATGGAAGCGGCCATTTTCTTGTTATAATCTGCCTGCAGCACACTGCCGGTAAAGCTGTTTGCGGTGGCAAGCAGCACATCGGTGCCATAAACGCCCCGCAGCGTGTTCGCCATAACGGAGAAGGAGGCGCTGCCGCCGTTTGCGTGGAAGACATTGGAATAGCTCTTCCCGGAGGTCAGCACGATCTCGTCATCGGCAGGCGTATCCTCAGCAAGAAGCCGGGCATTGAACGCACGATAAGCCTGCTGTGCCGTGTACTCGCCCGCGATCATTTTGGAGACAACGTCCTTGGAGACGGCAAAGAAATCGTTGGAGGCGATGCGGATATACATGTGGTTTTCTTCCACCACATCGCGCACATCCTTCATGTACTCGGTCAGGCGCAGGGGGACGTTCTGACTGTAGCTCAGCAGGTCCTGCCCGTCGGCAACGATACGGCTCTGCGCCTCCTCGGAGAGCATGACGTTCAGCACCTTCATGGCTTTTTCGCGGCGCGCGGTGTCCTGCTCGAGGTCACGGTTCAGAGCGATCTGGAAATACGGAGTGGTCATGATCCACTTTTCGCCGTTCTGGCTGAAGAAGGGCAGGAAGATCGTGTCGATGCCCTCATCCCGAAACATCTTGACACCGGCAGAGCTGCCAAAGTACATGGCAGCTTCTCCGTTCCGGAACATCCCGGTCACATCGTCGTAATTCAACGCAAGATCGTCTGCCGTGAGGTGGGTATCCTGAATGAACTGCGCCATCCGCTCAAACGCCCCCGGCCACACGGTGTCGTCCAGACCCACCCGTGCGGTGCTGGCAGGGTCGCTGTAAGCAGTGCGCCACTTGCGCCCATCAGTCGTGGTAAGCTCGGCAGCGGAAAGCCCCTGCAGCGTTTCCATGCAGGTGTAGTCGTAGGTATAATCGGCGGTAAAGCCGCGGATGCCCACCTTCTCAAACGCCTGACAGGCCGAAACGAAGCTCTCGTAATCGGTGGGCAGGGGGATACCGTACTGCTCAAAAAGGCTGCGGTTGACCACAAAGCCGTGGGCATCGGCGCAGACCGGCAGCCAGTTCACGCTGCCGTCCTCGTTTTTGAAGCTGTTGAGGTAGGTGTTGTACACAGCGCCCGCTTCGTTGGTCAAGGCAAGGTTCATCAGGCTGTCCTTCAAGGGAGCCGCATCGTGCAGCGAGAAGCGGCAGCAGGTGATGATATCCGGCAGACCGCCGTTCTCCTGCAAAAACTTGTAAAAATCCAAATCGTTGTTTCCCACGATGAATTCAATATTTACATCCGGCAGCTGGGACTGGATATAAGGCGCATAGGTTTCGTACAGGTTATTCGTCCACAGATACACCTGAATGGTCTGAGCATCCTCCTGCTTTTCCACATTTTCGGCGGTTTTTGTTCCGCAGCCGGTCAGCACAGATAGACCTATCACCAATGCCGCAAATGCAGAAATAAGGCGGTGCAATGTTCTTTTGCTCATCAAATCGTTCTCCTCACAACTCTTGGGCAGCTGCCGTTCTGCACTCCCGAATACCACAAAAAGGCATCGATACAGCACGACAGAACTATAGGAATATTTTACCACCGCCATGAGGGATTTTCAATAAAATTTCATATGTTGATTCATAAAAGCAGCGCGTGTCCGATTTCTTTGCGCCAGTCGATGCAGCTTTTTTGAACAGTATATATACCAACGCATACAGTATGTATATGTAACATTATAACAGAAGCATTTCAAGGGTTCATGCTTGTGAATCCTGCTTATGTTCTATTATTATCACTTGATAAAAAGGCAGCTTTGGCCTGTTGGGTTATTTTGCTCCCCGTGGCCCGAGCAGGCCCTGCGGGCCAACATCCACTGCCAGATCTCGCTGGCTCTCAACCGCATCTACACCGAGTGGTACCCCAGCAAGGGCTACACTTTCAACATCACCAACTCCACCAGCTACGACCAATATTACGTCCATGGCCGGACGGTGTTCGACGTCATGGTGCGGCTGACGGATGACATCTTCAACACCTATATCCGCAAGACCGGCACCGTGAACCCCTACTACGCCGAGTACTGCGACGGAAAATCCGTCACCTGCCCCGGCCTCAAGCAGTGGGGGACGGTCACGCTGGCCAATCAGGGCCGCAGCGCACTGAGCATCCTCAAATACTACTACGGCAGCAACATCGAGATCATCCGCACCAACAACATCCAGTCCATCCCCCAGAGCTACCCCGGAAGCCCTCTGCGGCAGGGCAGCACCGGAGCGGCGGTGTTCACCCTGCAGCGGCAGCTCAACCGCATCACCAAAGACTATCCCTTCCTCGGCCTGCTGACGGTGGACGGCATCTTCGGCCGCAAGATGACCGAGACGGTCAAAAAGTTCCAGAAGCAGTTCAACCTCACCGCCGACGGCGTGGTGGGCCGCAGCACCTGGTATAAGATCAGCTATATCTATGTCTCGGTGAAGGACCTCGCCGAGCTGACCAGTGAAGGCGAGACCTTCAGCGGCACCCTCTCGGACGGCTCATGGAACTTCGGCAGCAGCGTCCTCAAACAGGGCTCCACCGGCAGCAAGGTAGAGCAGATGCAGTTCTGGCTGAGTACGCTGGCTCAGTATGAGAGCAGCATTCCCTCTGTCACGGTGGACGGCGTCTACGGCAGCGGCACAGCGGCGGCTGTCCGGGCGTTCCAGCGGCGCTACGGCCTGACGGTGGACGGCATCGTGGGCCGCACCACATGGACCGAGCTGTACGACCAGTTCCGCAGCATCCAGTCCGACAACGGCACCCCCAACGCCTACCCCGGCACCGCCCTGCGCCAGGGCAGCAGCGGCCAGAACGTCCGGCTGGTGCAGTTCTGGCTGAAGATCGCGCGGACGGTCTATTCCAGTCTCAACAATGTCACCGTGGACGGCATCTTCGGCTCGTCTACCGCAGCGGCCGTGCGGCGGTTCCAGACCTACTTCGGCCTCACCAGCGACGGCGTCGTGGGCCGGACGACATGGAACAAGCTCTACGAAGTCTACAACGACATTGCCAACCGCCTGCTTTCGCCCAGCCTGCGGCCCGGCGAGTACCCGGGCGTGCTGCGCAATGGCTCCACCGGCACCGCCGTCCGGGAGCTGCAATTCTATCTCTACCTCATGAGCGCCTACCAGAGCAGCATCCCCTCTGTCTCCATCGACGGCCGTTTCGGCGCGGCCACCGAGGCCGCCGTGCGGGCCTACCAGCGGTTCGCCGGGCTGACGGTGGACGGCATCGTAGGCCGGAAGACATGGGATTCGCTCTACGGCAAAGCGTCGGCCCTCCGCTCGTCCGGGCCGGTGGTCACCCTCAAGCGTCTCCCCTACCCCGGCACACCGCTCACCGTCGGCACCGACAGCAGCGCCGTGCTCTACTACACCCTGCTTTTGCAGCGCATCGCCTACTACTACGACAGTGTGGCGTCCCCCGCGCTTTCCAGCCAGTACACACAGGAGACCGCGAACGCCACCGCCAGCGCGCAGGAGCTTCTGGGCCTGCCCGCCACCGGCGTGGCAGACGCCGAGACGTGGACAGCAGTGGAAGCCCTGAGCTTACAGCTGGCGGCCTTCACCCCCAACCCCGACCGGCATCCCGGGCAGGGGCCGGACTACCCGGACCGGGCCATGAAGGAGGGCAGCGTGGGCGCTGATGTCCGCCTCATCGAGGGCTGGCTCAATGACCGCTCCCAGCTCTACTGCGAGGAGGACTACGTCGCCGACAACGCCTCCTTCGGCCCGGAGGACACCGCCGCCGTGAAGGAGACGCAGCAGCGGGCGGGCCTTGAGCCGAACGGCGTCGTGGACCGGCCCACCTGGGCCGCACTCCGCGCCCAGAGCCATACTGCCTGCGACAGCTGCACCGAGGAGGGATGAGAGATGGCACGCTTACTGGTCTATGACGCCTACGAGAACAGAGTCTACACCTATTCGAGCCTGCGCGAAAACGACCCCATGCCCTACAGCACCGGCAGGACTCTGACCGTGCGGGAGTTCCGGGGCAAATCGAACAGCCCGGTGCTCTGGACGACCATCGCGGCAATGGAAGCGTGGAACCTCACCCGCCGCAAATACGGCAGGGGCATCCCGGTGGGATACGCCTTCCGCCGCATCTGGGAGGGAGGCCACGGCACCCGCAGCCAGCACTATGCCGGCGTGGCCTTCGATGTGGGGCAGAGCTTCAGCCGGACCCAGCGCACCGCCATCTACAACGCCGCCCGCTCCACCGGGGCGTGGGGCTATGTCGAGCCGCTGAGCCAGACCCCCACATGGGTCCACTTCGACCGGCGCTACGGCACGCCTGCCTGCAGAGGCACCACGGCAGGCTACCCCACCCTCCGCCGGGGCAGCCGGGGCTGCTACGTCATGATCCTCCAGGATGCCCTCTCGACGCTGGGCTATCAGACCGGGAACCGCATCGACGGCATTTTCGGCAGCCGGACGGAAGAAGCCCTCAGGGGCTTCCAGCGGCGCACCAGTCTGCGCGCCGACGGCGTCTGCGGCTGCAACAGCTGGAAGAAGATCTCCACCGCCGTGCTGGGTGTTGGACGGACGAAGACGACGATCGATTGATCTTCATATATAGTAGCAGAAAACAAAAAGGCTGCTGCAAAGTACAACCTCTCAGTCTCGCTATCGCTCGACAGCTCCCCTAGTAGGGGAGCCTCTGGCGAAGAGATGGGGCTTTCCGCCATGCCAAAGCCTCCCCTCGATAGGGGAGGTGGCACGGCAAAGCCGTGACGGAGAGGTTGCTTGCAGCGGCCTCTTATTTTTTATCATTCAGTCGTCCAGCACAACATCCTCGCTGAGCACCTGTCCGATGGGCTTTGCAATGCACAGATCGGCCTCGGCGTCCGCATTCGTAGGCTGCATATTGATGACCACGAGGTGGTCGCCCCGGAAGTACCGGATGAGCCCCGCCGCCGGGTAGACCACAAGGCTGGTACCGCCGATGATGAGGGTATCAGCGCGGCGGATGGCCGAGACGGCGCCGGACAATACCTGCTCATCCAGCCCCTCTTCGTAGAGGACGACGTCCGGCTTGATGATACCGCCGCATCTGGGGCAGCGCGGCACACCGGTGCTGTTGGCGATGAAGTCCACATCGTAGAACGCGCCGCACTTGACGCAGTAGTTGCGCAGGGTGCTGCCGTGGAGCTCGTACACCGTCTTGGAGCCTGCCGCCTGATGGAGGCCGTCGATGTTCTGGGTGATGACGGCTTTCAGCCTGCCCTCCCGCTCGAGCTTCGCCAGACGCAGATGCGCCGCGTTGGGCTTTGCTCCCTTGACGATGAGCTTATCGCGGTAGAAGCGGTAGAACTCCTCGGGGCGCTCTTCCCAGAAGGTGTGGCTCAAGATCGTCTCGGGCGGGTAATCGTATTTCTGATGGTAGAGGCCGTCCACACTGCGGAAGTCCGGGATGCCGCTCTCGGTGGACACGCCCGCACCACCGAAAAAGACGATGTTCTGGCTCTGCGAAATGATTTTTTCCAACTTTTCAACCATATTCAACACCTCTTTTGTATCTATCGACGGAAATCAGCGCAAAATTTTATGGATTCTGCATTTTGTTTTTCACATTTCAACGGTCATTTTCCGCAAATATCTGCCCCAGATGGGCGAAAATATCCTGCGGGAGCATCCCGTACTCGCCTTTTTGGCGGGCGGCACGGTCAGCGGCGGCACCGTGGAGCCAGACCGCACAGGCGGCGGCTTCGCAGGCGGACAGACCGCAGGCCAGCAGGGCCGACATCATACCGGCCAGCACATCGCCGCTCCCACCCCGGGCAAGTCCGGGATTGCCGGTGGGGTTGACGCAGACGCGGCCATCCGGGGCGGCGACCACGGTCCGCGCCCCTTTCAGCACCACCACCGCATTCCACTGAGCGGCATACCGCCGGGCAACACCCTCCCGGTCGGCCTGAACGGCCTCCACCGAAAGCCCCGTCAGCCGGGACATCTCCCCCGGGTGGGGCGTCAAAATCAGCTCTTTGGCCGGGCGCGGCAGTTCCTCACCCGCGTTCATGAGGCTGGCGGCGGCGTTGAGGCCATCGGCATCCAGCACCGCACTGCCCGAAAAGCCGGTGAGCAGCTTCTTCACCAGCGTCCGCGTCTCGGCGGCGCGGGCCGTGCTCTGGGCAAGATAGCCCAGTCCCGGCCCGATGAGCAGGACGGCGGCCTTCTGCCGGAGGATGCGGGGGATGCTCTGGGGGGAGATGCCCCCTTCTGCCCCCGGCTCACAGGGGCAGAGACAGCATTCCGGCAGGCGTGCCGACACCGCCGCCAGCACCGGCTCGACACTGGCCAGCGTGACGATGCCAGCGCCGGTGCGCAGAGCGCCCTCGACGGTCAGCGACGCCGCACCGCGGTAGCAGGCGCTTCCCGCCACAGCCAGCACCGCGCCGAAGTTGCCCTTGTTGCTCTCCCTCGGGCGCTTTGGAATATGTGACCAGACAAATTCAGCCGTAATTTCGGGTGCCATGCTCACGCCTCCCCCTGAATGCAGCGCCTTATCTCTTTTTCCACGTCCTGCACCTCTTCATGGAACATCCGGGCCGAGACGCGGAGGGCGCCGTGGCCCAGAATGATGACCTGCTCCATGCCGTCGGAGGTCGCCACCCGGACCCGGCGGTTTTTGCCGATCTCGTGGGTGACGCGCTCGATGAACATATCCGCCGTCTCGGCCTCTTTGGTGTAGACGACGTGGATGTTGTGGTACTGCTCGATGCTGCCGGGACTGCCCGGCACACGGTAGGCATCGAACACGAGGATGAGGACGCACTTTTTGAAGCCCTGATAGTTGCAGAGAATGTCCATCAGCCGGTGGCGGGCGGCGTCGAGGCTCTCCTTGGAGAGGGCGTTCAGCTCGTCCCACCCAAAGATGATGTTGTAGCCGTCCACCAGCAGGTATTCGGGGGCGATCTCCCACTGCTCGGCGGCGAAATCGGGCCGTTCCCGCTTCTGCACCGGGCGGAACGCCGCCAGCGGGTCCCGTTTGATGGGGCCGTAGGTGCGCTCAAAAATTTTCAGCAGCTCGGCGTCCTCTTCCAGCGTAGCGCGGTAAGCCGCCATCCGGCGGGGACGGGCCGCGGTCTCTTCTGATGCCGGGGCGGTGCGGCCCCAGCCGCTGTCCACGTGCATATGGCTGCGCACCTGCTCCCATGGCACCACAAAGCCCGCGCCATGGGAGCAGAACACCGAGTCGGCGGGGTTGTCCAGGTCGTGCTCCGGCTCATAGTCCACTGCCTCGATGACCTCCGCCGCGTTGTGGCAGGGGCGGTAGCCGTCCAGCGTCAGGTTCAGGTGTCCCCTGCCCCGGGTGTAGCTGACCACCTCCATGGGGTAGCTGCGCATGGCAGCCACCGGTGCAAAACCGGTGAGGGCGGCGGTCCGGCCGTCCGGTGCCGTCTCGGGCGGGTCAAAGCTGCCCTCCATCCGCTGGACGTCGCTCATGGCGCGGCCAATGTTCTCCGCAGGCACTTCCAGCCGGAAGGAATACCACGGCTCAAGGAGCCGGGTCTTTTTGATTTGGTTTGCCATCATAAGGCCCTGCCGCACGGCGCGGTAGGTGGCCTGCCGGAAGTCGCCGCCCTCGGTATGCTTGAGATGGGCGCGGCCCGCGATGAGGGTGATCTTCATATCCGTCAGCGGCGCGCCGATGAGGACGCCGAGGTGCTGCTTTTCTTCCAGATGGGTCAGCACAAGGCGCTGCCAGTTTTTGTCCAGCTCTTCCTCCCGGCAGTCAGCGGCAAACTGCATCCCGCTGCCCCGGGGCAGCGGCTCGAGCTTCAGATGCACCTCGGCATAGTGGCGCAGAGGCTCATAATGGCCCACGCCCTCGATGGCCTCGGTGATGGTTTCCTTATATAATATGCCGCCGGAGTCGAACTCCACGTCCAGCCCGTACCGCTCGGCCAGCAGGCTCTTGAGCACCTCGAGCTGAATCTCGCCCATGAGCTGGACGTGTATCTCGCCCAGCGTCTCGTTCCAGACGACGTGGAGCTGAGGTTCTTCCTCTTCCAGACGGTGGAGCTTGCCCAATGCGGCATGAACGTCCGCGCCCTCGGGCAGACATACCCGATAGCTCAGGACAGGTTCCAGCACCGGGAGGTCACTGTCCCGCTCGGCCCCGAGGCCGGTGCCGGGCTTCGCCTTTGTCAGTCCGGTGACGGCGCAGACCTGCCCCGGGCCGATGGCCTCTGCCAGCGTATATTTTGCGCCGGAGTAAAGCCGCAGCTGGTTGGCCTTTTCGGCCCAGGGCTCGCCGTCCGCTTCGCCGGTGAGCTGGGCTTTGACCTTCAGCTCACCGCCGGTGACGCGCAGCCAGGTCAGCCGCTCACCCCGCTCATCCTGCGAGACTTTGAACACCCGCGCACCGAAAGCTTCCAGCGCCGGGGCGGCGCGGGTGTATTCGTCGAGGCCGGCCAGCAGCTCGTCCACGCCCTGTAAGCCGCCGGCATTCTCCCTCTGCAGGGCCACGCCAAACCAGCAGGGAAAGACGTGCCGCCGGGCGACGGCCGGGATGATGTCCTCCGCCGTCAGGCTGCCCGCGTCCAGCATCTTTTCCATCAGGCGCTCGTCGCAGAGGGCCAGTGCCTCGTCCCGTTCGGCCTGCTCTGCGCCGAAATCCACGAAGCCCTCGCCCAGACGGTGGGAAAGCTGGCTCAGCAGCGCCTCTTTGCCCGGGCCGGGCAGGTCCATTTTATTGATGAACACGAAGGTCGGGATATGATACCGCCGCAGCAGACGCCAGAGCGTCTCGGTATGGCTCTGGACACCGTCGGTGCCGCTGATGACCAGCACTGCGTAGTCGAGCACCTGCAACGTGCGCTCCGTCTCGGTGGAAAAGTCCACATGGCCGGGGGTGTCCAGCAGGGTGATATTCGTACTTCCCGTTTTCAGCAGGGCCTGCTTGGAAAAGATGGTGATCCCACGCGCCTTTTCCAGCCTGTCGGTGTCGAGGAAGGCATCTTTGTTATCCACCCGGCCCAGCTTGCGGATGCTGCCCGCGCGGTAGAGCATCGCCTCGGAGAGGGTGGTCTTGCCGGAGTCCACATGGGCAAGGATGCCCACCACCAGCTGTTTTTCGCTTTTTTCTGCCATGTCCGCCGCCCTCACACTGCGCCTGCGATGAGGCCGATGATGAGCAGCGCCCCGCCCAGGATGAGATTCGAGAGCATACTGCAGTAGGTGCGCTCTTCCGGTTCCAGCTCCTCGAAGGAGACGATGCGCTCATCGGCAAAGTCCACGATGGACTTGGTGGAGTGGAGCTTCTTCTTTTTGCCCATATCCTTAAACTCTTCGCCCAGATGATGGATGGTCACACCGTCCAGACGCAGGTAGTTCACCCACGCCCACGCCAGCAGCACGACGCCCAGCAGCAGGGCCGGGGCCTGCCACATGGTAAACGTGCCGTCGCTGACGTAGCGGTCCCACAGCAGCATCAGCACGGCCACCACCGACACCCGGGTGACGGATTTATACAGAATGGGGCGGAACATATATTTTTGATACATCGAAACCAGCTTTTTCATCCGTGTACTCCTTAATACAGGGTTCATTCAGTAGTATTGTAGCATGATTTTATGAAAAAAGATAGCCGCTTTGCGTTTTCCAACTTTCGTTGTATCCATCCATCATCTTGTAAAGATACGACTTCTTTCCATTCTTTACCGTTTTTTGCCGCCATATTTCAGAAAAAAGCATCCGTTACCATTTTGTTTCTATTTCAGCGCCGTATGTCATTGACTTCTTTTGCTCACAATGTTAGAATACGAAAGGTGCAGTCCCGGGCGCTTTGTGCGTTTTTGGCACCCGGAGCACGCCATTTTTTGCATTTAGGATAGGAAAAAAAGGAAAATAATATCTCGGAGGAGCGTATCTCAATGAACATCGATTTTGAGTCCCGCAACATCACCCGCCGCAGCTTCCTGAAGGGCGCAGGCGTCGTGGGTGCCGCCGGCCTGCTGTCCGCCTGCGGCGGCAGCAAGTCCAACAGCTCCGGCAGCACGGCCGCTTCCGGCGCACAGGCCCCCAACTCCACCGGTGCCACCCCCCTCAAGGAGTACATCTCCTGGGAGTCTGCCAACCGTGAGATCGAGAGCTGGAACCTGCTGTACAGCCAGACCCTCACCGACGCCAACGTCGTCACCAACCTGTGGGACGGCCTGATGAGCTTCGACTGCTACGGCAAGCTGGTACCCGCCATCGCCACCAGCTGGGAGGCCAACGAGGACTCCACCGTCTGGACCTTCCACCTGCGCGACGATGTGGACTGGGTGGACTGCAACGGCGAGGTGAAGGAGCACATCACCGCCACCGATTTTCTGGTCGGTCTGGAGTGGGTGCTGAACGCCTCCAAGAACGAGGCCAACAACACCTCCATGCCCACCCTGTACATCGTGGGCGCTGAGGAGTACTACGAGAAGACCAAGGATATGGGTGCTGCTGCCGCCGACCTGCACTATCAGGATATGCTGGACGCAGGCGTGGGCCTCGAGGCTCCCGACGACTACACTCTGGTGTTCACCTGCAAGGACCCCTGCCCCTACTTTGATACCGTGGCCTCCTACACCAGCTTCTACCCCGCCTCTCAGGTGCTGATCGACGAGCTGGGCATCGAGACCTTCCGTGGCTGCGACAACACCAACATGTGGTACTGCGGCCCCTATATCGTCGAGGAGTATATCCAGGGCAACACCAAGAGCTATATCCCCAACCCCCACTACTACGACGCTGCCAACGTCAGCCGCTTCGAGCGTATGACCGTGACCATGATTTCCGATCAGGCCATCGCATTCCAGCTCTACCAGAACCGCGAGCTGGACGAGATGGACCTGAACGAGAGCACCATCACCACCATCACTTCCGACCCCAACAACGAGTACAACAGCCAGCTCTGTGAGAAGCGCGCCCGCCCCTCTGCCTACGCCATGCACTTCAACTACCAGAAGAACAACGCCGACGGCACCCCCGATGTGAACTGGAACAAGGCCATCGCCAACACCGCTTTCCGTCAGTGCTTCTACCGCGGCCTGAACCTGAAGGCATGGTTCTCCCGCTACAACAAGATCAACCCCCTGAAGTGCGAGAACGACTACTACACCATGAAGGGCCTGTGCTACAACACGCAGGGCGTTGAGTACACCACTCTGGTGGCCAAGGAGATGGGCTTCGACGCTGAGAAGTACGACGGCGAGACCATGATCCGCCTGCGTGCCAACGGCGGCGACATCTCTGCCCTGAAGAAGCAGGCCATGGAGGAGCTGAGCGCCATCGGCGTCACCTTCCCCGTCAAGGCTACCTACTTCATCATCGCCAGCAGCACCTCCGCACTGGACAACGCCACCATCCTCAAGCAGTGCTTCTCCGACAGCTTCGGCGACGACTTCATCAAGCTGGACGTCCAGACCTACGTTTCCAGCCTGACTCAGGAGGTCCGCACTCCCCAGCTCCAGAGCTTTGTCATCAACGGCTGGAGCGCCGACTTCGGCGACCCCGTCAACTTCCTCGGTCAGGAGACCCTCCACGACGACAATGCTTTCTACTCACACTACTACTCCAACATCGCCCGGGTGGCTGAGGCTCCTGCCGACTACCAGAAGGACCTGATGGATGCTTTCGAGCAGTACACCGATCTGGTCAATGCCGCCAACGCCATCGTCAACGACACCGACGCCCGCTACGAGGCCTTCGCCAAGGCTGAGGCCTATCTGCTGGAGAACGTGCTGGTCAGCCCCACCTACTACGACATCGCATGGTCCCTGACCCACGCCAACGAGTACAGCAAGATCTACGCCATGTACGGCGGCTGCAACTACAAGGCTGTCAACTGGGAGACTTCCGAGGAAGCCTACACCACCGTCCAGTACGAGCAGTTTGCCAAGGCTTTCAACGCTGCGATTCAGGGCTAAACAGACATAAAAGTCATTCCATTTCAGCCGTCACATGAAATCTTTTCATTTTTATGTGTTAGCTGAATCAATAAGATTCAATCCGTGTCCGAGTTGTTTTTCTTGACTTCCCGCCTGTGGGATGATAGAATATTTGCAATCGATACGGGTTCTGCAAGGGCGCAGAAACAGATCCATAAAATCTGTCTCTGCGCCCTTTTTGTACCCTTTTGAAGCCGGGTTCATGGCCAGAGTGCGCCGGATAGGCGAGGATTTTTGCCCACAGACAAGGCGATTTTCCGCAGCGATCCTGACGGATTGCAAGGGAGAGCAACGCAGTATGTGAGCAAAAAGACCGTTCAGACGGTGTACAATGGTTATGAAGACGGCTCCCGGACCTTGTGGGAAGGTAAAGCAGTATGGACAGGATAGGGATTTGGGGAACGCAGAGCCGTACCAGTCATTACAGGAGGGAAAGAATATGTACCACGATTTTGAGTCTCACACCATCACCCGCCGCAGCTTCCTCAAGGGTGCCGGCGCTGTTGGCGCAGCCGGTCTGCTGGCTGCCTGCGGCGGCTCTTCTTCCGGCACCGCAGCCAGCGCTTCGTCGGCTTCTTCCGGTGCAGCTGCTTCCGGCAAGGGCCTGAGCGAGCTGTTTACTTACGAGACTTCCGGCCGTGAGATCGAGAGCTGGAATATTCTCTACAGCCAGCAGGCCATCGACTTCAACGTGACGACCAACATCATCGACGGTCTTATCAGCTTCGACAACTACGGCAAGCCGGTGCCGGCTCTGGCTAAGAGCTGGGAGCACAACGAGGACTCCACTGTCTGGACCTTCCACCTCCGTGACGATGTGGACTGGGTGGACATGAACGGCGAGGTGCAGGACCACCTGACCAGCAAAGACTTCCTCGTGGGCTTCGAGTGGGTGCTGAACGCAAAGAAGAATCAGGCCGCCAACACCTCCATGCCCTCCACCACCGTCGTGGGCGCAGCCGATTACTACGACAAGACCTATGCGATGGACGACGCAGCCGCCGCGGCCCTGACCTACGACGATATGCTGGCCGCAGGCGTCGGCATCGACGCACCGGACGACTACACCGTCGTCTTTACCTGCCTGAACCCCTGCCCCTACTTCGACACCGTGGCTTCCTACGTCTGCTGCTATCCGGCACCCCCGGCTCTGGTGGAAAAGCTGGGTGTCGAGGGCTTCCGCGGCGTGGACTACACCCAGCAGTGGTGCTGCGGCCCCTACCTCATCGAGGAATTCGTCTCCGACAACTCCAAGCGGTTCATCCCGAACCCCCACTATTATGCGGCAGACGAGTGCAGCCGCTTCGAGCGCGTGTCCCTGAGCATGATCACCGACCTGACCGTCGGCTACCAGCTGTATCAGAACCGTGAGCTGGACGAACTGGAGCTGAGCGAGAGCACCCTGACCACCATCACCTCCGACACTTCCAACGCCTACAACGACCAGCTCTGTGAGAAGCGCCCCACCAAGTACGCCTACGACTTCCATTTCAACTTCCACTGCCTCAACACCGACGGCACCCCCAACGAGAACTGGAACAAGGCCGTGGCCAACCGGGCATTCCGCCGCTGCTTCCAGGAGGGCCTGAACCTCATTCCCTACTACGCACGCTTCAACAAGATCAACCCCCTCAAGTGTGAGAACAACTACTACACCATGAAGGGCGTCTGCTACAACTCCAAAGGCACCGATTATGTTGACCTGGTGGCCAAGGAGCTGGGCATCGACGGCGAGAAGTATGACGGCAAGACCATGGTCCATCTGCGCAAGTCCACCGCCGACTCCATCGCCGCCCTCAAGAAGCAGGCCATGGATGAGCTGACCGCCATCGGCGTCACCTTCCCGGTCAAGGCTCCCTTCTTCTTCGTGGCCGGCAACACCGTCCAGCAGGACAACGCCACCGTTCTGAAGCAGTGCTTCATCGACAGCTTCGGCGACGACTTCATCCAGCTGGACCTCGGCACCTATGTTTCCAGCCTTGCAAAGGAAGTCCGCATCCCCAAGCTCCACGGCTTCGTCATCAACGGCTGGGGCGCAGACTTCGGCGACCCCGTCAACTTTGTGGGGCAGGAGATCCTGCACGACTCCAACGCCTACTACGCCGTCAACTTCTCCAACATCCAGCTGGTGGCGGAGGATCCCGCCGATTACCAGAAGGAGCTGGTAGACGAGTTCGAACAGTTCACCGACCTGGTCAACGCGGCCAACGCCATCGTGGACGACACCGACGCCCGCTATGAGGCTTTCGCAAAGGCCGAGGCCTACATGATCAACAACTCGCTGGCTGTCCCCTGCTACTACGATGTCCGCTGGTGCCTGACCCACGTCAACGAGTACACCAAGATCAACGCCATGTTCGGCCCCTGCAACTTGAAGTACGTCAACTGGGAGACCAGCGAGGACGCCTACACCACCGCTCAGTACGAGGAATTTGCCAAGGCTTTCGACGCCGCAAAATCTTAACTTTTTCTTAACTTTTCCGCCGGGAGTTCCTGCTTCCGGCCCGTATCCCACACACGGGAGCTGTTCTTGGATTAAGAACAGCTCCCGTTCTTTTGTTTTTGGGCCTGTTTATCTTATTTTCGTCACTCTTCATCACAGTAAAGTAAATTTATTTTATCTCCATGCAGAGTACGGCTTTCTTTTGGAAGAAAAGGCAATTTACATTCCATTGACAACTATTTATTTCGATGGTACAATATATGTCGTGTTAAGGATTTTACGGGAGGAGCACAGGCACAGACAGAGTGGTCTGTTTCTGCGCTCTTTTGTATTCTCTGGTAATACAGAGGGGGCAGATAATCTCGTAGGAGTGGGAAATCGGCAGGGCAAGGTACCCTGCGCCATAGAGCCGAGACACGAAAAAATAATTGGGAGGAAAACACAATGAACGCAAATTTTGAGTCTCATTCCATCAGCCGCCGCAGCTTCCTCAAGGCTTCCGGCGTCGTGGGCGCTGCAAGCATCCTGGCCGCTTGCGGTGGTTCTTCCAGCAGCACTGCTGCCAGCACCTCCGGTGCTGCCTCCGGCGCAGCTGCACCCGCAGCCGACGCCATCACCGATTACGTCTCCTTCGAGACTGCCAAGCGTGAGCTGGAGACCTGGAACTTCCTGTACAGCCAGTCCGCTTCCGACATGAACGTCACCACCAACTGCTGGGACGGCCTGCTGAGCTTCGACTGCTACGGCAAGGCAGTCCCCGCCATCGCATCCAGCTGGGAGCACAACGAGGACTCCACCGTCTGGACCTTCCACCTGCGCGACGATGTCGATTGGTGCGACGTCAACGGCGAGGTCAAGTCTCACCTGACCTCCAAGGACTTCCTCGTGGGTCTTGAGTGGGTCCTGAACGCTCTCAAGAACGAGGCCTTCAACACCTCCATGCCCTCTGAGACCGTCGTGGGCGCTGCTGAGTACTACGACCTGACCAAGGACAAGGGCGACGCTGCTGCTGACATGACCTACGAGGATATGCTGGCTGCCGGTGTCGGCGTCGAGGCACCGGACGACTACACTCTGGTCTTTACCTGCAAGAACCCCTGCCCCTACTTCGACACCGTCGCTGCCTACAACAGCTTCTACCCCGCCTCTGAGGACCTCATCAAGGAGCTGGGCATCGATGGCTTCCGCTCCTGTGATTACTCCACCATGTGGTACAATGGTCCGTACCTCATCGAGGAGTATATCCAGCAGAACACCAAGAGCTTCATCCCCAACCCCAACTACTACGCTGCAAAGGACTGCACCCGTTTCGAGCATCACACCATCACCATGATCCCCGACCTGTCCATGGGCCTGCAGCTGTACGAGAACGGCGAGGTCGATAACATCGACCTGACCGAGTCCAACCTGACCACCATCACCTCTGACCCCAACAACAAGCACAACAAGTTCCTGTGCGAGAAGCGCCCCACCAAGTACAGCTACCAGATGCACCTGAACTTCCAGCGCAAGGATGAGAACGGCAATCTGGATGAGAACTGGAACAAGGCTGTTTCCAACCGCGCATTCCGTCAGTGCTTCTACAAGGGCATCAACTTCACCAACTACTACGCCCGCACCAACAAGATCAACCCCCTGAAGTGCGAGAACGACTACTACACCATGCCCGGCGTCTGCTACAACACCAAGGGTGAGGAGTACACCACTCTGGTCGCCAAGGAGATGGGCTTCGACAGTCAGGCTTACGACGGCAAGACCATGATCCGCCTCCGCGACAACGGCGGCGACATCGCTGACCTGAAGAAGCAGGCCATGGAAGAGCTGAGCGCTATCGGCGTCACCTTCCCCGTCCACTGCTACCACTACATCAAGAGCGGCGACACCAATGCTCTGGATACCGCCACCGTTCTGAAGCAGTGCTTCTCCGAGAGCCTGGGCGATGACTTCGTCGTGCTGGACATCGGCACCTACGTCTCTTCTATTTATAAGGAAGTCCGTAACGTGCAGATGCACTCCATCCTGCAGAACGGCTGGGGCGCTGACTTCGGCGACCCCGTCAACTTCCTGGGTCAGGAAGTGCTGAGCGACGACAACGCTTACTACGCTCAGACCACCTCCTGGATCGCAGCCGTTGAGAAGGATCCTCAGGATTACCAGAAGGACCTGCTGGCTGATTATCAGGAGTTCACCGATCTGGTCACCGCGGCAAAGGCCATCGTCACCGATACCGATGCACGCTATGCCGCATTCGCAAAGGCTGAGGCTTCCATGCTGAACAATGCACTGTGCATCCCCTGCCTGTTTGAGGTGCTCTGGTGCCTGACCCACGTCAACGAGTACACCAAGATCAACGCCATGTACGGTCCCTGCAACTACAAGGCAGTCAACTGGGAGACCCGTCAGGGCGACGGCTACACCACCGAGGAGTACGAGGCTTTCTCCGCTGCATTCGATGCAGCAACCAAAGCCTGATGATTATTTTATAAAGGTTTGGTTATCATGTTAAAATACACCGTCAAGCGGCTGGCTCAGTCGCTCGTCACGATCTTATTGATCGCAACCATCGTCTTTTTGCTGATGCGCTGCCTGCCTACGGACTACTACTTCACGGAAGAACAGCTCATGAAGTTTACCGAAGAGCAGAAATACGCCGCGCTGGAAGCCGCCGGTCTGACCGACCCCATCGGCACCCAGCTGATGCACTTCTACAACGACCTGCTCCATCTGGACTTCGGCACTTCCCGCCGCATCCAGAATGGTGCTTCCGTCGTGAAGGTGATCGGCAAGAAATTCGGCGTCTCCATGCGCCTCGGCCTGATCTCCGCCGGCATCTCTCTGCTGGTGGGCATCATGCTGGGCATCCTGCAGACTGCCTTCAAGGACAAGGTCTTTGACTGGATCGGCACGGCCTACACCGTTTTCGTCAACGCTGTGCCTTCTCTGGTCTCCTATTCGCTGGTGCTGGTCTTCGGCTCCAAATACCTGGGTTTCCCCACGCTGTACTCCACCCGTAATGTCGGTCCGTCCAGCGTGCTGCCCATCGTCTGCTTGTCGCTGGCGTCTATCGCAGGCTACGCTCTGTGGACCCGCCGCTACATGGTGGACGAGCTGACCCGCGATTATATCAAGCTGGCCCGCGTCAAGGGCCTGAGCTCCAGCGAGATCATGTTCAAGCACGTGCTGCGCAACGCCATGGTCCCCATGGTGCAGTATATCCCCCAGTCCATCCTGCTGACGGTCGGCGGCTCTCTGCTGATGGAGCGGTTCTTCTCCGTTCCCGGCATGGGTCCCCTGCTGACCGACGCCATCCAGCGCTATGACCTGAACGTCGTCCAGACTCTGGTCATCCTCTACGCTGCCCTGGGCATCGTGGGTGTTTTTCTGGGCGACGTGCTGATGATGCTGGTTGACCCGCGCATTACTCTGACCGGAAAGGAGGCCGCACGCTGATGGCTAAAGCATCTGATTTTGAGGGCAAAAAGCAGGACGAACTGTTCTACTTCGTCGATTACTCTCCGGAGGAAGCCGAGCGTGTCGGCTACTCCAACTACAGCTACTGGGGGTCTGTCATCCAGAACTTCCTCAAGCACAAGGCCGCTGTCGTCTGCCTGATCCTGTTCCTGTTCCTCGTCATCTTCTCCTTCATCGCACTGGCCATCGGCAAGTACGATTATCAGACGCTGGTGACGGATTCCTCTCTGGCCTTCCGGAAGCCCAACAGCGAATACTGGTTCGGCACCGACAACCTCGGCCGCGACTACTGGTGTCAGGTGTGGTACGCCACTCAGGTGTCCATCCGTCTGGCCCTCATCGTTGCCGTGGGCGAGAGCATCCTCGGCGTCATCATCGGCCTGATCTGGGGCTATGTCCGTAAGCTGGACCGCTTCTTCACCGAGCTGTACAACCTCATCGACAATGTGCCTTACATCATCTACATGACCCTGATCGCACTGGTCGTCGGCCAGAGCTTCACCATCATGGCCGTCTCGATGATCGCCATCGGCTGGCTGGTCATGGCCCGCCGCGTCCGCAACATGGTATTCATGTTCCGTGACCGCGAGTACAACCTCGCGTCCCGCTGCCTTGGCACCCCGCTGTGGCGCGTTCTGACCAAGAACATCCTGCCCTATCTGGTCTCCGTCATCATCCTGCGCATGGCGCTGAGCATCCCCGCCACCATCAACCTCGAGTCCACCCTGTCCTATCTGGGCATCGGTCTGGGCATCGAGACTCCGTCTCTGGGCCTCATCCTGAGCAAGGTGCGCGGCTTCTTCCTCGATTATCCTTACCTGCTGGTCTTCCCCGCATCCATCGTGTCCATCATCTCCATTTCCTTCTATATCATGGGCAACGCTTTCTCGGATGCTGCTGACCCGCGCAACCACGTTTAACAGATGGGAGAGAAAATCACAAAAATGGATAGACAACCGATCATCTCTGCCAAAGACGTGGAGATCACCTTTAGCCTGCGCGGCAAGAAGCTGAACGCGATCCGCAAGTGCTCGCTGGACCTCTATGACGGCGAGACGCTGGCCATCGTGGGCGAGTCCGGCTCGGGCAAGTCCGTATTCACCAAGACCTTCGTGGGCATGCTGGATGTCAACGGTAAGATCACCGGCGGCTCCATCATGTACGAAAGCCGCGACATGACCAAGTTCACCGAGAAGGACTGGCTGGGCGTGCGCGGCAAGAAGATCGCCATGGTCATGCAGGACCCGATGACCAGCCTGAACCCGCTGAAGAAAATCGGCAAGCAGATCCAGGAGAGCATCGAGCACCATCAGGGCCTGAAGGGCGCGGAGGCCAAGAAGGCCGCCATCGAGATGCTGGCCAAGGTCGGCATCCCCGACCCGGAGCGCCGCTACGAGCAGTATCCGCACGAGTTCTCCGGCGGTATGCGTCAGCGTGTCGTCATCGCCATCGCTGCCGCCTGCCGTCCGCAGATCCTCATCTGCGACGAGCCCACCACCGCTCTGGACGTGACCATTCAGGCACAGATCCTGCAGCTCATCCGTGACCTGCAGAAGGAGCTGGGCATGTCCGTTATCTACATCACCCATGACCTGGGCGTTGTGGCAAACGTGGCAGACCGCGTGGCCGTCATGTACGCCGGCCAGATCGTCGAGTACGGCACCGTCGAAGAGATCTTCTACGACGCATGGCACCCCTACACCTGGGCTCTGCTGCAGGCTCTGCCTCAGCTGGGTACCAAGGGTGAGGCCCTGCCCACCATCGACGGTACGCCGCCGAACCTGTTCAATGAGATCAAGGGCGATGCATTTGCACCCCGCAACAAGCACGCGCTGGCCATCGACTTCGTGGCAGAACCTCCGTTCTTCCAGGTGTCCGAGACCCACGCGGCAAAGACCTGGTATCTGGACCCCCGGGCTCCCAAGATGGAACGCCCCCACTCCATCCAGAACCTGCGTGAGAAAATGGGAAAGATGGGAGGTTCCAACTTAAATGGCTGAGCGTGAAAAGCTGATTGAGCTGAAAGACCTTCAGATCACCTTTGGCTCCGGCAAAAAGAAGTTCGTGGCCGTGGACCACGTCAATTTTGACATCTACAAGGGCGAGACCTTCTCGCTGGTCGGCGAGTCCGGCTCCGGCAAGACCACCATTGGCCGTGCCATCTGCCGCATCAACCCGACCTCCGGCGGCGACATCTTCTTCAAGGGCCAGAAGATCAACGGCAAGATCTCCAAGGAGCTGGACCGTGAGGTCATCCGCAAGGTGCAGATGATCTTCCAGGACCCCATGGCCTCCCTGAACGAGCGCGCCAAGGTCGAGTACATCGTGGCTGAGGGTCTGTTGAACCACCACCTGTACAAGGACCAGGATGACCTGCACGAAAAGGTCATGAACGCTCTGCACGAGGTCGGCCTGCTGCCGGAGTTCGCCTCCCGCTTCCCCCACGAGTTCTCGGGCGGCCAGCGTCAGCGTATCGGCATCGCCCGTGCGCTGGTCATGGAGCCGGAGTTCATCGTGGCCGACGAGCCCATCTCCGCACTGGACGTCTCCATCCGTGCGCAGGTGCTGAACCTGCTGAACAGCATGAAGAAGTCCCGCGGTCTGACCTACCTGTTCATCGCCCACGACCTGTCGGTCGTCCGGTTCATCTCGGACCGCATCGCCGTCATCAGCAAGGGCCGCATCGTGGAGCTTGCAGAGGCTGAAGAGCTGTTCCTCCATCCCCTGCACCCCTACACCAAAGCCCTGCTGAGCGCTGTTCCCATCCCCGACCCGGGCCTGGAAAAGAAGAAGAAGCTCCTGGTCTATGACCCCAGCTGCCACGACTACAGCGTGGACAAGCCGGTGTGGGAGGAGATCGCCAACGGTCACTTCGTCTATGGCAACCAGAAGGAGCTGGAAGGCTACCGCAAGGAATATCAGAGCCAGCTCTAAGCACTGTCACTTGACTGTATTTTAACACAAATGCCCCGCCGCAATGGGAAGCATCCCATTGCGGCGGGTTTTGTGCTGTATAAAAAGAGGCCGCCTCCCGTATTTCTGCCGGGAAGCGGCCCCTTTGTGTTTTATATCAGTCTTGCACCGGGCTTCGGCTCATGGGCCTGCCAGAGGGTGACCCACTCGGGCAGATGCAGGGTCTTCAGGCGCTGGGGCAGAGCGGCGAGATCGCCGCCCGTGAGATACCACGCCACACCGAACGCCGCCAGCGCCAGGATCCCCAGCACCGCCAGCAGAACGCGGAGAGGATGCTTCTTCTTTGGGGGCGGGTCCTTGCTCTGCGAGCGGCCCGAAGGATCGCTCTGTTTGGTCTGTCCGGCGGGAAGAAAGCCTGTCCCCTCGGCCTGCGGCAGACCGGCAGCGGCGCGGCGCACCATATCCAGCAGCCAGAGGCCGGGGTTATCTGCGGCGGGGACGGTGCGGAGCCAGCAGCCTTTTTTGGTGCAGAGCACCAGCACATGGTCGCTTTCCCGCTCGGCACAGGCCACGGCCAGCTCTGTTCCCACGATGCGGCGGGCCGCCTGCGCCCGGGCGAGGGCCAGACGGACAGGGTCGGGTTTGTCCCCCTCCCCGCCGAGCTTTGCCCGGGGGCGCTTTTCGGTTTGGGGGCCGGCCTTGGCGTCGGCATAGCTCATGGTGCCGAAGTCGTAGACCTTCTCGGCACCGGGGACTTTCTCGAGCCGGGATTCCAGCAGCGCACCGGCGGCGGCATCGCCGCAGGCCAGCAGACGATCGTGGGCTTCCAGCGCCTGCACGGCGGCAGCGGCCAGACTGGTATCGCCTGCACCATATACGTCCGCACCAAAGCTGCTGCGGAGGCTCTGAGCCGCCTTTTTCAGTCCCGTGGGCGTGTCCGCATGGACAGCCAGCAGCGTCTCTGCGCCCCGGCTCTTCCACTGGGCCTCAGCCCTCCATTGGGGCGCAAACAGCGCCACAGCGGCCGCCAGCCGCCCCTGCGGCGCACCGTACAGGCGCAGCACACAGCGGGTCTCCTCTGCCAAATCCCATCAACCCCTCATTTTTGATTTTTACCGGACGAACGCCTCATCCAGTGCGGCCAGCGCTTCGTCGTCCGACTGCTGGGCTGCGGTGAGGGCCTGCGTCCCGGCCGGGACCTTGCCCTGTGCCAGACGCAGCGCCAGTTCCAGCGTAGCCTGTGCGGCCCGGGCCCGCACCAGCGCACGGTCAGGCCGGGAGACGAAAAGCTTCTTGACGCAGGCCACGCCATCCCGGGCAGCGCCCAGATAGACGGTGCCCACAGGGCGCACCTCGTCGCCGCCGGTGGGGCCGGCCACGCCGGTGACGCTCACAGCGATGTCAGCGCCCGAAGCCTTTGCCGCGCCCAGAGCCATCTGTGCCGCCACGGGGGCGGACACGACGTTGTACTTTTCGATGACCGCCGGGTCCACGCCCACGAGCTTTGCCTTGGCCTGCTCCCAGTAGGTGACAAAGCCATAGCCGAACACCTCACTGGAGCCGGACACGGAGGTCAGGCGCTGTGCGATGAGGCCGCCGGTGCAGCTCTCGGCGGTGGCGATGGTCAGCCCCTTTTCCTGCAGGGTGTGGACCACCGTCTCTTCCAGACCGGCCACATCCTCATCATACACCGCATCGCCCAGCATATCATAGAACTTTTTGGCATACGCGCGGCACATTTTTTCGCCGTCCTCGTCGGAGCGGGCGCGGGCCGTGATGCGGATCTCGCACTCGCCGGTCTTGCAGTAGATGGCGGCGGTGGGGTTCGGGTTTTCCAGAAGGTCGCGCACCTTATACTCAATATCGCTCTCGCCGCCCAGCACACGGAGGGTGACGGAGTGGAGGGTGCAGTTCTGGCGCTCCATCAGCAGAGGGCGGACGCTCTCCGTCCACATGGCCTTCATCTCGTGGGGGACACCGGGCATGAGGACGGCGCAGTGGCCGTCCTGCTCGAACCACGCGCCGGGGGCAGTGCCGTGGTTGTTGATGATTTTATGGCCCCTGGTGGGGACCATCGCCTGTTTGCGGTTGTTGGGGGTCGTCTCGCGGCCGGTGCGGGCAAAGTAGCTGGTGATCTTATCCCACTCGGCCTCATCGAAGGCCAGCTCATCCCCGAAGCAGGCGGCAACGGTCTCCTTGGTCAGGTCGTCCGCCGTGGGGCCGAGGCCGCCGGTAAAGACCAGCAAGTCGCAGCGGCTCTTGGCCTCGTTGACGAAATCGGCCAGACGGCCATGGTTGTCGCCGATGGTGCTCTCCCGCTGGACCGTGATGCCCAGATCGGCCAGCTCCCGGCTGAGGTACTGGGCGTTGGTGTTGAGGATGTTGCCGAGAAGGAGCTCGGTACCCACACTGATGATCTCTGCTGTCATGGCTCAGCCCTCGAATTCCACGTCGTCGGTGATGCGCAGGCGGATACGCTCGGTGGCCTCTGCGGCCTCGGCTTCCAGCTCTGCCAGACCGGGCATCCCGGCCTCGGCTTCGAGGATCTCGCTCAGTTCGGGGCGGATCTTCGGGTGCGGCGGGGTGAAGATGGTGCAGCAGTCCTCATAGGGCAGGATGCTCGTCTCAAAGGTGTTGATGTGGCGGGCCGTCTCGACGATCTCGGTCTTGTCCATGCCGATGAGGGGGCGGAGGATGGGCAGGTCCTGGGCGGCGTCGGTACACTGCAGAGCCTTGACGGTCTGGCTGGCCACCTGTGCCAGGCTCTCGCCGGTGACGAGGGCTTCACAGCCCTGCTTCCTGGCGATGATGTTGGCAATGCGCATCATGCTGCGGCGCATGAGGACGGTGAAGAGAACATCGGGCGCGTTATCGCGGATATACTCCTGAGGCTTGGTATACGGCACCACAAAGAGGTTGGTGCTGCCGGTATAGGGGGTGATGAGCTGGGCCAGAGCCTTAACTTTCAGTTTTGCACGTTCAGAAGTATACGGAGGGGACGCAAAATGGATGTGGTCGAGGCCGAGGCCGCGCTTTGCCATCCGGTATGCCGCCACAGGGCTGTCGATGCCGCCGGACAGCATATTGAGGGCGCGGCCGGAGGTCCCGACAGGCAGACCGCCCTCACCCTGTATTTTGGGGCCGTGGATATACGCACCGTAATCGCGGATCTCCACGATGACCTTGAACTGAGGGTTCTTGACGTCCACCCGCAGGTAGTTGTGCCTGCCCAGCAGATAGGCACCCAGCTCCCGCATCAGCTCGGGACTGGTCATGGGGAAGGTCTTGTCGGAACGGCGGGCCTCGACCTTGAAGGTCTTGATGCCGTGAAGGCTGTCGCCCAGATAATCCTCGGCGGTCTGGCAGATGGTGTCGAAATCCTTCGCACAGACCACAGCACGGCTGAGGGCCGCGAGGCCGAACACCTTGCTCACCCGCTCAAAGGCGAGGTCCATATCAATATCTTCCTCTTCCGGCTCCATGTAGAAGGTGGACTGGGTGCAGTAGACGCGGAACCTGCCCACCGTCTTGAGACGGTAGCGCAGGATCTTCATCATCGTCGATTCAAACTGGTTGCGGTTGAGGCCCTTCAGGGACATTTCGCCCTGATAGCCCATAATGACTTCGCGCATAATAGCTTCTCCTAATATTGTGTTGTTCATCAGCCGGTGCTTTTTACTTTTTGATTCTCTGCAAGTGCTTCATGCCATCCTCAAAGCGCTCAAGGAAGGCATCCACATCCTCCGGGGTGTTGTCGGCGCAGAAGGACACCCGGATGGCCGTGTCGATGGCCAGCGGGTCGCGGCCCATGGCCGCCAGCGTGTGGCTGGGCTGTCCCCTGCCGCAGGCACTGGCCGACGAGACGTAGATCTGCCTCTCGGACAGCCATGCCAGCATCGTCTCACTCTTGATGCAGTTCTCGCTGAAATTCAGCACCTCAGGCACAGCGCCCGCCGGGCTGTTGATCTCCACCTCCGGGAACACAGAAAGCCCCGCGCGGAGGCGGTCGTTGAGGGCGCGCACAGCCTTGTCGCGGCTCTTGATGCTGCCGGCTAGGCGGGTGGCGGCGGCGGAAAGGCCAAGTGCATAGGGCAGGTTCTCGGTGCCGGGGCGGAGGCCGCGCTCCTGCTCACCGCCCAGATAGGGCGGCTGGAACGCCTGCACCAGCCGGTCGCTCAGGTAGAGCGCACCGATACCCTTGGGTGCGTGGATCTTGTGGCCGCTGACGGTCATCGTGTCGATGTTGTCCAGCTTGATGGGGACGCGCATCCACGCCTGCACGGCGTCCACATGGACGATGGTGCGGCTGTTGCGGCGCTTGACCTCGGCGGCCAGACGCTCCACGTCGCTGCGGGTGCCTATCTCGTTGTTGACCATCATGCAGGCCACGAGGATGGTATTCTTGTCCACGGCATCCAGCATCTTGTTGATGTCCAGCGTGCCGTCGGCCTGAGGCTTCACGACAGTGACGTTATAGCCCTGCGCGGCCAGACGTTCCAGCGGGCGCTGGACGCTGGGGTGTTCGAAGCCCGACACCACGATGCCCTTGCCGAAGGTGCGGGTCTGAGCCGCGCCCAGCAGGGCCAGATTATTGCCCTCGCTGCCGCAGGAGGTAAAGTACAGCTCCTTCGACTTGCAGCCCAGGGTGCGGGCCACGGCGGCACGGGCGGCGTTCAGGGCCTCTTCGCTCCGTGCGCCGGGGGCATAGAGGCTGGAGGGGTTGGCCCAGTGCTCCCGCATGGCCTTGTCTATCACGTCTGCCACCTCGGGAGCAACGATGGTGGTGGCGGCGTTATCCAGATAATGCAGTTCCGGATCATGCAGCATAATTTCATTCCTGCCTTTTGTGCATAAAATATCAGGATAAGTATACCACAAAGCTCCGCATAACGCAAAATATTTGCACAGCAAAAAAGGGGCCGCTCCATGCAGGAGCAGTCCCTTTCAGCAGCTTGCGGTTCGCGTTTGGGTTCAGCCGTTCTCGTTTGCCTTCTGCAGCCAGATGCTGCCGATGTCCAGTGCATTGTACAGGCCGTTCTTGGTGGTCTGACGTGCCACGCGGGCCTCACGGGGCTTGGACTCATCGGTAGAGAGCAGCTGCAGATGGACCTTGTCTGCCACATCCACACCGCCCACGGTCTTGGTGGACTGGATCTGCAGATAAAGCACATACGGGTCGGTCATGCAGCCGTAATACAGCTCATTGTCCTTGCGGACGAGGGGCTTGCCTTTATAAGTCAGTTTCGGAGTAAATGGCATCGTGAAAGCCTCCCTATCATACTTGATTCACTTTAGTATATCATATTTATAATAGAAAACGCAAGGGCAGGCCCCCGGAATATGGGAATTTTTCCTCACGGGTTGCACGGGCCGGGGCTGTGCTGTATAATAGGGGCGAAAGTAACCATTCCGCCACAGGAGGACATTATGGCAGATTATCAGGAATATCGCCGCCGCATCCTTCATCGGCGCTGGCGCAGGATGTTCATCACCGCTGCGCTGCTCATCCTACTGGTGCTTCTGGCCGCTGTGGGCGTCCTCTGGAAGCGCCTTCACCGCGAGCCAGCCCCCAATACGGCCCAAGGCCCCACCATTCTGCAGCAGGAGCTGACCGGCAGCGAGTGGAACACCATCAGCTACACCCCGGCCCGACGCCTCAGTGTCCAGACCCTCGACAACGGGATGACCGCGATGGATTTCCGCCTCGCCGCCCAGCCTGCCAGCCCTGCCGTGGAGCGGAGCAGCTTTTCGGACGTGAGTTTTTTGGGCGACAGCCTGACGCAGGGGATGCAGCTGTACGACACCGGCCTGCCCAACGCGCACTTCTGCGCTTATAAGGGCGTCGGCCCCAATGCCGTCGTCAACAACACCACCTGCCGCCGGGCCGACGGCGAAAAGGAAGTCCCGATGGAGGCTCTGGCCTCCCAGCAGCCCCGGGCGCTCTACATCCTGCTGGGTACCAATGTGCTGACCGCTGACAGTGATTATACCAGCTTCCTCACCTATTACCGGCTGATGCTGGACATGATCTCGCAGGCACTGCCCAACACGAAAATTTACGTCCAGTCCATCACCCCGGTCCGGCCTGAAGTGCGCAAAAAGTCCCCCGGCCTCTACAAGGAGCGGCTCTGTGAGATAAACGATGCTCTTTCGGCCATCGCGCTGGAAAAGGGCTGCACCTTCCTGAACCTCTGGGAGGCGCTGGCCGACGAGAACGGCGACCTCATCGAGGAATACGCCCAGCCGGACGGCTACCATCTGCTGCCCGCCGGGTACGACGCATGGGTGGATTACCTCTGCACCCACACCTGATAACGATAGAAAGGCCCTCTCAGCGGCGCTGAGAGGGCCTTTTGCTGTCTTAATATCAGAACGCGATGCCGGCGTTGTCGTACAGCCAGCGGAGTGCGAACCAGCCAAAGGCCGCAGAGCCCTCGTAGAGGATGCTGTCGTCGAACCGCACCTTGGGGTGGTGCTGGCCGTAGCAGCAGCCCTGCTCCGGGCCGCCTGCGGCGATGAACATGCTCACAGTAGGCACTTCATGGCTCACGAAGGCGAAATCCTCGCTGCCGCCGCCGGGCTTGCCGCCGGTGAGGGCGGTCATGTCCATAGCGCCCTTCCCCAGCAGCTCGGTCATATAGTCCATCGCATTCTCGGCGAGGAGCTTGTCCACCACCATGCAGGGGCAGTAATCGGCGAAGGATACCTCTGCGGTGCAGCGGAAGGCCGCCGCCACGCCCTGCGCGATCTCGGTCATGCGGGTCCGAATGAGTTCGCCGGTCTTATTCTCCGGGTCGGTGGTACGGATGGTCCCCCACATCTGGGCCACATCCGGGATGACATTGGATGCCGCACCGGCCTCGAAGCGGCCGGTGGTCAGCACACCGAAGTCGCCGGGCTTCAGCTCCCGGCTGTTGATCTCCTGCAGGGCGATGTGGATGTGGGCCGCAGCCGTGATGGGGTCGATGCAGTTTTCCGGGGTAGAGCCGTGACCGCCCTTGCCCTTGACCACGATATGGTACTGCTCACAGCTGGCCATCGTGATGCCGCCGCCCGGCACCAGCACCGTACCTACCGGCAGCGGCATTCCGGCCAGCACATGGAACATCACAGCGGCGTCCACATGGGGGTCTTCCAGCAGGCCGCCCGCGATCATATCCGGGGAGCCCTGGAAAATTTCTTCGGCGGGCTGGAATTCCAGCTTGACCGTACCTTCCAGCTCGTCCTCATGGGCCTTGAGCAGCTTCGCTGCACCCAGCAGCATGGCCGTATGCATATCGTGGCCGCAGCCATGCATCTTGCCGGGGACTTCCGAGCTGAACTCTTCACCCGAGTCCTCGGGGATGGGCAGGGCGTCCATATCGGCACGCAGCAGGATGGTCTTGCCGGGCTTTTTGCCGCCTGCCAGCGCAATGACACCAGCCTTGCCGCAGTCCTTCGGCTCATAGCCCATTTCCGTCAGCGCCTTCTTGACCAGCTCCTTCGTGCGGGGCAGATCGAAGCCCACCTCCGGGTGGCGGTGGAGCGTCCGACGCCACTGCTGCAGCTGCGGCTCCAGTGCGCGGGCCTCCTTCAAAAGCTCTTCCGATGTGATATTCATACTCATCCGCTCCTTCTTTTTTTAAGAAGCCGTTTTCATAAGCATTGCATCCCGCTTACGAAAACTGCTTCTCGATTCGGAAAAAGCCCTCCCGAGGGAGAGCTTTTTGCTGTGTTATGTTCAGCCCTCGGTGTGGCTTCCTTCGGGGTGGTACTTGGCGCAGGTACACTTTTTCCACTTCAGGCCGCTGCCGCAGGGGCAGGGGTCGTTGCGGCCGATCTTGATGACGCGGACAGGCTGGCCCTTGGGTGCGCCCTTTGCGCCGGGTGCGCCGTTGCCAGGCACATAGCCCTCGCCGGTGGGTTTAGCCACCTGCTCACGCTTGGGGGCCTTGCCCGCCTCGCGCACCTCGATGGTCAGCAGCATCTTGACGCTGGACTCCCGGATGGAATCGACCATCTGGTCGAACATGTCAAAGCCCTCGATGCGGTACTCGACGACGGGGTCTTTCTGGCCGTAGCCGCGCAGAACGATGCCCTGACGCAGCTGGTCCATGTTATCAATATGGTCCATCCACTGGCGGTCTACACACTTGAGCAGGCAGATACGCTCCAGCTCACGCATCAGGGGTGCGCCGTAGCGCTGCTCCTTGTCGTTCAGGACGTCCATGCCGCGCTGATACAGCATATCCGCGATGCTCTCCTGAGAGATGCTGTCGTAGTCAGCGACAGTGTAGTGGAAGTCGGCGTCGGTGGTCAGCCAGCCCAGATAGTGGCGGCGGAGCGCACCGAAGTCCCACTCGTCCTTCACATCGCCTGCGAGGAACTGCTTGCAGCTGGACTCGATGTTCTCCTTCAGCATATTGTGCATCTCGGCGCTGATGTCCTCACCGTCCAGGACCTTGCGGCGCTGACCATAGATGATCTCGCGCTGCTGGTTCATGACGTCGTCGTATTTCAGGACGTTCTTGCGGATCTCGAAGTTGCGGCCCTCGAGCTTCTTCTGGGCAGACTCGATGGTGCTGGTGATCATCCGGTTCTCGATGGGGGTGTCCTCGTCGATGCCCAGCGTACCCATCAGGCTCTGCACGCGGTCGCCGCCGAACAGACGCATCAAATCGTCCTCGAGGCTCAGATAGAAGCGGGATGCACCAGGGTCGCCCTGACGGCCTGCACGGCCGCGCAGCTGGTTGTCGATACGGCGGCTCTCGTGGCGCTCAGTACCGATGATGAACAGACCGCCGGCAGCACGCACCTCTTCAGCCTCCGCTTCGGTCAGGGGCTTGTACTGCGCATACAACTCATCGAACCGCTTGCGGACAGCTAGAACGTTGGCGTCGGTAGTCTCACCATGGCCGTCGGCCTCGATGAGCAGCAGCTCCACGGCTGCAGGCAGAGCCTCCTCGGGCTTTTCAGGGTTCAGCAGCTTCTCGCAGAAGTGCTCCTTGCGCATCTGGGCCTTTGCCATATACTCGGCGTTGCCGCCCAGCATAATATCGGTACCACGGCCAGCCATGTTGGTGGCGATGGTGATGGCCCCCTTCTTACCGGCCTGTGCGACGATCTCTGCCTCATGCTCGTGGTTCTTGGCGTTCAGCACGTTGAAGTCGCGGGTGTACTTCTGCAGCATCTTGGCGAGGGTCTCGCTCTTCTCGACGCTGACAGTACCCACCAGGACCGGCTGGCCGTTCTTGTGGCACTCCATGACCTGCTTGATGACGGCATTGTATTTGCCGTTGATGGTCTTGTAGATGGCATCCGGGTAATCCTTGCGGATGACAGGGCGGTTGGTGGGGACGGTAACGATGTTCAGACCGTAGATCTCAGTGAACTCGGTGGCCTCCGTCTTTGCCGTACCGGTCATACCGGCCAGCTTCTTGTACATACGGAAGTAGTTCTGGAAGGTGATGGTCGCCAGCGTCTTGCTCTCGGCGGCGATCTTCACGCCCTCCTTGGCCTCGATGGCCTGATGGAGGCCCTCGTTGTAACGGCGGCCGATCATCAGGCGGCCCGTGAACTCATCGACGATGAGCACTTCGCCGTCCTTCACGACGTAATCAATGTCGCGCTGCATCACACCGTAGGCCTTGATGGCCTGGTCGATGTGGTGGGCGAGGGTCATATTCTCTGCGGCAGCGAGGTTCTCGATCTTGAAATATTCCTCGGCCTTCTTGATGCCCTTAGCCGTCAGGGTGCAGGTCTTGTGCTTTTCGTCCACGATGTAATCGCCGTCAGCCTGCTCGTCGGTCTCCACCTTGTCTTCCAGCTCGACCACGACGCTCTTGCGCAGAGTGCGGACAAAGTGGTCCACCTGCGTGTACAGGCTGGAAGAGTCCTCACCGCGGCCGGAGATGATAAGCGGCGTACGGGCCTCGTCGATGAGGATGGAGTCCACCTCATCGACAACGGCGTAGGCATGGCCGCGCTGCACCATGTTGTCTTTATAAGTCACCATGTTGTCGCGCAGATAGTCGAAGCCGAACTCGTTGTTAGTGCCGTAGGTAATGTCGGCATTATAAGCTTCCCGGCGGGCATCGCCATCCATGCCCTGCACGATCAGGCCCACCGACAGGCCCAGCCAGCGGTAAAGCTTGCCCATCCACTCGCTGTCGCGCTTGGCAAGGTAATCGTTGACGGTGACGATGTGGACACCCTCCCCGGTCAATGCATTCAGATAGGCAGGCAGCGTTGCCACAAGGGTCTTGCCTTCACCGGTCTGCATCTCGGCGATGTCACCCCGGTGCAGGGCGATGCCGCCGGTGACCTGCACCGGGAAATGCTTCATGCCCAGCACACGCCATGCGGCCTCGCGGCAGACAGCGAAGGCATCGGGCAGAATATCATCCAGCGTTTTGCCGTCGGCCAGCTTCTGCTTCAGTGCAGGAGTCTGGGCCTGCAGCTCGGCATCCGGCATCGCCTGATACTTGCCTTCCAGAGCCAGCACCTGTTTGGTGAGGGGGTTGATCTTTTTCAGTTCCCGGTCAGAGAAGCTGCCAAAGAGTTTTTCAGCTAAGGACATTGGTCACACCTCATGATTCTTTAAAATAGCAAACGTCCGGGCTTTTTCAGCCTCAAAACGAATATTCACACATAAATATATGATACACCAAAAGCGGCATCCCGTCAAACCCGACCGTGAATTTTAGCCGGTTATTGAATGAATTTTCTGTAAATTCCTTCGACCTTTCCCACCACTGTATGGTATCAGCCTTTTTCGATGTAATAGCAGACGAGGTCTGTCGCGCCGCGCGTTGCATGGCGCATGGCTTTGTGCTCGACGCCCTCGTATTGGAAGCCCACTGCTTTCAGCAGTTTCCCTGAGGCGAGATTGTATGCATAGTGTCCTCCGGTAAACATCTCAGCGTTAGTTTTTTCGAAATAGGTCTGCACGACGGCCTGCAGCGCCTCCCGCGCGTAGCCCCTTCTCCGGGCGTCCGGTGCGATTTCGATACCAAACTCCCACCCCGGCACAGCCCGCTCTGCGTCCATCATGGACATCATCCCGATGACCCGGCCCGTCTCTCTGCACACAATGCTGTAGCGCGTCTGAGCTGCAAATTTCTGCATCAAACGCTCATACTCCTCATCCATCTCCTCAAAGGCATGGTAGCCGCCGCAATCCAGCGTCGTCTGCTCGTCAGACAAAATCGCAAAAACGTCCTCTGCGTCTCCGATGGCAAACTGGCGCAGCAGCAAGCGCTGCGTCTCGATTTTTAATAATTCCATTTTTACCACTTTCTTTTCTCGGATACAAGAAAGCCGCCCTGAGAACTCTCATGGATGCCCGTCTGGCGCATACCTCTGTCGGCCCGCATCGGGATGACCTCCGATTTCTTCTGAACGGGCTCGATATCGCCGCCTATGGCTCGCAGGGACAGCAGCGGACAGCGACCCT
>ERZ1031020.123-NODE-123-length-41770-cov-20.308498_pt1 | contig 41770 bp, 43 predicted proteins | sample MGYA00517109_ERZ1031020 | MGnify/ENA primary metagenome ERZ1031020 (study PRJEB33719, sample SAMN04261270) | wastewater metagenome | biome: rural village; feature: human; material: feces | host: Homo sapiens | place: El Salvador | collected 2013-01-07 ... | reverse complement strand
TATAAATCAACTATTTCAAAGATCGAATTGCCCTATTTTATTGGACAGTAGTGAATCGAAGTTAAAGTAGACTTATAAAGTTTCAAAAAGAAATAAGCCAACAACTCAACAAACACAACCAATCCAACTCTCGGTGCAAAATGCAAGAAAACCTTTTGGTAATCCTCGTCGGGTTTTTCATTGTAAACCAAGAAGAAAAAAACTAATAATGCCGCAATAGAAAGAGACACGCCCAAAGACAAATTGATGGTAGCCCTCCGTTTTAGATTTTTTATTTCTATCTTGATACGTTCTTCGGATGCAAGGAAGGTATGCTTAATTTCATTGGCCGTATTTTCATCATCAACATCCTTACCAGCTGACATCAGAACAGGTGATACCTCCTTAGAACTTTCTTTAGTTTCTTTCATTTTAGGGTTAGCCCCTTTCTCTTTTAAAAGTTCGGAATAGACAAATAGATTATCTATTTTTGCATCCTGTACTTTGTCATTTTTACTTAAATACAACATTGTTGTAAAGCCTGCAATAACAGATAAAGCAACAACAGAAGATGTTATTTCATTAATGTCTATACTACCAATCAGAGCTTTATACTCACCAGCATAGAAAACTACGCCCACAAGTATTATTAGCCACAACAACACCGCAATAAGCAATATCAAAGTCTTGTTTCTCTTCTTAGAATCTGTCATATTGAGTTTTTTGAGAACTTGCATATACCTCTGTAAAGTGTTTATCAAAATGATTTAAAAGCATTTCTATAAAACGACCATGATATACAGCATATGCAATTGTTGATAAATTTACATTTTCCTGTCCTACGATTCCAAACACTAAGCGATTGGTTTCAATAGTAGGTCTAAGCCAAACCTTGAACTTCCACTGGTTAGGAGCATGATAAAAATCTCCATCATTATCATATAACCATGTATCTATTTTTTTATCATTAATTTCTTTTTTAATGTCTTCCAAGAGTTTTCTTGGCTGAGTTGTGTTTACAAATATAGCCATACCTATTTTCCCCCTTCAGAATAATTTTGTATAAAGCAACCCCCTATTTGGTTTTCTACAACCTTAGAACATGCTATCTTATCAAATAAGATCATATAACAATGATGAAGGCTTAATACAGCATCTTGTAAGTCTTGGTTCATTTCCAAATCTGTTATCTTCAAGCCAGCAGCCTTACATTGCTCCTTAGGAATATGACGAGAATGTGAATAACTATGCTGATGATTGAGAAAAACCTCATATATGTTGTCTATATTAAGCTCAGGATTATTTTTTAATAGGAATGACTTGGCTAGTTCCTTTGACCATTTTATCGAATTCTCGCAATTGGTAATAAAAGTTGGATTTAGTTTACCAATGATTGCCTGCCACAAGCCTAAGGAAGAAGGTCTATTGGCGATATCATTTACAGCCTTATCAAATTCATCCAGCATACCTTGGCATGGAATTCCTCCAAGCTGAGGATCTATCGGTCCCAGAGAAGACTCACGTCCCATCAATATTTCTCGGCAAGACATGGCAATCAACGTACCAGCGGACATAGATATTTGAGGAATAATAGCACGCACATTCCCATCAAAAGCAGACTGAAGATAATTCACAATACTTTCTGTAGCTGCTAAATCGCCACCAGGAGTATGCAAAATTAAATCAAGCCCTTTACTTCTATCCAGTTTATATACGTTAGTCATGAAAGCATTCATGTCTGAATCATTGATTGAAATAAATGGAGCATTAGGATTTTTAAGCCAGCCTGAATAATAGGTTATAACATTACGCCCTGTTATTTCCGCTATTTTATCCATATACTCCTTCCTTTTTTTATTAAGCAAATCAATATTTGTTGGAAAAGATTGATTTACTTCTGTCAAAATCTCACTCCAATTGCTCATAAGACAAATTTATTTAGAATTAATACCACAAGATGCATTGGTTATATAATTACGAGAACTATTTATGCTATACTGCTCATAATTATCCCCTATTTTCTTCCAAGACTTATTACTTGAAATCAATTCATTTTCCGAGAAGAAAAGTTCAAAATTATCTTTTCTGTTCATAAATATTCATATTTTAGAAAAACCTTTAATAAAAAGAATTTAGTTACATGAACTAGTTATACGTTCTATTTCTTCAATTAGCTTCAAATATATTCTTTCCTGAGCCGATTTTTCAAGCTCAGAAAGTGTGGTTTCTGGATTATTAATTGCCTGAAAATCTCCCAATTCCGTCTTTTTAAAAAGACTAGGTTCCACAAGCAGACACAAAATTGTTGTATCTTCTTCTGCAGCCTTCTTCAAAATAGGAGGTAACTCATTTCTTTGAATAAAATCTGAAGCTAAAAAATCAGTCGAAACCAACAATATTGCAATATTTGCTTTTTTCAACGCTTTTGTAATTTCTTCTTTCCATTTTTGACCTGCAAGAATTTTTCGATCAGACCATTCTTCAAATTCTCCATTGTAATTTTTCAGAACTTTTAGATGTGTTATCAGTCGGTCAAAATAAGCACTATCAGCATGAGAATAGCTGATAAAAATTTTATTCTTTTTATTCATTATAGTTTTCTTTTTAATGGGTGCATTCACAAGTTCCTTATTTTGTTCAATCTTGACATTTCCTTGTTCCTTCTTACTGGTCAAAGGATTATCTACAATATCCAATTTTGTGATACCGCTTATCAAACTTTCATCAAGATGTTCTATTTTATTCTTACTAAGAATGAGTGTAGTAATCTTCGAATCAAGTATTTGCTTGGGTAAATGCTTAATTTGGTTACCATGCAGATTCAAAATCTTCAACTTGGGCAGTTTAAATAAGGCGCCTTGTAATACCTTTAAATTATTAAAAGCCAAATCTAAGGTTCGAAGTTTTTTGAGTTTCAATATTTCTTGAGGAATCACCTCTATCCTATTGTAACTTAAATCGAGCTTTTCTAGATTTGTATACTGATATACATTATCAGGTATTATCTTTAGATTTTTATGGGATAAATTAAGTTTTGTAACTTGCTTTATCGTTTTTCCTTTAATTTTTATTGGATATTCCATAATATTTATGTATCTTTGCACCCATAGTCGGACTATGGGGGTAGCGACTTAAAATAAGTGATGTTCAGAGTGCACTCCTGCGGGAGGTCAATCTGATTAATATCTTGAATGGAGTCTAAGCGTAGAGGGAGCACCTCTAATAGACGGGGAAGAGAAACTTCAACGGCTTGCTTAGAATCACTTTAATTCATCGCAGCTTCGGCATCCCACGTTTTTCGCTAGCGAAATTGTGTTCTGTTATACAAAAGAACACATACCGCATTTTGAGGTCGTTCGATTTTGAACGACCTCATTTGTTTACTTTTATCTCCCTTTAGCATTCTTCCATTTTCTCCAGCATCTCCGGTAGAGTGACAGCAGGAGTACAACGAAACATCATTTCTGCCTTGGGCACACAAAACGCCTCGTTCTTGGTGATGGATGAAAAAAACAGAGGCAGCATAAAGATAAAGGCGTATGGCCTCATCACTCAAACGACTTACAAAGTACACACATCCTGAATGAGATTGAGCCTTCAAACCTTCTGTCAAAAGACCTCTACCCTCTAAATTTTTATTTTATAAGTCCATTATAGCAAGACATAGTAAGACCATCCCTGCGGTCCCAGCCCGCACAACATGGCGAGGGCTTTGATGCCCCGCCAACCTTACAGCGAAGCGGTTCTGAGCACCAGAGGACGGTTACAGCCTCTCTCTTCGGGCAAGAGAGAGGCTTGGTGAAAGATGTGGAGTCTTCTTTAATGGGAAAAAGCGATGCCAATGAGTGCAATGAAAGCTCGCTTTCAAATTGCCGAGTGCAGCTCGCTTTATCAACAAAGAAGGACGGGATGATTTTAGAACTCCCTTCCTTAAGGGTAAGAAAGGACGGGTAAGTTTTCGAAAAAAGATTTCTTAAAGAATTCCTTTAAGCCCTAGCAGCCTCGCTTCCATCCTCCCCATACGCCCTATCTTTCGCTTCAAAGATAATGCTAGGTTCATATACCTCAACCGTATGCCATGCCCCTTTAGGCACTTGGCAGGCATACACCCCATTCTTCGGATTAAGATGAATTCTCTCAATCTCTTGATAAGAGACCTTTCTTATGGTATCCTCACCATCCTGTAGATACGATACCACCTTCTCGTATATCACTTCATCCATTCTACCACAAAGACAATACCAGCAATCATCAGCATACCTATTCCACATCCTACCACACTACCTAGCGTATTATGAAACAAATCATCGAATTCACACAGACCTCGCTTGAAAAACTGTTGGGAAAGTTCTATGCAGGCAGAGAAAGCAGCACCGAATAAGAATGATTTTAGCAATGCATTCTTAGTACAGATGAAACTTAGCAGGAACCCAAAAGGAATGCCTAGTGCAACATTGAGTAGATTCTCTTCTATCAATTCTTTCTGCCCATCAGCAATGGCCACATAACTCCAGAAAGGAGTAAGTTTATACATATATGTATCTCCCGATGTTCTATATATTACAGTCGAACCCAATATGAGAAACATATACTCAATAAGCAAAGTGGTCATTACACCTATTCTTGCTCCTTTGAGATTCTTAGCAAATGCAAATACCAAAACGATAATGCCGCTCATTACCAGAAATGAAAGCTGCACAACCATATTAGGTATGTCTTTTGAAACATCTGCCAAATGCTCAATAGAATACTCTACAGGATTACTCATTGCAAACATCATGATTAGAGATTAAGCACCATTCCCCATGCGGTCCCAACCCGCAAAACTTGGCGAGGGCTTTGATGCCCCGCCAACCTTAGAGCGAAGCGGTTCTGAGCACCGGAGGGCGGTTACATCCTCTCGTCCCTGAGGTTTCTGTCCCCCGGAAACGGGGGAACCGAAGGGGGTGTAAAGACCATTGAAGAGAGGCTTGGTGAGAAAGGTGGAGCCTTCCTTAAGGGTAAGGAAGGACGGGTAGGTTTTCGAAAGAAGCTATTCTTTCACAATCACTTCAAATGTCTTGAAGATAAGCTTGATGTCATACCAGAAGCTGGCATTCTTCACATACTCCAGATAGAGCTTGATCTTCTCCTGCATGATTACATGGATGTAATAATCCTCAGGATCAGCAGCCTTCTCCATCAACTCATTCTCATTTCTAAACTTGATGCTGGCAGGGTCAGTGATTCCTGGCCTTACATCCAGCACATGCATTTGCTCAGGAGTCCAATAGTTTACATAGTGACGAACCTCAGGTCTAGGCCCCACCAGACTCATATCACCAATAAAGACATTGATTAGCTGAGGAAGCTCATCAAACTTGTACTTTCTGATGTAATAACCCGAACGGGTAACTCTTGGATCCCTTCCACCGATGGTGACCAATGAACCCTTATCAGCCCCTACGCTCATCGAGCGGAACTTGAAAATGCGGAAATCCTTATTATGTCTTCCCACTCTCACCTGACGGTAGAACACCGGTCCCTTACTATCCAACTTAATCCAGATAGCCAAAACCAAAAGGAGCGGACTCAATATGATGAGTCCGCATCCAGAAGCAATGATATCAAATAATCTCTTCATAGAATCTTACTTCGCGCATTCCTTGAAACATTCGATTACATACTCCAAGTCCTCATCCGTCATCTTGGTGTTCAGAGGCAGAGTAATCTCATTTTCAAACATGTGGAAAGCATTTGGGAAATCCTTGATGTCGAAGCCCAACTTCTTGTAGGCAGTCATCATAGGCAGTGGCTTATAATGAACATTCGTAGCCACACCACGCTCTGCCATCATCTCAATCACCTTGTTTGTCTCCTCACGAGTCTTACCCAGGAGGCGAACGATATAGAGATGACCAGAAGAAGTATGCTCCTCGTTATAGTGAGGCAAAACAGCTACATTCATGTTCTTGAAAGCCTCATTGTAACGTTCTATCATCTGACGACGACGCTCCAACATACCCTTGTAACGGTTCATCTGAACCAGACCGATGGCAGCCACCACGTCTGTCATATTGCACTTATACCAAGTACCGATGATATCATACTCCCAGGCACCCAGCTTCGTCTTAGCCAAGGCATCCTTGTTCTGACCATGCAAGCTCAGCAGCTGAGCCTTGCGATACAAGTTCTCGTTCCAGGTCTCTCCCTCAATTTCAGGTACACCGCTGAAGGTATTCTCAGGATTCTTATCCAAATCCTTCACCACCTTCTCATTGCCGAAAGGAAGATTCCAAGACAAGGCACCGCCCTCAGCTGTGGTGAAGTTCTTGACAGCATGGAAACTGAATGACGAGAAGTCAGCGATGCTACCCACCATCTTTCCATGACGTGAAGCACCGAAGGCATGAGCAGCATCACAGCAAACTGCGATACGACCTATCATCTTCTGAAGATCTGTCTTAGGAGTAAACATCTCCTTCTTGCTTTCCACGATAGCGAAGATGCGGTCGTAATCGCAAGGGATACCACCGAGATCAACAGGAATCACCGCCTTGGTTTTAGGAGTGATAGCCTTCTCCAAAGCCTCGTAATCCATTTCAAGGCAATCCTTCTGTACATCTACGAAGACGATGGTTGCACCCACATGGTTAACAACAGATGCACTTGCCGTATAAGTATAAGCAGGAACGATAACCTCATCCCCCTCGCCTACGCCAAGCAATCTCAGCGCCATTTCTGCACAGGCTGTCTGCGAGTTCAGGCAAACCGCCTTCTCCACGTCAACAAACTCAGCCACTTCCTTTTCCAATTTCTTGGTACGTGGTCCAGTTGTAATCCAACCAGACAAAATAGCATCACGTACTTCACTAGCCTCAGCCTCCGTCATATCAGGTGGAGAGAAAGGCACATTTCTTCTTTTCAAATCTGTACTCATAATATTTGATTTTACTTTAAAATTCATTTGAACATCATTAAATTATTTTTTATTGCAAAATCTTGAATTTTTGAATATAACCTAGTTCGTTGCAAACTTTCTTTTTCATAGGCGACATACAAGCTTCTCTCAAAGGAATCTGAATTGTTTAAAGCTGAAATTTTAACTTTCTTTTTAAGCAAGATATAGAGAACCAATGTTATATCATGACCGTTTAGAAATTGCCATTCATCAAAGTTCTCATTGTCTATTTGAGCCATAAGAGGAAGTACATCACCATAAACTAAAGAAGTTTTTGTAACATTTCGAGACCAATCTAATATATACTTTATGAGTTTTTCATCGGATATATAAGAGAAAGAATGTTTATCCAAGATCTTTTCATACTCAGGATAAGAAAACTCATTTTCTTTAGTTCTTTTACGAAAAACGATTTTCAAGTCATTCTTTATTGCAGTCATCCTTAATCGTGCTATTTTATCCACAATAATCATAACTTCATCTAAAACCGTACTATGATTATTATCCTCATATTCCTTACGTTTCCCATGAACATCAAGCACATTTATCGCTTTTTGATAGTCTCCAGAATGATATATCATCATTTCTAAATCATGATCATCTGTCAGAAATATATTTGGATGGTTTTTCTCTTCTTGTGGAATGAAAGAGTGAAAATCCAAGTCAACTACTCCTACACACAAATTTTTCTTACTAACATTCTTTTTAACAGAATCTATAACATTTTCCCATCCTCCACAAGCTATTATTTTGACATTGTCCTCATCTAGAAAATTCCTCCACATACAAGTATCAGAAGCGCCTTCAACATAAAAGTAACAACCAGTAAAACTTTTATTAAGACTAGCGGCAACTTGATTGGCCCCCGGTAATCGATTAGGTACATATCCTTTTTTACTCATAAGTCAAATTTTGAACCAAATCATAGTTATCACCAACAAAATCAGGAGAATGTGTTGCAATAAGCATTTTCATTCCATTCTGTTCCACAATATCCTTAAAATCACCCAACATTTGTTGTAACCATTCCAAATGAAGTGATATTTCCGGCTCATCGACTAAGACCAAACTACATTTATCACAATTAAAGATGAGATCATAGAAAAGAACAATCTCATTTTGTTCCCCAGAAGAGAGTTCGTCTACTTTTATTTCTTCATTATCAGTTGTTCTTAATGATTCTACAACAAAACCTCTTTCTGTATCTATTCGAAGCTTTTTTGATTTCAAACGACTATTAATAATTCGCAGAAAAAGGGAAGCCTTATCTGCAGCCTTCTTATATTTTTCTAGTTTTTCTTGACTATCTTTGATGTACAATTTGATAACATTCATAAGAATGCGATTGTTTGTCTGTTCCTTTAACAAATCTTCTATATTTATGTCAATTTTGTCCAAAAAGCCAACCTCTGCTAATTTGTTTCTTAACGATTCTAATTGCTCTAAATCAGAAATTAAATCATCTGATTTATAATTTTTATTAGCTTTTAATCTCGTTACCAATCTTGTAGGAAAAGTTCTATCAAGCTCAGCAGACTGCTTTCCAGCATTAGACAGCTCTGAAGAAATGTATTTTACAAGGTCGCTAGAAAAAGTATTAATTTTCATTATATCTTTAGATCGACCAAGATTAGTAAATTGATATAATCTTTGAGTACTTATTAACTTAACATGAAACCCCTTCAACAAATTCAAATACCAATCTTCTATACTCTCTTTTTTTATCATGAATATATCATGCTCCATATAAGCACGCAACTCATCTGTTGTATAATAACAACGAGAGTGAATGTCAAACCACCTATTATGTGAAACCTGACGCAAATATGATGGAACATCAAATGCAATATCTTCTTCACTAATTTTAAATTCAGAATTACTCTTCGAAGATGAGGATACATGTATACAATCTTCTTCTTTTTTATATACAATACATCCAGCCTTCTTGCTTTTCAACCAAATTTTTATTGACTTAAAATTATAAGCCAACAATGTACTAAAGTCATTGTCATAGATAGCTTTAATAATATTAAGTATAGCAGTCTTTCCAACACCATTCTCGCCCATGATAATAGAAATGGAATCAGAAAGGTCTATTTCATGATTTATTTCACCAAAAAGACCATTTATCTCAATTTTCCGTATATCCATAAATAATACAATTTAAAACCAGACAAACCTTTACAATTAGAACAAACAAGAAAAGCACTTATACTTTTCTAAAACTATCGACTAAAGTTTCTTCACATAAAACATCTTCTTCCAGCCATTTCCTAAGACATTCATTAAAACCCAGAAAGTGGCTACAAGAGGATTCATTTCTTCTGCCTTACGGAACAACGGATAATGAGCCCAAATACGCTTCCATAATGGTTTGGGAGTAATGCTAACTTTGCGACGACGATACTTTGCCAGGTTTTCTTTCAGTAAATAACAATCAGCCTTTTGAATAACTTTCAGCCACATAGCCGTATCGTTGTTTTTCTTGACATCATTAATCTGAATAAGACCTATTTTGCCTGCGTCATACATAACAGCCAAACAACCAGGCCAACAACATGCATGCATAGCAAATTTACCCACTTTAGACAAACCTGAAACATAGATACCTAAGTCCTTGCCATCCTCGCTCATCTCTGTATATTCATGATAAGAGAAGGCATAATCATTCTCCACCATAAACTCCAACTGGTGCTCTAATTTCTCAGGCATCCATAAATCGTCTGAATCAAGGAACGCAATCCATCTACCCTTTGCTCTGCGAAGAGCATTATTGCGAGTAATAGCTGCCCCACTATTCCTAGGATTGCACTCATATTTGATGCGACTATCCTTATCCAGATATGGACGGATTACCTCAAGTGTATTATCGATAGAACAATCATCCTGTATCAGCAATTCCCAATTCTGATAGGTCTGAGCTTGAATACTTCTTATTGTCTCACAGATAAAAGGAGCGCATGCCCATGTGGGAGTGATAATTGATACTAATCCGTAATCATCCATAATACTAGTCTCTTCTAAAGATGTCACGTGTATAAACCTTATCCTTTACATCATCCAGACAAGCATCATAGCGGTTGGCGATGATGGCATGGCTCTGTGACTTGAAGGCTTCGAGGTTGTTCTCTACTCTACTACCGAAGAAGGTGCTGCCCTCTTCCAAGGTTGGCTCATAGATAATGACCTCGGCACCCTTTGCCTTGATACGCTTCATGATGCCCTGGATGGCAGACTGGCGGAAGTTATCGCTGTTTGACTTCATGGTCAAGCGATAGACACCAATCACGCAGTTGTGCTCCTTACTAGCATCATAGCTGTTGGCATCAGCATAGCTATAATAGCCTGCCTTCTGGAGTACGGCATCAGCAATATAGTCCTTACGGGTACGGTTGCTCTCTACGATTGCCTCAATCAGGTTCTCTGGAACATCGGCATAGTTTGCCAGGAGCTGCTTGGTATCCTTTGGCAAGCAATAACCACCATAGCCGAAACTTGGGTTGTTGTAATGGGTGCCGATTCGTGGGTCAAGACCTACACCATCGATGATTGCCTTGGTATCGAGTCCCTTTACCTCAGCGTATGTATCCAACTCATTGAAGTAGCTTACTCGGAGTGCCAGATAGGTATTAGCGAAGAGCTTGACTGCCTCAGCTTCCTTCATGCCCATGAAGAGAGTATCAATGTTCTCCTTGATGGCACCTTCCTGGAGCAGAGCAGCAAAGGTCTTGGCAGCTTCCTTCAACATCTCGACATTAGTTACTGACTTGATAGCCTCGTTCTCCTCTGCAAACTCAGGGCGATCGATAATCTTTGGATAGCCTACGATAATGCGACTTGGGTAAAGGTTATCGTAGAGAGCCTTGCTCTCACGAAGGAACTCTGGAGAGAAGAGAAGGTTGAACTTCTTCACGCCCTTCTTGGCATACTTCAAGTAGAGGTTGCGGGTGTAACCTACAGGGATGGTGCTCTTGATGACCATCACTGCATCTGGGTTTACCTCCAGAACCAGGTCGATGACTTCTTCTACATGGGTTGTATCGAAGTAGTTCTTCACTGGGTCGTAGTTGGTTGGTGCTGCAATCACTACGAAGTCTGCATCCTTATAGGCTGACTTGCCGTCAAGAGTTGCCACGAGGTTCAATGGCTTTTCAGCCAAATACTTTTCGATGTAATCGTCCTGGATTGGAGAAATCTTATTGTTGAGTTTCTCCACCTTCTCTGGGATTACATCTACTGCTGTTACATGATGGTGCTGAGATAACAGGGTTGCTATACTCAGACCTACGTAGCCTGTTCCGGCTACTGCTACCTTTATATCTTTAAAATTATTCATACCAATCGATTCTTATTTTTTAAAAATTTATTTATTCATATTTTGAGATAATTTCTCTATATCATCTTTTGCAAGTATATATCCATAATCTTTAAGCTGTAAAAATCTGTCATGAAATGTTACATCGTCAAGCAAGACCTTCTTACCAGACAGATAAGCTTGAAGCAAAACAGTCGTATAACTACCTACAGCATACTCCATATTTCTGATGGAATCTATGATACTTACTTCTTTTGGAAGTTCAATATCTTCCTCCGATACATATTTTTTCAAAATAGCAAGATCAGTATATCTAGGATGTATGCGATATTTTACAGTTTTACCATTTTTCTTGGCGAAGGACATTGATTCAACTATACTTTTAATTTCTTCCTCACTATCTGCAGCTAGATAATATTTATAATCTGCATATAAATGTTTATTCAAATGAACAGCAGTATCAATTCTAAGACTCGGAGGCACGGAAACATGAAATTGAGTTGGCTCTGCATTAAGCTTTATGAACAAATTTACATAATAAAGATCCCAAACATAACATTCATCAAAATGGAAAAAGGAATCTCGAATATACAAAAGCTTTTCACCATGCTGAACATTAATAAGTTTGACACCTCTAAAATGACAGTAGTCAGTTAGCAAAGATGAACAAAAACTAAATTCTGCATGAGTGATAATTCTATCAGGATGATATTTTGTTATTCTTGCACTATAAGCAGCAATCTGCATAATAGCCTTTAAAATAAAGTATGGCTGATATTTTCCTATTAATTTAGACATTATATAATGTATATCTGCTTGTGTTAGAGAATAACCGCTATCCCATTCTTTATGGTGAATGTCATATTTCAAAGATAACTCTGTGGGAATAATTTCATCCATTCCCTTATTTTCTGCAATAGTTTCTATTTTAGTTATATAACACATTTTACGCTTACAAAAAAGGGCACACAACATTATAGGGATTCCAAATACAGATATAGAAAACCAAATAAAACGCACCCACCAGGGAGAAAAGAAGTTTTGGCACAAATATTGCTTATAACTTCTGTCAATGTCATCCATAGGCGTGCCTAAAGATGACATATAACCAATCTGCTCATCAATATTAATATCAAATTGATGGTTATTGTATTTATCTAAAGTATTTAATATATTTAATAAATTCATAATGGTTTCGACTTACATTACTTTGAGGATTAATTAATATTTTCCCTCCATTTTAAGTCTCTTAAATTGTTCTATATTTCTATATTTTATGAGTTTAGCAGGATTGCCACCAACAATTGCATATGCAGGTACATCTTTAACGACAACAGATCCAATTGCTATGATTGCACCTTCACCCACATGTACATTTCCACAAATAATGACATCACTACCTATCCATACAAAATCATCTATAACAACATTTTTCTGCGTAAAATGTGAGCCATATGGAATTTTATCACCATATTCATAATCATGACTTCCTAACATAATCTTTACATTAGTTCCAGAATGGAAGTATGAGCCAATTTTCACCCCCCCAAGTCCTGTTATTTTAATACCATTAAATCCACAATTGTGACCAACAGTCACTTTAGCAGTCCTTGCAATTTGGGGGATATTAGCAGCTCCAATGTTATTGCCAAAAGAAACTAATTGACGCTTTAAAAGGAATGTACTTATAGAATGCTTAACATTTCTATAACAGGCAATAAATAAATTTATAATTTTTCTCATAGAGCTATACTTTTATATAATCTACAATATTCATTTGCCATATCATCAAAAGAAAATCTTTTAGAAAAGGCAGATATATAATTAGGATCAAAAGACGACTGAATCATTTTCAACATAGCATCAGCCAAAGCCCTATCGCTTCTTTCTGTTACAAGAATCATAGCATTTTCATCATAAAGATCTTCTATTGCAGGTAAATCGGCAAAAGTAATATTTGGTTTACCATAAACAAATCCTTCAATTATGCTCAAGCCAAAACCTTCTGTTAAACTTGTTAAGATGGTTGCATCACAAGCCTGGTAGTATGAAGATACATTATCCTTAGATTGAATACCGCAAAGAATAAGGTTCTTTTGAATCTTATTTTCGTTTATATACTTGACCAAATCATCGTCTTCTTTATATCTTCCAACAAAGAGAACCTTGCTTCTATTGCGTATTTCACTAGGTAACAAATTCCATGCACGAGCTACTTGGATTTGGTTTTTGTTTACCGAAATATTACCAACAAATGCAAATACGAAATCATTTGATGGAATATCATTAATGCTTCTTACATCAACTAAGGCTGCTTTTTTCTTAACGTCACAGCCATTACAAATCACATAAAAAGAATCAACCTTCATTCCGACTTCCTCTTCAACAATATGCTTGTTTCCCGTACTAATAAAAGAAACTGGATATTTATTATATGCAGCCTCTTTTAAGAAATCTCTTTCATACCTACACAATGAAGAATGTAGTTTTATAGATTGTTCAAAACTATTCAAACCATGAAGAGTTACAAGAAATGGGATCTTCTGTCTATGACAAGCTTTAATTGCAGCATTAGTTAAATCAGAGCAACCATGAATGTGTACTATATCATACTGCTTCATAATAGATTCCACCTGACCTATTGATGCGAAGAGATACAAAGATCTCAAGAAGGCCTTTAAAGGTTGTCTATATCTGTTTTGAAAACGCACCCCATCAAATATATTTCGTAATCTTATGTTCTTTAAAAATTGCCATTTGGACCTGCGAATAATTTTAATTCCATCAACATTTATCTCTGGAGTGAATGCGGTTGGAGCATAAATATCTACTTTCTCTGTTTTTGCTACATATTCTGCTATGTCATGTACCATATAACCAAATCCTGTTTGATTTCTCATAAAGGCTGGGTGACATGATGCAGTAATATAGGGTGTTATAAAAAGTATCTTCATTTGACATTTTATTTAAACAAATCACTCAATCGCGTAGGAACAGCCCCCTTAGGTAAAGCATATTCCATAACAAATTTACGAAGCATTTCTAGTTCTACAGGATTATCTCTAAGATGCCAATAATGCACATTTATAGCCATTGGAAGATTATGTTTCTCACAATAGTTGTACATAGAAACAAGATAATCGTAAGACTGTAGCAAACAAGCATTAACCTCTTTATGATTATTGTATTTCAATACCCCAGGATAAGGTATTTTATAAAAAAGCCTCACCCACCATCTTCTTAAATAGTTAAATAAGTTACCAACCGTAAAATCAACATTGGGTTTAATGGGAACTATACCAGAAAAATCCAAATCTGCATCAGTCACTTGCTTTAGACAATACTTAGTTATCTTATTACTAGGTGCAACAAAGCATGAAATTTTATAATCAAACAAAACGGAAAGCCGTTCTTTTTCGTGCTTAATTTGGCGACAAAGATCAAATTGACTATCTCGCCATTGCATCTCCGCCTTTCTTACATTTCCAAAATACTTATAATTGTGATTAATTCCATGAAGCAACACATCACATGTTTTATCTTTTAATCTTTCCTTAATCCATTCTACAAGCTTTATATTGTCTGCAACATCTTTAGGGGTAATATTACCCTTTGTATCAGGACAAGCACCTATTGTAGAAACATCTAAAACATGTGGTATAACAGCAAAACTAATAGGGAAGTCACCAAAATCCTTATATACAAATTCAATGTCTTCCACCTTTGTAAAGAAATTCATATCGTCATCACGAATTACCAACTGTACCATATTTATAATCTTTTATTTTTAATAATATTACGAACTTGAGATATTCCAAAATCCAAAATATCATGCAATTCTTTAGCATTTATAACCACAAGAAGAACTACACATGATATAGCCCACATATACATCTCCATACCAACTAAAACAGCTTCCAACAAAAGAATTATTCCCTGAAATGTAGAATTAAAGATTCCATATCCAACATTTATATATTTATTCACCGCAACACGCCTAATCAACCAAATAATATAATATCCGACCATTGTTGAAATTGCAACAACAACAGCGCCGTACTCTTTTAAAAAAAGTATGGTTACAATAAAAGAAACGATGGTTCCTATCATAGTTGATATAAACTGCATAGTATTTTTTCGTTCAGAAGAAAATATTGAACCTAAAAAGCCGACCAAAGCTCCATAAAACACAGAAATAAACAAATAAGGAGTCACCCACCAATACTGATAAAATTCACCAGAGAGGAGTATCATTGCCAAAGGGCAAGATAATAATATTATTATTGCTGTTAATATTATCAACAAAACGAAATATTTGTTATGCATTGAACGAATAAAACGTTTAGATTCGTCACTTCCATAATCTTTTAAAGCAGACAACAACCAAGCCTGTGCAAAAATGTCACAAAGTACTGTGAGTATGGTTGGAATACGAAGAGTAGCAGAATAAATACCAACAGCAGATACGCCTAGCCAAGCCAACATAACATATCTATTAACACTACTTAAAGCCCACCAGCTCAATGAATTCGGCACGAGGGGAATAGAATATTTCAACATATCCTTCCTTAATTTCTGGTTCTTAGTTGACGTATATGCCTTTACTGCATTATTTTTAAATGTCATATAAGCTACAGCGATAAAATCTCCCAAAGCATATGCCATCAAATATCCAAGTACTCCGATTTTTAGAACTAACAGGAAACAAAGATTTAGCAGAATAACTATTAAGGTCGAAATAAGACCTGCAGTTGCTGAAGCTTTGACATTTCCTATGCCCCTAGAATACTTATGGAACAAGTTAACCATACTGTTTGATAGGAACAAAACAGGAATAAATAGTACATAGAGACCGAGAGACCTAAAGAAAGGAATATATAAAAAACATATACATAGCAATGTACCCAAAAATGTTCCCAATAATGTTATTCGAATTCCTACAGAAAAAACCTCGTTCGAAGAGTATTCTTTAAGAAAACAAAATCGAAGAACACTTTCTGCTATCATAGCTGTGAGAATAGGAATGAGCATAGTTGCAGTTGTCTGCACCATATCTGCAATACCATATTCATCTGTTGACAACACTGCTGTATATAATGGTACCATTAAAAATACCATTAGTTTTGAACCAAAATTTGCAACCGTAAACAGCAAGGTGTTTGATAAAAGTTCTTTAACTTTTGTATCCATCTTTCAAACTTTTATTTTTTATATAAGCATATATAAAAATCATTTGATATGCATAATTTGATCCTAAAGCTGTTGAAGCAAAAAAGAATGCAATAAACAAAACACTTACATATGACAAAAGTTCTCTATTTCTATAAAGCGGCTTTATATAAGAGTATAAATACACAAGAAAAACGACAATACCATATTTTGCAATTATAAGATAAAAGGTTGGTATGAAAACCGAATCTTCTTTCACCATCAAAAACGACATATGTCCTTCTGCTGATTGAAAGAAGTAATCAGTAATATTTGCATAAGGTACGCCAGTTATAAAATATGAGAAAGGCATTATACGAAACAATTCTGGTCCATTAAACAACCTTGATGTTGTTTCAATATCTGTGTTCTGTATTTTGTTGACACTAGCTGAAAAGATATCTGTATTGAGTAGAACATATATCATTACCAACAAAAATATAAAAAGAAAAACACGTAACCATATTTTTGTGTTTTTTCCTAATACACTATACAAAAACAACATTATTAAAGAGAGCATTACTCCTGTACTTGATGTTGACAGGAACAAAGCAAGCATTATAGCTGCAACAATTAAGAATTTCCTTCTAATGAGAAAATACATCATCGGAATAAGCATATAATTTGCATAGCTTGCAGGTTCCCAAAAAAATGATACAGGCCTATCACCAACTTCATATAGTCTCGATGTTTTCGGTAAGTCTGGCAAGAACGGCAATTTAATGGGCGTTACAGTATGCCCCGTTTTAACTAACAAAAAATGATAAACTAAGCCAATTGTACATATAATAGATATTAAAACTATAGAATGAATATATTTTTTAAAATCTATCGCCGGGACAATAATTGATATAGATAAAATACACAAGAGAATACTTAATGTATTGTTTAACATATATAGAGGCTTATCAGGAAGGTAAAACCATAAGAACGCTTCATGTAAAACAATTAATATCGCAAGAATCTTTAAATGTTTATATTGTCTTAACAAATGCGTTTTCCTGTATGCCATTATACATAGTATAAAAAGCATTATATCATTTAGGTGAATCATTCCATAAGCATATCCAGCAATAATTGGATACATAGCTATCAACACTTCAAACAATCCAACCTTTCCAATTTCAAGATAGGATTTAGAAAATAATTTCATATATTATATAACAGATTTTCTTCAGCTTTCTTAATAAAAGAGTAAACCATTTACAAAAAAACTGTTTTATTGTACAGCAATACGATTTGAATTTATTTTATAATCATAACTATGTCTTCCTTCTTCCCTAAAATCAGATTGGTAACGTGCAAGTACATCTTTATAGATCTCGTCATAATTAGGGATAAAAAGGTCATTTTTTGCCTTTAAATTCTTTATTATATCACTAGCTAAAATTTCTAAAGCTGTTAAATCAGTCTTCCCATTATTAAAGCTAGTACCTTTTATTGATCCTGGTGACACATTAAGGATACGATTACAACTACCACTCTTTTCAAGCTCAACATTTACACTTTCTATAAAGATTTTAAGAGCTGCCTTTGTCGCACCATAAACAGCAAAGAAAGGTGAAGACATGAATCCTGCTATACTTACCATAATCCCACAGTAGAAATCTTTATCATTTAACAACTTATCCATAAAATGATGAATAATTCGAATTGGAGCTATAGAATTTACTGTAAAAGAATTCGAAATATACTGTTCAGGAACATCCTTAAACAGGTTTAGCTTACCAAAGCCTGCCGTTATCACTAATGTATCTACATCCTTAAAACTATCAAAAATAGTGTAGTCTTCTGATGCCAAATCGAACATTATACTCACAAACTTTGAATGAAGAAATTCGTCTGCAACTACAGCCTTATCTAATATGTATATCTTTTCATAATCATCACATTTTGCTAATTGAGTTGCAATAGCAAGTCCAATACCATTAGCTCCTCCAACAATTAATGCCTTTTTCATATTTCTTTATAATTTTCTTTTTTGTTAAACTTTTCAATAATCTCTGCTATAGCTATACTTTCTTTCCTACGTAGCTTATAAGAACTCATTCTATGATTCACAATCATTGACATAAACTCCTGTATCTCATATCGAAGACCGTCACCATCATAGCAATAAAAAAACTTTTTGTTTTTGGTTTGGTCTTCATACCTTATTTCAAAGTAATCAGTCAGCCACCAAGGTGCAGGCACATATACATATCCCTTTGTTCCTGAGATTATCATATTGCCTTCAGTTTTTACACCAATACCTAAAGTCATAGAAGCTGTAGCATGAGGATAACAAATATGTACCTTTGTATATATGTCCACTCCATTCTCAATCTTTGAGTAAAAATTTACATTATCATACTCTTTACCAAGAAGTCTTACTATAGCCATCATATTAAGAGGTGCATGTTCATTCATAGCTCCACCCGCCTGATTTTCATCAAGCTCGCGAGTCGGTGGTGACACTATTTTTGAAAGCGAAGTTTTCACATCTACAATATTACCTATAACACCACTCTTAACAAGGGTAACAATGTGATTAAATGACGGACAAAATGCAGTTTTACTTGCCTCTAAAAGTACTAAATTATTTGTTTCTGCATAATTATAAAGTTCACGGGCATCTTGAGCAGAAAGCATAAAAGGAATCTCGCACAATACATGTTTTCCTGCATGAAGAGCTTTCCTTGTGTATTCATAATGGGTAAGATGGGGTGAAGCTACGTAAACAGCATCCACATAGTCTAAAAAGTCCTCAAACTTATTTGAAAAAGCTTTAATTCCGAAGCTATTACTAAATTCTTTTGCTTTGTACTTATCTGGATCATAGACAGCTATCACATTCACACTATTAACAAACTTTGACTCTGGAACAAAGCGCTTAGCTATACGCCCCGAACCAACAATACCTATACGATATACCTCTTGGCTTTGCTCACGTAACATTGTTGATGATATGCCCTCAGTACGAGGAAGATAAACAACTTTGCAATACTCATTTAGATAATCAAACTTTCCGACCCAATCTGAGCCTATAGCAAAAATATCTACATCATATCTCTGAATATCATCTATCTTCTGACCAAGATAATCTTCGATAATAATTTCATCTGCATACCCAGTAGCTTTTACTGCTTCTACGCGTTCTAAAACATTATTACGTACATTAAGTTTACCACGACCGCGATCAAAACTATCGCTTGTTACTCCCACAATAAGATAATCGCCTAATTCTTTTGCTCGCCGAAGGAGATTGATATGACCTTCATGAAGAAGGTCGTAGGTGCCATATGTGATTACTTTTTTCATATGTTTATTTTCATTTTTAACATTCTTGCAATTCTTTCACAAAAACAGCCTTCTGTATATTTATTATACATTGGTTGTAATCTTTGTCTTAATTCTCTAGTTATATCTTTTTCTTGAGATACATCTAAAATGAATTGCCTAAAATCTGATTCATTAAATATTTTACTACCTGGCAACACCTCTAGAGGTTTTTTAAAAACAAACCCCCTAGCACCACCATACTCATTAATATCAGATAAAATAAAACCTATAGGTTTGTTAAGAACCAAATAATCGCAATAAACAGATGAAAAATCAGTAATTAAAGCATCTGTATAATGAAGAATATTATATAATTGAATATCTTTCTTAAGAAGAATCTGATGAGGCAAATTAATTATATTGCTCAACTGAACTTCTTGCAATTGATTTTTATCAGAAGGATGAGGCTTAACAATTAACAACATCCCTAACTTTTTAAAATATTCATTCCATACTTTTAAAGACTTTTCATCTGTAAAATCAATGAAATCATCTTTAAAAACATTGTGTATAGAATCAATATATCCACCTCCTGTAGGTTGTCTAAAAGTAGGGAGATACATTATTATCTTCTTATATTTGTTAATATCTATACCAAGTTTATCCATAGAATCATTTTCATTAAGTAAAAAATCAATTCTAGGATAACCTGTAACTATTACATCGCTACTTGAACGACCAAAACTTTTTGCTACTATGTCAATGTAATAATCAGAAGGAGCAGAATAACTAGTTACAGTAGAATTGTAATACTTATTTTTTATTGGGTTCTGCATACATGCAATCTTCTTCAACATAGTTCCATGCCAGAAACAATGAAAAACTTGTCTTTTTTTATTAGCCCACGAAAATGCACCATGTGTAGAAAACAAATACTTTGATGATAAAGTATGATAAATATAAGATAGTTTATTAGCCTTTTTAACAAAAATAATATTGTTATCCTCATAAGTTGATGGAATCGTATTTACAGCCCAATAAATCTTATAATTACTATTTTTTAACAGATAATCGGACATTGCTCTACAATTATCACTATAATCAGGATAACTATCAAAAAAAACTTTATTCTTTTTTATTAGTATAAAAATACCAATAATAATATGCACAAATTCTATTAGATTATGCGCTATCTTTCTTAAATATTCTTTCATTATCAAATATTAACCAAATAAAATAATTCACAATCAACAACCATCATGAAATCATCTCAAGTGTTTAACCAAATCCTTAGCCTTCTGATATTCCTGAGGAGTACCTATATCAATCCATGTTCCATTAAGCGGATAGCGGATAACTTTCTTGCCTTGAGCGATAAGCTTCTCTATAAGATGAGTGGCATGGAAGAATGTGTCTTCAGGAATTTCAGCAAGAGCACGCTTCTTTATAAGATAGATACCTGCGTTGGCATAGTAATTATACTTCGGCTTCTCTAAGAGACCTTTGATATTACGACCATCAAGGTCTAAGATGCCAAGTTCTATACTTATATTATATGGAACGGCTGCTACCGACATTTCTGCATCATTCTGTTGGAAATGAAGGAAGAAATCCTCATAATCAATGTTTGTGAAGAGGTCGGAATTCATCACAAGGATAGTATCATTATAGAATGTATCTACAAACTTGATACTTCCTATTGTTCCAAGGAATTTCGGTTCACGAAATGTACGTACCTGAACACCATTGCGAGGCGCAGCAAAATGTTCTTCCAATTGCTCTGCAAGATAATTTACCGTCACATTTATATGCTCTACGCCATACGAAATCAGACGGTCTACATTATGATCGATAATACACTTTCCTCCTACTTCCAACAATGGCTTAGGAGTTTTTTCCGTTAAAGGGCGAAGACGTTCACCCTTTCCTCCAGCCATAAGAACTGCATCAATAGGAAGCTTTGACTTGAACTTATGCAAGTTTATGACATCCACTACATGCTTTTGCTCATCCAAGATAGGAATAAACATGATACGTTGATCACGGAATGATTTCAAATGTGCTACATCAAAATTAGTTTGGTTGATAAACTTAAAATCGTGGTGCATTATCTTACACACAGAATCCGTCAATTCTGCTCCAGCAATAAGACCTCGACGAATATCTCCATCCGTAAGTGTACCTATAATCTCCTGTTCTGAATTTATTACAACAAGGGATTCACCGTCATGCGTAATATCATTAATTGCAATCAGCGCATCCTTAATTGTAGAAAATTCGTTTATTATAAATTTCTTATTCATACTCTATGGTTATTATTTTGTTAATATCAACCTATCTTATTCCTCTTTATCGCCTCAATTAACATAAAGTCATAAATATCATCAATATCGATTGACGTTTCTTTAGACATTACATATTTAACACGTTTATCAAAACCGCCTAAGCCTTTTTGCTTAAGAGCCTCAATATTAATTACATAGATGGCACCATTGAACTCATAAAATGTAGGTAGAGACTGACGACCACCTGCATGTTTGTTATATACAAGTTCTACGAAGCCATCATTATTGTCATTACATAACACTGCAGGAGCATGTGACTTTGTTACAGAGACTACCATATCAATATCATCTCTATATAAAGTAATTGCCTCCTTTACTTGTTCTACAGTACGCAAAGGTGAAGTTGGCTGCAAAAGAAGTACCTTAGTAAACTTCTTGCCTTTTTCTTCATAAAACTTGATAGCATGCAAAAGAACGTCATTTGTTGACGCTGTATCGGAAGCTAGTTCTGCCGGGCGTACAAATGGCACATTTAAGCCATATTTTTCTACTACATCAATAATCTTTTGGTCGTCAGTTGACACACAAATATTATCGTCTATTGTGATGGCTCGCGCAACATCTATTGAATATGCGATTAGGGGCTTACCACAAAGATTCTTAATATTTTTACCAGGAAGTCCTTTACTGCCACCTCGAGCTGGTATAACTACTAAAATATCTTCCATATCTATAAGTCATAAAAAGTTTTCAAATTCAAACCTGCCAACTCAACATTTTTGAGTTCCTGATATATCAAGTTAGCTGTATCTGGTTTGGCATACGGATTTTCATAAGTCTTTGCTGCCTTTTGCATCTCTTCGGATAAACAAAGCTTAAGACCTGCTATTACCTCATCCTTTGAAGTACCACAATTAACAACACTCTTAGAGGCAAGTCTTCCCTTCTGTCTATCTCCAATATTTAAGGTTGGAATACCAAATGAAGGAACTTCAATGATTCCACTAGAGGAGTTGCCAACTGCTGCCTTTACAAACTGAAGGGTCGAAAGATAGCGCTTTAATCCCAAAGATGTATAAGCCTTTGCACTATTAGAATGCTTCTCCACATAATTCTCTACAGCCAAAGCTATAGCATCCCTTCCAGTATCAGAGTTTGGCATAGTGAAGATTACTTTCAGATCTTTGAACTGGTCTAAAGCATCTAAAAACTCACGAATGTCTTTAGCAGGATCACCACCAAGGGTAACAGGATGATAAGTAACAAGAATTGTTTGTTTATCAATCTTGAAATCCAAGGATGCTTCAAGTTCATCTTTCGTCATCAAAGGAACAGCCTTGATGTTTTCTACCCCTAAAGAACCTACATCAAAAACTCGAGATGGTTGTTCTCCCATCTGGATAACTCGATGGCGATATTCTTCACAAGAAGTAAAATGCAAAGATGACATCTTTGTCACTGAATGACGGATGGCATCATCGAATGCGCCTTCAGTTACTTCTCCACCATGAATATGAGCAATAGGAATACGATAAATCAACGCTACCTGAGCAGCAACAAGAATCTCATATCTATCACCTAAGAGTACGAGAATATCAGGTTTAAGCTCTGACAAGGCATTATTCATACCTTGCATTTCTTCTGCCATTGATGAAATAATGCCATAGGCATCATCTGATGGTTTATGCATATAGACCTTTTTGTCTATAGTGAATCCATCTTTCTCTATCTCTTTATAGGTTTCTCCATATTCAGGCATCAGGTGCATATTGGTGGCAATGACTTGGAGCCGTAAATCTTTATCCTCTTTGACTAATCTCATCAATCGACTCAACAAGCCATATTCTGCACGAGTGCCAGTTACAAAACAAATCTTTCTCATAATTGTATTTGTTCGTCTGGTTGATAATCTTTAATAGCTTTTGTACCTACAACTTCTTCCCAACGCATAGGTGTAATACCAGTGCCAGGACGCTTAACTGCCAAGTTATCATCGGATAATGTTTCACCTTTTTTTATAAAGGTACTTGCCACAATACTCTTGCGAGCTACAGCTATGTTGACACGTTCTGAATCAGAAACCTGTTTTATACCGGTTCCCAAAGCCTGCTCTATATTACGGATGGCTTTTACCATAGCCTGTAGTTCTTGTGGCTCCAAAGAGGCTTTGTGATCAGGACCAACCATATTTCTATCAAGAGTGAAATGCTTTTCGATGACCTGTGCGCCTAGAGCTACTGCAGCAATAGGCACTTCTATACCTTGTGTATGATCAGAATAACCAACAATAGTTCCAAAATCCTGTTTGATGGTTAACATTGCCTTCAAGTTGACATCCTTCATAGGTGTAGGATATTGGGTATTACAATGCAAGATTGTAATTTGCTCTTTTGTCAAACCATTCTTTAACAATACTTCCATCGCATTCCTGATATCTTCTTCATCACACATTCCTGTTGACATGATGACTGGCTCATGAAGAAGAGCTATCTTCTTGATGAATGGATAGTTAGTAATTTCACCTGATGGAATTTTCCAAAGTCCCAAACCAAGAGAATGCAAGAAATCGATACTTTCCAAATCAAAAGCAGTTGACCAAAAACGGATACCTTTCTGATGACAATAGGCAACAAGTTCTTGATGATCAGTATCAGACAGTTCTAATTTCTTGAGCATCTGATACTGAGAATCATCACCATCACCTATATTTTTCTTCTGGTATTCAGCTTTCTTGGCATCTTTTGATACAAGTTTATCAGCCTTGAAGGTTTGAAACTTGATTATATCAACTCCTGCATCAACAGCTGCATCTATAAGTTGCTTGGCTATATCCAAGGAACCATTATGGTTGACACCAGCTTCTGCAATTATTAAAGTATGGTTACTCATGCTATTTTGCTTTAATTTTAAGGATAGCAGGATTTCCTGCATAAATTCCCTTCATACGTATAGACTTACGAACTACAGAACCAGCTCCCACGATAATATCTGAAGCTATTTCGATACAGTTGGCACAAACGGATTGAGATCCGATAAAACAATTCTCTCCAATCTTACATTCACCATTCACCATAGTTCCTGTTGAAATGTGGCATTGATTACCCACTTCTGCATCATGTTCTATATTAACGAAAGTATTGATTATGCAATTATCACCTATCTTTGAACCAGCATTAACGAATGCATGATGCATAATGACTGTACCTTCGCCTAGTTCTGCATATTTACTAACATGAGCGGTAGAGGCAATGATTGTTGCCAATCTGCCTCCAACCGCCTTCACCTTATTATATAGCTTGATTCTGAGGGTTGGATTTTTGATGAAGCCTACAGTTATAATGAAATCACACTCCTCAACATATTGAGGAATCTCATCATCGGTTCCTATTACCTTATGACCAGGTAGAACATCCTTGCCAACTTCATCAGGCATATCAAGGATTCCCTTGATTTCATAGCCTGCACTCTCTGCGACTTCTATCACAGACTTGCAATGACCACCGCCTCCGATTAGAATTAATGGACGTTTCATTATTCCTTTGGCAAATCAGAAGGTCGAACAGAACTTGGAATATTCACAACTCTATCCGCAAACCAGATAGTGTTCTCCAAGCCATCGTTCTCACAATTCTCAAACATTGGCAGACGATTCATCAACTCCCAGATTGGACGAGTCATTACACCATTATCATTGGTCTGGGTAAGGAAATCAATCTGTGCCTCCTTATCTTTCAAGATAACAGCATTGAGCCAATAGTTGGAAACTGTATTTGGAGAATCTACGAAGAACTCGATATCTGGTACATTCTTGAAGTACTCCTCATATTCGGCAGCAACCTTACGCTTGCTTGCTACATACTTGTCAATATTCTCCAACTGGGCGCATCCCATAGCTGCATTGATATTTGGCATACGATAGTTGTAACCTACATGGTCGTGACGGAACTCCCAACGATGTGGTATTTTTGCCTGTGTGGTGATATGCTTTGCGTATGCTCCCAACTCCTCATTATTGAAGAGCATCATACCACCACCACCAGTAGTGATGGTCTTGTTGCCATTGAAGCTAATCGCACCAATCTTACCAAATGTACCAGTATGCTGTCCTTTGAATGTAGAACCAATACTCTCTGCCGCATCCTCTACAAGTTCGATATGCCACTCTTTACAGATAGCAGCAATCTCATCAATGCGGACAGGGTGACCAAATGAGTGCATAGGAACGCATGCCTTGACACGACGACCGGTATTCTTGTTATAGCAAGCCAAGTCGTCCTCTTCGAAAGCGAAATCCTTACTTTCTAGAAGTTCTCCCTTGCGAGTGTTCTTGCGAACCTCAGCATTCTTCTCAAGCCATGCCTTCAAAGAATCTGGAGAAAGACCCATTGTTGAACGATCCACATCGATGAATACGGCATGAGCTCCAATATAGCTCAATGCATTACAGGTTGCAATGAAAGTAAGAGCCTGAGTAAGAACCTCATCATCTTGCTTCACACCTACGAGCAACAAGCTCATGTGAAGGGCATTAGTACCACTAACACATACCACAGCCTTCTTGGCACCTGTATATTTTGCCATATCCTCCTCGAAGCGATCCACGAACTTACCTACGGATGAAACGAAGGTTGTGTCAATACACTCGTTGAGGTATTTCTTTTCATTACCTACAAAAACAGGAACAGCCAATGGAGTAAACTCCTGGTTGCCATAAACTGACTTGATAAAGTCTATCGTTTTCTTAAAATCTGCCATTTTATTGAAAATTACATTTTTTGATCCAAGTTCTTACCTTTTTCCTCATGCTCGAAGTTAGGTATAAACTTCTTGATTGATGTCACGATTTCAGCCTTGGTGAAGTCTGGCTCTGCAAAGATGCCCTCCAATTCATCAAAGAACTGGTTAATCTCTGGCATCGGGCGACGGGTTGTCTCCTCTACTACACCGAGTGCTGAGAATCGAGTCATATTGATTTTCTCACCAGGAACATAGAATTCCTCGTAAGCTTTCTCGCCAGTAGTATCACTCTTGAAGTAAACAACAGGATAGTTATCACTCTCGTAATCCATATCTGCAGCATACTTCTTTGCCTCTGGATCATTCTTGCACTCCACCTTCTTGAAGCCTTCTGCCTTTACGAAGTCATCGCAGATAGATGAGAAGGTAAGCATCTGCTCTTCACCCAACTTTGGGAAGAACACCTCACCGCCATTTCCAAGGATACAAGCCAACATACAAATCTGACCAGACTCCTCAGGAGATACAAAATAGCGCTTCACATCAGAAGGGGCAGCCAATGGCTGCTTCTTCTGCAAACGATGAATCCATCCATCTGGCAAAGAACCATTGGAGAAAGCAACGTTAGCAAAACGAGCTGTTGTTACCTTGAAGTGCTCATTATAAGCCATCACCAGGTCTTCCATAATACGCTTGCTGGCACCCATGATATTAACTGGATTAGCAGCCTTATCTGTAGATACGCAGAAGAAATGCTTTGGTGGGTACACGCAAAGCAAATCCATCAGTTTCTTTGCCTTGATGTCGTTGTTCTCGATGAGCGCCTGAACACTATACTTATCTTTCTCTGAACGTACATGCTTATGGGCAGAGAAATTGGCTACAATGTCAAAACCCTTCTCCTCACGGAAAATACGTTCGAAGATTGGATCTGCAAAGTTGAGGGTGTAGCAACGGAACTCGTCTGGTACGAAAAGTCCTTCTGTGCTTCGCACATCACGAACCAATTCTGCCAATCCGTTCTCATTCAAGTCAACGACGACTACACTCTGTGGTTCAAAGCGAAGTACAGCCTTGATGAATGAAGAACCGATGGAACCGGCTCCACCAATTACACAAACTTTCTTGCCTTTGATTTCAGCAGAAAGCTTCTCCTTGTTTGCCTCGATATCCTGAGCAAACATACTCTTTTCACGATGGGTCACATACTGACCAATGAATTTACTGAGATTAAACATGATTTATATGTTTATTGTTTTATTATCTATTTTAAAGAGGTAGGCTCCACACCAAAAGCGAAAAGTAGCTCATAAAATGCTAGTGGTGCTTCGCCTACCGAATATTGTATTATTTTCTAAAATTCATACTTTAATCGTCTTTGCGTCTCTAACGACACCCAAGTCCTTGCCGGATTATGCGTCTTATTCATCGTAAAGAACAGACTTTATCATAACTAAGCCCCTCTTTCAAATTAGGAATTCGGTGATAGGCATCACGTTGAAGTTCATCCTTTGTTCTTGCAATCAAAGTCTTGAAACTATCTTTATCTGCAACGCCAAACATGACCTTAGCCTTTTCTTTAAGCATTTGTTGTTCTTGTGCCATACTTAGCAAAACTGGTTCATCTGCTTCTAAATAAGAAGGCATTTTTCCTAATGCAAGCTTTCGAAGAAGAGGTTTACTATAGATATCTCTGAGCAACTGATCGTAGCCTAACTCATAGGTTTCATTGCTGCTCATATCGATATACATACGAGATTTTAAGAACGTTGGCAAACACGCTTCTCCATTCTTCCACTCCATCAGAATAGGAATAAACTTTGTTTGCTCGGCTAAAGAATAAATATCGCCAGACATTATCGTGCTTTCCGTTCCTACACCTCCTTTTCGAGCATCTGCCTTGAGAGCATAATCTTCGTTACAAATAACAAGCACCTTCTTTATATCGGGATCTTTAACCATTTGTTCCATGAAGACATATTTGTCATGACCATGCTTTAAATCCCAGATGTCAAGAATAACATTCACTCCATCTTGCATCAAACGCTCAGCCAATCTCTGCACCCTAATCTTATTCTCTTCAGGATGCCAGCTATATGATATAAAAACTTTTGGAATTTCCATTGTACACAAGCTTATTATCTTTGTTCTCGAATCTTAAGATTTCCTTTTAAATCTTACCGGATTCATTTAACCGTTGTTCTTTGCCTTGAAGCAAATGCTCTGTTACCTTCGCATAGATATATCCTTCGAGGTAAGATAAAGCTTTAAAGAAGTATTTTCTAAAATCATCCCATCCTTCTTTACCATTAAAGAAGGCTCCACCTTTCTCACCAAGCCTCTCTTTCCTCAGGAACGAGAGAATGTAGCTGGCTGCGCTATAGCCTCCGCCAGAGTTTTGGTATCGTCAGCGGAGCCTGTACCCTAAAGGGCTGCCGATAAGTGTCTACACAACAGAGTTGCGATTGTTTGTCGGCTAGCGCATCATCAAGATTCTATCAATCTTCCGCTCTCACGCAAACGTTTTTTAAAACCTTGCATCACTGTATCTGCCCATTCATGAAGGTTTTCTTTCATTTCCTGCTTTTGCTTTTCATCAAAAGCAGAATAGGCTATCTGTTGCTCCATACTGGTTTGAGCCGTTTCCTTTGCTAAGTCCAGTGTATGTTCTGTCACTTTACCATTGGTAAGTCTCTCGCCTAATTGGGCGTAGAAGTAGCCTTCACAAAAGGCTATACAATATTCTTTTGCCGTCATAACGCTTTTTCTTTAATCATAAAGCTCGCAACTATTCTTAATTTACTGTATAATCTGCTTCCTTTTAAGTGGTTCTGCCGGATATTTGACTGACATACTTTGATATGTTAAAGTTCCGGATTTCGCAGTAGAATATACATCACAATATTTACTGAGCCAATAAACAACTCCACTGTTAGGATGTTTCTTACTTCCCTTACAACTGATTGTAGCACTAGTCGGAGCCAATAAATCTATCACATCTGTAGTAAGATTGTGCTTACTGCCATGATGAGGGACTTTTAATATGCAGTTTTTAACTTCATCGCCCAGATTATCAACTACATCATGCAAACTTTTAGCACAAGCATCACCAGCCAAAAGGAACTTTTGGTTTCCTGGATGAAACAGCAATATTAAACTAGCCTTATTGGTTGCAGAAGTTTCTTTCTCTGTATCCATGACACTTTTTACCTCTTTATCTGTCAGAATCTCATCTTCATTATATAATTCAGCATCTGCCTCGTCTGTTATTTCAGCAAAGTCCAAAGCCATCTCATAAATGGAATCTTGCAAAAAATGATCATCAGGACCAACAATTTTCAAAGGAACGCCAACAAAATCCATATTATAAGACCACTGATAAATCTGAGAGTTACTTCTTCGAATGATATCTATCAGATTTTTACTACTGTCTGTTGGATGATTATAAGTCTCTTTGCCTTTTTGAGCAAGTAGTCCTGTTTGGTAATTCAATCTGCGCCAATCACAAGAAAGGATATTCTCTGGATTTGCAAAAACAAAATTTGATATTACAACAGTCGCATCATTATATAAGTCAAAAAATCCGCCCTTATGATCTTTGTCAGGATGAGTACATACAGCATAATCAATAATGAAACAGCCATTCTCTATATGTTTTATGTAGCGCTTGACTTCTTCTCCATCTCCTACGTTACCCGCATCTATAACAATTGTCCACCATCGAGTATTATCATCCTGGTAGTTTATCACAATTGCATCTGCGTCACCTACACTCAAAATATGTACATAATATTCCATAAGCACCTCCTATTTAGAAATAAAAGTTATTATTAAAGTCCTTGCATAATTTTTTGCAGCATACTTCATAAAAAAGAAAGCAACAACTCCTTGAATGAGAACAAATATCAAAGCTAGCCAACAACCAGCCATATACTTCAAATTATAAACATAACTGGCAATTAGCAAAAGCAATACTATCATAAAAGACCACACAAGTCCACCTAGCAGATTTCTTTGATAACCGTATCTGTAATTACATTGGAGTAACATTTTGTTTCCACGCATAGCCTCTTTCATAATACCTACAGCCCCTACTATGTTTCTTCGTGCTTCCTGCTCTTCAGCATTCTCTTGCTGTTCATCTAGCATCAAATAATCATATTGTGCTTGCAACTTATGGTGGACTTGTTCTATCAGAGAATGTGAAAGCAACTTATTCTTCCACAACAGAAGCTCTGTAGTTGGCATTCTTGTTTCATCCTCCTTAAACAACGGAAATTGAAATATCATTTTTGAGGTACTACGAAATAACTCTCTGATATAAAATCCTAGAGCAGCATACACCACGGCACTAGATGCAACAATTCCCAATGTTTTCTGTATCATATGGAATGTATCTAGCTCGCTTGGTAATATACTCCACGTAATCCATATTGTAAGCAAACATGGTACAAGCAAAGCCGACCATGCTGAATATAAATAAGCATGGCGTTCATATTCATTCATTTTTCTCATAACAGAGAGACTTTAACTTATTCCAACCAAATACTTTTTATCTTACTCATAAAGTCATCGTTGCGTAGTTTCCAAAAGAACAGGTCATCATTTCCAATATACTTATCGAACTTTTCTATATAACCTTTCTCCTCTAGAAGCTTTATTCTCTTCACTTTTGGCAAAGAATTCAATGTCTCCAAGTCACATCTTTTAACCAAACAATAATTAGCCACAGAAACTAAATTGCTCTGATTACTGATATAATCTCGTGTTTCATTATTGTCATAGTCGGAGTTTTGTATAATCTGATATAAGACATAAGAATCATGCTTTCTACTACGCAATAAACTTTCAAAAGAGACTTCAAGTTGACCATTGAACTTAATTCTTGCCAGAAAATAATGCATATAAGCTGGTGAATAATTACCCAAGACCATTTTATCATATAAATCATCTAATGGTTTATATTTGGATTTCAACACTTCCGTCAATTCATCTGCAGATAGATTACGTATTTCTTTCACTAAGTCGTATATGGTGTCACGAATCGTACTTTGGGTAACAGAACGACTTGATAATGTTCGTATATTGATAAAGCTATCGACAAACAGATTTATTTGCTCTATTTTTTCTTTTATCGTTTCAGCGTCATCAACCTTGCATATAGGAGCCATCAATAAAGGGATATATAAAGAATCTGCGATACAGTAATTTGAAACTAAATTTAAATTAGAATCTTTATCTTGACGCATAAAGGCTATTGTCAGGAATAGATTTGAAAAAAAATCAAAGTCTGACTTGACAAACAGATAATAGTCTTTTGGCTTAATTAAAAACAATTGCTTTAGATGCCCTTTCAGCCATGAGTGGAACTGCGTTCCAATGTTTTCAAAATCCTCATTTTCTGAATTAGCAGTCTTAGAACGCTTTGTATTAGCATATTTAGATCTTAGCCAAGCTCTAAAGAAGCTCATATCCCCCTCATCACCAGCTACAGCCTTTATTTTCATCATTCGAGCCTTCCAAGCATTATTCATCTCTTCTGCCTGTTGCTCATTCTCCATTTTAGACAACAGAAAAGCCTTAACTATCTCTGTCGGATTCAAACTCATGCCTCTGTCATTCATAGTTTCAAAAATGATATAGGCATTATCCAGAGAAAAGGCTTTTATCTCAACCAACGTAACATTGTGAAGTAACCACTCAGCAAACAAAGGAAAAACAGACTTGTCTTTTAATTCTTCTGGAAAAAGTGTGGCTATATCATCATATCTATCAATAATGTTAACCACAGACTCATCTGAAGGTTGAAGTTGCTCATATATATCTGCCGTTTTTTCCTTATCTATCAAAAGTTCGACAACTTCATTTCTTGATGGCACATCAAGAACAAGAGTCTTCCTGCCTCCCTTTTTCACATAAAGATAATCAGCAAAGTCATGCTGTTCTTCTTCTGGCAATATCAATTGACTTTGAAAATGGCTCATAAAAATGAGTAACAAGCTTAATGAAGTTAGGCGTTGCTGACCATCTATAATGGACAATCCATTAGTACCTTCCTGACATAAGACGATTGGCCCCATATAATAATAGTCGAACCCCTCTACATCTTCCAGCGAAGCTCCTTCATAGTAACTGACCATAAAATTGGAATACAAATCACTGATGAGAGCCTCAACGTGGTTTCGTTTCCAACGATATTCTCGTTGAAAAACATCTATCTTAAAGCGATTATTGGTCAAGATGTCAACAAGTTGCTTATCTTTCGCCTCAATATGATTAGCTATATGTGTCATAATCAAACAAGTTCTTTTATTAATATTTTCTGAACGTGGTACAGATGTTCATAAATTGGCATATTAGCCAAAGTTGGCTCCAATTCTCCATGAAATATGATACAGCGCAATTGGTATATCAACTGTATTATAGCTTGGGCATCCAAATTTATATCATCTGAAAGATAAAGTGGAGTGCGCTCATCTATAACTATGCAGTGAGCAGGTTTTCGTCCTGTGGCGGTTACAGACTTTACAAAATTCGCAGGCTTATGTCGCAGAATATGTGAAAGACATTCTCGAACCTTGGCTTTCTTCGTATCTGTCGACAGTGCAACAAAACTGGCATTCGCCTCCAACTCATTGAGATCTTTTCTAAATAGTTCGATAACATCTGTTGTTACACCGCTATTTCTGTTGATTACTTCTATTTTGTATTGCTTTGCACCTCTCGCTGCACCTACAATCTTTTGAATCTTGTAAGAATAAGTGCCATAACTTAATGTATAACTATCTAAATTTGAATCAACAGCCCAAATTGTATGAAAAGACAAACGGTTTGTTCCATTCGGAATCGTATGACTTTCAAGTTGGCTGTAAAGCTGGGTCAAGTGAAAGCGAAATTCTGCAATTTCCTCTCCTTTACCTCTACCTTCCAACAGGTTCTTCAGCTTGTTTTTATACTTATTATCATTGTTTTTGACTTGTTCAACCATCAGTTTATCTGTTTTACAAGTCTGCTCGTCATAATAAGTTTCTTGATACCATGCATTAAATGGTATCCAAGAATTAATGAACATGGTATAGTAGTCTGCATAAGAGTGCTCGATCCATTTTTGAAGATGCATAAGAAAATATTTATAAATGATTTATCTTTGAAACTGCGCAAATGGCATATTTTCTGAGAATATGTCATCAGTAGCTGCTTACAGAATTTACTCAAGAGAATTGCTCTTCAGTTCTTTACTGATTACCTTCCCCATCACCTTCTCAATATCAAAGAAAGTCATGGGGTCGTTGTAATCAATATCCGAAATGGTGTTGTCCATATCATTAACGGCATAGCCTATCCATTCAATGGATTCTTCAAGGTCTTTCATATCGATTCGGGAATAGGTTTCCTCGAAACGGTCGAGAAAGAAGGATACCACAGTGGGATGCTTCTTTAAATACTGATGAAAGGTCTTGCAGACCTGGGCTTGACCTTTGTAGTTGAGCTTACGAATGTCTTCAAACATCGGCATAGCGCAGGAATAGGACTTTACGGAAGAAACCTTCTTTCCCATCTTCTTGCGTATCTCCTTTGCCTCTGGTATCGTATCATCGTAAATGTCTTGAAACTCTTCGGGGAGCATCGAGAGCATTCGCTCTAAAACTTCTTTATCTGCCATAATAGTGTTATTTTCTAAAATCAACCCGTCCTTCTTTACCATTAAAGAAGGCTCCACCTTTCTCACCAAGCCTCTCTTCCCTCAGGGACGAGAGGATGTAACCGCCCTCCGGTGCTCGGAACCGCTACGCTATAAGGTTGGCGGACCATCAAAGGTCTACGCCAGGTTATGCGGGATGGGACCGCCTGGGGCTGATGATTATAGCAAGCTCAAGCTAAAAATTACTTAATCTGCTACCACCTGTATATTAATGATTGCTTGGAGTTTGTTGGGTAGTTGCCTCTACCCTATCTTTATTATCAATCGGTGTTGTACATTGCTGTGCAAAATTATTCTGCATCACATTAGCAAAGACAACAGCCATATCATTTTGATTTCTTACACTTTGGTAAGCCTCCCAATCCCAAAACAGATAGGTATCCCATAAGCCTAAATCTATTTCCTTTTTAAGTTGTTGCATTCTAGATTGATTAGCATTTCCTGCTCCATCAAAATAGGTATCCAGATTTGTATGATAACGGAATACGTATAATATATTTAATTCACCAGGAGTAAAAAGATTAGTAACTAAGTCCGGATGAATTATCTGTTGAACATCCTTATCTAATCTACTCTTTGATAAATCTACATCTACGTATTTCTTTGCTACTGCCCGAGTAGCATACAACCTGCTGTTTGACGAGAAATATTCATCTACATCAGAGAAGAACATCGTATCACAATTGCCTTTATTAATTTGCTCTGTCATCAAGAATAATGATTCCTTGGAAATCACTACATGCTCAAAACGTATGTGAGCTATATCGAAAACATTATCCACAGGCTTTACAACAGGTATGCCTAATTTACATAAAGCCACTAATACAGCACGCTTTTCCACGACATTTAACTCATTATTAAAGTCTGAGGCTGCAGTATCATAAGTCTGTCCATCCTTGGCATACTTCTTAAACACACACAATCCTCTTACGGCAATTTTGCGTACCTTATTTGTCTTATGCTGCAAGAACAAATTTTGAAACCACGCACCCACAAATCCTCCAAGCAAAGCTGCAAGGATGGATATAAATATATCAATCCAATCTGTATCCATAATGATAACATACTAATTCTTAAATCACACTAATATGGCAATAGCTCCAGAAGAATCGTTCCTTACAGTTTCTATATCAATATTAATAATTGAAGCCACAAAACTTTTTACTGCATCATATTTTAAATAATTGCCTCTACCCAAATGCCCTAAGAAACCATTTACCTTAGCATAAGTTTGTGAATCATCCTCACCTGTATGCACGTCTATTTTTTGAAAGTTTTCCCCAAAATCGGTTCTTGCAGAAGAAGAACTCGATACTCTATCAGGACTGACTTTGCCCTATCATTCTCTCCAGATACCCATATAGTTCATCTTCCATATTGCTATAGTCGCAATAGGGACTATCGTCGTTAAGCATATCTTCCATACGAGAATCACCCCAGGCTAACTCCAGGTCGCCAAAAAGACGATGATGCTTATTGGTCAGCAACAGATGGAAATCCATTGCCTCCTTCGTCTGCCAAGGAATATCTGGATGTTGGCGCAAATGACAGTACAGATGACGCAGTACATCTAAGAATAGAACGACACTTGTCTGAACTCCACCACACCAATATGAATCAAACCACCTTTCGTGTTTTCTACATGCCTTACCTAAATGGTCGAACAAACAGAAGATTAAAGAAATGGCTTCCTGATATTGCTTGTTGCGGATATACTCATGTACATTATGAATGAATGGGAACAGACTTCGGGAAACTTCCCGCTCTTCTTCATGAACTATTGCTGCATCAAAAGCGGCAGAAACTTCGGCTTGATGATCTGACTCAAACTTATTCCATTTGCAACTACACCATTTCTTGATGCTTTCCATTGCTGGTCGATATTCCTTATAGCCTCGCTCCTTCCACTCTTCCAGGATATCAAAAACCATCTGATTCAAATCATACGGGGTGGTCTTGCAGTCATTGCGATACCAATCGTAATAGCATTCGTAGTAACCATCCACAAACCATTCATCACGGAACCAGAAATGGCAATCCTCCATGTAGTTCATCTCGAAAAGGAGATGAAGATACTTGAGCTGGTCTATATCCAGGTCATCCAGTTTTGATTTCAGGTTTCTGAGATAGAAACGTGATTGAGCAGGTTTTGATTTAGCAGCCTCCACGTTCACTTTAGCAGCAGCATATCGCTGTTCGACATAGGGAGCAAATGACTCGCTTATCTCATCCAGCATCACAAATCCATCCTTGCCTCTGTTTGCTGTATTGACCACTACCCAAACCATACATTTCAAATGATGATATTTGAGCAAGTGACGTTTCCAAAGAACATTTCCCTTGCCACCTGATATGATATCGTGAGCAAGGACTATCTCCTCATCATCTAATATCGATACCATTTCTTCGGGATGTGATACAACATAGGATGATATATAATCTGCCATCTTCTCCTTCAACCAAGACATTGGAATCTTCAAGGTTATATCTTGTCCAATAGCCACAAGATTGTCTTTAGAAAGTATCTGTAAACAAGAAGAATATCTCTTCGTTGTATCGTACGTCGAAGAATGAAATGTAATATAGTAACGGGTAGCCATTTTTTATTTTTTTGTTCCTCATAGCAGTATCGCTCTGCACTTGTCGCCACTCGAATGAGGAATATTATTTTTATTCAACTTTTGAGAGGATTACCACGCAACACCTTATAGGTTAAAACTGGTACAGGACATCGCACGCAGATTTCGCAGATGACGCAGATATTTGACCTGTTCGGTCTTAGATTTTTTGGCTTCAGAAATATGATGGTGTTAAATATTGTTTCTGAATTATCGCGATCTCCAGATTTTCAATCTAGATGGCTGCGAGGACCTAATTCTATCGAGCTTATATCGTATTCCATGCTCTTTGCAGAACGAATGACCTGTAGTTGTACAACCGTATGTCTGCAGTTGTACAACTATATAGGCTATGGTCGTACAACTCTGGAGCTATGGTTGTACAACTATAAGGGTCTTAGTTGTACAACTACAGAATTCTGATTTTTTGAAGAAATCAAAAAATCCGAATAACATGCTGATTTACTGATAATTATACTTCTTTTTCATATTTTCAATATTCTTACCGAAATATTTTCGAATCAGAAATACTGGAATTTTAAAGAGATTTCATCAGGAATTTGTAAGAAATAATCCTTTTGAGTTTCAAAACCTCTCGAGCGGAAATGGAAATTCCATCCGCTCAAGAGGAATCATATTCTATATTCGTTTCATAAACCAAGCAATGACTTGATTTGCCTTATATACTACCACACATTACGAAACGCAAAGCATTTTATGGCAAATTACTTGATTGGCAAACCGTTTCCCTGTTGATGCTCCATCTCTTGAAGAGCCTTTTTTACGAGTTCTTTGCGGGGTGGGAATGCAGCTCTCATTACATTGGCCAGAGCCTGATTCAGCAATTTGAGCTCTTGATTTACATCTTCGGTCGTATTAAACTCAGTCCATACTGAAATCATTAAGTTGGAAAACATCTGTTGAACAGAACCGTAGGTCAAACTTTCGTCTGGCGGATCAGCATAAAGCTTTGCTAATGTTCTTCCATTGACGCCGAGTAAAACTGCGAACTTTCTCTGAGAAGGAATACCCCATCTTGTCTGAATTCGGCGAATCTCTTTTGCAGCTGTGGTTAACCAACTATCCGCCTTAACTTTTACGGATATTCGGTTCATTAGGCAAACGCAGATTGGTCTCTATTTTCTCATATCGACCCATCTTGTTGCTAACAAACCTTAATAATATCCTAAAAAGTGTAAACCATGCTGCACTCTATAGAGTACAGCACAGGAATTCCAAGATTATCTACTTTTGCAAGCGAAATCAGAATTGATTTTTTAATTCATATATATTAATGTATTAAACTCTCTGAATATGAAAGCAATGTATAAAAGCGAACTGGCTGCTTATGCCGGTGTATCGACTGGAACACTGAGGAGATGGCTGATGCCGTACCGACAGCAACTGAATGAAATTGGTGTGAAACCGAAAGACCAGCTGTTAAGTCCGAAAGCAGTTAAGTTCATATGTGATCAGCTGTCTATCGATATATGACAATGTCGAACAGCACGCTTTTGAAAAGTCGTACCTTTGCAGCGTCAATCAGAACAAACGGGATTGCTAATCTCTTTGGACTGACGATGACATAACTTGAGTATTAATCTTTTAAATGTTTTAAATTATGAGTAAGAGTTACAAAGTTTCAAAGAAGACCATGAACATGGGTCCTAAAGAGGGTAAAACCGTGTATAGCGTTCGCCCTTACAGTTATGGTACATTGACTACCAAGGATATTGCGAACCAAATCGCAATGGAGTCAACAGCTACTCCAGCAGATGTGATGGCGGTACTCGACCGCTATACCTACTACGTGAAGGAGAACCTGAAGAAGGGGTACGACATCGAGTTATTCGGCTTCGGTAAGCTCTATCTCCGTTTCCTCACCGGCAAGGCTGTGGAGAAGGAGAAGGATGCGACTGCCAAACTCGTGAAGAGTATCCTTCCTGCCTTCCGACCATCGTACTACCTCTTGAAGAACGGTAGCCGTGTTTACAACCTGATTCCTGATTCTATCGAACTCGTCAAGTACGGTGATGAGAAGAAGGACAAGCCTACTGGCGGTACTACCGATGGGGAGAAGAAGCCTACTACAGGCGACTCTACGAATGGCGGTGAGAACACTGGTGGAGAGAGCACTGGTGGTGAGAACGCTGGCGGAGAGAACGCTGGCGGAGAGAACACTGGTGGCAGCGAGAACACTGGCGGTACAGGTTCAGAGAGCGGCGACAACGTAAATTTCTAAGCAGTAATGTTCAACCCTTTAAATTGATCCATGATGATGAATGATTCTAATAGTTCCAAGAAAATTTCTTGGGTGCAAATTGTGAATGCCGTCGTGCAAGCTCTGATTGCTGCACTTACGGCACTGGGAGTAAGCTCCTGTGCAAACTATGTCAGTTAATAGTTAACAGTTTATAGTTTAAAGAGCCTATTATGATTAAAGATACATTTCCTATGAACATCGGGGAGGAGAAGGTACGCTCAGAGCGTACACTCCTCGCCGGAGTAGAAGACGGCAAGAACATGAAGTCTGCCGACTCTGTGAGATTTCTGGTGCTGCATTGCTCGGCTACCCGACGCAATCAGGACTATAGTGTGGAACAGCTGAGACGTGACCATAAGGCACGTGGGTTTTATGATATCGGCTATCACTTCTACATCCGAAAAGATGGTACGATGACGCAACACCGCAAGCTGCTGGAGGTAGGGGCTCATGCCCGACCTTATAATAGATGCTCTATCGGCATCTGCTATGAAGGAGGGCTTGATGAGCAAGGCAAGCCTTGCAATACCATGACCGCAGAACAGGAAACGAGACTCGTTGACCTTTTCAGGAATCTGAAGATTCTCTTTCCGAAAGCGAAGATCGTGGGGCATCGGGACTTGCCGGGGACTACTCCCAAAGAGTGTCCGTGCCTGGATGCGGGCAGCTGGGCTGATCATCACCATCTTTTTTGACCAGATTGGTCAGGGGGAAGACTATTTCTTCCTTCTGGCCTTGGCTTCCTTCATGGTAATGATTCTACCTGGATGTTCGGGGTCCCATACCGCAGCACCTCCATGCTTGAAATAGTCCCAAAGGATGATGAGGAGGGCTATGACAGAGAGAACTCCGAAAAGGATTAATATAAGTAATAACATCTTTTCTAATGTATAATTGTTAATGTATAATGTTTAATCGTGATCAAGCTCGCTGTACTTCGAGTGCTGGCTCTTGTACTCCGGTACGATCTCCTTCATCTTCTTCACTATTGCCATGTCATCGTAGGTGAAGGAGAGCTGATAGAGGTCTTCCTCGTTCTTGCGTGCCAACTCGTATGGATACTCACGAACCTTGGCTACCATAATCTTTGGATGATGGGTTGGAACGGTCGCCTCCTTGTCGTTCAGAACTTCCTCGAAGAGTTTCTCACCATCTCGGAGTCCAACGTACTTGATGTCGATGCCATCTACTCCCGAAAGGGCTATCATACGCTTTGCCAGGTCGGCGATGCGGACTGGCTTGCCCATATCGAAGACGAAGATCTCGCCTCCCTTACCCATGGTTCCAGCCTCCAATACCAACTTGCAGGCTTCAGGGATAAGCATGAAGAAACGGATGATGTCGGGATGGGTGACGGTGATCGGACCGCCCATCGCAATCTGCTTCTTGAAGATTGGGATAACGGAACCATTACTTCCCAAGACATTACCGAATCTTGTGGTAACAAACTGGGTAACACCCTTTACCTCGCCATCCACAATCGCCTTGTTCAATGCCTGGCAGTAAATCTCGCAGATTCGCTTGCTGCAGCCCATCACGTTGGTTGGATTCACAGCCTTATCGGTAGAGATCATCACAAACTTCTTGGTGCCGTACTTCACAGCCATATCGGCTATCACGCGCGTACCATATATATTATTCTGCACAGCCTCTGATGGGTTGTCCTCCATCATCGGTACATGCTTATAGGCTGCGGCATGGAATACATAGTCTGGATGATACTCTGAGAAGATGCGCTCCATACGGGTGGCATTGGTGATGCTGGTTACGATGGTTTCGCAAGGAATATCGGCATAGTTCTTGTTCATGAAGAGGCGGACATCATGCATTGGGGTCTCAGCCTCATCAACGAGAATCAGGCGCTGTGGCTTATAGATGGCAATCTGCTTCACCATCTCGGAACCGATACTGCCGGCTGCTCCCGTAATCAGAATGGTGCGACCGCTGAGGAGCTTTCCGATCGCATTCATATCCACTTCGATTTTGTCTCGTGGAAGAAGGTCTTCGATATCTACCTCGCGCATCATCTGATGACGGAGGTTTGACTTGCCGTCCCAGCTCTGTGCCTTCGGCATCATCATAATCTTGATGCCTTCTGCGGTAAGCTTGTCAATCATATCCTGCTTCTCCAGGAACTTCTCTGTGACCAGAGGGCTTACGAAGAGGGTCTTGACATTCAGCTTATGCATGATACCTATTAATGCTTCATCGTATGAATAGACTTCGCAACCCAGCAGGAACTTGCCTACCATAGCGGCTTCTTCGGTAGTGAATCCTTTGACGATATACTGGGAAGGATGGTCGTTGCGCATGGACTTTGCCAGGGAGATACCGCCTTCCCGTACACCGAAGATGAAAACCAGAGTCTTGGTGTCGGCTGAGAAACTGGAGTCGTACATATACTTCACGAGGATTCGCATCGTCCACATCTCTATCATGGAGATGAAGAGCATGACGACAAT